>Ga0315298_1000118_pt1 | contig 152611 bp, 115 predicted proteins | sample WHS_1_MG_FD_203077 | JGI IMG/M metagenome (GOLD analysis project Ga0315298, IMG submission 203077) | Extremophilic microbial mat communities from Washburn Hot Springs, YNP, Wyoming, USA - WHS_1_MG | ecosystem: Environmental > Aquatic > Thermal springs > Hot (42-90C) | place: USA: Wyoming...
GTGATGGTATAGGTAGCGCCGAGGTCAACGTAAATCCACTGGGGGTCACTGAAGGCGCTGGACCAGCGGGTGCCGGTATTGCCGTCCACGGCGGCGCTGGCAGGGAAGGCGCTGCTTTCGGTGGACGAGGCAGTGGCCGGCCGTCCAAGTGCCAGATTCGGATTCCCGCCTGTACCGTAGACCTCGAACTCCCACAAACTGTAACCGTAGGGGGTGGCGCGCGCGGTGCCATACATGCGCACATAACGGCCACTGCCGGAGACGGTCAGGTCGTCCACGCCGCCATCGCCGCTGGTGGTGCTGTAGATGGTGGTCCAGGTGCTGGCGTCGTTCGAGACCTGAATCTGGTAAGCTTTGCCGTAAGCGGCTTCCCAGCGCAGGACGACGCGGGTGATGGTATAGGTAGCGCCGAGGTCAACGTAAATCCACTGGGGGTCACTGAAGGCGCTGGACCAGCGGGTGCCGGTATTGCCGTCCACGGCGGCGCTGGCAGGGAAGGCGCTGCTTTCGGTGGACGAGGCGACTACGGGCCGGTTGAGCGCCAGGTTGATGGTTTGAGCAGGCGCTGCGTGTTGAGGGGCGCCGATGGCGGCGCCGAGCAGGGTGATGAAGGTACAGAGGGTCAGGATTCGACAGGTCAATCGCATAGTTTCCTCCTTTCTAGCGGGGAAGGAATGAAATGAAAAGTTGGTTTGGTGAGGGAAATGGGTAAACAACGGGTGCTCTTTTGTCTTTGGGCACCTCCTGAGTGGGAGGTTGGTATATATATTATGGGTCTTTCCCCCGCTTGAATCTAGCATTCCTTTGACTGTTTCTAGCATTTTTTTGACGGATTTGATTCTTGATTCTGATTCCTGCCCTTTCCTCTTTGGGCTTATCCCGTTGTCAGCAAGAAAGGGGAGAATAACTGCTTACGAACGACGAACCAGACAGGAAAAGTGAGTGGTGACCCTGCCCGGTCGTGACGACGATAGGGGGAACGCGAGAGGGAATGCGAGCGGGAAATAAAAGGCCGCCGGCAAAAGCCGACGACCTTTTTTGCCTTGCCTGTTTTCACCACTTACCTACGGGTAGTTTGTGACCTTTGGCGTGTTACCCACATTCGGTAAGGTCGCGTCTCCGACGTCGTTGATGACATGGCTGATCCCGCCATTCGCGGCGAGGTTCACCGTAATCATGTGGTGGAAGCGGACATTGGTGTTGACAGGCACCTCGATGGCTCTGGAGAGCCAGATGTTGGGGTACGTGAACACGGCATAAATACCCAGCCCCCAGGCTTCATGGCTGGTGACATTGCTGGCGACCTTGTATGATGCCCAGCCATTTACGCCAGGAGCCGATGTCCAGCTGGCCTGATCGGGAGGATCGTAGGGAAGTTCTGATTGATAGAAGTAGGTACGTCCACCGTTGCCGTTCCATAGCACCTGATATTGCTGGTAGTGTTCGACGAACAAGCCGTAGATGGTAACGTTATTGCCGTTGACCACCAGCCCATTGGCGGCGGTGTTGACATCCCAGCCGACGCCGGTGCCGTGATCGGCACGCCAGATCCAGGTGTGATCCACGATGGTATCGTTGCTGTTGATGCGCAGGCTGACTGTTGCTTTGCCCACCCCCGCCCCGCCGACGCGGAAGAAGACATCATGGAGTGAGATGGGGTTGGAGGCATGGCTGGCGCTGCTGCCGCTTGGCCCCACTTCCAGAAGGACAGGCGAGTTGACAGGGCCGGCATCGAACAGCAGGCCGGCAATGATCACGCCGTCCACGTCCGCGACGGTCATGGCCGGAAGTCCGGTTTCTGGTCGCAGAGTGGCAAAGCCAAGTCCCAACACGACCGTATTGGGGCGGGTAACCTGAATAGTGTCGTTCAATGTGTAGACACCAGGAGTCAGAATCAGATGTTTGCCTGCCGCCAGTTGAGCATTGATCGTGGCAGCCGTGTCCACACCTGCTTTGGCAATATAGAACTGGCTGATGGGGATGTTGGTTCCTGGAGTTGAGCCGCCGGCCCAACTGATCCCTGAACTGTTAATGCGCAGGGATGGGACGCGTACGCTCCAGTTGCCCGCGCTGTCCACCTGCAGGAAGGGCTTTTCGCGCACAACAGGCACCTGCGCTATGGTGGTCATGGGGGGATCTGGCCAGCTGTCTGCCGGGGCATTGACACAGCCCACGAAGACCATGTTCCAGACTGCGCCGCCCCAACTGCCCCACTGACTGTTGCGCGAAATCCATTGCTGTTGTGAGCCGGCGTTCACATGGCCATCCACCAGAACATCGGACATCCAGCCGCCGCTTGCCCAGCCGTAGTTGTCGTGCAGGGCAATCTCGTAGCCTCGAATGTGCATGCGGCGCAAGGGAGCGGCCTGCGAAACACCCCAGCGCACAAACCCGCTGCTGGAGGTCACGGAAAAGCCCTCCGCTCCCCGCCAGAAGTTCTGGGTCGAGTTGAAATTCGGCAGAACGGCGTCCGAGTGCATGTAGCCGGTGATATACACATCATCCGGTGATGCTCCCAACCCCAGGATTTGGGTGTAGAACCCAACCGGCAAATCTACCGTGTAATTGCCTGGCTTGAACAGCAAGGCAAAGCGTTCGGAGCCAAACTGATTGTATTGCTGAATGCTGTAGACATTGTTGATTTGCGCCTGGATGGTGGACATAGACATGGAGGGATCAAAGATGAGCACGTTTGGCCCGAAATCGGGCGTCCCCGATGCTGGCGTTGCGGTTGGTAGAGCGGGGGTATTGGTACGCGTTGGTGTGCGGGTGGGAGTGTTGGTGGGCGCAGCGGGGGTATTGGTGCGGGTTGGCGTGCGGGTGGGAGTGTTGGTGGGGCCGGCAGGGGTGTTGGTACGCGTCGGCGTACGGGTGGGGGTATTGGTGGGCGACGCGCCGCCGCTGCCATAGACTTCGAACTCCCACAGACTGTAGCCATAGCCGGTGCCGCGCGCGGTGCCATACATGCGCACATAACGGCCACTGCCGGAGACGGTCAGGTCGTCCACGCCGCCATCGCCGCTGGTGGTGCTGTAGATGGTGGTCCAGGTGCTGGCGTCGTTCGAGACCTGAATCTGGTAGGCTTTGCCGTAAGCGGCTTCCCAGCGCAGGACGACGCGGGTGATGGTATAGGTAGCGCCGAGGTCAACGTAAATCCACTGGGGGTCGCTGAAGGCGCTGGACCAGCGGGTGCCGGTATTGCCGTCCACGGCGGCGCTGGCAGGGAAGGCGCTGCTTTCGGTGGAAGAGGCCGTTGCCGGTCGGTTGAGCGCCAGGTTGCCTGTCGGCGCGGAGGTTGGGGTGCGGGTTGGGGTGGCGGTTGCGGCGGCAGGGGTGTTGGTACGCGTCGGCGTGCGGGTGGGGGTATTGGTGGGCGACGCGCCGCCGCTGCCATAGACTTCGAACTCCCACAGGCTGTAGCCATAGCCGGTGGCGCGCTGCGTACCATACATGCGGATGTAGCGGCCGCTGCCGGAGACGGTCAGGTCGTCCACGCCGCCGTCGCCGCTGGTGGTGCTGTAGATGGTGGTCCAGGTGCTGGCGTCGTTCGAGACCTGAATCTGGTAGGCTTTGCCGTAAGCAGTTTCCCAGCGCAGGACGACGCGGGTGATGGTATAGGTAGCGCCGAGGTCAACGTAAATCCACTGGGGGTCACTGAAGGCGCTGGACCAGCGGGTGCCGGTATTGCCGTCCACGGCGGCGCTGGCAGGGAAGGCGCTGCTTTCGGTGGACGAGGCGACTACGGGCCGGTTGAGCGCCAGGTTGATGGTTTGAGCAGGCGCTGCGTGTTGAGGGGCGCCGATGGCGGCGCCGAGCAGGGTGATGAAGGTACAGAGGGTCAGGATTCGACAGGTCAATCGCATAGTTTCCTCCTTTCTAGCGGGGAAGGAATGAAATGAAAAGTTGGTTTGGTGAGGGAAATGGGTAAACAACGGGTGCTCTTTTGTCTTTGGGCACCTCCTGAGTGGGAGGTTGGTATGTATATTATGGGTCTTTCCCCCGCTTGAATCTAGTATTCCTTTGACTGTTTCTAGCATTTTTTTGCTGTGTTGATGGCTGATTGCTCTCTTTGGGAGTAAGAGACACCCTGACTGGCGCCTGGACGACAGATTTTCGCGATAAGGTGCAACGCGGAAGTTCACCGCTGCTCTGGTGAAATTTCTGCTTTTTGCCCGACAGTTTGTCTATATCTCTTGGGAGATATCCCTGTCTCGCGGCGAAAAACGCGGCTGAAATAGTTGCTGTCGGCGAAACCGACTGCTGAGGCGATCGTGGTGATACTTTGGCTGCCGGAGAGCAATAATTTTCTGGCCTGGTTGATTCGATAGCGGTTCAGGTAATTCATCGGGGTAGTACCGACTTCGCGTCGAAAACATCGTACCAGATGCTCTACACTGATACCCAGGGCGCGGCTTATCTCGGGCAGCGAGAGGGGCTCAGCGTAATGCTCATGGATATAGGCCATGGCCAGGCGGGCTAACCGCTGGGCTTCGCCTCCTGATGCCTGTAACCGACTTAATGCCCGTCTTAAGTGCGCCGACATTTCTTCCACGCTGAACAGTCCTTTCCCCAAGATCGCGGTCACACTATGGCTCAAACGTGCCACATCCTCTTGAGTCAATCCGCGACCCGTTAGAACAACCACAGGAATACCGCGCGTTGTCTCTTCTCGTTGCAGGGCTTCCAGTACGCCAAAGCCATCCAGGCCTGGCATCATCAGATCCAGCAAGATTAAGTCCGGTTTTCTCTGGTGAACCTGCTGCAGGGCTTCCACACCATGGCGGGCCTTTAATATCTGGCAGGAGGGCAGTTGGGTCTGTACCAGGCGCGCGTGCATTTCCAGTGTTTCTGGTTCATCGTCTACAATCAGTATTGTTTTCTCGCCGGCCTCCGCGCGAATCAATCCCTGCCGTTCCAGTGCTTGAGCCAGTTCGGCCATGCTTACCGGTTTTGCCAGGTAGTCCAGTTCCAGGACATTGACGCGATCCTTTTCCGCCGTCCACCGATAGAACAGGACGGTAATATCGCGTGTGATTGGCTTCTCTTTTAACCAGCGGAGGAGTTCTGCGGGTGGAATAGGGCTGTTATAGGCGTCAATCATGAGGATACCTGGCGGAGCGCTGGCGATCCGGGTTAGACAAAGGTGAGGTTCGCTGGCCTCCAGGAGTTCCACGGCAAAGCCTTGTTGGAGCAGGTGATCTCGCAGTTGCCGGCCTCCCGCAGAGGCCTGGCTGGTCAGAATCAATATCCTCGCCGGCGTTGAAGGTTTCTTTGCGACTACCGGCCTGGTTCCCGTTTCTTTTGCCAGCGGCAGGGTGAAATAGAAGGTGGAACCCGCTCCTTCCTGGCCGGAGGAATGTACACCAATTGTTCCACCATGCAGTTCGACCAGTTGTTTACAGATAGCCAGTCCCAGCCCCATTCCACCATATCCACGTGACGTGGTACGCTCTGACTGGCGGAACTCGTTGAAAATGGCCTCTTGTTCTTCCGGTGGAACGCCCAGTCCTGTATCGCGAATAGAAATCATGACCTCTTTTGGTCCCACGTGAACCTGTACCACGACTTCTCCTTCATCGGTGAACTTGATCGCGTTGCTGATCAGATTAAGCATGACCTGCCGCAAGCGCAAACGATCTCCCCACAGGTGAGGCAATTTTTGCGGAATCTCCGTACGCCAGGCCAGCCCTTTGTCTCGGGCCATGCGCTCACCCACGATAATTACCGGCTGCAAGACTTCTCTCAGATCAAGAAGTTCACGCATCAGACACAACTGTCCCACGTCACTTCGGGCCAGATCAAGCACATCGCGAATCAAACCGTCCAGCTGCTGCGCACTGGCATAGATTCGTTCAAGGTCCTGGCGGTATGGATCGGGCAAAGCTGAGGCCTGTTCTCCCTGTAACAATACTTCGCTGAGGTTAACTATCAGGCCGAGAGGGGTGCGCAGTTCGTGGCTGACGGTGGAAAGGAAGCGGCTTTTGAGGCGGTTGGCCTCCTCAGCCAGGCGGCGACCTTCGACGGCCTCACGATAGAGTTGTGCACTTCGGAGTGCCTCGGCCAGTTGCCAGACGATAGTGCCGCACAAATCCAGATTCTCCATATTGAAAACGGTAAACCCTCTGGTCTCGTTCTCCACTTCCAGCGGCAGCAGAATCAACCTGAACGGCGTCGGATACAGATTGGTGGGCGGAAATTCGCGACTCGGGAAACGTGCAGGTCTGGTCGCTCCCGGTACAAAGCGCAGGTTGCTCCAGGCCACCGGGTCTTCGCCCTCGGCCTCCAGGAACGCAATCCCGAGTTTCTGGATGCCCAGATGAGGCAGGTGCTCGCCTAATACGGCAAATATCTGTTCTTCATCCAATGCCCGCAGCAAGCGCGAAGTTAACAAACCAACCTGATCGGATTCCCAACGGTATCTGGCAGCGGTGCGCCAGTGTTGACGCTGGACGTTTTCACTGACAAGGATGCGGGCCTGGTGTAATAATTTGTCGGCGTAGCCACTATCTATTCTTCCCTTTATCCTTTTTGATAGCGCCGGCATACTACCTTTGAGAACAGAGATAGCGACCTGCCAGATGTGAATCTCATCTTCGGAGACACCCGTACTATCGAGAATTGCTTGCAGGGTTTGGTTGAAGCGAGTCGAATCTCTGGCCTGCAAACTCTGGAGAAATGCGTTTGCCAGGGAGAAACAATGCTCTTTTATGTTGTCCAAAGGTTGCTGTGTTGCCGTGTGCAGGGCATCGGTCATGGTTTGTGCCAGCCAGGCGCATGTTTCCTCCTTGCAATGGCTGTCCTCCTGGTGAGGAGCAATCACGGGCGGAATCGTACTGTGGAGTGGACAACCGCATGATTGGCGGACAATCAGCCGGGGCGGTACGCGTTCAATCTCCGTGGTTCGTTTACCCGCCAGGTATTCCAGCAATCGTTCCAGGGCGCGATAGCCGCGCTCGAAGATTGAACAATGAATCGTGGTAAGTGGGGGATCATGGAAAGCGGCTTCGTACTGGTCATCAAAGCCAATGACAGCCACCTCCTCCGGCACTTTCAGCCCCGATTCTCGGAGCACCTGTATTGCGCCGAAAGCAGATTCGTCATTGCTGGCCAGCACAGCGCTGAATGGCCGCCCCGTCTCGAGAATCTGGCGCATCGCTTGCTGTCCCCCTTCTACAATATGTAATCCATAGGCAATAAGATGGGAATCGACCATCAGGCCGTGTTCCCGGGCGATTTTCCGGTACGCCTGTAGTCGTTCACCGCTATCGCCGGTCTCATCCAGAGGCTGACCAGCGATGAAGGCGATCCGACGATGACCATGGGCAATCAGGTGTTCCAGCGCCTCGCGGATTCCCCCTTCATTGTCTATGCCAATCGCCGGACCATCGCCAGCGCTGCCCACCGAGACGATAGGATAGCCTGTGTTTTTAAGATTCTGGATATAGTGCGCACGGGTTTCGGAAAGCAGGGGATGTACAACAATTAACCCATCTGTGTTCCAGGGGCCGACCGGTACGAAAGCCGAATCAGCAGCCAGAACAGGCCAGGCGGGACGAGTGGCGGTCGGGCTGGTAGGCGCACTGATACCACAGGCCACCAGCAGGTTGCATTGATAGTCGCGTGCGGCAGCATCAATGCCGCGCAGCAAAGTATCTGGAAAACTGTGCCGGGATACCCGTCCGTACAACTGGCCGCGCAGTTGCCAGCCGGCCAATACTCCGATCGTGGGGCGGCTGCTCTTTCGCTGTCCCTCTATCTGGTACAGCGGTTGTTGCCTGTACTCACTGGGCATCATGCAAAGTCATACCCTTTTTCGGAAAAACCATTCGTTGCGCCGTGGCGGTGAATGCGGGATGACTCTCACATGTGTGTTTATGGCTGGATAAGCCAGTGGCCGCCTGCCTGTCCGCGCGGCGGTGCGGCCCGGGGTTGACAGCACAATCTTTCGCGGTTGGAGAAGCAACCTGATTACTATGAAGTCACTGCCATTCAGGGGAACCTGGGTGACTTTCCATATAACATTTTAGGAAGGCGCCGAGGACAATACATGCAATTTTGTGCCCAGAAGCAGGACGTTTGTGACAGTGGTTTTTTGTAACTACCTCGACAATGTTAGATTACCTGTCCCTTGTCATTGCGAGGCGGCGATAGCCGCCGAAGCAATCTCTTTGCGAGTCTCAAGGTAAGCAGTCTCCCAATTACCAGGGGATTGCTTCGGGCAGAGAACGCCCTCGCAATGACAACTATGCCGAAATATAACATTGTCGAGCTACTCAGCCATGTCATTGCGAGCTGTTTTTCGGCGAAGCAATCTCCCATTCATCAGGCTAAATTGACTCGCGTGGAGATTGCTTCGTCGCAAAGAACGCTCCTCGCAATGACATGCACAACGGTTTTGATGCAGGACTGAGTAGTTACGGTTTTTTTCTTACAGCAGGAAGGTTCCTCCGCCCTCTTTCTTGTCATCGCGGACGCGACGCAGAATCCCCTCCTGGGGCCGGGGATGACTTTTCCTGCCGGATACGCTGCAACCTGTTTGGCGAGCGCCGACAAGCAGCCCTGGCGCATTGGATGTCCCCAGGACGAGGATGAGGCGCGTATTGTCAACGCCAGGGCAAGCAACGGGCGGCAGGCGTCCCGGCCGGCTGGGGCACCGGCTCGGTTGCCTGACGCTCCCTGTGCTGCCATCAGGCTCTTTGTGCTTCTGGCACGTCAATGGACTCTTCATGGAGCAGGGCGGAGGCCCAGCCCGCATCATGATTCGTGAGGAGATAGAGGCCCTCGCGTTTCAGAAATTCAACGTTGCTGTAACGAGCCTCACGGTAATCCCGAATCTTCCCCTCGCGGAAGGCCGCGATGATTTCTGCCACTCCCCGTTCCACAGTCCATTGCGGAGCAAAGCCGAGTGTCCGTTGAATTTTGTTGAAGTTAACCCAGTAATTGCGCGGGTCGGCGAGTTCGTCCTTGTGCACGATGACGGCTGTCGGAACTTGCTGATGGATGATCTCCCCAACTTGACGGATCTGATAATTCTGGTCGTTGGCGCCAACATTGAAAATCTGGTTGCGTACCAGTGGCAACGGCGCCTTGAGCGCCAACAGAATGGCCTGCGCCGCGTCAGCAACGTGCAGGAAAGGCCGCCATTGTTCTCCACCAAAGATGGTGATTTCCTGATCCACCACGGCTTTGGCGGTAAGCAGGTTGACGACCAGATCGAAGCGAGGCCGTCCTGACATGCCGTAGATGGTGCTGAAGCGCAGGATGACGGGAGCAAAACGGTCATCGGCCATCTTGAGCAGCACCTTCTCAGAAGCAATTTTGCTGCGAGCATAGAGGGAGACAGGATGAAGTTCGGAACGCTCGTCTACCATCTGCTCGCTCGCGCCGTACACGGAGCAAGTGCTGGCAAAAATGAAGTGACCGATGCCGCTGCCTTTGGCGACTTCCGCAATCATACGCGTGGCCATCAGATTGATGTCCAGCGTCAATTCCTCGTTCAGAGCGCAGGCCGAATCGCCTACCAGACCGCCCAGATGGATGACGGCGTCCATCTCGTGCATTGCCTGGACGACCTTCTCAATCTGGCGGAAATCGGCGCGGATAATTTCCAGGCGTGGGTGCTTGAGCCATTCCTGAATGGGTTCGGTGCCGTAAAGCAGCAAGTCGAGCAGGCGAACACGATACCCGGCTTCGAGCAAACGCGGCAGGAGTACCGAGCCGATGTAGCCGGCTCCTCCAATGACCAGTACATTCTCGATGGATTCTTTTCCCAGATGACCAGGACGTTTGCTCTCGGCCTGGATAATGTCTTTCCAGATAGAAGCCCAGGCACGCGCGGCGATCAGTAACGTTGTACTCAAGGCCCACGAGAGCACCAGAGCGCCACGCGGAAAATTGAGCACGGCTCCCAGCGTTCCCAGAAAGACGCTTTGCGCCAGATAGGTCAGCGCGCCGAAAATGAGGTAGGCCAGACTGACGGCCTGAAAGACAACGAGGATTTTGTACCGTCCGCGATAGAAACGACCATACGTGTAGAAGCCGTTGGCGGTAAACAAAGTAAGGCAGAGGAGCGTCAGCACCCAGGAATTGTTCAGGTAGACGCGCTCGTAATACCAGATGGTGTACTGGTCAACGACAATCCTGGGGTCGCCCACCGCGACAATCCAGAGCAGACGCGCAATCAGAGATACCGCAAGCGCGAGGTTGATCAGCACAGCATCGGCCAGCATGCGTACGATGCCCTGTAAGGTCAAAACTGTTCCTGACTGTGAGAGGCGGCCGGGCTTTGGCCGCGCCTGCTGACGCCTCTGACGCAGCGCCTGGGAAATCCGTTTCAAGGGGTTGCCAGATGTTTTCATGTGGTCATCAGTTTCTGCCGCACGGCAGCGGCATTTTCATAGATGCGCCGAATGGCCTGACAGATACCCATTGCCACTTCTGCACTCATGTCAGACCAGATTGGCAGGCTGAGACTGTTCGCCGCTAACCAGTCTGTGTTAGGCAATGGCCGGCCATCATCGTAGGAAAGATAGGCCTTTTGACGATGAACTGGCGGCTGATAATACTTACGGGTATCCACGTTCTCCCCGGCCAGCGCCAGAGCCAGTTCGTCGCGCGTCAGGCCAAAGGCAGAGGCGTCAATCGTAATCGTGATTTCCCGATACGAATGACGGTCACCGGGCCTTACCTGCTGGAAACCCACGCCGGGGATGGCACCCAGCATTTCCTGGAACAGGGACGCCGTCTCATTCCGATGCCGCGCGGCTTCCTCCAGCCGTTTCAGGCTGTGTAGTCCGAGCAAGGCGTTGAATTCCGGCATGCGCGCGTTCAGGCCGGCGAAGAGGCTGTCGTAATGACCATCGTTACCGTACTCGCGGCCAATGCGGACTTTTTCGGCAAGGTCGTCGTCATTGGTGGCAACAATGCCGCCTTCTCCAGCAATGAGCAACTTGGTTGGGCTGAGGCTGAAGATTTGAGCATCGCCTTGCCTGCCTACGGCTTCACCCTGATAGCGTGCCCCAAAGCCGTGCGCGGCGTCGAAGATCAGTCGCAAGCCATGCCGTGAGGCGATCTGCTGCAGGGCGGCAATATCGGCAGGGTTGCCAAACTGGTGGACAGCCACAATAGCCGTAGTTTGGGGCGTGATTGCCGCCTCCGCAGCGACGGGGTCAAGATTGTGCGTGGCGCGGTCCACATCGGCGAAGACTGGTCGCAAGCCGGCCCAGACCAGGGCGCTGACCGTCGCCATGAAGGTAAAACTGGGCACTACCACGTCGCCGCTCAGGCCCAGGGCTTGATGAACCAGCATCATGCCTGAAGTGCAACTGGAAACGGCGACGGCGTGTTTCACTCCCAGATGAGCGGCGACTTCTTGCTCAAACTGACGCAAATAACGCCCTTTCGTCAACATCCCCGAACTCAACATGGTCTCCAGCTCATCGGCCATTTCGGCCAGCGGCGGGACGACCGGCCGCACCATGGGCACCAGTTCGGGGAAGAGGGGAGTACCTCCGAGAATGGCGGGCAGGCTGTTGATGGGCTTGAGGATTATACCATCGCGGTGGGAATTCATTCGTGACCTCGCAGGAAAGCAAGATAAGCCTGATACAGCCAGGGGCGGTAGACGCGATCCTGAGCCGCTGCGGCACGCTGGATGACGCCGCCGAAGCCGCGCTTGAAGCGATACACGCCCCACAGGCCGTCCTGACGTTTTTCGAAATTCATTTCGAGTGTGTCCGGGTCTTCATCGGGCACGCCCCACAGATCATAGGTCTCGGCGCCACGCCCTCGCGCCCAGCGCATGGCTTCCCACTGCAGCAGGTAGGTCGGCATGCGCCAGCGTTCTGCGTCAGTGGAGGCACCGTAGAGATACCAGGCCGAGGTGCCACGCGCACAGACAAACAAGGCGGCCAGTGGCTGGCCGGCGTATTCTGCGACCAGCAATTCCGCCAGGCCAGCGTCATGGAGCAGATGATACGCCCGGCGGTAGTACTCCAGACTGTGAATCCCGAATCCGTTGCGCGTCCCGGTCAGGCGCATCATCCGGTAGAAGGTCTCCACGTCGTTCCAGGCGCGCACCTGTACTCCCTTCTTCTCCGCCAGGCGGATGTTGTATCGGCATTTCTGTTTCATGCGTGCCAGAATTGCCTCCTCGCTGCCGCGCAAATCCACCAGAATCGTGCGGCGCGGCTGAATGCTATGCGGACTGAGACGGAAATCAGGGAAGAGCGAGGTCGCCCCGGCTTCTTCCCAGACATCCGGCTCGACTTTCAAGAAGATCGCGCCGCGCGCGCGGCAGAAATGATCCACCTCTTTCCAGAACGCCTCCTCGGGCGCGCCGACCGGACCTTTGGGTAAGTAAGCCATCGTACAGCCTGGGAGGAGGCGGCGGAAGAGAATCTGAGCGCCGCACTGACCTGTCACCAGCCGCACTGCTTGCCAGCCGAAGGCGGCTTTCAATTCGCCCCATTCGCCGGTCTGCAGCAAATGGGCGTTGGGGTGCTGGCTGAGAAAAGCATTCCATTCGGTCAGGGTAACTTCGGCCATGTTTCAGTGCGTCTTCCGCATCCAGTCCAGGGTACGTCTCAATCCTTCCATAAGCGGAACACGGGCGCGGAAGCCCAATGCCAGGGCGGCCTTTTGAGGGTCGCCGGCGGAGCGGTAGATATCACCCGAACGCGGCGGTTCATGGCGCACCTCAGGCCGCCGGCCGCTAATCTGCGCCAGCGCCGCGACGACATCCAGCAGGCAGGTTTCCTGGCCGGTGCAGACGTTGAACACCTCGCCGGCAGCGTCTGAATCGGCGGCGAGCAGGTTGGCGTGCACCACATCGTCAACGAAAATGAAATCACGTGTCTGGCGACCATCGCCGAAAATAGTCAGCGCTTCCCCGTTCAGTAAACGTCTCAGGAAAACAGGGATAGCGGCCGCGTAGGGCGAATCGGGGCGCTGACGCGGGCCATAGACGTTGAAGTAACGTAAGGCGACAACCGGCAGGTCAAAGAGACGGCTGTATAGCGAGCCGTAGAGTTCGTTCACCTGCTTGGAGAGAGCATAGGGTGAAAGCGGCTTGGGTGGTGTATCTTCGCGTAGCGGGAAGGAGTCGGTATCGCCGTACACAGCCGTGCTGGAGGCCAGCACGACTTTGCGTACTCCTGCCCGACGCGCGGCCTCTAACAAACGGGCAGTGCCGTCCACATTCACTGCGAAACAGGTTTGGGGTTCCTGCAGCGATTGGGGGACTGAGATGAAAGCCGCCTCGTGAAAGATAACCTCCACACCCTGCACGGCGGCCTCCACCTGTTCCCGATTCCGTAAATCTCCTTCCTGGATTTCGATTTTCTCGCCCAGGTGGGCCAGGTTTTCCCTTCGCCCGGTGCTGAAGTTATCCAGCACGCGCACCGTGTCGCCGCGTTGCACCAGCGCCTCGACCAGGTGCGAACCGATGAAACCGCCTCCGCCGGTGACCAGAACGCGTCGCATTCTACCTCCCTCGCAAGCCGAAAACCTGCCCAATGGTGCGCAGAATCAGGAGCACGTCCATCCACAGGTTGCGATGTTTGATGTAGTACAGGTCATATTCGAGTTTGATGGCCATTTCCTCGACCGTAGCGTAATAACTGTAGTTAACCTGCGCCCAGCCGGTGATGCCCGGCTTGACCAGCAGGCGGGCGCGGTAGAAAGGAATCTGTGCCTGGAACTCGGCAATCCATTCTGGACGCTCGGAACGCGGCCCGACGACGCTCATCTCGCCGCGTAAGACATTCAGGAATTGTGGCAGTTCGTCAATATGCGTGCGGCGCAGGAAACGGCCAACCGGCGTGATGCGCTGATCATTTTCTTGCGTCAGGCGTGCCTTGCCGTCTTTTTCGGCGTCCTGATACATGGTGCGGAATTTGTAGATGTAAAATGGCCGCCCGCCTTTGCCCGCGCGAATCTGGCGATACAGGATGGGAAAGCCGCTATCGAGCCAGATGAGTAAGGAAATCCAGGGGAAAATCAGGGCACAGAAGAACAACCCTATCAGGCTGACGACAATATCCAGTAAGCGCTTGCCCAATTCATAGAAGCCGCTGACGCGCGCCTCGTTCACGAAGGATCGAATCAACCACTCCGACTCCAGGTGGTAAATCGGCACGCGGTTCATCATCTCTTCGTACATGGTGGGCATAGGCACAATTTCAACCCCGCGCTCCTGGGCGTCAAGCAGCGTCTGAAACGTATCCCCACGCATCTCGCCGGTAATGGCTACAACAACTTCGGAGATATCTTCCTCGGCTATCAGTTCCAGCAAGCGACGGCTATCCCCCAAAATCGGGAATCCCTCCAGTTGCTGGCCCTGTTTGGCTGGGTCATCGTCCACGAAGCCGGCCAGGTAAAAGGGCGGTGGCTGCAGGCGGCGGTAGGCGTGAACCAGCGTCTGGCCGGCGCGGCCGGCGCCAACAATCAGGACACGTCGCATGAAGGCCGGCGAGGTGAAAATGCGGATATAGAGATAGCGCCAGAGCAGAGTGAAGAAGAACGCGAAAACCAGAAAATAACCAACACCCCAACGCGTTAACGAGCCTTTCGGCGAGAAGAGGTACACAATGGCAAAGAAAATCAGGCCGATGGTGGCAGCGGCGACAATCCCGCGCCAGGTTTTGGCCCAACTGGCGGCGCGATGGGGATCGTGTATTTCCACCAGCAGCAGCAGCCAGATGACAGGAAGCAAGTAGAACCAGAAATCAACCCGCGTGCGGAGAAAGTCGCGCGAAAGATCCAGCCAGGGGTCCTGCAATCCCCAGAAATACAGGCTGATGACCAGCGCCAGGACGGCGAACAGCAAATCGCCCAGTTGGAGCAGAGTGCGCTGTTCGCGCGGGCGCAATCGCCAGCGTCCGCTTTTCGGTCTGGTCCCGTTGGTCCCGCTCATGCCTGTCCTCGGGATGGGATGATCGTTTTTACCATACTCCACAAGAAACCTGCGCCCCAGGCCAGGTGCATGGTGGCCATGGCCAGCGGCAGGCCGGCGATCAAAAACCCTTCCTTCCTTCGCCAGGCAGTGAACACGGCGACGGCAAGCAGGGTAAACGTGTACAGGCTCGCTTCAGCGGCCAGTAACAGGCGCGCCAGCGGCAGGAACGTTGCCAGCACGCCGGCGGCGATGAGGCTGACAACGAACAGAGGCGGCAATGCCTGCCGCCAGCGCAGCGTGCGGGGGTGACGACGCAACATCTGCCATTTCCAGAATCCGTAACGCCAGTACTGGCGCGCCAGGTCGGGCAAAGTGGAACGGGCGATATACCGCGAACGGATAGCCGGATTTAACCAGACGCGTCCACCTCGTTGACGGAGGCGGGCGTTGAATTCATAATCCTCGTTGGCTGGCAAACGCTCATCGAAAAAGCCGACCCGCGCGAGCAATTCGCGCCGGAAGGCGCCGAAGGGCACAGTATCCACGCAGGCCGGCCGTCTGGCATGGCGGTAGGCGGCGTCCCCTACGCCAAGCGGATGAGCCGCCGCGACCGCAATGGAACGCGCCTGCCAGTCCGTGCCGCCGGGCAGGATTTCCCAAACGCCACCTACGTTATCCCCCAGCCCGGCCTCCAGATCGGCTACGCAGCGTTCTACGTAGTCGGGATAGGGTGCCGAGTGCGCGTCCAACCGCAACAGGATTTCACCGCGCGCCCGTTGCAGGGCGCGATTGAGAGCCGCCGGGATGAGGCGGCGGGGGTTGTCCACCACCGTAATCGCCAGATCAGGATGCGTTGCGGCAAAGGAGGCTATTGCCGCGCGCGTACCATCGCTGGACAGCCCATCGGCAATGATGACCTCCAGCGCGGCGCGTGGGTAGGTCTGGGCATAGATGGCTTCCAGCAAAGAACGGATGGTTGCCTGTTCGTTGTAACAGGGTACGATGATGGAAACAGTGGGCGGCATAAGCGAAGGGATGCGCCCAGGCAGGGCGCGCAGTCTCGACGTCAGGATGGGCGTCGTGTCCTGACGTGGGCCGACGTTGGAACGTCAAGACTGGACAGCGATGGCCTCAATTTCTACCCGGGCGCCTTTGGGCAACGCGGCCACGGCCACCGTTGTGCGCGCCGGTGGCCGTTGAGGGAAAAATTCCGCGTAAACGGCGTTCATGCGGGCAAAATCAGCCATGTCCTGCAGGAAAACGGTGGTTTTGACAACATGTTCCAGGCCGCAGCCGGCGGCTTCCAGAATGTGTTTCAGATTCGTCAGGGCTTGCCGCGTTTCGGCCTCAATGCCACCCGGCGTCAGCTGGCCGGTTTGGGGATCCAGGCCAATCTGCCCGGCCGTGAAAACCTGATTCCCGGCACGAATAGCCAGCGAATAGGGGCCGGCGGGTTGGGGCGCCTTCTCACTCGTGATGGTGGTTATGGTCATGATCACCTCACAACGCGAACAGTATTCTCGTAACCGGCTTCCTGAGGAAGGTCTCTTTGGCGACGCGACTTGATTTTACTGCAAAAAAGGCAAAGCCACAAAGGCCGCCGACGTGGCGCCGGGGCGGCTTTCAGTCCATGATTTCCAGCAGGTGCTGGAGGGCTTGCGGCGAGGGCAGGTGCAGCCGCAGAATCCGTCGCCCGCGTCCAATCAGCGCCTCGTAGTCGCCCAGGGCTTGCGCCCGTTCGAGCAGGCCGAATGTCAGGCCCTGGCCGGGAATTTCCAGGTCTTGTTCCGGGTCGGCGGTGATTTGCAGGAAAAGGCCCGAGGACGGCCCGCCTTTGTGCAGTTGACCGGTCGAATGCAGGAAACGCGGCCCAAAGCCCAGGGTGGTGGCGCAACGCGTGCGTTCACCAAGATGACGACGCAGGTCGGTCAACAGGGCATGCATGACGGCATTGCGCGGCAGGTAAGCGTTGATGGCGAGGTAGTCATTGTCTTGGGCGAGTCTCAGGAAAGCGGCCAGGAGGGAATCCAGCCGGTCGCCTTGCAGGGGCAGTGGCGAGAAAACTTTGAAACCGTTCTCTTCCCACAACGGACGCTCTTCTTCCATCATCCCTTTTTGCCGGTAAGCGGCAATTTTGGCTTTGGTGCGGTCTTTGCTATCCTGCACATCGGGCTGGTCAAAGGCGTTGACGCCGAGGATGGCGCACAAGACAGCGGTGGCGAACTCCCAGCGATAGCATTCGGCGCCCAGGTCGTAGGGACTGTTCAGGTCATAGACCAGAAGCGGGTGACCGCCCTGACGTAGTGCCTGGGCAAAATCATCCAGGTGGCCATCGGCGCGCAGGTAAACGAAGATGCGGTCTGCGCCATAGTGGGCCGGATCACGCAGAGGCTCGTTATCAATGACCACGAGGCCACGTCCATCTTTGCCGCTCGATTCGGCGATGAGCTGTTCCAGCCAGGCGCCGAAAGCGGAGAAAGGTTCATCGGCCAGGAGGGTCAGTTTGTCGCGCCGGTGCAGGACGGCTTCTCCAAGTACCGCGCCGAGGGTCAGAGCCGGGTTGCGGGCGGCTTCGGAATCGGGCTGGCACTGACGCATCATCCAGGCCGCGCGCTCAAGCAGGCGCGTCGCGTCAATGCCCATCAGCAAGGCAGGCAGCAGACCGAACGGCGTCAGGGCAGAGAAACGTCCACCTACGGCCGGGTCGCTCTGTACGACGTGGCGAAAACCACGTTCGCGTCCCAGTTGTTCCAGCGACGTGCCCGGATCGGTAATCGCGACGAAGCGCGCGCCGTGGCCGCCGCTCCGTTGCCAGAAATAATCGAGCATGGCGCTGACTTCGACGGTGCCGCCGGATTTACTGGAAACGAGGTAGAGCGTTTCGTCAGGAGGAAAAGCGCGTGCGGCTTCCTGCACCTGGGCCGGGTCGGTTGAATCCAGAATGGCAAACTGGCAATCGGGATGAGCGAAAACCAGACTGAAGACTTCCGGGGCCAGCGAGGAGCCCCCCATGCCCAGCAGCAGGAATTTGTGAATGCCGTCGCCGCGGATTTCCTCTGCCAGTCTCTGCCATGTGGCCAGGTGTTGACGGGAAGTTTCTGGCAGGGTAAGCCAGCCCAATCTGCGGCGAATTTCCTGCTGACCGGTCGGGCTGGTCGTCCACAGGCTGGCATCGCCTTGCCAGAGGCGGAGAGCGAGCGAACCGGCGGCCAGGCGGGCGATACGCTCGCGGACGGCGCCGGTCAGCGGCCCTAAAGCGGCAATCGCTGCCGCACGGCGCGCCTCAATGGTGGCCAGCGTGTCGGTAAACGCGTCAACGAAGGCCTGGACGCCTTCTGCTTCCAGCTGGCGAGTCACTTCTGCCAGCGAGATGCCAGCCCTGGCTAACTCGGCGAACAGATGGCGCGCTTCTTCTACACCATCTGTCAGGGTGAGAGCCACCAGGCCGTGATCGAGAAAAGCATTCAGGGTTTGCGGCGGTACCGTGTTGACCGTATGAGGGCCAATGAGATTATCTACGTAGAGCGTATCGGGATAGGCGGGATTCTTGGTGCTGGTAGAGGCCCAGAGTGGTCGTTGGTAACGCGCGCCGGCGGTGGCCAGACGTTCCCAGCGCGGGCCGCGAAAAGTTTGACAAAAGGCTTCGTAGGCGAGACGGGCGCTGGCAATGGCGGCTTTGCCCCGCAGTGGCGAGTCTTGTGGCAGGAGGGCGTCTACTTTGGTGTCAATACGAGAAATGAAAAAGGAGGCCACAGAGACCGGCAAGGGCGCATCCTTTTCTCGTTGCGCCAGATAATCCTCCAGGCCGGCTAGATAGGCTTCCATAACCTGTTGGTAGCGTTCGAGGGAGAAGATCAGCGTCACGTTGACGTTAAGACCGGCGGCCAGCGCGGCGCGAATGGCCTCCAGCCCTTCTGGCGTGGCTGGAATCTTGAGCATCAGGTTAGGACGGTTGACCCGCTGCCAGAGCAAACGCGCCTGTTCGAGCGTGGCCTCGCTGTTATGGGCATAGCGCGGGTTGACTTCGAGCGAGACGTAACCATCTTCGCCGTTTGTTTCGTCATAAACCGGACGGAGCAGGTCGCAGGCGGCGCGAATGTCCTCGATCACCAGCTGCCAGAAAATGGATTCCGCTTCCCAGCCGGCCCAGGCCAGCGAAGTCAGGGCAGCGTCGTAATCATGACTTCTGGCAATCGCATGATGAAAAATGGTCGGATTGGAGGTCAGACCGCGAATTTCACCGCGCGCAATCATCGCCGCCAGTTCACCGTTCTCTAGCTGGCGGCGCTGAATATTATCGTACCACAGGGATTGTCCCAGGGCTGTGAGTTGGACAACGCGATTCGACATAGCGTAGCACCTTGTATGTTCAGGGATTGTTTTCCAGGGCGCGAATTTTTGCCACGCGACGGGCGTGACGCTCCTGGCCAGGATCGTGGCCAAGAAAACGCGCCGACAGGAAGGCCGTGATAATTTCCCTGGCCAGTTCAGGGCCGATGACCCTTGCCCCCAGGCAAAGCACATTCATATCGTCATGCTCCACGCCCTGATGAGCAGTGTAGGTATCATGGCAGACACAAGCGTACACCCCGCGCAGTTTGTTCGCCGCGATACAGCCACCTACTCCCGAACCACACAGGAAGATACCCCGCTCGGCCCGGCCCGATTGAATCGCCCGTCCGACCTGTTCAGCCAGATCGGGATAATCGCTGGGGGTGGGGACGTGGATCCCCAGGTCAATCACTTCATGACCCAGGGCGCGAATCTGCTGTATGGCTGTTTCCTTGAGGGGGAAGCCAGCATGGTCACAGGCAATGGCCACTTTCATCGAGCGTACTCCTCATCACTTTTGTCTCCGGCAGAAACAGGCAAGAAAAAACCTGACAGGTTTCTGTCAGGCCTCGGCGGAAGGGAACAGACAAAGCCCTCTTCCCGAAAAAGCGCCGGAGCCGTTCGGCGATACAATTATAACGCATCTAGTCGCGGGAGAGAGAAGCGAAATCGGCCGCGCGCCTGGCGCGGACGTTTCTTCCGTAGCCGGCCCTGACGCATATTTGACCATCGCGATAGACTTCCTGACCGCGCAGGACCACGCGGCGTACCCGCCCACGGACGCGCCAGCCCTCAAAGGGTGTCCAGGCGCATCTGGTGAATAAATTCGCGGCGCGGATTTCATCGTGAGCGTTTTCGTCCACCTCAACCCAGGTCTCGCGCTGTTCGGGCAGGCGGAAAATACGGCGTGGGTTGATAACCATGCGCTGGAAGATATCTTCCAGGGTGAGACGTTTCTCCTGTACAGCGGTCAGGAGAAGAGGCAGGATGGTCTCCAGACCGGGGAAACCGGGCGGCGGATTCGGGCCGTCTTTCTCCGCGAGGGTATGTGGAGCATGATCGGTGGCGAAACAATCAATCACGGCCAGATTGTCCCACAGTGCTTCGACATCCTGGCGCGTGGCCAGCCTGGGGCGCACTTCACCGCGGCCAGGATGACCCTGACTGATGGCCGGGAGGTCTTCCTCTGTGAGGAAGAGGTGATGGGGGCAGACTTCGCAGGTGACCCGCAGGCCGCGTTCTTTCGCCGCTTTGATGAGCAGGATTTCTTCTTTTCGGGAGACGTGGGCAAGATGCAGTGGGCGGTCGTAGATGGCGGCCAGCAACATGGCGGCGGCCAGACTACGGCCCTCGGCATGCACAACCAGAGGCCAGTCCCTGGGCCAGTACTGGAAATGCGCCTGCCACAGACTCATATCGTCAAGGCGCAGATCGCCGTAGGTCTGATCGAGATACATTTTCAAGCCGGCCGCGCGCCGCGCCAGGGGCACAAGAGAGGCGGCGTTGGTCGGGCCGGCGCCGAGGTATTGTGCATAGTCGCAGAGGGCTTTTCGCCGTGCGGCTGCCAGAGTCTGGTTCAGGCGACTGGCATTGGTCACCGGCGGGTTGGTGTTGGGCATGGCCAGGACCAGCGTGATTCCCCCCGCCAGAGCCGCCGCTGTGCCACTTTCCCAGTTCTCTTTGTGTGTTGCGCCAGGCTCGCGCATGTGAACATGAGGGTCAATCAGACCAGCCAGAGTAATCATGATCCTTTCTCCGCCGGAGATTCCAGATGGGTCAACGGTAGCCAAAGGCAAAAGGTCGTTCCCTGTCCTTCCTGCGATTGGACTTCAATGCGACCGCCATGGTGGACGACGATCCAGTGAGCGATGGACAGGCCCAGGCCAAAGCCGCCTGCTTGGGCGCGCGGGCGGTCTTTGGCGGCGCGATAGAAGCGTTCAAAGATGTGGGGCAGGTCTTCTGCCGGAATGCCGGGGCCGGTATCGCGGATGATAAGACGCGCCTGTTCACCAACTTTACTCAGCGAGAGATACACCTCGCCTCCTTCCGGTGTGTAGTTAATGGCGTTGGAAATGATATTGACCAGTACTTGTTTGAGACGGTCGCGGTCGCCTACCATCGGCACCTGGTCAATCTCGCGCAGTTTTAAAGTGACCCTGCCGCGTGCCAGAATGGTCATCTCATGGTACACTTCCAGAAGCAGGGTATCGAGTTCGAGGGGGGCAAACCGCAATGGTAAGCGGCCTGATGCGGCCTGCGCTTCCAGCAGTAGATCGCCAACCAGACGTGTCAGGCGATCCGCCTCCTCTTCAATGCTGCGCAATGATTCGTCATCAATTTGCTTCATACGGCGCATTAAATCAACGTTGCCCCGGATGACAGTGAGCGGCGTGCGTAACTCATGACTGACATCTGCCAGGAAGCGCTGCTGCGAGGTGAACAAGCGCTCCAGCCGTTCCAGCGTCTCATTGAACGCCAGGACAAGGCGGCCAATTTCATCTGCTGGGCCGCTATAGGGAATACGGCGCGAGAGGTCATCGGCGCGGTTGATATTTAAAGCAATGTCGGTCAGATTCCGCAGCGGCGCCAGCGCTTTGCCAATGCCCACCCACCAGATGAGAGAGGTCAGCAAAACCGCGATCAGCGTTGCCAGCGCAAAGATGCGGCTCAGGGCCTGGCGCGCCTGATCCACGACGATCAGGCTGGCCCCAATCTGTACCACGCCCAGGCGATATTCTCCGGCGGTTAACGGAATGGAAAGCACACGCAAATGGGCTCCGCGCGTGTGCACGCTGCGCCGCGCAGGTTGGGTGGCCTGTAAACCGGCAGCATCAAGCGGCGTGTCCAGCGAACTGATATTGGGTGAAAAGGAAATCAGGTTGCCTTCGGTATCCCAGAACTGGATATAAACGTGGCTGCTCAGATTCAGGTCGGGCATCAGGACAAGTTGCCACTTCCCTTCTGGCCCGATGTAGGCGTTGTGCAAAATTTCCTGAGCAATATTCCAGAGCATTTGATCGGTCTGATGAATCAGTTGTTGCCATACCAGTCCATAGATGGATAGTCCCAGCGCCACGAGAATGCCGGTGGTCAGCAGAGCATGAAGTAAAGTAAGGCGCAGCCGCAGAGACATAATGACATTATACAGTCTTGCCGCAAGGTTGTGAAGTTTGGCGGGACCGGCACGGGGCGGTACGATCCTCGTTCACAGGTTGGGGACTTGTGCTGCCGGTCGTCGCAGGGCCGCTGATGGGTCGTTTTCCCGCAGGCGCGCTATGGCCGCATCGGGTCGGGCAGGAGTACCTTCCCTCTCGTTTTGCTTGTGAAGATTGTCACGACCGAGAGGTGATTTAACACCCTGTTACGGCGGTGATGATTGGACTATGATAAGTAAGGAGACGGTCACTCATCTTCCTCCTGGCTCAACCCCCTGTCTCCTCCTTTGGCGAACGCCTCCGCAGAATATGACTCTGCGGAGGCGGTTCTTTTGGCGCGAGCCATGCCGGTTCCGTGAGAGGACATCGCCGTGTGACTCTGGTCGTTCGGCTTGAACCGTGCTGGCCATCAAACGCGGCGCGGCGGCAATTACGGCTCAACCACTTTCCAACTGGCCTGTGCACTTCTGAAATTCGGGCTGGTGACCACCAGTTTGACCATGAAAGTCCCGCAGTCTGTTCTGTAGACGCCGGGGTCCGGCACATCTTGCGTGCCGTAGGACGAGAAGATCAGGGTGGAATTTTCGGTGGCGTTGCGTAGCGAACCGTCTTCATTGTAGACTTCCCAGTGATAAACGACGGTCGCCGGCCCGTTGGTGGTAATGGTGCCGGTGAAGTCAACAGGATTGGGCATGTGACAGTACCCATGAATGATGGTATCGGAGACAGCGACGGTGACTCCCGTCACGAGAGCGGCGGGTGCCGCGACGACCGGTACACGGCTGATATCGCCGCTGGTCAGAGTCACACTGGCGGAGACCCAACATCTTGTTCCCGGTTCGCCGGGTTTCTCAATCTGCCACCAGGAACGATCGGCGATGGTGCCCAGAATGGGGACCGTCTGACCTGTTCGCAGGGCGCCGATAGCCAGGAACGCGGCGGAGGGCCCAAAGCGACAGTTGACGTCCACGGTGGCGGGGGTTACCATGGGTTCGGCTGGCGTGGCGGTCAGGGTTATGGTAGCGGTGGCGGTGGGAGCGGGGGTTGGCGTTTCTGACGGGATAAGCGTTGGAGATGGCGAAGGAGCAGGGGTATCACTGGCGATCATGGTGGGAGAAGTCGTGGGCGGCGGGAGGGTGGCAGGCATGGTGGGAACAGGGGTGGGTAGATTGCAGGCCGAAAGAAACAAGCCACCGGTCAATAACAGGATAATGGTTCTTTTGCTCATATTACCTCCGGAAAGGGACACAGGATTTGCAACCCATGAGAGTCATTTTGATTGTAGCCATTCCTTTTCTCTCTGTTATCCCCCTGAAGTACCGGCCGGCGCGTGACAGGAAAAGCGCGCTGCCGGGAGAGACGTTCACTCGAGGAAGACAGGCCAGCCATAGCGCTCCTCAAGCCAGTATGGTTCCTCCTGGCCGAGGTGCCAGTTCCAGAGATTCATGCCGGCATCCTTACATTCCGCCAGGACGACAAAGGAGGGCGCCGAGGATGGCACAGGACAGGGGCGAGTGGCCTCCTCTGCTCGACCACCGCCGGGCGGTTGGTTCTGGCCTGCGAGACGAGCATTGGGCCGCCCTGGGGTGGGACGGCAGACGAAGCCGAAACTGCCTTTGCCGTCGGGCAGGCGGCACCAGGTCACCTCCGCCGCTTCAACCACCGGGTAGGTGAAAGCATCCACGATACGACCGTTGGGATGGAAGAGACGCACCGAATCGCCCCCGTTGCTCAGCAGGATTTGCGTCTCCGTGCCAAAGAAACGGACAATTTCTCCGGGCAGGATCAGACGTTCTGGCAGGCGGTAAGGCGGCGAGCCCCCTTCCTCGTCATCCAGATACCACCCCTTAAGATTGATGGCCTCGGTGCTGATATTGATTAATTCAATGTATTCGTCCCCCGCGTCCATGCGACCATCGCCGTTCCAGTCCGCGCGTGGGAAAGGCAGAAATTCGTTGATGACCAGGGAGGCTGGCATAGGGGGGGGCGCCGTCGGCGTGCGCTGACGCGTGGCCGTCGGCGTGCGCGATGGAGTAAAGGTTACGATACCACTGCAGATGGCGATGGGACTGGCGCGGTTTTGAGGCTGGGCGGGGGAAAGCAAGGCGAAATCAAGCGTGTTGTTGTTGACATCATAGCAGCCTTTGCCAGCCGGTTGGCGGGCATAACTTTGATTGGCATTGGCCGTCATCGGTGCGAGTGGGAGACCTTCATAGTACAGGGTTTCGTTACACATGCCGACGCGATCCACGATGGTCCCGGCCTCGCTCACCAGTGCCAGCCCCCCGTCGTCGGCGATGCCGGGCGAGAAGGTCTGGTCAGCGCCAACGGTCAGGCTGCTGTTGCTGGCAGTTACAGCCAGAAAGTGTTGGCCGGGCCGCAAGATAACGCCATGGTTGATGGTCAACAGGGTAGAAATGCTCGAACCACAGCCGCTGGATTTCTTGATTGTCCAGCCGCTGATGTCCACCGCGCCGCCGCTTGGGTTGAAAATTTCCACGAACTCGTCATTGCCGCCGTTCGGGCCGCGCGTGCGGAACTCGCTGATGACCAGATGCGCCGGCGCCGGCGGGGTCACGGTAGGAGTACGGGTGTGGGTGGCGGTAGGCGTAGGGGTGGAAGAGGGGGAAGGGGTAGGCGTGGGGGTCTCCGTAGGGGTGGTGGTTTCGGTAGGGGTGGTGGTTTCGGTTGGGATGGTGGTGTCGGTTGGGGTGGGGGTGGGTGGCCAGGCTGAGTTGAACTGTCTGGGCGTTCCGTTGATGGGGTTGTCATTGGCATCCCGGCCATTGCGGAGGATGCCGTTGTTCGATACCCAGGCCGAATCGCTGTCTGGAATCAGGTCGCGTCGCTCCATGCTGAAATAATCAGGCGCCGCCGAGCCGGCTGGCCAGGGGCCGCCATCGGCATTGGCGCTGTCAATCACACTTCCATCGGGCGCTTTCAGGAATAATTTTTCGCCATCGTTGCGCAGAGCGCCGGAATAAATCTGGTCGGCTTCTATGTCTGAAACAGTATCGTTGTCTGTGCGTTCCAGCAGATAGAATTCTCCTGCCCGAAGAATGCCTTGCAAAGCGATGGCAGGGGTAGAGTCATCGGCCACCAGTTGCCAGCCCGTCAGGTCAATATCCAGCGGGCCAGGGTTGTACAGTTCAATCCACTCATCGTTGGCAGAGGCAGCGGTGCCGGCCCAGGCGACCTCACTGATGATGACCGATAAGGGGGCGTACGTTTGTGGACGGAGCGCGGCCAGGACGCGCGGGCTTGTCTGCCAGCCGGTCAGAGTACTGACCAGCCAGGCTATCAGGACGAAGGCGATACAACCGCCCTGAAAAAAGGCACGGTTACGCGATGGCATTGGTCAACTACCTTTGCCGCAGGAAGTTGTCGTCCTCGGATTGTACCCCAGAAAACGAAACTCAGCGCGGTTCGATGATTAATTTGATGGCCGTGCGAGTATTGCCGTCAATCTCGACATCCACGAATTGCGGCACGCAGACGACGTCAATGCCATCGTTTTTGAGGTAGCCGATTGCCAGCACCAACGCCTTAATGGCTTGATTGACGGCCCCAGCGCCAATGGCCTGAACTTCAGCGTGCTTGTGCTCGCGGATGACTCCTGCGATTGCCCCGGCTACAGCAGAGGTGCGGGAGGTGGCAGATACTTTAATCACATTCATGGTGATCTCCCTGTGAATCGGATGAACCTGATAAGGGGCTATATCATCATTGTACAATGTTTCAGGCAGACATTCAAGCGCATGACAAAAAACCGCTTCCCCTTGCCGCGTGGAAGTGACTTCTGACGTGGCGGTAGTGGAATTCTCCGGCTGCTGCGGCCTTGGTTCTATGGATGCCCCTCTATCACCTGCGCGCCGGCCGCCGCCTGGCAGATGTAAATTTCGGGCTTCAGGCCGGTCCGCGCCTGATAGCGCGTGCTCAAGGCGCGGGCGAAGGCCTCGGCAGAATCTCGCGCCACCAGATTGACCGTGCAACCGCCGAACCCGGCGCCGGTTAGCCGTGCTCCGTAGCAACCTGGCAGGGAGCAAGCGATCTCTACCATCGCATCCAGTTCCGGCGTGGAAACCTCGTACAGGTCTCGCAGGCTGTGGTGACACTCCACCATCAATTCCCCGAAAGCGGCAACGTTACCGTTTTCCAGCAAAGGAACGGCGCGCCGGCAGCGTTCAATCTCTTCGACCACGTGCCGGGCGCGCCTGGCTATCTGCGGCGGCAGGTGGTGGCTGAGACGGTAGAAGTCGTCCGGGGCCACGTCGCGCAAGGCGCGCACCTGAGGCAGGTGCTGGCGCAGAATCTCCACTGCCTGTTCGCAGGCCTGACGGCGCTCATTGTAGCCGCTGGCGCTCAAACGGCGCCGGACCGTTGTATCGGCAATGACAATCGCAACTTCTGACGGCAGAGGGAGTGGTCGCCATTCGAGCGAGCGGCAGTCCAGCAGCAGGAGATGGTCGGCTACGCCACAGGCAGAGGCGAACTGGTCCATGATGCCGCAACGAACCCCCACATACTCATTTTCGGCCTTTTGAGCCAGCAAAGCCAGACGCATCGGCGGCAACGTCCAACCGCCCAGCGCAGCCCAGGCGACGGCGAAGGTCATTTCGACGGAGGCCGAGGAACTCAGGCCAGCGCCGCGCGGCACAGTGGAGCGGAAAACGCCCCGCATGGGCGGCGTCTGCAAGCCGGCGGCGATCAACGCCCAGGCCACGCCGGCCGGGTAACGCGCCCATTCCACCAGCGGCGTCCCATACCTGTCGGCCTTATCGCTCAGGCTGGAGGTGGTGAAGGTGGTTTCCTCCCCGAAATCGGCGGCGAGCAGGGTGGAATAGTCAGCCTCCGCAGGCGAGAATGCCAGACAGGTTGTCCGGTCAATGGCAGCCGGCATGACGAAACCCTCGTTGTAGTCCACATGCTCGCCTAACAGGTTAACGCGGCCCGGAGCCAGCGCCAGACAGGCCGGCGGAACGCCAAAGCGTTCTCGGAAGGCTTGTGTGACGGTATCGCGCAGGGTCATCTCGTCCTCTCTACAGGAAAGACTTCATCTGCCTCGCGTCAGAGGCGTGACCGGGTACGTGCCAGGCTTGCTGCGCGGTTGCGAACAAACCCGCCTGACATAATTTTAGCCGCTCAGGTGGCTGATCAGGATGCGGATTCCGAGGCAAATCAGGATTATTCCGCCCAGAATCTCCGCGCGCTGGCCCAGTCGTTTGCTTAAGCGATTCCCAATGCGCATGCCTGCCCAGGACATCAGGCTGGTGACGAGACCGATGATCAGCACCGGCAGCCAGATGCTCACATCCAGAAAGGCCAGACTCAGGCCGATGGCGAACGCATCAATGCTGACGGCTATGGCGAGCGTAACCAGCAGCCAGCCGCGCGAAATGTCCCGATGGTGCGCCTCGCCATTGGGATTCAAGCCCGAGTGAAGCATGCGGATACCTACGAATGCCAGCAGTCCGAAAGCGATCCAGTGATCGAATGCCGCAATGAGGCCGGCGATGGTGACCCCGGCCAGCCAGCCGAGGACGGGCATGAGAGATTGGAACAGGCCAAAATGGAAGGCCAGACGGAAGACCGGACGATGACCGTTGAGGTAGGGCGAGGCGCCGGCGCCCAGGCAAACCGCAAAGGCGTCCATGGCCAGGCTCAACGCCACAAGGAGAATCTCAAGAAAGGACATGCGATGGTATCAGATGCCTGGGCCTGTCTGGCCAACTGTGGCTCATCCTTTCCATAACTGGAATTCTGCCAGAATAGACCTGCCGATGAACTCACGCAGGATGGAATCGTCAGGGACCAGATCGGTTTCGAGGGGCAGGAACCATTCAAGGAAGGCCAGCAAACGCTTGGCTTCGATGTGCTCCGGCGTGCCCGGCGGGACCTGACGCAGGAGCGGCTCGACCAGTGGTTTGAGCGCCGAGACTTCATAAGCCAGCGCCGAGTTGAACAGGACATCGGCGTTTTCCTGATAGGGGAAGATGTGCCGCTTTTCCCCGCGCGTGACCGATTCCCAGCGCGCGAGGGTCTGTTGGGCAGTGTAGCCGCGCTCGCGCGCATCGCGGACGATACGGCGCAGGAGACGCGTGTCCGTGGTAGAAACGCGGTTATGCCGGTCGAGGTTGAGCTGCGTCAGACAGGAAATGTAAATCCGCATCGCGCGCGCGGACAAATGTCCGGGCAGCAGGCGTGGGTTGAGGCCGTGAATCCCTTCCAGCAAGATGATCTGATCGGGGCGAAGCCGGACCTCTTCGCCCGTTTCCCGCTTGCCGGCCTTGAAGTTGTAACGCGGCACAGTCACGGGTTTGCCGTCCAGCAGGGCCTGTAACTGCTCGGCCAGCAACGGCAGATCAACCGCCTCCAGGGCTTCGAAATCATACTGGCCATGTTCGTCGCGCGGCGTCTGTTCGCGATCGACGAAGTAGTTATCCAGTTCGAGAGCGTAAGGGGACAGGCCGAGAGCCAGCAACTGAATCGCCAGCCGGCGCGCAAAGGTAGTCTTGCCGGAAGAGGACGGCCCGGCCATCAGCACCAGGCGCGTCTCGCCCTGCCGTTCGGCAATTTGCCGGGCAATGGCGGCAATGTGCTGTTCATGGAGCGCTTCCGAGACGAGAATCACCTCGCGGGCGCGGTTACTTTGCAGCGCCTCATTGAGCGCGCCGACCGAGTCGATGCCCAGTCGCTCCAGCCATTCGCCATATTGACGGAAGGCGAGCAGGAGTTTGGGATAATCGGGCATGACCGATAACTGCGTTGGAGAGCGGCGACGCGGAAAACGGAGCACGAAGCCATCGCGGGTGGGGGATAGTTCGAACCAGCGCAGGTAACCGCTGGAAGGCACCATATAACCGTGATGGTAATCCAGATAGTCGCCAAAGCGATACACGGTCACATATTCTTTCTGACGGAAGCGCAGCAGGCGCACTTTGTCCCAGACGCCGCGAGCCTGAAAATACGCCAGCGCCTGTTCGAGAGCGATTTCCTCGCGCTGGAAGGGCAAATCCTGTTCGACCCAGAGACGCATTTGCTCCTGTAAGGCGCTCAATTCCGCATTCGTCAACGGGGGGCGGCCGCGCACCTGACAGAAATAGCCGCCGGCGGAGACCGAATGGTCAATGGTCAGCCAGCCGTTCGGATACAGGCGATCAAATGCCGCGCCGAGGAGGAAGGTCAACGAGCGGCGATAGATACGCGCCCCGTCCTCATCGGCCATGGTGACCGGAGCGAGGTGAACGTCCATATCCAGCGGAAAGGTCAACTCGCGCAGTTCGCCGTTGACAATGGCGCCGGTGAGCGGGGCCGGCAGGTCTTTTTCGATGGCCTTGAGGAATTCGCCGGCGCTGGCCCCGCGCGGGCCGCGCAGCACACGGCCATCGGGCAGATGAGCCTCAATATCCGGGCGTGGAGAGACAATTTGCACCGACGGTTTCATAAGGGCTGGGGAAGATGGGCGAGCAATTTTTCTGGCTGGCGGGCGTATGTCTCCAGCGGGAGTGCACCGCGTGTCAGGGCAAGGAGCGTATCGGTCAGGAAACGGTTCACCGGCGCGGCCACGCCCAGGCGTTCACCATGCCGCACTACCGCGCCATTGAGCCATTCGACTTCAGAACGACCGCGGCCGGCGTGTAAATCAATGTGAAAGGACGGCATTTTACCACCGCGTCCGCCGCCGATAGCCTGCCGCATCAGCGGCTGTGCCAGGCGTTCGGGCAAACGCGCGGCCAGAGCCAGCAACCGCACCGGCGCGCCGGGCAGGTTGACGACGGTCAGCCCCAGGGCATTCATGACGCTCAAGGCTTCGCGCAACATGCGCATTTCGAGACGGTAGAGTCCCCGATGGGCGAAAATTTCTGCCGGCGTCATATCGAGGATGGCGGAGGTGGCGTTGGCGAGCAGGTTGGTGAGCATCTTCGACCATTTCATCGCCGCGGCCTGCGGATAAAGGCGAACGTTCAGACCGGCGGCCCGGAAAGCGGCCATCAGGGATACGGCCAGCGGATGGTCGGCTGCGAGGCCGAGACCGCGCGAACGTTCGAGGACCACATCGCCCGGCGCGCGCCGACCGACCGCCGAGGTGACGCTGCCGGCGATGACGCGTTCATGGCCCAGCAGGGCGGCCAGCGCAGGTTCGTTGTCTACGCCGTTGGAGAGACACAGAATCGGCGGTAGCGAAGCCGCGTGCGGTTTCATTTGTTCCAACGCGGCGGCGGTGTCGAACGATTTGAGGGCGAAAATGGCCACGTCAAAAGGACCGTGCGATAGCGCCTCTGCCAGGGAAGGGTAAACCTGAAAGGCGGTGGGGGCTATGGCAAAGGACTGGTTGAGGCCAAGTTCCAGCCGCAGACCGCGCTCACGCAGCATGGTCACGATGGGCGGCTGTTCAAGGAAGACGACGCGCTGGCCCTGATGCGCCAGAGAGCCGCCAATGTACGTGCCAATGGCGCCGGCCCCGAAAACGAGGAAGTTCATGCTGCTCCTCCTGATGGATCATCGGGCGGTGGCTGAAACCCCGTTAACCGCCAGGTATGGCGATAGGGCTCGTAGATCAGCGTCGCGAAGGTGGTGTTGTTGAACTGGAAACGAGGCCCCTGGACATTGGCTTGCGGGGCAATGCCCAGCATGGCATAGAGCGCCATGTTCAGGATGCCACCGTGGGCGACAATCAAGTAACGACCTGCCGGCCGATCGAGCAGTGCCTGAATGCCGCGACCGGCGCGCAGATACAATTCCCAGCGGCTTTCACCGGTCTGGCCAGTGCGGTGGTAAGGAGTGGAAAAAGCCGGAGGCGGTGCTACCTGTGCCGCCTGCTCCTCTGCCAGCCCGCTGACCAGGCCCACGTCAATTTCCATCCAGGAAGGATCAAATTCCAGCGGGATGCTCAGCGCCGCGCACAGGACTTCGGCGGTTTGACGGGCGCGCAGCAAAGGACTGGCCAGGCAAAGGTCAAAAGCGCGCCCCTCGGCTTTCCAGCGTTCGGCCAGGGCGCGTGCCTGTGCCTGACCGCGCGCGGTCAGCGGAAAATCGGTCCGACCCTGATGGCGGTTTTCCGCATTCCCAACCGATTCGCCGTGGCGTACCAGAGTAACGAAGTAACAGGATGCGGCGTCCATGGAAAGGACATTTTACCATCACTCGCTCGCTTCTCGCGCTGCGAGGCCCAACGCTTCGTAGATTTTCAGTGTTGGTCGCGAGCGATTCAGGGTGTAAAAATGGATGCCGGCTACTTTGCGGTCGTACAGGTCGAAGACCTGACGGGTTGCCCAGTGAATCCCGATATTCTCCACTTCGGCATCGCTTTTCGCGCGCCAGACGGCGCGCAACAAGGGGGCCGGGATGTTGGCGCCAGCCGCCAGTTCGGCCATGCGCCATAATCCTTTGCGGCTGGTAATGGGCATGATGCCGGCCAGAATGGGCACCCGGATGCCGGCGATCTCGCAGCGCTCGCAAAAATCGTAGAAAACGTGATTGTCGAAGAACAATTGCGTGCAAATATAATCGGCGCCAGCCTCAACTTTCGCTTTCAGATATTCCAGTTCTTTCAGGCGGTTGCGCGTTTCGGGATGCCCTTCAGGGAAGCCGGCTACGCCGATGCCCAGTTGTGGAAAGTGCTTTTTAATGAAGGTCACCAGTTCGGCGGCGTAACGGAAGCCGTCCGGCGGAGGCGCGTAGTCGGGCTGATCGCGCGGTGGATCGCCGCGCAGCGCCAGGACGTTCTCGATGCCGCTGGCGACGTAACTTTCCAGCAGGCGCAGGATTTCTTCCCGCGTGGCGCCGATGGTGGTCAGATGAGCGACGACCGTCAGGTGGGTCTCGCGTTGCAGGCGGATGACCAGCTCGCGGGTCAGTTCGCGCGTCGAACCGCCCGCGCCGTATGTCACGCTGACGAAGGACGGCGCCAGAGGCACCAGGTCGCGGATGGCCTCGAACAGGGCTTGCGCCGCTTCCTCTGTTTTCGGCGGGAAGAACTCGAAACTGAAGTGAGGGCCTGGGCGTTTTAAAATCTCGGCGATGTGCATGAGGAACTCCGCTGGTGGCTGGGGATAAGGTGTGAAGCGTAAGACGTGAAGGGTACGCTGTGATGTGCGCTGGAGACAGGGAGCGGTGTTGCTGGCGATTATACTGCGTTCTGGTGGGCAAAGAGGGGCTGGCCTGGGGTGGAACTGGATTTTGGCCGCAGCGCCTTTTCTGCTATACTTGTAATGTAACTACCTCGACAATGTTAGATTACCTGTCCCTTGTCATTGCGAGGCGGCGATAGGGCCACGCCGAGGCTCGCCCGAGGCGCCGCCGAAGCAATCTCCTTGCGAGTCTCAAGGTAAGCAGTCTCCCAATTACCAGGGGATTGCTTCGGGCAGAGAACGCCCTCGCAATGACAACGATGCCGAAATATAACATTGTCGAGCTACTCAGCCATGCCATGGCGAGCCGTTTTCTGGCGAAGCAATCTCCCTTTTATCAGGCTAAATGGACCAATTGGGGATTGCTTCGTCGCAAAGAACGCTCCTCGCCATGACAGGCGCAACGATTTCAAGACAGGGTTGAACAGTTACCTTGCAATTACCTGCCCCCTGTCATTGCGAGGCAGCAACAGGGCCACGCCGAGGCGCCGCCGAAGCAATCTCTTCGCAAGTCTCACGAATGTTCTTATTGCTTCGGGGGAACTTGAGATTGCTTCGCCGCCTGCGGCGGCTCGCCATGACGCGGCTGGGCAGGTAGTTACCTGTATTTGCCATAAATCTCCGTTGCTTCGGGTGAGAACATGGTACTCGATGTGGCACGCATTCAGGCATTGTGCTTCGACGTAGATGGTACCTTGAGCGATACCGATGATCTGCTCGTTGCCCGGCTGGCTCGCTGGCTGGAGCACGTGCGTTTCCTCTTTCCCCGCCGGGATCCGCTTCGACTGGCGCGGCGGCTGATCATGGTCAGCGAGGCGCCGGCGAATTTCCTGATCGGCCTGCCGGATCATCTTGGCCTGGATGATGAACTCTTTGCCCTGGCGGACTGGCTGGCGCGTTTCTCGAAGAAGCCAAAGCAGTTCTTGCTCATCAACGGGGTAAGGGAAATGCTGGCCGCGCTGGCGTCCCGTTATCCGCTGGCGGTGGTCAGCGCGCGCGATGAGCGTACCACGCGCCTGTTCCTCGCCCAATTCGACCTGCTGCCTTTTTTTCGCTGCGTCGCAACTGCGACGACCTGTAAGCACACCAAACCCTATCCGGACCCTATCCTGTGGGCTGCGGCGCAAATGGGAGTATCGCCGGCCTCCTGCCTGATGATCGGCGATACCACGGTGGATATTCGCGCTGGCAGGGCTGCCGGCGCGCAGACCGCAGGGGTGCTGTGCGGTTTTGGCGAGCGCGCGGAACTGGAACGCTGCGGGGCGGACGTGATTCTCGAAACCACTCCCGATTTGCTCTCCGTTCTCTCACACGTCTGATGAGGAACACCGGGGAAACTGGCCTCGCGACTGCCGCTTTCCTGTAACGTATGTTATCACACGAGGCATGTTCTGCTGCCCCCGGCTCTCTGCTGGCCTGGAGGCAGATATTCTGCCGGCAGTTTGAAAGGAGAGGCTCATGTTGCGTCGAATTTTCGCGTGCTGGTTGGTTCTGGTTTTGCTGACTCTTGCCTGTCAGGTGCAGGTAAATCTCCCGGCCGTGGCCACGCCGGGGCCGCTGGTAACCGATGAGATTCATGTCCCGGCGCCGTCGGCGGAGAAAGTTCACTTAAGACTGCAATTTGGCGCCGGCCACCTTGCCCTACGCCCCGGTGCAAAGAATCTGGTGGATGGGACGGCCACCTATAATGTGCCTCAATTTAAACCCGAAATCACGGTAGGCGAGACCGAGGTGCTTCTGAGCCAGGAAAAGCGTAACCTGCGCTTTTCTTCAGGCTGGGGGCAGAATCTGCGCAACGAATGGGATTTGCAGATAGGCGATCAGCCGCTGGAACTGACCATTGAGGCCGGCGCCTATGAAGCGGAATATGAATTTGGCGCTCTGCGTTTGACCAATTTGACCATCCGCGATGGCGCGGCGACCGTTCAGGGACGATTTTCGCAGCCGAATCTCGCGGAGATGAACGTGCTGCGTTACGAGACCGGCGCCTCCAATGTGACTCTGACAGGCCTGGCGAATGCTAATTTTTCCCTGTTCGAATTTGACGGTGGGGCCGGCAATTACATCTTCGAATTCGGCGGCAAACTGCGCCGTCCGGCCAGCGTGCACCTCGCGGCAGGGATGAGCAACATGACGCTGGTCATCCCCGCCGGGCTGGCCGCGCAGATCACGGCGGAAGGGCTGGTGAATGTCAATGTGCCCCCGAGCTGGACCCAGAGCGGGAAAACATACACTCAGGCTGGAGAAGGTCCGGGATTGACAATTGTCGTCGAGATGGGCGCGGCGAACCTGACGGTGCTGACGACATTGCCGTAAGGTAACGACCTGCCCCAGTTTTGCGGCGCATCCGGAATAACGACCGTGAAACCCAGGAAGCGCGGATGGCGTGGAGACTCGTAGAAAGGATAACGTCGAAGTTCTCCTTTTTCGGTCGTTGCCTGCCACTTCCAGATCGGGGATGCGATTCGCGGAGAAAACTGTCCACGAACAGGAAACGAATAAACGAAAGCAGACGGCGGACGACGGACCGCAGACGACTGTAGGACGGGCTTCCCAGCCTGTGGGGGAAGAATGGGAAAACGAATCAACGAATGCGGCGCGGATATTCGTGGTCAGGCATTCGTTGACGGTTCGCCCTCCAATACAATCACGGCAGGTAACTCGACAATGGTATACTTCGGCATCGTTGTCATGGCGAGGGCGCTCTTTGCCCGAAGCAATCCCCTGGTAACTGGGAGACTGCTTACCTTGTCTCGTGAGGGGATTGCTTCGGCGACGACTCGGGCGAGCCTCGGCGTGGCCCTGTCGCCGCCTCGCCATGACAGGGGGCAGGCAATCTAACCATTGTCGAGGTAATTACGCCATGCAACGCGAGCGTTTCTTTTGTGTTATAATATTACAAATAAAATCAAAATTATCTAGTAAAGGAGAGTACCATGTTCATTGATTACCTTACCCTCATTATGCTTGACCTGCTGGCAGGTCTGGGATTGCTGGCCCACTATCTTTATGCCGGTCTGGATCGTGGAGAATCGCGCTCGTACGCGGCTGGCTTTGGCGCCGTTGGGGTGCTGGGCCTGATTCTCGGGCTGGGTATGGTCTTTACCTGGCCTTTGCCGGGCAGTTACAACATTGTCTTCGGCGAGGCGACCGTGTTGTTCAGTCTGGCCTTCCTGGCGGCTGGCGTGGCGTTGGGCCTGGGCTGGGATTTACGCCCGGTGACTGTTTATGCTTTCTTTGCTGGCCTGTATGCGGTCATTGGCGGAGCGCGCATCATTTCCCTGGGATTGACGAAAGAGCCGTTGCTATCGGGACTGGGATTCATCCTGGCCGGCCTGATTGGCGTTCTCGCGGCTCCTGCCTGGCGGTTGTTGCAAACGCGGGCGATATTTCGCCGTCTGGCCGCGCTGGCGCTGCTGGCGGTGGCTGTCCTGTGGGGGGTTACGTTCTACAATGCCCTGTGGGGGCATCTGGCGACCTTTAAGGATTGGCTGCCGCTGACGATGCGTTGACCTCTCCGGTCGCCTGGAATTGCTCGCTGACGAAGGAGACGGGCCTGTGCGTAGAGCAGGCCCGAATTTTTTAAGGTTGCGGTGCTTGACTTTGCATGGCGAATGTGTCATAATGTAACCGGTTTCTGTAACCGATTACAGGCGCGCCAACCGTGTCCATGGTCAAACATTCTCAGGCGACCACGATCCGAGACGTTGCTCGTCAGGCAAGGGTTTCTGCGGCGACGGTCAGTCGCTACCTTAACCGTTCGGCGCCGGTGGCGGCGGAGACCGGTCAGCGTATTCAACAGGCCATGCGTGAACTGGGATATTCCCCGCGCCTGGCGGCGCGGGCGCTGGCGACGCACAAGACCTATACCGTAGGGGTGATTTCCAATGCGCTCAATTATGCGTTTTTTGGCCCATTATTGCGAGGAATGGATGAAGTACTGCGGGAGCAAGAATACCGTTTGTTGATGGCCACCTGTATAGCCGGGCAAGATCGCGGGAATCTGCCTTTTGGGCCGCATAATACGGACGGTGTGGTGGTCTTCGCCAACACGGTTGATGACGAGCAGTTGATCGAGTGGCATGCGGTGGGCTTTCCCTGCGTGCTGCTGTATCGCCTGCCGCCGGGCGATCTATCGTTTCCCTGTGTGAATGTAGAGAACCACGCTGCCGTGCGCCAGTTGACGGAGCATCTGATTGAAGCGCATGGCCGGCGGCGTATCGCTTTCATTCACGCGCCGGATTATCACCAGGATGACCTCCAGCGGGAGGCGGGGTATCGCGAAGCATTGCGTCGTTATGGTTTACCGTATGACGCGGCTCTGGTCTTGCGCGGGGACTATCGTCGCGAGCAGGCGTCTCGGGCGATTGAAGCGTTCCTGGCGCGCGTCCTCTCGGACTGCGATGCTGTGGTCGCGGGCGATGATGATTTGGCGCTGACGGTACTGGGCGCGCTGTATCGGGCGGGCGTGAACGTGCCCGAGCAGGTGGCAGTGGTGGGCTTCGACGATCAACACTTTGCCGCCTCGCTGGTGCCCCCGCTGACGACCGTGCGCGCGCCCACCGAGACCGTTGGGCGGGTGGCGGCGCGTCAGGTATTGCGCCTGATTCGAGGCGAGGCCGTTGAGCGGGAGACGCTGCTGCCTACCGATCTGGTGCTGCGTCGTTCGTGCGGTTGCGCGGGGCAGAGCCTGCGCAAAGGTTTGTCAGAATCGTATCATCCGCAGATGCTGGTTGGCCGTTAGGCCATATTTCCCGAGATTCAATGGTCGAAACACTTGCAATTTTCCGCGTGTTGGATATAATAATAAGCCGAAAGGAGGTGATTGTTTGGGAGAAACCACTTGCTGAAAAACGCTCACTGTTTAACGTTCGTTTCCTACTCTAGTTCAGTTCGAGTTCAAGAGGAGAAGAAAGTACTATGAAAAAGACACTGTTCGTCCTTGCTGGTGTGCTGGTAGTGGCTTCCATGCTGCTCGCGGCCTGCCAGCCGAAACCGACCCCTACGGCTGCTCCGGCAACCGAGGCTGCGACCGAGGCCCCAACTCAGCCCGCAGTGGAAAAGGTGCAGATTCGCTGGTTCGTCGGTCTGGGCACCGGCACCAACCCTGATCAGATCGCTGTCCAGGAAGAGGTGGTGAAGGACTTCAACGCCTCGCAGGACAAGATCGAACTGGTGCTGGAAGTGGTGCCCTACGATTCGGCGCGCGATACCCTTTCCACCGAAATTGCTTCTGGTAACGGTCCCGACATTGTCGGCCCGGTGGGTTGGGGTGGCACCAACTTCTTCTATGGCCAGTGGCTCGACCTGGCGCCGCTCATCCAGGAGACCGGATATGACGTCAATCAGTTCGATCCGGGTCTGGTTAAGGCGCAGGTGACCACCGAGGGTCAGCTGGGTTTGCCCTTCGCCGTCTTCCCGGCGGCAGTGTACTATGTGCCGAAGATGTTCGATGAGGCTGGCCTGAACTACCCGCCTGCCAAGTACGGCGAGAAGTACGTCATGCCGGATGGCACCGAGAAGCCGTGGGACTGGAACACTGTGGCTGAAATTGCCCGCCTGCTCACGCTGGATGCCAATGGCAAGAATGCTACCGAAGCGGGCTTCGACCGCAACTCGATTGTCCAGGTTGGTTACGTCCCGCAGTGGCAGCATGCCATGCACATGGCCGGCTTCTGGGGCGCGGGTGCGGCGGACTTCTTCGATGCCGATCACAACGCCATCATCCCCGAGCCTGCCAAGCAGGCCTGGACGTGGTACTTCAACGGCATCTGGGGCGATCAGCCCTTCATCGCCAACGGCGCGCTGGCCGGCAGCCCTGAATTCGGCGGCGGCAATGTCTTCAACAGCGGCAAGGCGGCGATGGCGGTGACTCACTTCTGGTACACCTGCTGTCTGGGTGATTTCAAGAACGCCGGCAACGAGTTCCAGCTGGGCGTTCTGCCTGCCAATCCGAACGATGGCAAGGTGCATGGCCGCGTGGATGCCGATACCTTCCGCATCTGGAAGGGCACTCAGCACCCGAAGGAAGCCTTTGAGGTTCTGGCCTACCTGGTTGGCCCGGCGGTGAAGAAACTGGCGCCCGTCTACGGCGCTCTGCCGGCGCGCGCGGAGGATCAGCAGCCGTTCCTGGATGCCAAGTCGGCGGACTATCCGTTCGTCAAATCCTGGCAGCCGCTCCTGGACGGCCTGGCCTATCCTGACGTGCCGAGCGCTGAGGGCTGGATGCCGAACCTGAACGAGGCCTGGAACCGCGTCGGCGCCTTCGGCGACCTGATGGCGAACGATGGCACCATTGATCTCGCACAGGAGATCGAGAAACTCCGCCAGGATCTGGATGTCATCTTCAAGAAGTAAGATACGTTGAGCATGAGGGGTGGGCTGGCTCTGGTGGCTGGCCCACCCTTGCTTTATTCAATTTTCCTCTGGAAGGAGTCTTGACGAGGTATGGAAGAGCTACTGAGGTTCCGTTTCCGTAAGGTCTCCTTACGCAAGCTGTCTGTCAAAGAGCGGCGAGAGATGAAACAGGGCCTGGCGTTTATCAGCCCCTGGCTGATTGGCTTCCTGGCCTTCACTTTCCTGCCGATGCTGGCTACCTTTGTCTTTACGTTCCTGGACATGCGCATTACGGAGGGCGTTTTCAATCCGGTGCGCTTTGTAGGACTGGGCAACTACAAGACTCTTTTCCAGGATATGAATATCTGGCGTGTTCCTGCGGTGCGCATCAACTGGACGCAGCCAGTTGTCGTCAATGGAGAAACCAGACAGATTTTTGCGCCGCAGGTGAAGATGGATCCACCCGGCGCCATGTGGGTGACGATTATCTTTGGCCTGTATGCCTTGCCAGTAGGAATTTTCCTGCCTTTGCTTCTGGCATTATTGTTGAATAGCCGCTACTTGAAGGGCCAGGCATTTTTCCGCTCCCTGTTTTACATGCCGTATGTGATTCCGTTTGTAGCCTCCGTCTTTCTCTGGGGCGGTATGCTCAATCCGGAAACGGGGTGGATCAACCGCTTTTTGATGCTTCTGGGCGTACCCAAGGTGGCGTTGCCGCAGTGGGCCAACGATGTGTTCTGGGTCTATCCGACCTACGTCATTATGGGCATTTGGGGCATTGGCAATGCCATGCTCATCATGCTGGCCGGCTTGCAAAACGTTCCCACCGAACTCTATGATGCGGCCAAAGTGGATGGGGCGGGTGGCTGGGCTACCTTCTGGAAGGTAACCTGGCCGATGATCTCGCCGGTGATTTTCTACAACTTGATTTTGAACGTGGTGGGTTTGTTCCAGTACTTCCTGGTGCCGCTGGTGGTCAATCAAGGCACCGGTCGTCCAGGTGGAGCGACGTATTTCTATAACCTTTACCTGTATAAGACATTCTTCCTCTATCAGAACATGTCCTATGGCGCGACGATGGCCTGGATTCTCTTTATCGTCATCCTGATTGTTACCATTATCCTCTTCGGTACGGCGAAGAAGTGGGTGTACTACGCGGCAGAAGGCGCCTAGGATAATTGAGATAATAATGCTTCATGAGGAGGCCCGGCATCCATGAAAAGAACAACGATTGGTAAGGTCAAGTATCGCTTGAATGTGGCGCTGGTTACCGGTATCACGGTGGTCTGTCTGGCTATCTATCTGGTCCCCTTCCTGTTTATGATCTTCACTTCACTGAAGACGCAGGGGCAGATTTCCGAACTCGGCGCGCCGATCTGGCCGGCCCAGGTGCCCAAGTTTACGTATGAGGGCAAGGAACTGGATGTTTATACAGTTGTCTTCCCGGATGGCAGCAAGCGGGACATGGCGGCCTTGAAGAAGGCGCGGACCTATACGGATTTCATTGACATTACCGATAACCCGCAATACACCGCCGAGAACCCCTATCACTGGGAAGGGTATTATGGTTCGCTGCGACGCCCCTGGAAGTTCTCGCCGACCTGGGAGAACTACAAGATTGTCTGGGAGACCATCAACTATCCCCGCCTGCTCTGGAATACGATGTTTTATGCCATCATGACCAACGTGGGTGTCTTGCTTTCGTGCACGCTGGTGGCGTTTGGTTTCTCCCGTTTCCGCTTCCCCGGACGCGATCTCCTCTTTATTTTGCTGATTTCGACCATGTTCCTGCCCGGCACGGTGACGTTGATTCCCACGTATACCTTCTTCCAGCGCATCGGCTGGGTGGGGACCTGGCTTCCGTTGATTGTGCCGTCATTCTTTGCCAATCCTTACGATGCGTTCCTGATGCGTCAGTACTTCCTGACCCTGCCGCGCGAACTGGATGAGGCGGCGATGATTGACGGCGCCGGGCCGCTACGCATCCTGTGGTCGGTTGTCCTGCCGCAATCCTGGGCAGTGATTGTGGCCGTGACCGTGTTCCATATCGTCTGGGCCTGGAATGATTACTTTGGGCCGTTGATTTATCTTTCCACGCGGCGCGAGCTGCAGCCGATCTCGGTGGCGATTTCGACCTTCAATGGAATCTACGGCTCGAAGCCTTACCTCATTCAGGCGGCGTCCTTGATGGCGCTGATCCTGCCGGTGATGCTCTTCTTCGCCGCACAGCGCTTCTTCGTGCAGGGCATCGTCATCACAGGCGTGGAGAAGTAATCCCAAGCGTTGGGTTGGGTTTGGAGACTATCGCCACGCATCGGTGGTCTGGGTGCGTGGCGAGTTCTTTCATAAAGAGGAGCATGAACATGAAAGTCGCGGTCATTGGTGGCGGTTCTACCTACACTCCCGAACTGGTCAATGGATTTCTGGCGCGTGTGGAGCAATTCCCCTTGCGGGAACTCTGGTTGATGGATATTGATGCCGGGCGGCTGGAGATCGTCGGCGGCTTTGCCCGGCGGATGGTGGCGCATAAAAAGGCCCCCTTTAAAGTCATGCTGACCACGGAGCGGCAGGCCGCGCTGGAAGGCGCTTCCTATGTCATTACCCAATTGCGGGTGGGGCAGATGGAGGCGCGCCGTCGCGATGAGTATCTGGGCAAGCGGCATGGGCTGATTGGTCAGGAAACGACTGGCGTGGGCGGCATGGCCAAGGCATTGCGCACGATCCCGGTTATCCTGCAAATTGCGGCCGAGATGCGCTCGCTTTCCGCCGCGGGCGCCATGCTGGTCAACTTCACCAATCCGGCCGGGCTGGTGACGCAGGCGCTGGTCAAGTACGCGCCGGACGTGCCCTCGGTGGGGGTTTGCAACGTCCCGATCACGGCCAAGATGATGATGCTTCAGGAATGGGAGCGGTTAACTGGCGTGAAGGTTGATCCGGCGCGCGCCGAACTCAAGACATTAGGTTTGAATCATCTTTCCTGGCATCGCGGTTTTACCATTGATGGCGAGGATGTCTGGCCACGCTTGCTCGAAGGGTACATTGCGCGCCTTAAGACGCAGGAGCATCCAGATTGGGAACCACGCCTGATTGAGGTCCTGCGCATGATTCCGAATTATTACCTGCAATACTATTACCACACGGACAGGAAACTGGCCGCGCAGGAGAAATGGCCGCCTTCACGCGCGGAAGAAGTTATGGAAGTGGAAAAAGATTTGTTGCGCGAGTATGCTGACCCGAACCTGCAAGAGCCGCCGGCCGATTTGATGAAACGCGGGGGAGCCTATTACTCCACCGTAGCCACCCAATTGCTCAACGCTCATTATAACGATCTGGGCGAGATTCATGTAGTGAACACGCGCAACAACGGCGCGGTGAAGGAATGGCCGGCCGACTGGGTGCTGGAACTGCCGGCGCGCGTTAGCCGCAAGGGCATCCAGCCATTAGCCACCGAACCCCTGCCGCCAGCCTGTTTTGGCCTTCTGGCGCAGGTCAAGGCTTATGAATTGTTAACTGTGGAAGCGGCAGTGCACGGTGACCGCGAAGCGGCCTATCAGGCGCTGCTGGTACATCCTTTGGGACCAAAGGCCGACCGTGTCCAGGCGGTGCTGGACGATATGCTTGAGACGCACCGCGAGCACCTGCCGCAATTCTGGCCATAGGCCTTGTTTTCTACAGGGGTAGAGCAAGTACACTCGCGGATGGCCCGGGAGAGCCATCCGCTTTTGTTTTTCGGGTACCGCTGGTTGCCGTGCGTCGCCTTCGTCTTCGGATGAAAAAGCCTCCACGAACATGCGAACCGGTCACAGGCTGGAGCGGACTTCAAAGGCGTGGAATTCGCCGCTGGCCGGTTCCCATTCCACGCGCGCCTGATCGACGCGCGCGGCGCGCGGGCCGCGCTGTACCAGTTCGACGAAGCGTTCCAGCACGTCGCGCCGGCCTTCCGCAACCACCTCCACGCCATCATAACCAACGTTGCGTACCCAGCCGTTCAGGCCGAGCAGATGCCCCTGTTGCTGGACGAAGGCGCGAAAGCCTACTCCCTGAACGCGTCCATAGACCCAGAGATGCACGCGCTGGATTTCACTTTTCTTGCTTTCATTCATGGCTCCTCCTTGCCGTTATCTGGCTCCATCCCCAGGCAGGAATGGAAAGCATCATGACTAACAGGATGAGATAAGGAAGCAGGTTTTGACCGGCAGCGCGCACGGGGCTGGTGTTCAGAACCGATTCTCGCCAGCGGCGGTCGAGCTGGGTAAGTGTCAGGCCCAGGGCGCGGCGGGCGCCCTGTTCGCAGTTCAAACCGTCGGCGTAAGCCAGGATGAGGTTGTATAGCGCGGGCGGGCCGTAGGTGCTGTACAGGTAACGGGTGAACGAATCGGCTTCGGCGTAGGCCAGATAGGCGCGCGCCGCGTCGCCTGGAAATGATTCGCACAGTGTATTGATGTCCAGCAAGGAACCGCTCTGTGCGGCGGCGCTCAGCGCCTGACGGTATTCGGGGTTGGGGTAGAGTTCTGCCAGCGAGGCGACGCCTTCGCGCAGCCAGAGCGGTAGACGTTCGTAGGCGGTGCCGGCGCGCTGGTAGAGAACAAGGTGCGCCAGTTCGTGGGGAATCTGGCGTTCCATCGTCAAGGGGGCTTCCGCATCGGGAGCGATAGCGAGGAGTGCTACTCCCAGGTCTGGCGTGGCCTGAGCGTTGGCCCAGACGGGCCCGCCCAGGTCAAGAGCGTTTTGCAGGTCCACTGTGGAGGCGTAGAGGTAGAGGTCAAGCGGCGGGCTTTTTTGATAGGGTAACACTTCACTGATTCGTTGTAAGCCGACGTGGGCGACATCAAAGGCGGTTTGTCCGAAGTCCAGGTCGCCGGCGTACCAGTGCACACGCACCCATTCGTCTTCCAGCACCTGCCAGGGGAAACGATTGTCTATATACTGGAAAGTGTATGGCGGACTGGTGTACACGTCACCGCTGGATAAGATGATGCGGTACCAGAAATAAACCGCTGCGAAGGGGCGCAGTGCTTCGCTGGCTATCGCGTGCTGATAGACGGCGTGCCCGTCGGCGAGAAGGGTCAACCGCGCCAGATGCGCTCTGTTTTCTCCGACCGATTGGAAGAGCAGCCAGGCTTCCTGAACCGGCGCGACGGTGCGCAGCCGTGCAGAAAACGTGACCTGATTGCCGAACAGGTAGTTGACCCGTACTTCGCTGATTTCTACCGTCCCCTGGGCCTGGACGCCAGCAATCAGGGATAAGCAAACGGACAGGCAACCAAGGATGGTGGGAAGGTAACGCGGGGTCACACGGCCAGGCAGTTTCATTTTCCCAGATAGAGCAGCAAGGGCGTCAGCGTCAACGGGCTGAGCAGGGTGGAGATCAGAACGATGACGGTGACCAGCGGCGGTTCGATCTCATACTCGCTGGCCAGAATGGTATTGGTCACGGCGGCCGGCACCCCGGCTTCTGCCACGCCGGCCTGACGCGCGGCAGGTGGCAGCCGGAACAGGCCGGCCAGCCCCAACCCGAGCAGCGGAGCCACCACCAGCCGCAGGGTAACGCTCAAGGCGATGACGCCGCTGTGCCGGTTGGTAGTGACGCGCCCCAGTTCCAGACCGAGCAGAATGAGCATGGTGGGGATGGTGGCATCGGCTAACAGGTTGACCGTGCGCGTCAGCGGCGTTGGCAGAGTCCAGTGAAACTGCAGGGTGAGCAACGCCAGGAGAATGCCATAGATCGCCGGCACTTTCAACAACCCCAGCAGGGCATCTTTGGGCTTCAGGCGCCCCAAAGAGGCGATGAACACGCCCAGGGTATTGGTCAGGAGTGAACTGGTCACGAAATAGACGCCAGCGTAGGTCAGGGCTTCCGGTCCGAAGGCGAAGGAGACCAGCGGCAGGCCGTAATTGCCGGTGTTGGAAAGCATCGTGGTCATGACTACAACGGTCAGGAGCGTGCGCTCCAGGCGCAGGATGCGCCCCAGGAGGTAGGCCAGGCCGCCAACGCTGAGGATCGTGACCGCGGAGAAACCCATCATTTGCGCCAGGCGTTCCAGCGGCAGGGCGTTCTCGATGAGCAGACGAAAGACCAGAATGGGGATGAGCAGGTAAAAAATCAATCGTCCGAAGGGTCGCCCATCCAGATGGAGGGTTTTGCCCAGCACATAGCCGGCGCCGCCAATCAGCAGGATGGGAAGCAAATTGTTGGCAAAGACGGAGAGCAGCGGGTTCACAGGGGAAAGGGGCGAATGGCGTGTGTCGGAAGGATGGCTCAGTTCTGGCGTGCGCGCTGGTCATCATCATCTTCCTCTTTGGGTTCGAAGGAGAACATGCCGAAGGGAAAGAGGCTTTCGGTAAAAGCCAGATTATCCAGGGCTTCTTCGAGGAAATCTGCTTCGTCCTCGTCTTCTTCCGCGTCGAGGAGTTCGAGCAAACGTTCCTGAATGCCGGGGCCGCCAATTTTGGAGAGCGCCCAGATGATCTCGCGGCGGATGTCGGCGTCCTCCTCATCTTCGAGGGCGTCGAGGAGCGAGGCGCGCGCCGAGGTCAGTTCGAGCTCGCCGGCGGCGCGTACCGCTTCCAGGCGAATCTCATCGTTGCTGGCGCGCAGATTGGCCAGCACCAGTTTTTCCCAGCGCGTGTCGCCGGAGCGTCCCATCGCGAACAGGGCGCTGATTTTCCAATCCGGACCTGGCCGGTCGTAGGCGGCTTCAATGAGCGCCGGGATTTCAGGGCGCGAGGAAGCGCCCAATGCTTCCAGCGCGCGACGGCGTACCAGAACGGCATTGGTCTGATTGTTGACCGCTTCCAGGAGATGCTCTTCCACTTGTTGGAGCAGCGCCTGGCTGATTTCTTCCAGTTCGCCCAGGTAAATGAATTGCCCCAGGGCTGTGGCGGCGGTGGCCTGTACCTGGCTGTCACTGTCCCGCTCGAGGATTTCAATGAAAGCGGGGATCAAATCGGTATCCTCGCATTCCCAGAGCAGGCGGATGGCGGCGGCGCGTACCTGAGGGTCGGCATCGCGCAGCAACGGTTTGGCCAGAACATCGAAAGAAACCAGCGTGTCGGCTTCGTGCAGGGTTTCCAGGTCTTCCAGCAACGAACGTTTGCGCGCCACGCTGACGGCGGGCCAGGTTTCGAGCAGGGCTTGCAGGTTTTCCGGCGTCAGGTCGGAGAACTCGTGCAGATAACGGGGCGGGAAGGGCCGGCTGTCATCACGCAGAGCGGCCAGTACGGTTTGGAAGGGAACAGGTTGCGGCATGCTTACCTCAGCGAAAGTAAATCTTGCAACGAGACGAAAATCATCAGTCCAAGAAGAAGGAGAAAGGTGGTGGCTACCAGTGCGTTTTCAAGGTTGGGGTTCAGCCGCCGGTGGAAGAGCAGTTCTGGCAACGCCAGTACCACGCGCCCGCCGTCCAGCGCGGGAACAGGCAGGAGGTTGAGCAGGCCGAGCGTCACCGTAACGTTGATCAGGAACGCCAGAATGTTGACGATGCGCAAGGCGCCGGCTACCGGCGTCAGTTCACGCATGCCCACGTAGATGCGCCCCATACCGATAGGGCCGACCACTTCCGCGTCGGCGGAGGGCAGGCGACCGGTTAATAACTGCCCGGTCATGGTGACGAGAGCGGCAATATGTGTATAGGTTAAACGAAAGCCATGGCCAACGGCTTTCCAGACACTGACGCGGCGCGTCGGCGTACCCAGTTGAAAGCCTGTAGCGCCCTCCTGGGGGCTGCGGCGGCTCTGTGGAGTGAGCGTGACCGAGGCGACTTGATCGCCGCGCTGGTAGGTGATGGTCACGGGTTGGTCGAGATGTTGATAAATGAGAGCGCGGGCCTGCTCGACGCTGGACACGGCTTCGCCGTTGATGGAGAGGAGAATGTCGCCCAGTTGCAGACCGGCGTGGTAGGCTGGTGAATCGGGTAGCACGCCTTTGATTTCTACCTGATGGAGACGCTGCGGATCGGTTTCGCCCAGCAGGCCCACTGTGACGGCGTAGGCGATGACGGCCAGGAGAAGGTTGGCCAGGGGCCCGGCCAGGGCAACGCTGATGCGCGCCGCCGGCCTGGCGGCGGCCAGTCCGCCGGGAATGGAGGGATCATTTTCGCCTTTCGGGCGCACGAAGCCGCCCAGGGGGATCCAGTTGAGCGTGAAGTCGGTGCCGCCCAGACGGAACAGGCGGACCAGACGCGGCGGAAGACCGAGGCCGAATTCCTCCACTTCTATTTTGAGCAACCGACAGGCGAGGAAATGCCCCAGTTCGTGGACGATGATAAGGATGGTCAGAGCGATGACAAATTCAAGGGCATATTGGAAGGTCATGCCCCCCATTATAAACGATTTGGGAGCAGGCGCGCGGGCCCGCCGGGTTCGCTTTCCAGGATTTGTTGGACGCCGGCTATGCCTGTGAGCAAGGCGCGCGCGGCCTGACGCTCGGCTTCGGGACAGAGGACATGCACGTTTGGCCCGGCGTCAATGGTATAACAGACGGCCATCCCACGCGCCCGCGCCGCGCGCACCGCGTGCATGATGGCGATTGTAGCCGGCTGCCAGTAGCAGAGCGGCGGCGTGGAGGTCATCATCACCGCGTGCATCATGTCCGAGTCGAGTTCGACAATGGCGGCCAGGGCCTCGAAGTCACGCGTCAACAGGGCGCGGCGGCACAGGTCAAGGCGGCGCGGCGCATCGGCCAGGCGGGCGGCCTGGAATGGGCTGCTGGACGCCAGCGCGTGTCCTTCGGAGGAGCCAACGCTTTTGTGCTCGGCGCTGACGATGGCGATGAGGTCCACCAGCGCCCAATGTTGCGGTGGGGCGATGGAGATGGCGTAAGAATCCGCGTCGCCAGTGCCGACCTGCCACTCGACAAAACCGCCCGGAATGGAACGACAGGCAGAACCGGAAGCGCGGCGCGCCAGCCGGGAAAGCGCGACCGCATCCAGTTCCAGGCCGGCGGCGTGAGTCGCGGCCAGAGTCAGGGCGGCGAAGGCCGCAGCGGAGGAGGCCAGGCCGGCGCCCGGCGGGAAGTTCGTCTCGCTGACCACGCGCGCCCCGCCTCTCCGACCGGCCTGGGCGCGAATCAGATCGAGAAAGGCAGAGACGCGTTGCAACGCCGGCCCGCTGACGGCGGCGCCGTTCAGGGTCAGGCTGTCTTCGGTGAGATTTTCATCCCAGATGACGGTGGTGCGCGTGTAGAGGCGGCCCAGATTCATGGAAAGGGAACCGTTGGCCGGCAGGCGCAGGGTCGCGTCCCGATTCCCCCAGTACTTGATGAAAGCGATGTTTGGATGAGCGAGCGCAGTAGCCGTGTCAGGAGACATGGGGTATTCGTTCTGGCAGGAGACCTGTGTCGGTCAGGTGGATGGCCTGAATCACGGCGCTTTGATTTCCCCGGCGATGACGCGGGCCAGCGTCTCGACCAGCAGGCGATGTTCCACCTGATGGACGCGGGCCTCGAAGGCTTCCAGCGTTTCGCCCGGCTGAAAGAAAATTTCCTCGTATGCCAGTACCGGGCCGGCATCCACGTTTTCATCGGGGACGAGATGCACCATCACGCCGCTGCGGTCAATTTCGCCGCGTTGCCAGGCGGCATAGGCGCGCTCGATGGCGTGTGTACCCGGAAAGGTGCCGGGCAGGGCCGGGTGCAGGTTGATCACGCGGTTCGGGAAACGCCCGAGGAATTCCATGGTCAGGATGCGCATCCAGCCGGCCAGGACGATGTAATCGGGCTGGTGTTGGGCGACGGCCTCGGCCAGCCGTTGGTCGTAGGCGCGGCGGTCTTCGCCGGCATCTTTGGGAAAGGCGATGGCCGGCACGCCGGCGGCGCGTGCGCGTTCCAGGCCGTAGGCTTCGGGTTTGTTCGAAAACACAGCCACGACCGAGGCCGGCAGTCTGCCGCTGGCGCAGGCATCCAGGATGGCTTGCAGGTTCGAGCCGAAACCGGAGATGAGGACTACCAGACGCGCGGTCATGCTTTCTCCTGACTAATGGTGGAACAGGCGCACGCCGGAGAAGACCATGACCATGCCGTATTCATCGCAAGCGTGAATGACCTCGTCATCGCGCGTGGAACCGCCGGGCTGCAGCACGTACTGCACGCCGCTGACTGCCGCGCGGTCGATCGAATCACGGAAGGGGAAGAAGGCATCCGATCCCAGCACCACGCCGCTCATCCCGTTCAACCAGCGACGCTTTTCCTCTGCCGTGAGCGGACGCGGCATTTCGGCGAAAATCTCATTCCAGGCCGCTTTCTCGCGCGGTGTGACGTCATCGCGCAGGAACTGGTCAATCGCGTTGTCGCGGTCAGGACGCCTGATCTCAGGGCGAAAGCGCAGGCCAAGCACTGCCGGATGCTGGCGCAGACGCCACAGGTCGGCCTTCATGCCGGCCAGCCGCACGCAATGGACGCGCGATTGCTGCCCGGCGCCAACCCCGATGACCTGTCCGTCCACCGCGAAACACACCGAGTTGGACTGGGTGTACTTGAGCGTGACCCAGGCCACGATCATGTCGCGAATGGCGCTTTCCGGTAAATCCCTGTTCCTGGTGACGATGTTCCGAAAATCATCGCGGCTGACGAGGCGATCGTTGCGCCGTTGCTCGAGGATGAGGCCAAAGACCTGCCGCATTTCCAGCGGGCCGGGTTCGTAGGCCGGATCCATTTGCAGGATGACGTACTTGCCGCCTTTTTTCTGACGCAGGATGTTCAGGGCTTCGGGGTCGTAATCGGGGGCGATGATCCCATCGGAGACTTCGCGGGCGAGGAGGCGGGCAGTGGGCACATCAACGGTATCGGAGAGCGCCACCCAATCGCCAAAGGAGGAAAGGCGGTCGGCGCCACGAGCGCGCGCATAGGCCTCGGCCAGCGACGAAAGTTCGAGATCGGCCACGGCGTACACCTGTCGCAGCGTCTCGGAAAGGGGAACGGCGGCAACCGCCGCGCCGCTGGGACTGACGTGCTTGAACGAGGCCGCCGCCGGCAGGTTCAATGCCTGGCGCAGTTCGCGCACCAGTTGCCAGGAGTTGAGTGCATCGAGCAGGTTGATGTATCCCGGCGCGCCGTTCAGGATGGTGATCGGCAGTTCACCTTGCGGAAGGTACGCTCGCGCGGGAATCTGATGCGGATTGCAGCCGTAACGCAGAGGAATCTCTTTCATCGTTCACTCCAGAATGACAGTGTGGTTCCCTGGAATCACCTCGCCGATAATCCACGTCTGTTCGGAAATGCGTTGTTGCAACGCCGCGACATGTTCCTTATCTACAATGGCGACCATCCCGATTCCCATGTTGAAGACGCGATACATCTCCGCGTCGCTTACCTGACCGCGTTCCTGAATGAGGCGAAAGAGCGGTGGCACAGGCCAGGCGCTGCGGCGGATGACCGCGCCGGTGCCTTCTGGCAGAACGCGCGGAATGTTGTCAATGAATCCGCCGCCGGTGATGTGCGCCAGCGCTTTAACTTCGGTCAGCAACGGGGAAAGGATGTCGTAATACGAGCGATGGGGCGCCAGCAGGGCTTCGGCCAGCGGGACGCCCAGCGCAGGGAAGACGGCATCCAGAGGAATATCGGCAAAAATCTTGCGAATGAGCGAGTAACCGTTGGTGTGCGGACCCGAAGAACGCAGACCGAGAAGTACATCGCCGGGGCGAATGTCAGGACGCGGCAGAATGTTCTTACGCGCCACCACGCCGACAATCGTGCCGGCCACATCGAAATCGCCCGGCGCGTACACGCCCGGCATCTCCGCCGTTTCTCCGCCCAGCAGAGCACAGCCCGCGGCGCGGCAGGCCTCTGCCATGCCGCAAACAATCTCGGCAGTGATTTCGGGAATAAGACGGGCGGTGGCAAAGTAATCCAGAAAGAATAAAGGCCGTGCTCCCTGAACCAGGATGTCATTGATACAGTGGTTGACGATGTCGTGCCCCAGCGAGCGGTAACGCCCGACCTGCGCGGCCAGTTTGACCTTCGTGCCGACGCCGTCAGTGGAGGCAACGAGGACCGGCTGTTCCAGACTTTGCAAGTCGCTGGCGTCGAACAGGCCGCCGAAGGCGCCGATGCCAGCCAGTACGGCGGGGCCATAGGTGGACTTCACCGCGTCGGACATTAACGCTACGGCGCGGTTGCCGGCGTCAATCGAGACGCCGGAGGCGGCATAAGCCGAGTGGGGCTCGCGGACGCGCCAGCCAATATCGCGGCGGTAGTGCATTCCCTCAAAATGGAGCGTCTGAACGCGGGCATAGGCGGCCTCCAGCGCTGCGCCGATGTCGGCACCCCAGCCGCTGACGCACAGCACCCGTCCGCCGGCGGTAACGACCCGTCCGGCAGCGAGTTTGGTCCCGGCATGGAAGACGAAGGTATTGGGCCGTTCGGCGTCCAGGCCGGAAATCGGATAGCCCGTCTGGTAGGTGCCTGGATAACCGCTGGAGGCCAGCACCACACAGGCCGCGGCGCCTTCTTTCCAGCGTACTTCGACTTCGGCCAGTCTTCCTTCGGTACAGGCCAGGGCAATTTCGAGCAGGTCGCTTTCCAGCAACGGCAGGACAACCTGCGCTTCCGGGTCGCCAAAGCGACAGTTGAATTCCAGCACGCGCGGCCCTTGCGGAGTCAGGATAAAGCCGCCATACAGGACGCCGACGAAGAGCCGGCCTTCAGCGCGCAGGCCGTCCACAACCGGTTGCAGGACGGTGCGCGTGAGTTCTTCCACCAGGGACGGCGGACAGACCGGCACCGGCGCATAGGCTCCCATCCCGCCGGTATTTGGCCCGGCATCGCCGTCCAGCAGGCGTTTGTGATCCTGAGAAGGCACCATTGGCCTGACGGTGTAGCCATCGCTGAAGGCCAGCAGGGTGACCTCCGGGCCGTTCAGTTTTTCTTCAATGACCACTTCATCGCCGGCCGAACCGAACTGGCGTTCTACCATAATCTGGTGCAGCGCGGCCTCGGCTTGTGCTTTATCTTCGGGAATGAGCACACCTTTGCCAGCTGCCAGCCCGGAAGCCTTGATGACAATGGGATATTCTACGGTATGTAGGTGTTGCCGGGCGGCGGCAAAATCGGTGAAGACCTGGAAGCGCGCCGTGGGGATGTGGTGGCGCGCCATGAACTGTTTGGCGAATGACTTGGAGGCCTCAATTTGGGCGGCGGATTGGCTCGGCCCAAACACCTTGAAGCCATCCTGTTGCAGGTCATCGGCCAGGCCTGCCGCCAGAGGCGCCTCCGGGCCGACGAGAATCAGGTCAATGCTTTTTTCGTGGCAGAAGCGACGCACGGCGGCATGGTCGTGGATGGACAGGGCCACATTCTCGCCGTGCGCGGCAGTGCCGGCGTTGCCGGGCGCAATGTAGAGCCGGGTCAGACGCGGCGATTGGGCAATTTTCCAGGCCAGCGCATGTTCGCGTCCGCCGGAGCCAATGAGCAAGACGTTCATGGCTAGCGTCCTCCTCCGGCGCAGGCACAGGCGCAACCGGCGCAGGCGCAGGCACAGGCACAGGCGCACCCCCCTCCGCCACCAAACCGCCCGCTACTGCTGGTTGTGGAAACAGGCGGTGGATTGGTGCGATTGGTTACCCCGGCGGTGAAAGCCTGAACGTTGCCCACGACTTTACTGGCCATGCCCTGGACGCCGTTGACCAGCGAGGCGGCGAAGGAAGCGCCCGGTACGCTGATGGGCGCGCGTCCGCTGCCGGAGGCGGCGGCCGGTCGCGCTGCGGTGGCAGGCGCGACGCTGGCAGAAACCGGGTGGAAGGTCGGATCATAACGCCCCCACCAGACCGGCACATATACCGGGCCGGTGAAGACGCGCCGCGTGCGGTCGTCGTAATCTTTGTCGAGCATGGTCCATTCCAGCGCCTGATCGTACATCTGGCTTTTGATTTCGGGGGTCTCGGCCGCCTCGATTTGTTGCCAGGCGCGCTCCATGATGCTCTGGTAGTAGGCAATCGTTTCCTTGCGGCTGAAGCCTTTCATCTTCTCGGCGACGCTCTTGACCAGATTGACTGTCATCTCCTGTAACTTCTTACGGCGTGTGGCCAGGTTCTTGTCCTCGAAGGCGGCCAGGAATTCTCGCTCGTACTCGTGCAACCCTTCGGGCAGGGGGCTGGCGATCTCCAAATCGAGCGGATCGCGGCGCACGACGCTGGCGGCGCCTTTTTTCAGCACGCCGAACAGAATCATGGTCAACACTTTGTCCAGCGGCTGTTCCATGAGAATGGCCGCCTCGACTGCTGTCAGCCCACGTTTGATGCCATGTCCCTCAATCGAAATTTTAGGCGGCAGGTACTCCAGTTTGCGCTTTTTCCCCTGGATGGTGGCCCAGACAGGAAGCACCACAAATAAAAGGAAACAGCCGCACAGGCAGGCCAGGCCGAGAAGACTTTCCCAGTCTATCTCGACGCTGGGTTTGGTGATAGCCGAGGCCGGGACGTATTGACGGGGAAACGAAAGGCCGAAGGTATATTGCGTGTCGCCGGCTGCTGTCGGGCAACTCCAGGTGTAGGCAATTCGTCCTTCGGCGTCATAGGCGGCAGTTGGTTCTGAAGCGCAGGGCCAGCCGCCGCGCGGAAGGTGATAACGCGGCTCTTGAGGCTGAACGCCCGGCGGCATGTGGAAGATCACGGTCAGGTTGGTGGTGCCGTGGACATAGGCCGAACCGAACCAGGTAGGCGAAAATTCGCCGCTGGCGTACGTATCTGGCTCGTTGTCGTCGGGGTAGAGCATGTGGGTAATCCGCCCAACGCGGACGTGTACCTGGCCGGTTTGCCCCGGCGGGATAGCCTGCGCGCCCAGGTCCACGGCAAAGCCGTAGGCTCCATCGCCCTGATAATCGCGCGAGATGCCAACCGGCACACCGTTAACGTCGGCGGTGATGCTGTTAAAGTCAAAATGGCCGTTGGGCATGCCAACATCCACGAAGTCAATGGCGTGCGCGCCCGGATCATTGCTGAAAACGAAGAGATAGTCGAGCGTCAGGGTGCCATCGCTGTTCCAGAATACGTTGACGGTCTCTGCTTCCAGGCGAAAGGAGTACTCCTGTGCCATGGCGGGAATAACCAGGCTGAGGGTCAGAATGAGAATGCCCAGAAGAATGGATAGCCGACGTTTCATAAAACTCTCCTTCTCTCACCTTGCGCCTCTGGCGTGGCCCTGGCGTTGGCCAGACGCGCCGGAAAGCCGCCGCCTGCTTCTCAGACCGGAGATGGACCAGCCGCGTTGAACCCTGCCAGAGCGTGGGAGGCGTTTACCACTTTGGCTCTTCGGTCAGTTGATAGACCGTGCCGCAGTAAGGGCAGTTGACCATCGGCGCGCCATTGACCAGTTTGATGTTATCCGCGGTCAATGCTCCCCCGCAGGAACGGCATTTCATCGCCTCGATTTTCGTCTCGCCGGGCAGGTCAATTTTCAGGGTGACCTGCTGGGGACTTTCCTGACGCGCTTTGCGCACGGCGGAAACGATCAAGGCGACGCCGCCTCCTACCAGCAGCAGGCCAACGCACATCAGGCCAATACCCAGAGGCCGCCAGGCCGGGTTGCCCTGGACCGGGTCGAAGGAGCCAATCAGGTTCAGGCCGCCATAGCCCAGAAAGCACAGGGAAGCCAGCAGGAGAATGCCAGCCACGACGTACATCCAGGTCGTTGATTTCATGATTGCCTCCGTAACAAATCCAATCCTGCCTTGTTGTATCCCGGCAGTCAGCTGGCAGGATGTGTCAGAACATATACGTCTGCTTCCAGTGATTGTAGCATTGTTTCGGCGTTCGCGCGCCGCGGGAACTTCAGGGGGCGTCGCTCTGGTGATAGGGAATCAGACCATAGGCCTGGGCCACCGGCAGGACAACCAGAATGCCGTTCCGTGGCTGACGGAGATCGCCTGCGGCTTGTTCTGTAGCCTGAAGCACGTTTTGCACCAGCGCCTCGCTCTCCACAACGCTGAAGATCGTGTAATTCACATCGGCGGTGGGACGATAGAAGTCTTCCAGGGCCGGCATGAGCGGAACATCCTCACGGATGCCGCTTTTCTGACGGATGCGCCCCAGACCGGTGCTGGGCAGCACGGTCGCGCCGCTGACCCCTGCCTCCTCCCAGGCAGTCAGGACGGCATCGAGCAAATCCGGGTTGTTCAACACGAACAGGATCAGGAACATCCGACATTCTCCTCTACTTTTTCTTTCTTAAGACCTTTGCCCGAAGCAGGTTCCGGCTGCTGGAACAGCAATCGCAGCAAGGGCGGCGTGATCAGGGTGGTGGCAATGACCATAGCCACGGTAGCCGAGAATTCCGCGGTGTTGGCCAGTCCCTGCTGCAGGCCGACGGCGATGACAATCAGGCCAACCTCGCCCCGAGAAATCATGCCGGCGCCCAGTTGCCAGGCCTCGCGCCAGGAAAAACCGCCCCAGCGCGCCCCCAATGCGGCGCCGACCAGTTTGCTGACAATGGCGACGAGGATCATCGCTATCGTCAACCACAGGGCATCGCTTTCCAGTGAGCGCACATTTACGTTCAGGCCAATGCTGATGAAGAAAACTGGCACGAACAGGCCGTAGGCCAGGGCGTTCATGCCGCCTTCGAGTCGCTCGCGTTCGTGACTGCGCGCGAACATCAACCCGGCAATGAAAGCGCCGGTAATGGCCGCCATTCCTCCTATGGCCTCTGCCGCAACGCTATACAGCAACAGCATGACGATGGCCAGGCTGAGCACACTCTGACTGATGGGCAGGCGCGCCGTCTGACGCGCCAGATAGGGCAGGACCCACAGCCCAAAGGCCAGCGAGAGCACCAGGAAGCCCACCATGCGGCCCAGGATGAGCAATAAGCCCGACAGGCTACCTCCGCCATCTACCACAGCCAGGAAGGTGGACAGGAGCAGGATCACCAGAATGTCGTCAAAAACCGCCGCGCCCAGCAGCCCCAGCCCCACGCGACTGCGCAGTTGCTTCAGTTCCATTAACGTTTGGGCGGAGATGCTGACGGAGGTGGCGGCGAGCGTCAATCCCAGGAACAGGCTGGCTCTGGTCTCCATGCCGAACAGCGCGCCGGTGCCCCATCCCAGGCCAACCGGAAACAGCACTCCCAGCGTTCCTGCCAGGGCCGAGATTCTGGTGTTGCGCGTCAATTCGTTCAGGTGCAATTCCAGGCCGGCCAGAAACATCAGGAACAACACCCCCAGTTCACCTATTTTATGTACTGTCTCTGCCAGGGTTGGTTCGCTCAACCAGGGAAGATGGAGAAAATTGAGCAGCGAGGGTCCTAAGAGAAGGCCGACGATCAATTCGCCAAGCACCGACGGCTGGCCAAGGCGTGTGCTCACGTAGCCCCCTATCTTGGCGGCCAGGAGCAAAACTGCCAGTGCAAACGTCAGTTGCAGGAATGGTGTCATGGCGAGGCAAAGTTTACCACAAACCCTGCGGGGATGGAAAGATTCTGGTGAGTCGCCAGTTTGCATTATAATCTACACAGCAGAACGTCGTTGCCAGAAACCACGCTTTGAATGGAGAATGAGTATGAAACGTGCAATGTTCCCTTTGCTTGCCGGGCTGGCAGGTTTATGGCTGGTGTTGACTGCCTGCGCCGGCGCGGCGACTCCTCCCCCGGCCCCGACGGTGGATGTCAGTCTCCTGGCGACTCAGATTATGCAGACAGCGTACGCGCAATTCACGCAAACTGCGCTGGCTGCGCCGCTTACCCCAACGGATACGCCCACGCCGACAGAGACCAATACGCCGCGTCCAACCAATACGCCCCTGATTACCGATACGCCTCTTGGCGGTGTCCCCTCTCCTACGCCCTGGCCAACCCTGAGCGGCGGCGGCGGCACGGGCAATGGAGAAACTTATGATGACGCGGTATATGTGGACGATGTGACGATTCCCGACGGGTCGGAAATTTCCCCGGGCGCGACCTTTGTCAAGACCTGGCGGGTGCGCAACACCGGTATCAGCACCTGGACGCCCAACTATGCTGTCATCTATGGTTGGTCGAGCGATAACTGGAAGAGCATCAAGAACCATCCGCCGGCGCCGGCTCCTATCGGCAAGAGTGTTGCTCCGGGCGAAGAAGTGGACGTCTCGATTACTGTCAAGGCACCGGTCGAGTCGGGGTACTATCAGGCCGTTTTCCGTCTGCGCAATGACCGTGGTTACCCGTTCGGCCAATGGCTGACGGTGGTCATTAAAGTTACCGGCACTCCGGTGCCCGTCACGCCTACTGCTACGCCCTGAATGGTGAGCCTCGTTCAGGCTGTCAAAGCGGAAGCGCAACGGTTGGGCTTTGCCCTGGCCGGAGTGACCACGCCAGACCCGCCGCCCCATGCCGCCACGTATCTGGAGTGGCTGAGCCTGGGGCGGCATGCTCACATGGACTATCTTGCTTCCGAGCGCGCCCGCCAGCGCCGTCTCCAGCCACGCTTGATTTTGCCGGAATGTCGGTCAATTCTGGTTCTGGCGATTCCTTATGCGCCGGCGCGCGCCGCCCAGGTCCCGCCTTTGCAGGGGCGCGTCGCGGCCTATGCCTGGGGGGAAGATTACCATCAGGTGCTTCTGCCTCGCCTGCGGGCGCTGGTGACGTTTCTGGAACGGGAACTGGGCCGTTCGGTCGTCTCGCGGTATTATACCGATACCGGAGCCGTTCTCGAACGTGAACTGGCACAGCGCGCCGGCCTGGGCTGGATCGGTAAAAATTCCTGCCTGATCAATCCTCGTTTTGGCTCTTATCTTTTTCTGGCCGAAATTTTCCTCGACGTCGCCCTGCCGCCCGATGAACCGTTCACAGCCGATTATTGTGGCACCTGTCATCGTTGCCTGGATGCCTGCCCAACGGCCTGTCTCCTGCCCAATCGCACGCTGGATGCGCGGCGGTGTATCTCCTATCTGACGATCGAGAACAGAGAGGCGATTCCGGTGGAGATACGTCCCTGCCTGGGAAACTGGGTGTTTGGCTGTGACGTTTGCCAGATGGTTTGCCCCTGGAATCGTTTTGCGGGCGAAACGGTCGAGGCCGCGTTTGCTCCTCGGCCGGAGTTCCAGCAGGTGGATTTGGAGCGCGAAATGTTGCTGACGGAGCAGGAATTCAAGCGCAGGTTCAAGAACAGCCCGCTCCGTCGTGCCCGCTACGCCGGTTACTTGCGAAATATTGCCGTAGCGCTGGGCAACAGCCACGATCGCGCCGCGCGAGCGGCTTTACTCGCGGCTCTGCCGACAGCCGATGCGCTGGTGCGCGAACATATCCTTTGGGCTTTGGAGCAAATCGAACATGAGCCTTGAACATCAGACCCTGGCCGGGCGCCGTGAAGCGGAGCAGGAACCGCCCCGCCGCCGACTTTTGCTGGCGACCAACAATCGCGGCAAAGTGATGGAACTGCGCGCTCTGCTGCAGGAATTAAAGGCCGAGATTCTCACGCCTGACGCGATTGGGCTGACGCTGGAGGTGGTGGAACATGGTCGCACTTACGCCGAAAATGCCAGCCTCAAAGCGTTGGCCTTTGCGCGCGCCAGCGGGCTGGTGGCTCTGGGCGATGATTCGGGCCTGGAAGTGGATGCTCTGGATGGCCAGCCGGGGGTCTATTCGAATCGCTTTGCGCCGATAGCAAACGCCACCGATGCCGATCGCCGTCGTTATCTATTGACTCTCTTGCAGGGAAAGCCGCGTCCCTGGACGGCGCGCTTTCGCGCGGTGCTGGCCATTGCTCTGCCTGTAGGAAAGGTTCTTCTGGCGACGGGTAGTTGCGAAGGAGAGATCATTCCGGAAGAACGCGGCGAGCATGGCTTTGGCTATGATCCGATTTTCTGGCTGCCGGCTTTGGGGCGCACTATGGCCGAATTGACGCTCGAAGAAAAGAATCGTCTGAGCCATCGCGCTCAAGCGGCCCGGAACGCCATCCCCCTGTTGCGAGAAATCCTGGGCGAGGGTTGAGGCCGGGCAACGTCAACGCAAGGTGGCGGTGAAGAGGTCCAGCAGCGCCGCGATCCGACGCGGTTCTTCCCAGGGGGCTAGATGACTGGCGCCGTCAATCATCTGCAGCGCGGCATGCGGCAGGCTGGCGGCCAGCGCCTGAGCGAAGGCAGGAGGGGTGAAGCGGTCTTCGGTCCCGCCAATGACAAGAACGGGCACAGGTATCCGTTTCAGATGGCGGGTGAAATCAAACGCATCGCAGGCTTGCAAATCCGCGTGCAACACAGAGGGGCGGACGGCGTTCAGGCGTCCGGTCAGCGCGTCGACCAGAGGGGCCGGCGTCTGTGGGCCGCTCAGGAGCGAGGTCAGCGCCTGCACGGCCAGGGGTCGGGTGGAAGGATGGGCAACGTTTTCCAGGATGTCGCCTGGAACGGGCAGACGCGCCCCGCTGTTGATCAGGCACAGGCCGGCCAGCCGCGCGCGGCAGCGCCGCCCCAACTCCAGGGCGATGGCGCCTCCCAATCCATGCCCGACGACTACCGCTCGTTTCAGGTTGAGTTCGTTCAGGAAAGCGGCCAGGCTTTGAGCGTAACCGTCCACCGCTTGCTGACCTGCTCCTGCCGATTTACCGTGACCGGGCAGGTCGAGGGCAAAAATGCGTCCGGCGGACAGGCGGCGGATCTCAGGCGGCCAGTCCAGACTGCTGCCGCCCAGATTGTGAATCAACACAAGCGGCGGTCTGGTGGGATCGCCGCTTTCGTGCAATAGATAGTACAATGCGCCGCTTGCGGGCATGGCTCTCAGCCGCGACGTGCCGCCGCGTGATGCAGGCGTTCGGCGGCGGCCTCGGTCAGCGGAATGAAGACCTGAACGCGCGTCCCTTTCCCTGGAGCGGACTTGATCTCCAGCACCCCGTTGACCAGTTCGGTGCGTTCCTGCAGGTTGACCATCCCCAGACTGCCGCGCTTATCATAGGCTTTCATCACTGCCTCCACGTCAAAGCCGACGCCGTTATCCTGTATCTCCAGCAGGGCAATCTCAGAAAGCACCGGGCGCAGGCGTACCCAAATGTTCTCCGCCTGGGCATGTTTGCGAGCGTTATTCACCGCCTCCTCGGCGATGTAGAAGATGACGTTCTGCTTGCCAAGTTCCATGTTGGTTAAAATGCTTTCGTCTACCTCGATGGTAACGTTCTGGTTATAGGTCTCTTTCATCTTGGTAGCCATGGCCTGGAGCGCCGCGACCAGTCCTTGCGATTCGAGCACCAGGGGGCGCAGGGTAAAGAGCATGTGACGAATTTCCTGCGTGGTGCGCCGCGCCAGTTCCTCGATCTTTCCCAGTTCTTCGCTGGCCGCCAGGGGGTTGCTCTGCAGCAGGCGTCGCGCCAGATTCACGCGCATCGCAATGGCCGAGACCGATTGCGTCGGCCCATCGTGCAAGTCACGCGCCAGTTTCTTGCGCGCTTCTTCCTGGACTTCGATGATGCGGTCGCGTTCATCGGCCAGTTCCTGATACAGACGGGCGTTCTGCAAGGCGACCACGGTTTGATGACCGATGATCCCCAGCACTTCCAGACGGTCGGGGGTGAAGTAGCCGGGCTCTGGATGGGCAAAGACCAGCAACCCATAGGCGTTAACGCCGCTGCGCAGGGGGAAGAGGTACGCCTGACGACAGGCATGAAGGGCAACCAACCGCCCTAATTCCGGATCGTTGACCGGATCGTTGATCAGCAGCGGCTCCCCTTCACTGACCACTTGCGCTACGGCCCCTTCGGCAGCCGGCATGACGACGCGCAAGTCTGTAGGCGGCAGGCCTCTGGACGCGGCTATCTCCAACACTTCCCCTTTGGAGAAGAGCAATACCGCGCTCACCAGACGGTCGTCCACGCCGCTCTCCGGATCGGGCGCCAGGGCGGTCAGGCTGATGTCGAGGGCGGAGTCAATGACGCGTTCGTAGTTCAACGTCGCGGTGAGCGTGGAGGTCAGGGTGTAAATTGCGCGCAGGCGTTCGTTGTCCAGTCGCTGCTGGGCTTCCTGGATTTCCAGGGCGGTCTGCCGCAGGGAACGAATCTGGCCAACGAGCCGTTGTCCCAGAACGCCGAAGAGCAGGCCTGACAGGACGAGGAGCATCCCTGTTCCCGCCAGAAGGAGAGGACTGTAAGCGGGCAATGCCAGGTAAGTAAGCCCTCCCTGTGCGAGAGCCATCAGCGCGGAAATCAGAACGGTTTTGCCGGGGTCAAAGTAAATCGCCGCCGAAAGTACCGGCAGAAGGCCGGCCCAGAAAACAGGCCCCGCCATCCCTTTGTGAAACCAGAACAGGGCCAGAGCGATCAGGAAGTCTACCCCAACTCCGAGGGGACGATGGTAGGAGAAACGCTGCCCCAGCCCGGTCAGGACGGTCAGCAGCAGGTTCCAAAGCGCCAGCGCCAGCAAGAGCAGATTCGCCGGCTGAAGCAGCTGCCCGTTCAGGGCCAGCGAAATGACCAGGCCAAACGTGGCCAGCCAGCGCAGGGAAATGACGAACCAGTCGGCGAGGTAAGGGAACGCGGGAGAACGCACGCTTCTACCACCTGTTCTGTGGTGAGTTTCGTACGCCGCACAAGCGGGTCAGAACTTGCGGTTTATACAGGAGTCGGTTTCGATTTACTGTTTCGTGAAGCGGATGAGGATCAGGTTTTTGTTGCAATCGGCGTAGGTGTTGAAATATATCCTGTCGGTCAAAGGCTTATCGCCCTGTTCAAGGAGTTGAATCCAGAGCGTGCCATTCGAGGCCAGGGGTTGATCGCCAATCACGAATTCGAAACCGGACTGGCCGTAGGCCGGTGCGGCGCCGGTCAGGGTGAGGAGATCGATTTCTTTGCCGCCGATGAAGCCGCCCAGTTTAACCAACAGATAGAGCACCGGGCTGTTATTCTTATCTACGGCCTGGCCGGCTACCCCCAACCAGTTGCACCCTGCCTCGGGATGATAGATGGCGCTGGACAGGTAGGTGGGCGCGCTGGCATAGTAAGGGGTATTGGGTTTGGGGGTGCGGCTTGGCGTGGGGGTCTTCACGCCGGGAACGGCGAAGAGGGTCGCGGTGGGGAGGGGGGTCAGCGTGGGAGCGGGCGTTCTGGTCGCCGTGGGCTCGATCGTCGCGCTGGGCGTCCAGGTGGGAGGCAACTGGCGCGGCGTGATGGTTGGCGTGGGAATCGTCAGGACCACGAGCGTCGGCTCCGGGGGCGGCGGGAAGGGATTCAGACCGGAGGAGGGATTGATGAAGATCAACAGATAATATCCCATCAGGCACAGGGAAGCGACCAGGAACACAATGGAGAGCACATCCCACCGGTTCAGGTGGAGCTTCCCTTTCGGGAATTTGAGTGCGAAACCGCTCATGGCGTTTCTCCCTGAGTTTGTCCATGAATCCACGGCAAAAGTTCACCGTGGAATACCGCGTGCTTCAACGAAGCGTCACCGCGCGCCGGGTGCTCAGCGGCACCCTGACCTTTTTGCCGGAGAGACATCAATGACTTCCCTGCAAAACGGTGATCTTTTCACCACAGCGACCGCAGCGATCACGAGATTAAGATAATTTGTACCTGCTCAGCCATGTCATTGCGAGCCGTTTTCTGGCGAAGCAATCTCCTGCTTTATCAGGCTAAATGGACCACCTCGGGAGTGCTTCGTCGCAAAGAACGCTCCTCACAATGACATGCACAACGATAATTTTACCGTTACTCAAAAAGAAGTCGCAAAAATTTCTCTCTAATTTTGCATTCTCTGTGTTACGGTGGTGAGTTTTTTGGTGAACGCATCAATGCTTTTCCATTATATCAGGTGTACACAGAATCGCGCTATGTTCACGGCGCTGTTGTAGCCAGTTTTGAATGGCATTGATCTGGAGGGCCAGCAGAGCATCGGTGGAGAGGGGACGGGCGGGGTCGCGTTCCACGAGGTAGAGGATATGAAAGCCGACGCGGCTGGGTACAACCCGGCTATACTGACCTGGCTGGAGGGCGAAGGCGGCCTCTTCAATGGCTTTTTCGGGCAGATAACCGCGCGGGAACCATCCCAGTTCGCCGCCAGTCAGGGGATCATATTCTCGGGCTATCTCGGCAAAGGGGACGCCGCCATCGAGGCGCTGCAGGACCGCCTGGGCTTCGGCCTCGCTGGTGAGAAGAATTTGCTGGACGTGCACCTGTTCGGTGGCCCTGGGGACGAGGCTGGCGATTTGATCGCGCATCCAGGCCGCGGCAATTTGACGGCGCAGCGCGGCGCGGAACTCATCCTGGCTGTAGCCATGCGCGCTTTGCCAGGCGAGCAGGGCGTCTTTGCCGCCAATTTGATTGGCCAGGGCCTCCAGACGGGTTTCCAGCATGGCGTCATCCACCTGGAAACCGCCCTGTGTCGCGCCTTGTGCGAGCAACAGTTCGTCGCTGAGTTCGGCGCAGACAGCCTGAGCGGCCTCCTGGTGGCTGACGACGTATCCCAGAGCGGCCTGTTCCGCCTGATAACGTGCCACCTCGTCGGCGAATTCGGCGAGCGGCACGCCTTCCCCATTGACGGTGAGCGCGAGGGGGATGGGGGTCGCCGTTGGGGTGGGGGGCAGGGGGGAAGGGGTGGCTGTGGACGCCGCTGGAAGGGGGGAAGAGGAAGACCCGGCGCAGGCGGTCAAGCCGGCGCACAACAGGAGTCCCAGAGTCAGCGAGATAAATTTCCGCGATGAGATGACCATCGGTTTGATTATATCAAAACAGCAACCCGTTCCCTGAGGGGAAACGGGTTGCTGTGAGATGCGGCGTCGTATTGTTTAGTATTCCATGCCGCCACCAGCCGGCGCGGCGGGCTTTTCTTTTTCTGGAATCTCGGTGACGAGGCACTCGGTCGTCAGGATCATGGCGGCGATAGAGGCCGCGTTCTCCAGGGCGCCGCGCACGACCTTGAGCGGATCAATGATGCCCGCTTTGATCATGTCCACGTATTCGTCTGTCAGGACGTTGTAACCGATGTTGCGGTTGTTCTTTTCTCTGGCGAGTTTGCGCACGTTCTCGATGATGACGCCGCCGTCTTTACCGGCATTCTCGGCCAGTTTGCGGATGGGGGCTTCGAGCGCCTTGCGGACGATGTTGACGCCGATGGCCTCGTCCTCGCCGTCCATCTTGATATTATCCAGAGCGGAGACGGCGTTGATGAAGACGATCTCGCCGCCTGGCACAATGCCTTCCTCAATAGCCGCGCGCGTCGCGGAGAGGGCGTCTTCCACGCGGTGCTTCTTCTCTTTGAGTTCGGTCTCGGTCGCGGCGCCAACGCGGATGATGGCCACGCCGCCGGAGAGTTTCGCCAGCCGCTCTTGCAGTTTCTCTTTGTCGTAATCGCTGGTGCTCTTTTCGATTTCGACGCGAATCTGCTCGATGCGGCCTTTGATCTGCGCCGGGTCGCCCTTGCCGCCGACGATGGTGGTGTTGTCCTTATCCACCACAACCTTCTCGCAGCGGCCCAGATCGGCCAGGGTGACAGTCTCAAGTTTGCGACCGGTCTCTTCGGAAATGACCTGGCCACCGGTCAGGATGGCGATATCCTGGAGCATGGCCTTGCGGCGATCCCCGAAGCCCGGCGCCTTGACGGCGACGACGTTCAACATGCCGCGCAGTTTGTTCAGCACCAGCGTGGCCAGCGCCTCGCCGTCTACATCTTCCGCGATGACCAGCAGTTCGCGCTTGCCGGTCTGCACGAGTTTCTCCAGAATCGGCACAATATCGGCGGCGGCGGAAATCTTCTTGTCGTGGATCAGGACGTAAGGCTCCTGAATGACCGCCTCCATGTGCTCCGGGTCGGTGATGAAGTAGGGCGAGATGTAGCCGCGATCGAACTGCATACCTTCGACGTATTCGGTCTCGAATTGCAGTGTCTTGGATTCTTCAACCGTGATGACGCCGTCCTTACCGACCTTGTCCATTACTTCGGCGATCAGTTTGCCGATTTCAGGATCGGCGGCGGAGTTGGTGGCAACGGAAGCGATCTCCTCTTTGGTCTCGATTTTCTGTGCCATGCCGCGCATTGCCTCGACCACAGCCTCGGTGGCGCGCTCGATGCCGACTTTCAGGCGCATGGGGTTCGCGCCAGCCGCCATGGTCTTCAGGCCTTCGGTGACGATGGCATGGGCGAGGACAGTCGAGGTCGTGGTGCCGTCGCCGGCGATGTCGTTGGTTTTGGTAGCGGCCTCTTTGAGGAGCTGAACGCCCATGTTCTCATAGGGGTCTTCCAGTTCGATTTCTTTGGCGACGGTCACGCCGTCATGCGTGATGGTCGGCGAGCCGAATTTGCGGTCGAGAGCAACGTTGCGACCTTTCGGGCCCAGCGTCGTGGCAACCGCCGTCGCCAGCGTGTCAATCCCTTTCTGAAGTCGCCGGCGTGCGTCTTCCGCGAAAACGAGTTGTTTAGCAGCCATAGTTCACCTCCTGTTCAGATGTTATTTGCTCTCAACAATGGCGAGGATGTCGCTCTCGCGCAGGATGAGCAATTTCTTGCCATCTACTTTGACTTCGGTGCCAGAGTATTTGGCGAAGAGGACTTTGTTGCCGACGGCCACGTCCATGGGGATCCGCTGGCCTTTATCGTCGCGCTCGCCCGGCCCAACCGAGAGGACAATGCCTTGCTGCGGTTTTTCTTTGGCTGTTTCGGGCAAGACGATGCCGCCGGGAGTGACTTCTTCCTGCTCCAGCGGCTCAACAACCACGCGATTACCGAGGGGTTTAAGTTGAAGTGCCATATGCGCCTCCTTCTGCAGAATGATGGGATAAGATTTTAGCACTCTTGGCTTCCGAGTGCTAAATCATACATCCCTTATGGAGTGCAGTCAAGGGGTAGGGCGAAAAGATTAACGAAATTCTGATATTGTGGGGAGAACGGAAGGCGTAACGGGTGAGGGGTTATGGGCGAGGAGTGGGGAGGGGGGTGGGGGTCAGGTAGGGGGTAGGGGGTTGTCGGGCAGATTCGGCCAGTGAGCGACAGATTTCCAGGCCGACGCCAGCGTTTTGTGCGATGATGGGGTTATCGCCGTAAGCGGCCAGCAATTCTTCGAGTACCGAGACGGCTTCGGGACAGTAGTTCTGTTCGGGGCGGCTCAGGGCGGCGAGGACGGAGCCGTACACGAGGTAGTAATCTACGGTGCCGGGCGAGAGGGGCAGGCCGGTCACTGTTACACCTTCGCCCTCGCGGCAACTGCGGACGAAGCGCGCCTGACAACTGGTCTCCGGGTCGCAGCCGCGCAGGGCGCATTGCAGGGCCGGGATGGCGCTCTCATAGTTGCGTGCTCGCTGATAGATGATGCCCAGTTGACCGTACAGGTCGGCGTTGGTTGGGTCGAATTCAAGCGCCTTGCGGATATTCAGGGCGGCGGCGAAGAAGTCGCCCTGTTGTGAATAGGCTTTGGCGATAGCAATGTACGGCACAGGGTCTTTGATTTGTAATTGCTTGTTGATGTCGGCGGCGCGCGCGAAGTAGGTGATCGCCTGTTCGTACAGCAGGGCGCGTTCGCGGTCGTAGGCGGGATCCGCCGGCACGTCGAGAGCGAGTCGGCGGTAGTTGGCGCCAATGGAAATGTACAGGAAGGTGAGATTCGGAGCCAGTTCGAGGGCGCGCTGGTAAGCCTGAATGGCTTGCTCATAGCGCATGGTTGATTCCAGTACGTAGGCGTACACGCGCTGGACATCGAGCAAGTCCGGTTGACGCTCCAGAGCTTGCTGGATGACCTGTTCTGCCTGTGACCATTTCTGCTGGTCGATAAGAATCTCGGCATAGAAGGCCATGGCCAGGGCGTTCTGGCTATCGAGTTGTAAGGCGCGCGTGGCGGCCTGCTCGGCCTGAAGGAGGAGCGAGGCGCGCTCATCGGCTGTGGTCAGGGCGGCGGTGGCGTTCCAGTCGAGCACGAAGGCGCGAATGGCATGGGCGTTGCTATCATCGGGAGCGAGAGCAACGGCCTGATTGGCGGATTCGAGGGCTTGCTTCAGGCGTTCGCTGCGTTCGTAGTCGGTGGTCAGCGAATTGGAGGAGTAGGCCTGAATGCGCGCCAGTTGTGCCCAGATTTGCGCGTTCTCGGGCTCCAGGCGCGCCGCTTCCCGATAGGCGGTAATGGCGGCTTCCAGATAGCCGGCGGTGAAATACGTCTCGCCTTCCAGAAGGTAAGATTGGGCGGTGCGGGTTGGGGTGGGCGTGGGTAAGAAGGGGTTGCGAATGGCGCCGCGGCGGGTCAGTTGCCAGAACCACAGGGCGCCCAGCACCATTAACAGCAAGACGAAGACGCGGTAGATATTGGAGCGCCGGGGTTGATAGAACAACGGACGGCGAGGGACAACGTTCATGGCGCAGGAGTCGCAGAAGGTGTGGCGCTGACCGGAGCCGCGGGCGTGCGGGCAAGTTCTTCGCAAATATCCAGGGCCGCCTGGGCGTTATACTGGGCGTATTCATCGTTCGGCGCCTCAACCAGAATGCGCTGCGCCAGCGGGACGGCTTCGCCGCAGCGGTTGCTTTTGGCGAGCATGTAGGCGTACGTGTAGAAATACTGTACCAGACGGATGTCGTTGGGGTCAATGGTTAACGGCGAGATGACCTGGCCATCTTCAGTTTTGCCGCCGTTGATAGCCAGGGAAAATTGTTCCAGCGCCTGAGGCCAGAGATTGTTTTTGTAAAGCGTCCAGGCCCAGTTGGCGCGCAGGTAGGCATCGGTAGGGACATTTTTGACGGCTTCTTCGGCGTATTGGGCGGCCTTGGCGAATTCGCCCAGACGGGCGTACAGGCGCGAAAGGTAGAGGTCGGGCAGGGGGTCGGCAGGATTGAGGGTGTTCGCCAGCGTGTATTCGCGTTCGGCTTTGTCGAGTACTTCCAGGGCGCCGTAGGTGCGGCCCAGGGCGAGATGCACTTCGGGGATATTGGGATTGATGGCGATGGCGGCTTCGTACTCGCGCACGGCCTCTTCGCGGTTATCGGTGATTTCGAGGATGTAGCCGCGCGCCCAGTGCGCCTCCAGCGTATTGGGGGCCAGCGAGGTGGCGAAGCGCGACTCTTCAATGGCGCGGTCCAGCGTGTCCAGCGCGCCGAGGCCCTGTTCGTACATGGCGCCCAACAGTTCGGCATAGTAGGCGTGGATGAGACCGTTCTGGTCGTCAATGGCCAGCGCATCCTTGAGCGCGCTTTCTGCCTGAAGGTATTCTTTCTTGCGGGTCAATGCCCAACCGCGCACGGCGAACGCCATGGCGTTGCGCGGGTTGAGCAACAATGCGTTGGAGGCGTTGGTCAGGGCTTCGTCGTAGTGGCCGGCGAAGACCTGCACGCGCGCCAGGGCCACGTAGAGCGCCGGGTCGTCCGGGCTGGCGACAATGGCCTGCTGGTATTTCTCAATGGCCTGCAGTAACTTGCCCTGGTCAAACAGCGTCTGCGCTTCGGTCACATAGGTTTCGGGAGCGCGCGTTGACGTGGAGGTGGGCAGGAACGGCGGGGGGATGGTCGGCACGACGTAGTGGTTAACGTAAGCCATGACCGCAATCGCCAGCGACAGCACGATGACGTAATACCAGCTGCCCACCAGTTTGCGCCGCCGTCGGCGCATGCTCCAGTGCGAACCTCGCAAATACATGGCGTCATCTTACCATTGTGAGTCAGAGCATGTCAAGGAGGGGGAGGCGGGGTGCGGCGTGGCGGGATAAAGAAGGTTTGCAAATTTTGAAGAGAGGAGGCAGAATAAATATGTGCTGGCCCTTGAATATGCAAAAACAGGAAACTCATTTTTGACCGGGAAACAAGGGTCAGAATCAAAAAATGCCCGTAAGGGCAGTGGATTGATGATTGATGATTGATGATTGATGATTGATGATTGTCGATAGCCGATTACAGCTGGCGAGGCCAGGCGCGAAAAGCGGCGCAGCCAAAAATCCGAAAATCTGCAATCCCCAAATCGCAAATCTCACGATGACTGCCTGACTCCCCCCCGAAAATTTGAGCCACAGCGCTGCCCTACTGCACTTGACCATCTTTCTCCTTGTACAGTAAAATCAGAAATGATGCGGGCGTCGCCAAGCGGTAAGGCATCAGCCTTCCAAGCTGACATTCGCGGGTTCGAATCCCGTCGCCCGCTTTTTTTCCCCTTCCCGGTGAAGTCAGTCTGGCGTGGCCGCGATTGCGGTTGGATGGTGTGTGGTAGGCGAGAGGGCCAGTTCGCTTGCTGTTTGGGAACAAGATGCCGGTCATTCTGGCGACGTTTCTCACTCTGTTGATTGCCTTGTGCTGGTTGCGGGCGATGGATTTTGCGGCTCAGCGTGGCTGGGTGGAGAGCCGGCTGAGCCGTAAAATCATCCACATTGGCACCGGGCCAATTTTTGTGTTGTGCTGGCTGATGTTTCCTCAGGCGCCGGCCTGGGGACGGTATCTGGCGGCCCTGGTGCCGTTGTTGTTTACGGTGCAGTTCGCGCTGATTGGGTCAGGCCTGATTCGAGATGAGGCCTCGGTTAAGGCGATGTCGCGTCACGGCGATCGGCGCGAGATTCTGCGTGGGCCGCTTTTCTACGGCATTGTCTTTGTGGTGATGACGATCCTCTACTGGAAAGACTCGCCGATTGGGATGACGGCCTTGATGTTGATGTGCGGCGGGGATGGCCTGGCCGAGATTCTGGGACGCCGGCTTTCCTCCCCTCGCCTGCCGTGGAATAAGGAAAAAACGCTGGCCGGTTCGCTGGGGATGTTGCTTGGCGGCTGGACGCTGGCGGTCCTGGTTCTGGGCGTCTTTGTGATGAGCGGCGTTTTCGCGCCGCCGTTTTCTGCTTATCTATGGCCGCTTACGCTGATCGCTCTGGCCGGGACGCTGGTCGAATCGTTGCCTTTGCATGACGTGGATAATATTACCGTGACCCTGATGGCCACCATATTGGGACATATTTTGTTCTGAGAGGCAGGAATGGCCGAGAAAATTGGGCGTTATGAAATCAAGGAGGAGGTTGGGCGTGGGGGGATGGCGACTGTGTATCGCGCCTACGATCCACTCTTTGAGCGCGATGTGGCGGTGAAGGTTCTGCCGCGCGCCATGCTCCATGACCCGCAGTTTCGTATCCGCTTCGAGCGTGAGGCCAAGATGATTGCCATGCTCGAGCATCCGGCCATTGTCCCGGTTTATGACTATGGCGAGGAGGATGGTCAGCCTTACTTTGTGATGCGGTATATGACCGGCGGTTCACTGGCCGACCGCATCAAGCAGGGACCGCTCACGGTTGCGGAAGCGACGCGCATTCTGGCACATATCGGGCCGGCGCTGGATGAGGCGCACCGACGCGGCGTGATTCACCGCGATCTCAAGCCGGGTAATATCCTCTTCGATCAGCACGGCATGCCCTATATCTCGGATTTTGGCATTGCCAAACTGGCCGGCGCGCAGACGAACGTGACCGGCAGCGCCATTGTGGGGACGCCGGCCTATCTTTGCCCCGAGCAGGCGCAAGGCGAGGAGCTCGACGGTCGCGCGGATATTTACGCCCTGGGGGTGATTCTGTTTGAAATGCTGACCGGACGTCAGCCTTACGAGGGCGATACCCCGATGAGCGTGGTGGTCAAGCACATTACCCAACCGCCGCCTCATATTCTGGATGTTCGCCCCGATTTGCCGCCGGCGATTGAGGCCATTATCGAGAAGGCCATGGCAAAGCGCAAGGAGGAGCGGTATGCCACAGTGGCCGAGATGGTAGAGGCGCTGCAGCGTCTGGCCGTAGTGGATGCCACGCTGGTTGGCGGTGTCGCGCGCCCGGCGGAGCCGACGGTGCGCGTGGCGGAGAGAACGCGGCCAGCCAGAGGGCAGGTGGCGACGCCATCCTCCCCGCCGGTGGTGTCCGCACCTCGTCCGCGGCGCCGCTGGCCTGGGGTCGCTCTGTTTCTGGCGGCTTGTTTGTTGTTAACCGGCGGCCTTTACCTCGCTCGCGCCCGGTTGCAGGAACTGGCCTCTCTGGCGGGACTCATTCCCCTGTCGACGCCTCTCCCCGCGACGGCTACGGAGCAGGTCACTCCCCTGCTTGCGACGGCAACGATGATGCCGGTCGCAACTGCAACTGCAACTGCCACGCCGCCGTTACCGACCGATACTCCCACGCCGCCGCCTTCCCCAACCCTGACGCCTGCTCCGACGACCCTGCCGGTCATCGGTGGGGCAGACCTGATTGCCTTCGTGCGCGACAATGAAATCTGGACGATGGGCGTGGATGGTCGGCTAAAGAAACGATGGACCTCCGATGGCGCCATCAAGCACGATTTGCAATGGTCGCCCGATGGGAAAAGCCTGTTCTACATCAGCGGCAAGTGCATTTACGAAGTGGTGTTCTCTACCGGCGAGGTGCATCCTCTGACCTGTTTTGTCGTGGCCGATTTTCTGGAGGCCTTTGAGATTGCGCCCGATGGCCAGCAGGTTGCGATCAGCCTGAACCGTGAACTGTACGTGGTGCCGTTCGACCGTGAACGGCTGGCGAAGGCGCGCAGCCGCATTGACCTGGCCGCGATGAAGGGGTGCTATACGTATACCGATCTGGGCGTCAAAGGCGTGCGCTGGTCCAGAGATGGGCGCAAGGTGGCGTTGCTGGTGGAGGCGATGGGGAAGGCCCGGCGCGAGGATGCCATCCGCGTCATTGACATCAGCGCCTGCGACAGCACCAAAAAATTTGCTCTGGATACGTTTCCGGCGGCTCGTTTTACCATGAGCGGTTATAACGAGAGGCCGCTGATTCCCTCCTACGATTGGGATGGCGAATTTCTCTTTTTGCTCAACAGTGATATTCGCAATAACGGTTTTGGCTTTTTGTACGTTTATAACCTTGACACCAAAACTGCCACCCTGCTCGATCCGGTGGGCACGCGCTGCTGTTATCGCGATGCACGCTGGAGCCCTGACGGGAGAGCCGTTATTTTTGCCTATCAGGATATTAACCTGGGGGCGAATAGCGTGACGCAGTTGTATTACATTGATTACGGAATCATTGGTTCAGGGGCAAAAATCCAGCCGTTGCCTTTGCCGGGCGATTTTTTCACGAATCCACGTGAGAAACCGATGCCGGTGCTGCGTCCGGCCCCGTAGTGATGGGGGCGTGATGGAGAGGAGGAGAGACATGGGCGAAGAAACAGGACTGCATTGGAAATAAGCGCGCAGGATTGGACTACGCACGATCAGGCCTGGCGCGACCGGGGGATATTCTGATGCTGACGGCGCAGTACCGCGAGGATGCCCGTGTCTTCGAGCGTTGCCTGGAGATCGCCGCGGAGACGGCAGAGGCGTGGTACTATTACAAGAGGCGATCAGGCCTGAAGGACGGTGTTGTCTTCAGCGCGGGGTTGGCATTGCCTTGGGGCCTGTTCAGGACAGGATACCGGCTTTCGCTTTGCCTCCTTGCTGATGGGAGCGAAGGTCGGCGGGTGTTTTGTGGCGGTTGCGCTTTGTCTGCCGTTGTGCTATAAAGGAAATGACGCGCGACCGTATCGTTCGCGCCTTGCCGGAAGAGAAAGGGGCGCGTGTGGGCAAGGGAGCCTTGCTCCGACAGGCGCGAGCGCTCAACTGCTGTTTGCAGGCCGACAGCCTTGCCTCGCTATGCTCAGCGGCAGGTGAAGCGCGATGCGTTGAGTGACCACACCAAAAAGGAGTTGCGTTATGGATAAGATGCTGAAGTTCGTTAATGATCCTTTGTTTCTGGCGCTGATCGTTTTTATCTTGCTCTTTCTGCTCTTTGACATTTTGAAAAGACTGGGGCGAGGCAGGGCCTGGAAACAGATCGCCGCCGATACAGGCTTGCAGTTCTCCAAACACAAGACGGCCACCTATCGGGATCAACAATTGAGTGGTACCTACCGTAAACGGCCACTTGCTATCATTGAAAGTGTTTCAGGGTATTACCTCGCAGAGCAACGTCGCAACTGGGACAGGGACACTCATACGGACACGGACATCCGGATGAAGATCAATATCCCGGCAGGGTACAAAATGGGGCTCAATCGAGTTCTCACCATTGGAGAGGGCACCTACGTCACCGGCAATGCGGAGATTGACCGTAACTTTAATATCACCAGCGAACCGAACTGGCTGGCCCCAAAAGTACTCGCTTCTCCCACTGTCCAGCAGAAACTTCGCGGCTTGAAAATGGGGAGCAGTATCTTTGTTCAAGATGCAACGATCCTCTTTCACCAAAACGGACGGATTTCTGATGGTAATTACTTGCGCTTACTGCTCGATTTTCTCGGTGATTTTGCGGACATCGTAGAGGCGGCTGCTACAGAGGCGTTGTAGGATTCAGAGGTTACGTGGCACCTGGCCACTGCGGCGTGGGTATGCATTGCGCGATTGGCCAGGATTCGTGCTACGGCAATGGCCATGTCTCGCCTGTCCTGCTGGCGGGTGAAACCAACCGTTTCCGGGAACGGGTTGAGCCGTTTCCTCAGAAAAAAGTGATGGCTGCGCTATCATGACGGGGTAGGGGAAGTGGCTTACCCGTTTTATCAGCACCGCTGTCTATGAACCTAACGCAGGAAAAAGTTGAGTGGCTAATTCCGGTAGCGGCATGTTTTTATGAGGAGGTGACCATCGTCAATTTGATTTGGTGTCTCTCATGGTTGGATTATGGACAGTATGATCCAGTATCAACAAGAGCATGAATTGATTAGTGTAGAATGGAAGCGAAGTAACAAAGTGGATCAGTTCTGCCTCGGAACCGGATTGGTTAATCCCGACTCTTGTGCCATGAGTAAGAAAAGACGATAGGGCGGGGCGTTTTTGGAGCGGTGAAATTCACACGCCGGGGGTACTATGGCCATGCCCCCTGGGTGGTGAATGCCTCCACGCCGGCGGTGTTCCCGTTTCGCAGGGGCTTTGACACGCCGGCAATGAGGATGGGCGTTATCCTTGCGTATGGGGAATTAACAGGAAAAACGTGCTCCCTTTCCCAACCTGACTTTCTACCCAGACCTTGCCGCCGTGACGTTCCGCGATGGCGCGGACGATAGCCAGTCCCAGGCCGCTGCCACCTTGTTGCCGTGCCTCGCGGCTGCTGCCGCGAAAGAAACGTTCGAACAGGCGGGGAATATCGGCTGGTGGAATGCCAATGCCCGTATCCTGCACCTCAAAGAGCACACCTTCAGGCCGGGCGCGGGCGCGCAGAGTCACCTGTCCGCCGTTGGGCGTGTATTTGATGGCATTTTCCACCAGATTGTACAGCGCCTGTTGCAGCAGCGCGCGATCGGCCTCGATGAGCGTCGGCAGGCCCGGCGCCGTTTCCAGCCCAAGAGCAATTTGCTTGTGCACCGCTTGCAGTTGTAACGTACTGATGACATTGGCCAGCACTTCCAGCAACGGTACCGCCTCAATCATCAAGCCGATGCCGGCATCAATGCGGCCCAGGTCGAGAAGATTGTGCACCAGACGCGCCATGCTTTCTACCCCCATGACGATTTTGGCCAGATAACCTTTCTGTTGCTCATTGAGTGTCCCGACCATTTCCAGCATGGTGGCGTACCCGCGAATCAACGTCAGAGGCGAACGCAAGTCATGGCTGACGCTGGCCACGAAATCCGACTTGAGGGCGTCCAGTTCCTTGAAGTGGGTGATGTCGCGCAGGACGCATACCCGTCCTACCGGACGCCGGTTGGCGATGATCGCCGAGGCAGTGGCAAAATAAACTTTTCCATCGGGCATGACAATTTCGGCAGAACGTTCCTCCGTCCCGGCTTCCTGCAACAACTCCAGCAGTTCCTTTTGATTCAACAGGCGTTCCGTTGGCTGGCCATCTGCCGGCCCCAGGCCCAACACCTGACGGGCAGCAGGGTTGGCTAACAGGAGACGGTTCTGCTGATCGGTGACCAGCACCGGGTCTGGCGTGGAGGCCAGAATAGCCGCCAGGCGTTGACGACCCACCTCGGCGGAGCGGAACAGGCGCGCGTTGGTTGCCGCCAGAGCCGCCAGGCCTGCCAGCGTAGATAGAAAGCGCGGCTCCTCAGCGGAAAACGAACGCGGTTGCTCATAGGCTGTCCACAAGGCGCCGTAGAAGCGATTCTCGTGGCGCACCGCGACGGCTGCCAGCGCTGCCGGACGCGGCGAGGTGGGCGGCAGGTGAAGCCCGCGCCCCCGTTCCAGATCCGTCAGAAAGATTGGCCTCTCTTGCTTCTGAACCCAATCGAGCACCGCTGCATCCAGATACGCATAGGCCTCGCTGCCGGCGCCAAGCGCGAAAACCTGCGGGGATTCGTCCACAAAGCCGGGCGCCGGCACAAATACCGCACGCGCCATGCTGGCGCCATGGGCGCGCAGCGCCTGCAGAATCGGGCGGATGGCGTCCTCCAGTTCCAGACTGGAGGCCACTTCCTGGCTGACGCGCAGGAGCTGGTTGAGTTCCTCCAGCCGGGCGCGCAGACTGACCCGCATCTGCTCGAATGCCTCGCCCAATTGTCCCACCTCATCCACACCGCCAACCCGCAGGGGGTGATCCAGTTCCCCCTGGGCAATGCGTCCAGCCTCGCGTGCCAGATTGCGCAACGAGGCTGTGATGGCGCGCAGGCCGAAGCGCAGGGCAACGAACGCCAGCGCGCCCAGGACCAGAATCATCCCCGCCAGCGGAGCGGCAATTTGCAGGGCCAGTTGCTGTGCCTGCTGGGCCGGGAGCGCCAGCACAATCCCCCAGCCCGTTCCGGCTACGGGTTGATAGTACACGTAATCGCGCGTGCCGCCCGGTGAAGGCGCGTCGTAAAAAGAGGCCTCCTGGCTGCGTCGCCCCGCATAACTGGCCATCAATTGCGCCGGGTCCGGATGGTACAGAATGCGCCCCTGCTCGTCAAGCAGAATCCCGTAGCCGCCCTGGCGGGTCATTCCTTCCAGCGATTCGATCAGGAAACGGGTGAGCGGATTGGAGGCCAGATCGCAGCGGCCAATCAGCAGGCGTTGCGGTTGGCCGGCGCTATCCTGAATCGTGGCCAGGAAGGCCACCCGTCCCGTCCGGCTGCCGTTGACAGGGCCTATGGTATAGACCTGACGCGCGACTCCTCCAAATGCATACGGGACTCCGGCCGCCTCCTCTGCGGTGAGCGATGGATTTCCCGTTGGCGGGTAAGCGGCCAGCAGCGTGCTGTTGGCATCCAGCACGAACAACTGGTCAAAAAACGGCGCCAGACGCATCTGTTCGCCCAGCACGGTTTGGAGCGTCTCACCCTGCGCGGTCAGCAGACGCGTGTCCGAAGCCACGCGGCCAATCAAATTTTGACCGGTTTCCAGAAAGAAAGGAATGCTCTCTGCATCGGCCTGGGCTATGGTTGCCAGCCGTTCCTGTAACATCTGGCGCGCGGCTTCCGCAGCGGAGAGCCAGTTGCCCACCAGCAAGGCCAGCAGCAGCAGGAACGTCAACGCACCGCTGCCAATCAGGAAGCGCGCTGCCAGACTCTTTTCGGCAGGGGAAGGTTGCAGCGGCGAGGAGTCGCTCCACAAGCGCGGCAACCCCAGGGCAACGATCTGGGCGCAGGCGGCACCCAGCAACAGTTCTCCGCCGGTGGCCGGCACAAAGGAAAGGAGATTGGTCACGGCGTAGTCCAGGCGCGCCGCCAGGGAACCGCTTGCCGAGAGAGTTGCCTCGACAAGGAAGAGGACTATGGATAAAGGCAGCAGAGCGAGAGCGGCGATCAGCGGCTGACGCAACCAACGATACAGGCTGGTGCGATAGCGCTGATGTACTGCCACGCTGAAGAACACAGCCAGCAGCGCCGGCTCGAGGAGCGTAAACAGGCTGTGCGTATCCCAGAGCGCACGCGTCAGGCCGCCAAGCAACGCCACTGTCAGCGCGCTGAGCGGCCCCAGAAAACCACCTGCCAGCATCCAGGGCAGAGCGGCGAAGAACATCCAGACCGCGCCGCGCGGCGCGAGTGGCAGACCGGGAACCGGGAGCGCCGCGCCGAGGGTAAAACGCAGGCCGGCGAATAAATTGGCCAGCCAGGCTCCTGTCAGGAGCAGGAGGAATAAGCCAGTGTGTTCACCCCAGGGCCGTTGATACCCCCGCCAGTGAAAGGCGGCCAACACCAGTCCACTGCCTATCAGCAACCATCCTGCCCACCCCAGCAGCGAGCGAGGCAGTTCCAGATAAGGCGCATTGGTGAGCAACGTCAGAATAACGGCCATAGACAGCCAGTGGTTAACTCACCACTCCCTGACTCCCTTTACCACCGTGGCGCATCCCGATCTGCTACAGCCATTCTATCGTTTCCTGAGTCGCCTGGGAGAGGTCGGCGAAGGTCCCGCGTCGTTCGGGTGGCAGGAGGGCGGCCAGTTGATACATGGCTTCGCGGGTCATCTGTGCCAGTTGTTGGCGGTCGGCGCGTCCGTTCGCCTTGAAACGAAAAGGACGGCCAAAGCGGATGGAAATACCGCCCTGACGCCAGCGTCGGCTGAAGGGCAGGGTTGGGTAGCCGGGCGTTCCGTCAATGGCGGTCGGCACCAGCGGCGCGCCGCTGCGCACAGCCAGGTATGCCATGCCATCTTTGGCTTCCAGCAGACTGGGACGGCGCGTACCTTCCGGTGCAATCCAGAGAATCTCGCCAGCCTGTAGCACGGCCAGGCAGGCGCGCAGCGCCTGACGGTCTACCTCGCCGCGCCGCACCGGGATCACATTCCACAGGCGCGGAAACAGGCCAATCAGCGGATAGTCAAAGGCCTCAATCTTTGCCAGCGGCACAATGTTGCGCGGGAGAACATGGATCACCACCACCGGGTCAATCATGGACAGATGATTGCTGTACAGGATGGCCGGCCCCTGGGCCGGGACGTGCTCACGTCCCTCTACTTGTTCCAGGCGCACCAGCAGTCCGGCGGCCACGCGAATCGCGGCGCGTAACAGGCGGCGCACCGGCTCATAACGCGCATGCACATAAGCCGAAAGACTGGCGGTTAACCGGTCCTTGCGGCTCAAAAAGCGTCCCTCTTGTTCAGGGTCATCTGCCAGCATCGTCATGGCATAACTCCAGGGCGCGTTGAAAGACCTCGTCGGCGCTCAGGCCATCCGAGACGATAATCACGGCGTCTTCGGCAGGCCGCAGGGGCGCGATCGCGCGCGTCGAATCAATGCGGTCGCGCTCGCGAACGTTGGCGAGGATGTCCTCATACACAGCTTGCCCGCCCCGCCCCAGGATTTCTTGATAGCGCCGTCGGGCGCGCTCTTCGGGCGAGGCGTCGAGATAGATTTTCAAATCGGCTTCCGGCAGGACGACGGTGCCAATGTCGCGCCCGACCATAACGACGCGCCCGCGCAGGCCGATGCGACGCTGCTGTTCGGTCAGCGCCCGGCGCACGCCGGGGTAGGCCGAGACCGGCGAGACATTGGCATCCACTTCCGGGCGGCGCGTGTCCCAGGTAACGTCCACGCCATCGGCGAGCACATCACAGGCGCGGCCATCGGCTTGAGAAGGTGGGCGCACGTCCAGGAGGGTGTTTTCGGCCAGGGCTGTCACCGCGGCCTCGTCGCGCACAGGAACGCCACGCGCCAGGGCCAGCCAGGTTACGGCGCGGTACATCACACCGGTGTCGAAAAACAGATACCCCAGAGCCTCGGCCAGCCGTTTCCCCAACGTGGTCTTGCCCGAAGCCGCCGGGCCGTCAATGGCAATGATATTCGGTACTGGCATCGGTTCACTCCCTCAACGTCAGGTCGGGACGCACCCACAGGATAACCTCTTCGTTCGTCTGCGGCAAGGTACGGAACAACCACCAGCGCAGCCAGTCGAGCGCTGAAGCCGATTCCCAGGCCGGCTGCTGACGCCAGATGAAATCCTGACCGCGATACCCGGCCTCTTGCGGCGAGAGCACTCCGGCCGGGGTAATCAACACTTCCGGTTGTTGGTCTGTCATCGCGGCTGTGGTGATGCTTACCTCGTAATCGCGGAGCAGCCACTGCATCGCCGGCGAATCCAGAGCGGCGAGGTGCACCGCTACCTGGCCGACATAGCCGCGGTTCCAGTTCGAAATTTGATCCACCGTCTGGCGCAACAGGGCGGCCTGCGCAACAGTCAGCGGCGGTTGCCAGAGGGAGACCGTTGGCGGCCGGCGAATGCCGGCGGCGCTGGTACCCAGGCCTGCGGTGGCGATCGTCAGGGCCGCCAGCAAGCCCCAGAGGCCGCCGTGCAGGGCCGTCGCTGGGTCCCAACTCAATCCGGCCAGGACCAGACTTATGGCGAGGAACAGCAGAACACCGGCGGCCATTTGCAGAACAGGCTGCTGGAAGAAACTGCCTTCCACCCACTGGAACGTTGTGTGCGCCAGCATAAACCAGGCCAGCATCAGCAGCAGGAGGGTGAAAACAGCCAGGGGGATCACCGCGCGCCTGTCTGTCTCGCCCCAATGCAGGTAGCGTTCGATTTCCTGCGCGGCCAGCATCCACAACGGCAGGATAACCCAGGCCAGATCGCCTGTCTGCCGACCGGGGTAGAGCATGGTTACCAGGAAAGCCACGAGAGCCCACAGGCTTAATCTGACGGAGAAATGGTCTCTCTGCGCCAGGCCGCGCGCTGCCGCCATCAGGCCAAAGAGCAAGGGGAGCATTTCATCTGCCGGCAAGGCCAGCGCGACCAGCCCGGCCCCTGTTCCCGAAGGCGTCCACCAGCCGCGGAGAAACTGCGGCAAAGCCCCGGCCATGGCGCTCAGGGCGTTCGGGACGAGGGTGCAGGCGGTGCCCACCAGGAGCAACGTGCCTAGGGCGCAGGGCCAGACCGCGCGCCTGGACGCCCAATCCGTGGCCCAGGGCCGGAGCGCGAGCGGCTCTGACCGCGAGCGCCGCGACCAGAAGGAGTACGCCAGGCCGCTCAGGGCCAGAGTCAACGCGCCGAACCAGACTGCCGGCCCGGCCAGCAGCGCCAGCGCCAGACAGACGCCGGCCAGAGCATATTGTCGCCGCTGCCAGAGCACGATGGTCAGCGTCAGGAAAGTCACTGCCAGCATTGGCCCGCCTGCCAGCCGCGCCAGCGCCCACAGTCCAGGGTCAATGGCCAGCCCCAGGGTGAGAATCAGGCTCGTTCGCGTGCCCAATCGTTCACGCAACAGCCAGGGGGTCAACACCAGCAAGACGCCAGCCAGCGCCGGCCAGAAGCGCGCCAGGAAATTGCTGGCTCCGAAGACAAAGAACAGGAAAGCGGTCAACACATCATAGGCCGGCTGAGGGCCAAGGGAGGGGTGCTGTCCGCGCGCCAGGCCCAGCGCCTGCAGCGCCCAGGTCGCCTCGTAGTCCGAAAGCGGCAGGGCACCCAGCGAAAACAGGCGCAAGGCCAGCGCCAGAGCAAGGATAAGGAGGAAAAGAAAGACAAAGCGACGCGATGGCATGACGGTTCCTCAAACCAGACTGGCAACGTAGACGGCAAGGGCGATCATGGTCAGGGTGCGGATATTTCCATGACTGCCTGTAACTACCTCGACAATGTTATATTTCGGCATCGTTGTCATTGCGAGGACGTTCATGGCCCGAAGCAATTCCCTGGTAACGGGGAGACTGCTTACCTTGTCTCGCGAGGGGATTGCTTCGGCGGTGCCTCAGGCGAGCTTCGACGTGGCCCTATCGCCGCCTCGCAATGACAGGGATGGGTAGTGGGCAAGCCATTACGACCGTTCCCATTATAACAAAGAGGTGCCAGGTTACGGCACCTCGTAGATGACGCTTTCTCCTTGCTGGAAGACTGGGGTAAGTGCACGCTGGAATTTGACTTCATTCACCCGGTACGCCGAGCGCTCCGTTGGGCCAATATACACATAGCGGATATGGTATTTGCGCAGGATGGCCAGCGCTTCCTCCCAGGAACCGGTTTCGTACAACGTGCGCACGTCGTAGAAGCGCTGGTCGCGCTCCCAGAACGTATTGCCGCGCCATTGATCCTCATGCGTAATCCAGCCCACGACGGTCGGGAGGCCAGTATAGGCCGAAAGCCGGTCGTAAGCGTCCGTGTACGAACCGCCTACGGCCTCCACCAGAATCCCATCCGGGGCGTTCTGCAACCAGCGTATCGCGGCCGCGACCTCCGGGTAAAACTGGTCCAGGTGCGCGGCGCCGTCCAGGGTCCAAACGCGTCGCACGACGGTCCAGTCATCGCTGGCACGAGCCTGCCTCACCGCCTCGTGCAAGTTCTTGAATTGAAAATTTGCCGTCCTGCTGGGGAAAGCCAGCGTCGGGTAAACCAACGCCATGAGCAAAAGGGAAGTCCACCCCAGGCGGTACAGCCAGCCTCCAACGCCGCGCAGCCTGGTCAACATCTCGGCTGAAACGAAAGCCGCGGCCACACTCCAGAGCATCCAGGTCTGGAAGTAGAACTTGAAGACGGTGTTCATGCGTGTACCAAAGACATCCCGCAGGTAGAAGAATTCCACACCCAGTACCAGTAACCCGCCTACCAGCGCCAGTAACAGGACAAACGGCGCCGGCGACGCCGGTAGAAGCGGCAGGGAAGGGGCCATCGCGGACGAGCGAGGAGTCTCCTCGCTTGTGATCTCGCCAGCCTTTTCCGGTTGGCGTTCACGCGCCGGCAGGATCAGGGCGAAAAGGAGAAACAGGAAAAGCAACAGCGTCAGCCAGCCGCCACAGGCCTCCAGGCGGCGACGGTTGGCGGCCAGGAAAAGTTGCGACACGGTACTCAACCCCTGTTCCTGAAGCCATCCCTGGGTTACATCAGGACGATATTGAGCAATGACCCAGGCCAGCAGCCAGGAGAGTGCCCAGAGGAGCAGGAGCAGGGCGCAAGCCAGGCCAAATGCCTGCCCCCAGCGGACCTGACGTTTTTCGCGCCGCAAGAGATAGAAACAGTATGCCATCAGCGGCAATAGCAACGGCGCAAACATGATCCAGAGGTGGGCGCCGCGCGTCGGGTTGATCAGGTTAGGCAGCAGGCCGCCCAGTTGCGAGGAAAAGCCCACATAGAACGGCAGATACAGCAGCAGCGATAGCGCCAGAAGCGGCAGGGCGAACGTCGCCGCCTCCTCGAGCCGCTTCCATCCCCAACCTTCTTCCTCAAGCCGTCGCAGCAGGAATGCCCCAATGGTCAGAGCCGCGTAGGGCAAAATATCCCAGGTGTTCAGGAAGGACAGGCCACCCAGAGTCAATGCCAGGCAGGCCAGTCCGTCCCCGGCCAGCGGCATCCAGAACCCTGCCAGCGTGGTATGGCCGCGCCACCCACCCAGAAACAGGTTCAGCGCCAGGCCAATCGCCAGCAGAGCGAACGGCATGGCGAGCACATGCGGGTGCAAATCGGCAAGCACGAAGGAGAAAGCCGGGAACTCGTCAATGACTTCTTTCCAGTTGCCGGCCAGGTCGTAATCCATCACCACGCGCGAGGCGCGCCACCACCAGAGATAGCGTTGGGGCAGCCAGCCCAGAGGTTGCATCGGCGGTTCGCTCAATTCTTTGAGGTCCAGCCAGGACCAGAAAAACGAAGCCGCGCGCCCATCGGGGGTGATGTGCCAGAAAACACCGCGCCGGTGTAAGACTTCCAGAGTTCCTTCCAGGTTGGAGACAAAGAGCAGGAACAAAGGCCCGAGAAGCGACAGCCAGAAGGACGCGCCGCATGCCTTACGCCCGTTGGCTGCGCTTGTTCTGCCGGCTTTTTCTCTGGCTATGACCAGCAGGTTATAGACCACACCGCTGGCGCCCAGAGCATTCAGGGCGAAGACAAGGGCGGTCATCAAGTTATGCGCCACTGCTCCCGTCACGCCGCTCACTTTGGCCAGCATGGCGGCCATGACATAACCGAAGTAGTAATACGAAATGGCGTAGCCGGCCAGCCAGGGGTCACGCGGTGGGAAAGTCGGCGAACGCAAGATGCCGCTGATGAAAGCCAGTTCCATCGGCTTTTCGGTGCCCACCAGCGCCGGGTCACAGGCGCGCACCCAGGCCATGAAGGCAAACGCGAGGAAGAAAAGCGTCTCCCAGCCGATAATCAACCGCCGGTGCCTGTGCAACCAGCCCTGCAGCGAACCCTCGTTGCTCTCTGCCACAAGCGCCGGGTTCCTTTTCCAGCCTGCGAGCGCCCAGGCGGAGAGCGCCAGCACGATCGACAGCGCCAGCATCAGGCCGCCGATATCGTTCTGGGCTATGCCCAGCGAGGCCAGCATCCAGAAGAGATAGCCCCACAGGAGCAATCCCAGGGCGCGGGCCAGCGTGTAACCGCGATCCGGCAATGCCGTCAGGAGACGGTACGCCAGCGGGAAGGCCAACCAGCCAAGAACGGTGATGGAGAGATACCAGATGAGGAAGGCAAGCATAGGAGGAAGCGGAGCGAGAAAAAAGTGTACGGAGTGAAACGTAAGGCGTAAGGCGAGGACGGTATCAGGGGATGACCTCGTAGATGACCGTTTCGCCATCACGATAAACGGCGCGCCAGTAGATGCCGTCATAGGTCTCGAATTTGGTCAGTCCTTCGCCAGCGTGCTTGGCGCGTTCCAGCTGGCCGACGACGATGTAACGGGCGCGGTATTTGCGCAGGAATTGAAGCGCCTGCTGCACGTCGGTCGTGGCATAGAAATTGTTGACTTCACCGCCGCGCGCGATCACCTCTTGCGAGTACATGCGTTGTTGTAACTGGTGCCATTCCCAACCAATTACCGTTGGCAGGCCGGTGTAAATTGAGATGCGCGAGAACCAGGCGTACTGAATGCCGGCCGGCGCCGCTTCGACTATCACCGGCGAACCCTGAACGTTCTCCTGCAGCCAGCGAATCGCGCGGTAATCCTGCACCAGGTCCATCATCTTACCGAACTCATCCCGTTGCACGAATTGCATGTAATTCATAGCGTCCAGCGTATGGGGCGCATCGGGATTCCAGCGGAACTTGATGCGATCTACACTGCCCAGCGGCAAATACATGACAGCACAGGTGAACAACAAGGCCAAAACCGCCGGCCAGGCTATCCGCCAGCCAAACCGCCAGTGCGGAATCGCGTCCAGCAACCAGACGAAGGCGGCCGCCGCGCTGAGCGACAGCATGACCCACGCTTCCAGATAGAACTTGAAAAGCGTGTTCATCCGGCCAATATCGCCATGCAACACGAAGAGTTCTACGAAGAGTGTGATACACAACGCAGTGCCAATCAGGAACAGAACGCCGCGCTTGGGCCAGGATTGTGCCGGTCGCAGCAACAAGACGCCTGCCCAGGCCGCTGTCGGTAACACCAGCCAGGCAATCCAGACCTTCATCAGGAGCAGGGCCAGGGTGGTGATCAGCACCACGAGTACGGCCAGGCGAATCAACGAGCGGTACGGAGATAACTTCCGCAGCGCCGAAAGTGGCGTTTGCGCCATCCATTGCCGCGTCTCCCAGACCATCCAGGAAAGGATGACGAACAGGAAGAGGCCCCAATGGGTAAAGTACTCTGAGGTCTGTGTGGTGTACTCATGCCAGCGATCCAGCGAGGTATAAGCCTGACCGAACCAGTAATGGAATGGCTGGTACAGGATCACCGCCAGACCAGCCAGCAGCGCTGCGCCCCCCGCCGCAAGACCGAGGCGGCTCAACCAGGCGGGCAGGAGTGGCGGCAGAGGCCGCTGCTCCAGTCCGCGCCATAGACTATAGCCTGCGGCGAGGCAACCCAGTGCCAGATAGGGGTAAAAATCCCAGGTGTTGGTGGGCTTCAAGGCGCCAATGACCAGCGCGCCAAAGGGCAGCGCCAGATACCAGGAGCGGCGCAAGCGCTCCCAATCCTGAAAGGCCAGCAGGGTCGAAATCGCCCAGGCCAACGCCAGCACTGTCAACGGCAGCGACATCATGTGCGCGTGCAAGTCGCTGTGAATGAAGGTGAAAAGCGGGAATTCGGTGATGCCGTTGGTTTCGCTGGTTGAAATCACCCGGCTTGGCGTGTAATACCACTCGCCACTGCCAAAGCCCAACGAAGCGCCGCTCAAGGCCTTGAAGAAACCTTTGGGCAGCCAGAACAGGCGCTTCAACAGGCCGGCCTGCGGCGCGTGGATGCTCGGGTTCAAGGCGCAGTTGTGCTGATCCGCCGCGTCTGCTCCCAGACACATCATGCCGCGCAAGACCATTCGCCCAATGCCCAGGTTGCCCACCAGCAGCAGGGCCGTTACGGCTGCCAGACCGCCCAGCAGCGCGCGCTGTTCCAGCAGCGTTCCCCAGCCCCCTTTCCCTGCTGACGGCGAACTGTGCGCCAGCAGATTCCAGCCTACCGAGAACGCCCCCAGCGCCAGACAGGCAAACAGGGTCGGCAGGATGAAGTTGAAGGCAATGGAAGGGACAATCCCCAGCAACTTGACCGGCGTGCCCACGATGACGTAGCCGTAGTAGTAGTAATTGATGTAGCCGCCAGCGTACCAGGGGTCATAGGGGGGGAAGGTGGTGCTGCGCAGGATGGCGTTGAAGTAGGCGAATTCCATGGGGCGTTCGCCTCCGTGCGCCGGATCCCACAGGTCGGGGTTTCCCAGGCGAATCAGGAGGTCCAGCAAAAAGAAGAGCAGGAAAAGCGCTTCCACCAGCAGGAAATAGCGCCATTTCTCCCGCCATTCCTGTTTGAGTTCGGCGCGCTGCCCATAGCCAAGAATCACCCCGGCGGCTGCCAGCAGCGCCAGCGTCAGGCCAATTGTCAGCCGGCTGTAAGGAATGCCTGTGGAGCCGGCCAGCCAGGCCAGCCAGGCCCAGATCAGCAAGCCGGCTATCCGCGCCAGAGGATAGCCTCCATCCTGCAGGCCCGGCAATGCGCGCCGTAAGAGGGGATATGTTACCAGTCCCACCAGGAAAATCAGCCCATACCAGAGCACCAGCCCCAGCCAGGGGTAACGATTTTGCCACCACTGGTAGTTGAACAATGCAGACCACGTGCCGCCTGTTTGCTGGACTTCGAGGCGTTCCTCCGGCAACAACAGGGACTTCGGTGGGCGATAGCGGTTGAATTCTTTGGGCAGAATGTGTACCGCCTGGCTCAAATCCACCGAGGCCAGCACGGCCTGTACCTGCGCGGCATCGTAGTCAGGGCGCTTCTGGAAGATCAGCACTTTGGGATGGTCGTAGAACGTAAAGGCTTCCTCGGCGGATTGATCGTTGATGACCAGCGCTCCCAGACGTGGATAGTTCTCGAAGGTCGCTACCAGATCGAAGCCCAACCGTCCGTGGAACATTCCCGGCCGCGCCACGCGGTAGCACCAGATAATATCTTTCCCGGCGGGACAGCCGATCAGTTCGCGATAGTACACTGTGGTCAGAGGGTAGCGTTCGGGGAGGCGGGTAATCTGCGCGTACTGGTGATTGGTGGGGATGAGGATGAAATCGGACTGGTTGAGCGTCTCGATGAAACGCGTCAGTTTGTCGGCGTTGTCGTCCCAGTAAACTTGCAGGTTCAGGTCGCCGCGATAGATGCCGTCGAAAGGCGCGTAGCCCGGTACCGGGAACGGCAGGCCGTAGTCGTAATCCGTCTCATTCGCAAACGTTGCGCCGCTCAGGCCCAGGGCGCCGCCGCTGATTTCCAGACGGAGCGTGTACAGTTGTCCTTTGACCAGTTCCAGCGGCGGCGTGAGGGGGAGCGAGAAGGCTTCCCCGCGCGCATCGTGCTGCGGCGCGAAACTGGCGCGCAGCGAACCCTGGGCGCGCGGCGCGTCGGGGGCGTTCGTCGGCGCGGCGATGATGGTGGCTGTCAGGGTCTGTTCACCGGCGCCGCTATAGTCCACCGCGTGGGGCAGAAGAATTTCGGTCAGCGCGCCATCGGCCTGCGCCAGGAAGGTCGTTTCGTAGGGCGCGTCGGGGCGGATTAAGGTCTCGCGTGGGAAAGGTAACGGTTGTTGATACGTTTCACCGCCAGCGGTCTGGATGTGCACGTTGATTGGGCCGGGCACGTGTTGGTACAGCCAGCGTGAAGCCGCCATGCGCGGTTCCGCGCGCGTATAGATGCTGGCAAAAGCGAAGGCCCAGGCGGCTGTCAGCGAGAATACCAGACTGCCCACCAGCACGGACGTCAGACGGCGCAGGACAGAGGGGGGAGGCTGATCCCATAAGCGGAATACCAGCCAGGCCGCCATCATGCACAGCAACGGGTAGATGGGCAACTGGTAACGCATGGTGGCATTGAATTGCAAGGATTGCCAGGCGAAATAGAGCGCTGTCCAGGCCCAAAGCAAAACGTGTTGCGACCATTCGCCCTTGAGAATCTGCCAGCCCATCCAGAGGAAGCCTGCCCAGGCCAGAATGCCGAGCGGCAATCCCAGCCCCCAGATGGTCAGGTTCTGGAAGGAATACAGGTGCGAGCGGCGTGCCCATTGCAGGTTCCAGGGCATGTCGGCCTCGCCGCTGGCCTGGGCGCGCAGTTCTTCCAGATTTTTCAACCAGGCCGGATTGAGTTTGACGTCGAAGAAACCGGGCCCGGTGAAAGCATAGGGCTGAAAGATACGGAAGGCGAAGAAAGCGGCCAGCGCGCCGATGACCATGAACACGAAGGTTCGGCGGAGGAAGTCCTCAAAGGTATGGAGGCGGGGATCGCGGTCAGCGCGGCGAAAATAGCGCACGGCCAGCGCGGCAGGCAGCAATACCGCCATCACGACGGCGTTAATTTTCGAGGCGGCAGCCATGCCCAGCGCCAGCCCAAAGAAAAGGCTGTGCCAGGTGAGCGGGTTGCGCAGCAGACGCTTGAGCGCGCCTGGAAGCGGCTGGGCGTGCGTCTGAGCGGCGCCATCTCCCGGCGATGGTTCACCAGTCAACGGCGCTTCTTCCCACTCGCCGGTGGCAATTTGCACGCCGGCATAGAGGGTGAGGGTCATGAAGAAGAGGACGAAACTATCCGTCGTGTAGAAATGCGCCTGTTGGATCTGCATGACGGCCAGCGCCGAAAAGGCCGAGGCCAGCAGCGCTGTCTTGGGCCCATAGAGACGCCGCACGATAAGGTAAAGCATCAATACGGTGCTGATGTCAATCGCCGCGGCCATCTGCCGTCCGAATAACTTGACGTTGACTCCCTGCCCCATCCAGTCATACAGATACCGCACCAGGAAAAGCGGAAGTGTGCCATAGACGTAAAAGCCATATCCCCGATTGTGGGGGTTGAGCGTTGAACTGGCGGTATCAAAGTACTCGCGCAAACTGTGGACCGGCGCGATGTCATAGGTCACAGAGGTGAAGAACAATTCATCGGGATGCTGGTGCTGCAGTTCTCCCCAGTCCGATCCCAGGAGGCGCAGGAAGGCTGCGCCCAGCAAGACAACCACCAGCATGGCATCGTATAGCCAGGCACGACGAGCAGAAGGCGGTGAGATGCGTTCCATAAGGCGCTCCCTATTCGACAATGAAGAACATGAAATCATGGCCCTCGGTGGCGGAGGGGTACACGTTCAATTTGCCCTGTGGATAGAGCGATTGCAAGGCCTGCCAGGTCTCCGTATCGTCTGGCTTGAAGATGAACAGTTTGGGAGGCGGCATGGTCAGGGTGCTCTCCAGCTGGTCGCGCCAGATGGCAATATCCCGGTTGGGAATGCCGAGGAACGTGGTGGGCAGGCGCGTGTCCACCCAGTAGGGATAAGGCACAATCCAGACTGGCTCCAGAGTGCCGTATTTTTTCCCGAACCAGCGGATGACCGCGCCCATTTCCGAGGTATTCAGGGCGCTCAGGCGATACTGACGGTCGTACTGATGAAAGACAAGGTCGAAATTCTGCGTCGCAGACCAGAGGAAGAGGAACATCGCCAGTGCCCAGGCCCAGCCGGCGCGCCGCGCCGGAGCTGCGCCGGGGGCCGGTGCAGTTGTCTCCGGGGTACGTCGCGCCCCCAGCGCGGCGAGGAGTCCATCCAGCGCAAGGGCGACCAGCAAGAAGACCGGAATCATCGCCGCGCCGGCGCGATTCGGCGCTGGATTCTCATTCGGAAACGCCAGGGAGAGAATGGAAGGCAGACTCAAGGTTGGGATGGACAGTAACAGGAACAGGTCCAGCCAGTGGCGTTGCCGCAGGTAGCGGAAGAGCACCAGGGCCACGCCGAGCAGGAAGAGTGCCCCGGAAACGACATCCAGCGATGGCCGATAGGGCACACAGTTGACCCAGATTTCTCCATTGTCCCAGTTGAACATCTTCAACCCGCGCCACAGATTGGAGAGGAAGATTTTCCAGGCCGGGCCGGGCAACGGTTGTTCCAGCGCTCCCATGCGCGTAAACATGCGCTCGTAAAAATTCTGTGGTTCGCTGAACTGGTAGCGCAAGAGCGGCAGGAAAATGAAGAAAGCCACCAGCGCGAGCAGGAACAGGCCGATGATAGCGGGTCCACGCCGGCCGCGTGCCTGCGTATGGAGCAGATACAGGCCGATAGCCAGGACGACCAGAAACGGCACAATGCGGAAAGGACTGTAACCGTGCAGCCCTAACCCAAGAAACAGGCCGGCGAGCAGGAAATCGTTGCGGTTCTGAGTGCGCAGTCCGCGCAGCAAATAATACAGTACCGGCGCGGTAAAGAGTGGATAGAGCGGGAAACGCAAGCCCACGCGCGCAATCACGTTTGGCCAGTAAGCGATGGCCGCGAACAGCACCGCCAGCACTCCTACCCGCTCGTTGGCTATCTCTTTCCCCACCAGGTAGAGATAGGGCAGCGTTAACAGCCCCAGGAAAGCCGTGCCGAGTTTCAGACTGAAGAAGGTCAGACCGGTGCCGAAAATCTTTGCTACCAGCACCGTCCAGTACATCTGGAATCCCTCACGACCGGTATTGCGCGGGAAGAAGACGCGATACTCGCCCTGGGTGATATCGTACAGGTCCAGAATCTTCTCGGCGTGATCGCTGAACGGTTCCGCCGGCACCTCGTTCAGGCGATAGAGACGAAAGAACAGGGCGACAGCGGCCACGCCCACCGCCACCAGCGCCGCGGCATACCCGCGTTTGTCCTGAAAGGCTGTCCGCAGACGCGTCCAGACCGAGGGCTGATTCTGCCTGCGCTGCCAGAGTGACACGAAGACCAGCAAGATAGCCAGCCCCCAGAGCAGCAGATTGTGCCAGGTGAAGCGGTTGTCGCCAAAGTCCAGGAAGGCCAGGATGGCGGCAAATAGCCCTAACCCCAGCAGACGTGCCGCCTCGCGGCTCAAGGTCAGCGCCTCGTCTTCCTGCGCCTCTGCGGGCCGCCAGGGCGCCAGCGTCCACTCGCCGCGCAGCCAGGCCCAGCACAGCCACCCCAGGGCAATCAGGTAGAAGACAACCCCCAATGTGGCGCCCTGGAAGTGGGGCGGTTCAAAGGTGCGCTGCCCGATGAGGGCGCACACCAATGCTATCAGAGAACGCCACGGGAGGGTTAATGGACGCGACTCGACGCAGGAGGCCGCGGCGCGTTCCGGCTGGCGGGTCACCACCGGCAACGGCGCCGCGCTTCCCAGGCCCGTCAGGGCGCGCAGAAAGGCTGTGAAGGATTTCCAATCGCGGAAGGCAGAGCGTACATAATCAAGCACACTGGGTTCCTGGTTGTCTGGTATCATAGATCAGCCTCATCGTGTCGCAGGGTTGAACGGGGAGCGCAGGGGATAACCTTTCCAGGTCGTCCGGCAGTTGCACGGTTGCAGGCCGTCGTCGTCAACGGTCTGGCGGGTACCTTCCATGACCGCGTCGGGCAAGGTAGAACGTGTACACGCCATCGGCGCAGGTTGTCGGCGTGGCATAGGGACGCACGAGGCGTTCGGTCAACGCCAGATTCCAGCGCGCCGGGACCAGAATCCAGCGCCCAAAAAGTTTACGCGCCAGAAGCGACGGCAGGCCGGCGTAATGTCCCCATTCGAGCACGGCCAGGGCACGTGGGGAGAAGTAGTCCCACCACCTCTCCAGCACAAACCCGGCGCGTTGCAGACGCGCTTGCCATACTTCCGGCCCGTCCAGATGGCGATGGCGCGAGATACGAGTGAAGAAGGCCCGATACCAGGTGGCCAGCGATTTCAGCCGTACTCGATCGAGGAAAACAGCGACAGAGAGCGAAGCGTTGAAACGCTGGTTGGGCACACAGAATACAAAGGGCGCCCCTGGTTTTAACACGCGTGCCGTCTCCTGCAATACCTGTTCCACCTGCGGGATGTGCTCCAGCACCGAGTTCGAGAAGGCGCTGGCAAAGTAGCCATCGGGAAAGGGAATATGTCCGCCATCGGCCTCGACCAGCCAGCGGTAAGCCCCACGGCGGCGCGCCTCGTGGATGGGCGCGTGCCAGGGATCCAGGCCGACCTCCACCGGGCGGTCGAACGTCACGGAGGCAAAGTGCCCGTCGCCGCAGCCCAGGTCAAGGAGCGGCGCGGGAAAATCCAGATTCTGGTAGAAAGCCGTCTCCACGCTGCGCAATAAGGCACGAAAGTACGGTAAATCGCGCAACTGTCGGGCAAGAAAGTCGTTGCAGTCAGAGGGGGGGTGTTTGTTCATGGTTATGTTCCCAAATTATACCAGCGGCAGGATAACGGGCCACGGTGCGGATTATGCCTCAAGCCAGACCTCCACCGTCTCGCCGGTCGTCGCCCCCAGCAACTCGGCGGCGCTGCCGTTGACCTGCGCCAGAATCAGGTATCCGCTGCTGCCCGGCAGCGCGATGAGCTCACCAGGCGGATGCTCGCCAAATGTGCGCGCCAGCCCGCGAATCAACCTGCCTTTGACCAGAACACGCCAGTCTTCGGGGCGGCCCAGGGTCAACTCTCTGGCCGGCATGTTTACCACCAGATTGCCGAAGTGGTCTGTGTAGATTACCTGTCCCTGCCAGCCGCGCGCCGTGCGTTCGAGGCGCGGCAGAGGCAGGCGGACTGCCTCCCCAAACGGTTCACCCAGTTCGTGAAGAGGCACACCGCGTGCCAGATGGGCGGCGCAGGGCGCGAAAATGTCGCGTCCGTGAAAGACGTGACTCACCTCTGCCAGCCAGTAAGCGGGACGATTGAGATGCACAAAATCCAGCGGCCAGCCTTCGTCCTCGGCGCGCTCCAGCAGCAGAGTCAGCGCGCCGTTATCTGGACCCACGTAATACCACTGACCCAGGCGGGCCGCCATGGGACGCCGCGCCGTGCCCACCCCTGGATCCACTACGACAAGATGGATGGTCCCTGCGGGGAAATACGGCACCGCGCGCGCCAGGACAAAGGCCGCTTCCAGAATATCCTGCGGGCGGATGAGGTGGCTGATATCGGCAATGCGTGCCTGAGGACAGATGCTCCAGATAACCCCCTTCAAGATGCCTGCTGTACCATCCTTCAAACCGAAATCGGTCGTGAGAGTCAGCAACGGCGAGGAATCCATAGGAACCGATCTACCAGGAAGTGCTCCAGAGACGATAACTCTGGAATGCCAGAAGACCGAAGAAAACGCACAAGTAGGTGCTGTGCAGCAACAGCAGCCCGGCCAGGGCTACCACGACGGCGGTGACGAACGAAAGCCCCAGGAACCGTCGCATGCCCTGCTGTGGGTCTCGTTGGAGCAGGATGTGATGAGCGATTACTCCCCCATCCAGAGGATAGACTGGCATCAGGTTGATCAGGCCCCAAAAGAGATTGACCCAAAGCACCATGTCAATCGTGGTGGCCGGGAGGGGACTGTGCGCCGGCAGAATGACGTAGGGCCAGGGTATTCCGGCGAATGCAGGCAGGAACCTGATTTGCCCTCCCGCCAGTCGGGCGCCAAGCAATACCAGTCCAGCCAGAAGAAAGCCCGCCAGTGGGCCGGCAAAGGGGATCAGGATTTCCTGAATCGGACGGAGCGGCATGAATGTCCTACCCAGGCTCCCCAGCACCGGCTCAGCGACCGTCGCCCCGCCGAGCAGGTGCAGGACGATGGACGCAGGCCGTCCATACCACTGCATGACCAGCGCGTGCCCCAACTCGTGTGCCAGAATGGAGATGAAGACGACGATGACCCAGATCAAGATGTAGACCGGGTCCCGCAGTGAAGCGCCAAAGAGGATGGTCATCAGCCAGAACCAGGGATGGACGCGCACTGGAATACGACCAATCGCGAAGTGCCAATCGTAGCGTGTAGGCGGGGGCAGTTCAATGAGAAACATACCGGCGCGTTGTCAAATGGTCTGTGTCCCTGGAGGCGTGTAGCATGGCTGACTTTGGGCGAGGATACGTTTTCCTGCCGTGAGATAGAGAACGTACCGCTGGCGTTAACCCTGATCGGGCCGGCGGCGTCTTATCCTGTCAAGCAGGGAGGCGAACAGAGCCTCATAGGCCCCGGCAATGCGATCGGGATCGTAAGTGCGCGTCAACGCCGCGCGGTCGCTGCGGTAGCGGTCGCGGTTGGCCAGTATCTCCAGCAAGGCCTGGGCCAGTGCCTGCGAATCGCCAATAGGGATGACCTGTCCCATGCTGTGCATCAACACTGGCTGCCGCACCCCCGGCAGGGCCGAGGCAACGCAGGGTACGCCGTGCATCATAGCCTCAATTTGTACCAGGCCAAAGGCCTCGGTGGAGTTTAACGAGGGTACAACCAGCACGTCCAGATTGGGATAAAACGCTGCCATTTCCTGTGGCGAAAGGACGCCGAGGAAGGTCCACTGCCCACGCTCCTGATACTCGCGAATGCGCGGCATCAGGCGGTCATGGTAAGCCTGTTCCCCCAGGACGTTTTCATACTGGCCGGCGAAGAGCACCTGCGCTTTGGGATATTGTTCCAGCACGCGCGGCAGGGCATCCAGCAGTACCTCCACGCCCTTTTCAGCGGCAAAGCGCGCCGCCATCCCGATCACTGGCCGGCGCTCGTGGGTGGCATACTGCCGGGCAAAAGCCTCTACCGCGCCGGGTGTTGCCTGTGGCAGCGTGACCGGCGGCAGGATGGGGGTCAATTTGTGACGATAGCGTAAGAGGTAGGGGGAATGATCGGCATAATCCTGAGTATAGGTGACCAGATGATGCGCCAGCAGGCCAGCCAGGTGATTCTGGAAGTGCACCACCAGGTTGACCAGGCGGTTGAACCAGCCGGGGGGCAATTGTAAATCACAGTGATACGTCAACACCGCCGGCCTGCCGAAAAGCCGCGCCCGTAGCGCCACGCCGGGCGCGTCGAATTGCGGCAGATGCAGGTGTATCACATCGTGCTGCCAGACCAGTTTCGTTGCCATCAAGCCGAAGGTCGGCGCCAGCACTCCCTTGCTGATGCGCACCGCGACCGGTACGCGCACGACATGCACGCCATCCATCCACTCGTCCAACGGCAGGGATTTGTCGTACTGGCTGGTCATGACCGTGACCTGATGCCCGCGTGCGGCAAATGCGCGCGCCAGCCGCTCCGCGTAAATGGTCAGGCCGGAGGTATGGGGGCGGTAGTACGTCAGCACCGTTAGAATTTTCATAGGCAACCTGGTCCCGCGTGGTATTGGTCGAACAGGAATCTGGCTGACAAAACCAACTACATGCCATGATTATACTCTGACCTGATGCTCATCGTTTACGCGTTCTTCACTCAATGCGCCGCTCCTCGCTTCTCGCCAGGCGGGTATGGCTCAAATTTTCGGGGGAAGTTGGGCAGTCATCGGTCGAGAATTGGGCTTTCTATTGGACGGTAGACGACCATAGAAGAGGCTTTCCAGCCCGTCAGGAGCAGATCGCGGACAGCCGTAGGGCAGGCTTTCCAGCCCGTCAGGAGCAAATCGCAGACAGCCGTAGGGCAGGCTTCCCAGCCCGTCAGGAGCAGATCGCGGACAGCCGTAGGGCAGGCTTTCCAGCCCGTCAGGAGCAAATCGCAGACAGCCGTAGGGCAGGCTTCCCAGCCCGTCAGGAGCAGACCGTCCACGAATGGGAAACGAATCAACGAAAGCGGCGCGGCGATGCGTTTATTCGTGGTAGGCATTCGTTGACGGTTTGCCTTCCAATCGATCCCGGCAGGTCGTTGCGTTGTCCCGAAAAAATGTGTCACACCCTCGCCAGGACACGCGCTTGTCAGCCAGACAGGTCGCGGCTAGAATGAGCGTATGGAATTTGATGTCTTCACGCTTTTGCCAGAAGTCTTTCCTCCTTACCTTGAGAGTAGCATTCTCCAGCGCGCGCGTCAGCGTGGCCTGATAACGGTGCGGGTCCACAATTTGCGCGACTGGGGGGTGGGCAGGCATCACGTGACTGATGATGAGCCTTACGGCGGCGGGGGTGGAATGGTCATGAAGCCCGAGCCAATCTTCGCGGCTGTGGAAGCAGTCCTGGGCGTGCCGCCTGCCTGCCCGGTGATCTTGCTCACGCCGCAGGGGCGGTTGTTCACGCAAAAACTGGCCCTGGAACTGGCCGCTCAACCGCGCCTGGCGCTGATTTGCGGACGCTATGAAGGAGTGGATGAACGTGTGCGGCAATATCTGGTGACCGACGAGATTTCCATTGGCGATTATGTGCTGACCGGCGGTGAATTGCCGGCGCTGGTCTTGATTGACGCTGTCAGCCGTCTCCTGCCCGGCGTTCTGGGGGATGAGGACGGCGCGCAGGATGATTCGCATGCCTCGGGCCTGCTGGAGTATCCTCACTACACCCGCCCGGCGGAATTTCGCGGCTGGCGCGTGCCTGAGGTCTTGCTCTCCGGTGACCACGCGCGCATTGCGCGCTGGCGGCGCGAACAATCCTTACGGCGAACAGTGCAGCGCCGCCCGGATTTGCTATCGCATGCGCCCCTCAGCGCGGCCGATCGCGCCTTCCTGAAAACCTTGCTCGAAGATTCAGCCGCTGACGATAACCCTGCACCAGCCGTTTGATACAGGCGTTTTTTTTGTAGTTGGTACAAAAACTCGTTTCTATGGAGGTTCGCGGATATGAAAGCAACTCGTTTTCCCTGGGGAAGGACGTTTTTGCTGGGCTTTGGTTTTCTGGGCATCAGCATCATCTGGCCCATCTTCAATCAGTATGTGCCTCTCTTCCTTCAGGCGGGCAACCCGGAATTCGAGGCCAGGTTGCTGGCTGAAGGAAGGGCAATCCCGGAGATACGCGGCTTTGGGCTGACTCCGGCCCTGGCCATGTTTATCATGACCTGGGACAACATTTTGAACATGTTCATTGCGCCCTGGGCCGGCGCGAAGAGCGACCGCACGTGGAATCGCTTTGGACGCCGCAAGGGCTGGATTCTCCTGGGCGCGCCGATTGCGTTGCTGGCGTTCGTTTTCATCCCGGTGGCTCAATCGGTGCTGGCGATTCTGGTCTTCATCCTGATTACCAACTTCGGGATGGCGCTGTTTCGCGCGCCGACCATTGCCTGGCTGGGCGATTTGTTTGCAGCCGATGAACGGAGCAAGGCAAACGGGGTGATCAACCTCATGGGAGGCGTGGGCGGATTGCTGGCGTATTTTGGCGGCGGGCTTCTCTTCAACGCGCTGGGGCGCAATGCGCCATTCCTGGCCGGCGCGCTGGTGACGGCAGTCGCGCTGGTAACTGTGCTGTTGACCGTGCGCGAGCCGCGTTCGCTGGCGCAGTCAGAAGAAGCGGCTGCCCCTGCCGGCGTTCTGGACGATGTACGCCGTCTCTTCGGTCAGGCGGATAAGCGTGGCTTGCTGGTGTTGATCAGCATCCTGTTCTGGTTCATGGCGTACAACGCGTTGGAGACAGGGCTTTCCTCCTTCGCCGTCTTTACCCTGGGGATGAAAGCGGGAACGGCGGCCATTTATAGCGGTGTGATGACAGTTTCCTTTATTATCTTTGCCGTGCCGGCCGGGATGTTGGGAACGCGTTATGGGCGGGCGCCGGTCATCCGCGTGGGCCTGATTGGTCTGACGTTGCTGACCCTGGCCGGCTACGTGATCATTCAGAATCCGCTCAGCCTGGCCATCGTTCTGGCGCTGGCAGGCGCGCTGTGGTCGCTGGTCAACGTCAACAGTTTGCCGCTGGTGTACGATCATGGCGATGAACGGCGGATTGGCGCCTATACTGGCCTGTATTATTTCTCTTCGCAGTTGGCGGCCATTCTGGGCCCAACGTTGGGCGGTGTGCTGGTAGAAGTGCTGGGAAATGAATATCGCTGGCTCTGGTTATTCGGCGCGCTGTTCATGGGGTTGGCGCTGGTGGTCATGAATGCCTTGCGGCAACAGCCCACAGCCCGCTCGTCAGCCTGATGCCAGCGTTGAGGAAGACGCATGGCTTTGCGCAGATGGTTTGTCAGGCGATGGCTGGAGACGGTCCTCTCCCTGGCTTTCCTGGGGGGACTGGGCCTGACATTTCTGGCGTTGAACGCGCCGCTGGCTCCCGCTATGCCTGATTGCGCCAGCGCGCGTTACTTCTGCGTTGGCATGGTCGCGGCGGTCGGCGAGGTGCAGGATGATGGCCTCAATCAACAAACCTGGGAAGCCCTGCGTCGCTCTCGAAGCGCGGATTGGGTACAGGTGCTGGAGACGAAAAACGACCGCGATTACGCGCAAAATATCGCTTTCTTTGCCGAACACGGCTATGATGTCATCGTCACCGTCGGTTCGGCGGCGCGTGCGGCCACGCTGGAAGCCGCCGGGAAGTACCCCGATTGCTATTTCATCGGCGTGGATCAACCCCCAACGGAGACAGGGCGGGATAACCTGGCCGTGCTCGTCTTCCCGGAAGATCAGGCCGGTTTCCTGGCTGGCGCGCTGGCGGCGCTGGTCTCGGAGACAGGACGCGTGGGCGCGGTGTGCAGTACGCAGGCCCTTCCCTCATCCTGGCGTACCTGTGAAGGGTTCCGCGCCGGCGCAGCCTACGTAGACGCGACGACTCAGGTCAACGTGCTGTACAACAACGCCTATCCGATTCAGCAGGCAGCGAGGGCGACGACGTGGGCCGAGACCAGCGTGCGCATGTTGCTTTCTGCCGGCGTGGATGTGATCTTTGCGGATTCGACCGCTACCGGCCAGGCAGCGCTGGCCACTGCCGTTGCCCAACGGACGCGCATCATTGCTACAGGGGGCGATCGTTACCGGCAATGGCCGGAAGCGCGGCCTTATCTGTTGACCAGCATCCTGCCATTGGTGGAGCCGGGCTTGCTGACGCTGGTCCGCGCGGCGGCGCGCGCCCAGGCTGGCGTCATGCCGTGTATGCCAGAAGAAAGCCCGTTTTTCGCTCTGCCGCCTGTCCCTGACCGCTGTTCTGCGAAGCAGATTTTCCCGGCAGGGAGGTACGTTGGCGCGGTTGGCTATGCGCCCTTTTATGAGCAGGCGGCCCTGATTCCTCTGGAAGCGCAAATCCGGCTGGAGGCAATTCGCCAGGCCTTGACCGACGCTCGGCTGGAGACGGGGGTGCCAGCCGAAAAGCCCTGATGTGGGCATGGTCGGAAAAATCGGGTAAAATAATGTCAATTCGGGATAAACAGCGCAATTCCGAAGGTTGTCTCAACAGCCTGTCCCGAATTCATGTTAATGAATTCCTGTGAGAAACGTAACTGTTCAGCCCCTCTTAAAATCGTTGTGCATGTCATTGCGAGGAGCGTTCTTCGCGACGAAGCAATCCCCAACACGTGGTCAATTTAGCATGGTAAAGCAGGAAATTGCTTCGCCAGAAAACGGCTCGCAATGACATGGCTGAGTAGTTACTGAGAAACAACCTTATGGGAGGCGGAATCATGCCGACGGCTATTCTTTCTGTGTACGATAAACATGGGCTGGAGGAGTTTGCAGCAGGGCTACATGCTCTGGGCTGGCGGTTGCTGGCTTCGGGCGGCACGGCGCGTTTGCTGCGCCAGAAAGGGCTGCCGGTGGTGGAAGTGGCCGAGTATACCCGTTCCCCGGAAATTCTGGGCGGGCGGGTCAAGACTCTCCATCCGGCGATCCATGGTGGCCTGTTGGCGCGACCGACGGAAGAGGACCATCGTCAGTTGTTGGATCTGGGTTGGGACTATATTGACATGGCTGTGGTCAACCTCTACCCCTTCGAGGCTACCATTGCCAGACGTGGCGTGACGTATGAGGAGGTCATCGAGAACATTGACATCGGCGGCGTGACTCTGATTCGCGCCGCGGCCAAGAACCACGCGCGCGTGACTCTGGTCTGCGACCCGAAGGATTATGCTATGGTACTGGCAACGTTGAACGCCAAGGGGAGTGTGCCTGAGGAAATGCGCGTTCGGCTGGCAATCAAAGGGTTCAAGATGACCGCCCACTACGATACTGTCATCGCAGACTATCTGGCTTCAAAACACGCCTTCTGACGAGTCAGTGATGGCCGCTTTCAACCGAAAGCCAGGAAAAATTTTCCTGTAACTGTCAGGAACATGGCACCGATCAGGCAAACGGCGAAGAAGAACAGGAGGGAAATAACGAAGCGCTGGCCAGGCGTCATTCCCAGAAAACGGCCGGAGGCTGCCGGCTGGTTGAATTCTGGCTCAAGGTCGGGCGTAAATCCTGCCTCGAACGCCGAGGTCGGACTCATGGCTGGAATCTCGGCCATGTCTTCGGGCGGCACATCGTCCTGGAAGAAGGGGGAAGAAGAAGCCTGATCACGCAGGTTGTCGAACATGGCGACCTCCAACAGGAAAGCCGGGAATGCGAATCTAGTATATCACAGGAGCGGACGCAAGTGCACTTCGCCAAACTGGATGTGAAGCACGCGGCCCTGCGCGGTACGTAAACGCAGGCTCCCTTCGCTGGTCAGGCCCTCGACAACGCCGGCATGCCGTTCTCCCGTATCGGCGAAAATCTCCACCTCCTCGCCGCGGAAGGCCAGAAGATTTTCCCAACGTTTCAGAAATACCGCTTGCGTGATCTGCTCGCGCCAGCGAAGCAACGCTTTCAGGATAGCGGCGAGCAAGGCCAGACGGTCCACCGCATGGCCTGTTTCTTCTTCTACGCTGGTGGCCGGGAAGTTCAACAGTTCTGGCGGTGGAACGGCCTGCGGCTTGACGTTAACGCCGATGCCAAGCACAATGCTTTCCAGGTTGCTGCCGGACCAGATCGCCTCGCCCAGAATGCCGCAAACTTTTCGCTGTCGGATGAGGACGTCGTTCGGCCATTTGATTTGCGCCTCCAGACTAAAGGCGTTCAACGCGTCGCAGACCGCCAGCGCGCCAAGAGCGGCAAAGAACGGCGCCGGCGCTTCCTGCTCGCGGTTGGGCCGCAGGATCAGGCTGAAGGCCAGGGCGGTGGCGGCTGGGGTAAACCAGCGTCTCCCACCGCGCCCGCGACCAGCGGTTTGTTCCTCGGCATAGACGAGCGCTAAATCGGGCGCGCCGCTGGCAGCCCAAACCAAAGCCATGTCGTTGGTGGACCCTACACTCCTGAAAAAGCGGATTTCCCCCAGCGGCAAATGGGCCAGTTGTTGACGCAGGCGCGTTTCGTCGATGGTATCGCTTGCGGGGGGCATGTTGCTCAAGGCAGGTAATCCCAGGGATTAACGGGTACGCCGTTGTAGCGAATTTCGAAGTGCAGGTGGGCGCCGAAGGAGTTGCCCGTGTTGCCGGCGGCAGCGATGGTCGAGCCGCGCATCACGCTCTGGCAAACGCTGACGTAGATGACGCTGAGGTGGGCGTAGAGGGTGACAAAGCCATTGCCATGATCAATCTGAATGACATTGCCATAGCCGTAGTTCCAGGCGCCAACGCTGGCCACGGTGACGACGCCGCTATCTGCTGCGTAAATCGGCGTGCCTTCGGGGGCGGCAATGTCTATGCCGCGATGCCCGCCCTGACCGTAATCGTAGCCGGAGAGATAATGATTGGGCGCCGGCCAGGAGAAAAAGCCTCCGCCAATGTAACCGCCGCCGCAGGAAGTGGCAACCGATCCGCTGTAGCGTGAGACGGTTTGAATGAAAATCGGCTGATCGTTGTCCTCCCCGCCCGGTATCATGACGTAGGTGCCTGGCTCAATGGTAGGGTTGGTCAGGTCAATCTGATTCCCTGGCCAGTTCAGGATGGCTTCCGGCTCCACCTCAAAGCGCGCCGCAACTGACTCAATCGTATCCCCTTCTTCCCATTTGTAATACACGCCATCTACCGGAGGAATGTGCAGAACATCGCCAATGTGAATGTTATCGGGGCTACCCTGAAAGATGTCCTGATTGGCCCAATACAACGTCTCCGGTTTGATGTTGTGCGCGGCCGCGATGCCGAACAACGAGTCGCCGCGCTTGACTTTGTATTCCAGAATTTGGGAATTGGCGTTTTGAGAAAGGCTTGTTTCCAGTGAACTGCGGCGAACGATAGCCACCGGCTGGGCGTTTTTGTTGGCCGCAGAGGGCAGGCTGGCCGGCGTCGCGGCGTCTGGCGTAGAGGAGGCTTCCGTGACTGGCGGCGTTGCCACGGCGAACGGGTCTATATGCCAGATGGCCGCGCCGAGCAGGGTAATCACCAGGATGGCCGTAACGCTCCAACTGATCAGGGTGAAACGAGACATTTACAAGTCCTCCGTGAGCGTCGCGAGAAATTCGCGGTTGTTCCTGGATTTGGCCAGACGTTGCAGGATGGCTTCGGTGGCCACCGCGGAGTCCATGCCGGCGCCTTGCGGCGGCGGCGCGGTCATTTGAATGTACATGCGGCGCATGGTCCAGACGCGTTGGAGCACATCCGGCGGCAGCAGCAAATCTTCGCGGCGGGTGGAGGAGCGCTCGATATCCACGGCGGGGAAGATACGGCGTTCCTGAAGTTTGCGCGTCAGGTGAAGTTCCATGTTGCCGGTGCCTTTGAATTCCTCGTACACCACGTCATCGAGGCGTGAGCCGGTATCTACCAGACAGGTGGCGATGATGGTCAGCGACCCACCTTCCTCAAAGTTGCGCGCGGCGCCGAAAAAGTGCTTGGGCGGGTAGAGCGCCGATGGGTCCATACCGCCGGAAAGGGTGCGCCCGGAGGGGTTGACGACCAGGTTGTATGCGCGCGCCAGGCGGGTAATTGAATCCATCAAGATAACTACATGACGTCCAACCTCGGCCAATCGTTTCGCCCGGTCGAGGGCGATTTCAGCAGTGCGGACGTGAGAAGTCACCGGCTCGTCGAAGGTAGAGGCAACCACCTCGGCATCTACCGCGCGATCCATGTCGGTCACTTCCTCTGGCCTTTCGCCAATCAACGCTACCATCAAGTGCACATCGGGGTATTTCTTGGAGATGGCGTTGGCAATTTGCTTGAGGATGGTGGTCTTGCCTGCTTTGGGAGGTGAGACGATCAGGCCTCGCTGTCCGCGCCCGATGGGGACGATGAGATTGATGAGACGGGTGGCCAGCACCTCCTGATCGGTCTCCAGGTCGAAGAGTTGATTCGGGAAGATGGGGGTCAGGTCTTCGAAGCGCGGGCGGTAACGAGCCTGTTCGGGGTCCAGCCCGTTGACGCTTTCGACCTTGAGCAACCCCCAGTGCCGTTCAGTTTCGCGCGGTGGGCGAACGTGGCCGATTACCAGGTCGCCGGAGCGTAATTCGTAGCGACGCAACTGCGCCTGTGAGACGTAAACATCGTCTTCGCTGACAGTATAACGCGCCGAGCGCAAAAAGCCGACGCCTTCGCTCATGATTTCCAGAACTCCACCGCGTACATCCAACCCCTGTTGTGAGGCTTCTGCCTGGCAAATCCCCAGGATGAGCGCTTCTTTCTTCAGGCGATGGGCGTTGGGAATGTTGAAATCTTTGGCGATGTTGCGTAATTCAGCGAGGGGTTTGTTTTCCAGTTCGATGACATTCATAGTTACCTGCCAGGAGGGTGATCGTTGGGCGCATGCCTTTCCCCTGCTTGCGATGGCTTCAGGCTATCACCGCTTTCCTTCTAACCGACGGAACGAAGGGGATACTGGCCACGGAAGCGTCGGGGATAAAAAAGTGAAACATGGTACTGGCGTGCCGATCAGCCAGCGGAGATGTCAAACAAGGCGCCCCCATGTATGGGCCTTTGAGAATATCGCATGTGACCAGAGGGGTATTCTTTGCCGACCAATCAACTTGTCATCCTGTCGTGGATGAACCAAGCCACCAGAGTTGTCTTGATTATAGCACGCAAATGCAAGGCTGGCAAGCACAATGAAGAAGGGCTCAAATTTTCAGAGGGAAGTTGGGCGGTCATCGGTTGAGAAGCGCTTTCTATCCGCAGTTTTGCGACGCATCCGCGAATGGGGATAATGGACGGTAGATGGTGGACCGTAGATAGCTGTAGGACAGGCTTTCCAGCAGGCCGTCCACGAACAGGGAACGAATCAACGAATGCAGACGGCAGATGGCGAACAGCCGTAGGCTTTCGAGCCTGTCAGGGAAAAACGCATCAACGAATGTGGCGCGGACATTCGTGGTCCGGCATTCGTTGACGGCTCGCCCTCCGATACGATCACGGCAGGGAATGACGTTTTCGCCGAAAAATGTGTTACACCCATAGAAATAGAATGCGGCCTCTTGACAAGTTGGGCCGAATCCATATAATAAGAGCAGACCTGTTGGGTACTCGATCTTGCTTCGGCGGATCGTTGACAAAAGAATCAGCGTCTCACGTCAGAGACACAAAGCGGTACGTTTTGCAGTCTGGCGAGCCGATGTGGAGAGAAGAAACATCGGCAATTTCGTCTCTTTTTGGTCTTGACAGAGACGCGGCTTGCGGGTAGAATACAGCCCGCTTCGTTGACGGGACCTTAACAACTGAGGAGTGACAGGAAGAACCCCAGTCGTTTCTTTTCGTACCTTACGCTCGCAAGAGCGATTTTTGCGGAGGGTTTGATCCTGGCTCAGGATGAACGCTGGCGGCGTGCCTAATGCATGCAAGTCGAACGAGGAAGTCTTTGTAGCAATACGAGGGCTTCCTAGTGGCGAACGGGTGAGTAACGCGTTGGTGACCTGCCCCGAAGTGGGGGATAACAGTTCGAAAGGACTGCTAATACCGCATGTGGTCATCGGGCTTAGAAGCCGATGATTAAAGCCGTAAGGCGCTTCGGGAGGGGCCTGCGTCCCATCAGCTTGTTGGTAGGGTAACGGCCTACCAAGGCGATGACGGGTAGGGGGCCTGAGAGGGTGACCCCCCACACTGGCACTGAAACACGGGCCAGACACCTACGGGTGGCAGCAGCAGGGAATATTGCACAATGGGCGAAAGCCTGATGCAGCAACGCCGCGTGCGCGATGAAGGCCTTCGGGTCGTAAAGCGCTTTTCTGGGAGATGAGAAAGGACAGTATCCCAGGAATAAGTCTCGGCTAACTACGTGCCAGCAGCCGCGGTAAAACGTAGGAGGCAAGCGTTATCCGGATTTACTGGGCGTAAAGCGCGTGCAGGCGGTTCGGCAAGTTGGATGTGAAAGCTCCCGGCTCAACTGGGAGAGGTCGTTCAATACTGCCGGGCTAGAGAGCGGTAGAGGAAGGTGGAATTCCCGGTGTAGTGGTGAAATGCGTAGATATCGGGAGGAACGCCAGTGGCGAAAGCGGCCTTCTGGACCGTTTCTGACGCTCAGACGCGAAAGCTAGGGGAGCGAACGGGATTAGAGACCCCGGTAGTCCTAGCCGTAAACGATGTGAACTTGGCGTCGGTGGTGTAAAAACCATCGGTGTCGGAGCTAACGCGTTAAGTTCACCGCCTGAGGACTACGGCCGCAAGGTTAAAACTCAAAGGAATTGACGGGGGCCCGCACAAGCAGCGGAGCGTGTGGTTTAATTCGATGCAACACGAAGAACCTTACCCGGGCTTGACATGCAGGTGGTAGTGAGGCGAAAGCCGAGCGACCCTTCGGGGAGCCTGCACAGGTGTTGCATGGCTGTCGTCAGCTCGTGTCGTGAGATGTTCGGTTAAGTCCGCTAACGAGCGCAACCCTCGCCTTATGTTACAGGTGTCATAAGGGACTGCCGGTCTTAAGCCGGAGGAAGGTGGGGATGACGTCAAGTCAGCATGGCCTTTATGTCCGGGGCTACACACACGCTACAATGGCCAGTACAATGGGTTGCCAAGCCGCGAGGCGGAGCCAATCCTCAAAGCTGGCCTCAGTTCAGATCGCAGGCTGGAACCCGCCTGCGTGAAGCCGGAGTTGCTAGTAACCGCGCGTCAGCCATAGTGCGGTGAATACGTTCCCGGGCCTTGTACACACCGCCCGTCACGTCATGGGAGCTGGCAACACCTGAAGCCGGTAGCCTAACCGCAAGGAGGGCGCCGTCGAGGGTGGGGCTGGTGACTGGGACGAAGTCGTAACAAGGTAGGCGTACTGGAAAGTGCGCCTGGATCACCTCCTTTCTGGAGTTCCGAGCGTGAGTCCCGCCGCAAAACGGCAGACCTGCGCTCTACTCCCTGAATCTCTCGTAGCGGTGACGAGAGTCGATTGGGGCAGTACTTCCTGTCACTTCTCAGTTGGTAAGGTCGCGTTGGAGCGGGCCTGTAGCTCAGATGGTTAGAGCACAGTCCTGATAAGACTGGGGTCACTGGTTCGAGTCCAGTCAGGCCCACCTGGTAGTTGGATCGACCGGGGATGTAGCTCAGCGGGAGAGCAGCGCCTTTGCAAGGCGAAGGCCACGGGTTCGAATCCCGTCATCTCCACTGAGCGCCCGCCGATGGAAAGGAATGGTTTTGACAGAGACGGCATGGCTTGAGATCGAATAGTGCAGCAGGCTCGACACGCTTGGCGAGAAACGGCCCGGCGGGTGAGCCGGGTCGCTTCGTCAAAAAAAGGATGGTTGACAGTCGAGCGATGCGTTGGACGAAGTTGTGGAACGCATCCCTCGCCGGTCAACGGCGCAAAACGACAACCAGAACCTTGACAACCGAATAGTGACTGATAACAAGACATTAAGTAGGCCGAAAAGTATCAATTTCTCCGCATCACGTGGAGATGCTACGAAGGGCTTACGGTGGATGCCTTGGCGTCAAGCGCCGATGAAGGACGCGGGAGACTGCGATAAGCCTCGGGTAGCCGTCAACAGGCGTTGATCCGGGGATCTCCGAATGGGGAAACCCGCTCGAGCGAACCTCGAGCATCCTCTGGCTGAACCCATAGGCCAGAGGAGGGGAACCTGGGGAACTGAAACATCTAAGTACCCAGAGGAAAAGAGACCATTCCCCTAGTAGTGGCGAGCGAACGGGGAACAGCCCAAACCGCCCGTGCTTGCACGGACGGGGTTGTAGGGCCCGGCACATGAGAGTTACAAAATCGTTGGTTAGCAGAAAGGTGTGGGACAGCCTGCCAGAGAGGGTAATAGCCCCGTATGCGAAAGCCGACGATCTCTCGCCGGGTACCTGAGTACTGCCGGGCACGCTAATCCGGCAGGAATCTGGGGAGTCCACTCTCCAAGGCTAAATACGCTTGACGACCGATAGTGCACTAGTACCGTGAGGGAAAGGTGAAAAGTCCCCCTGTTAGGGGAGTGAAATAGAACCTGAAACCGTAAGCCTACAAGCAGTCGGAGGGCTAATGGCGTGCGGTGCGCCGGGGAAACCCGGTTGTGCGGCGCTAGGCCTGACGGCGTGCCTCTTGGAGAATGAGCCTGCGAGTTAATCTCAGCGGCAAGGTTAAGGGAGTGACACCCGTAGCCGTAGCGAAAGCGAGTCTGAACAGGGCGTACAGTCGCTGGGATTAGACCCGAAACCGGGTGAGCTACCCATGGCCAGGGTGAAGCGAGTCTAATCACTCGTGGAGGCCCGAACCCACTTGCGTTGCAAAGCGAGGGGATGAGCTGTGGGTAGAGGTGATATGCCAATCGAACTCGGAGATAGCTGGTTCTCCTCGAAATAGCTTTCGGGCTAGCGTCATGCGTTCAGTATCGGAGGTAGAGCACTGGATGAGCTAGAGGGCTTACCGCTTATCGAACTCAACCAAACTCCGAATGCCGATACTCCAGAGCATGGCAGTCGGACTCCGGGAGATGAGTTTCGGGGTCGAGAGGGAAACAGCCCAGACCATCGGCTAAGGCCCCCAAGTCTACGCTAAGTGGGAAACGATGTGGGGTTACTGGAACAACCAGGAGGTTGGCTTAGAAGCAGCCATCCTTTAAAGAGTGCGTAATAGCTCACTGGTCTAGTGACCCTGCGCGGAAAACTTAACGGGGCTAAGCGTAGCGCCGAAGCCATGGGTCTCGTCGCAAGACGGGGCAGTAGAGGAGCGTTCTGCCAGCGGTGAAGGTCGACCGTGAGGACGGCTGGAGCGGGCAGAAGTGAGAATGCAGGCATGAGTAGCGTACAAACACGTGAGAACCGTGTTCGCCGTAAATCTAAGGTTTCCGACGCCAGGTCATTCCGCGTCGGGTTAGTCGGCCCTTAGCCGAGGCCGAAAGGCGTAGGTGATGGACATCCGGTCAACATTCCGGAACCGCCTGGAAGGAGCGATGGGGGGACGCAGCGAGGTAGGCCAGCCAGCGATTGGTTGTGCTGGTGCGATCCGCTTAGGCGTTGAGGTCTGCAGGGAAATCCGTAGACCGAGCTGAGGCGAGAGCGTGCCCCGAGGCTTAAGTGGTTGAGCCTTGCTGCCGAGAAAAGCCTCTAAGCGTTGAATTCCAGGCGCCCGTACCGCAATCCGACACCGGTAGATGGGTGAAGTACACCAAGGCGAACGGGAGAACCCTCGTTAAGGAACTAGGCAAATTGGCCCCGTAACTTCGGGAGAAGGGGCGCCTCCTGGCGTCAGGTTTACCAAAGCGCCGGGGGGCCGCAGTGAAATGGCTCTAGGGACTGGTTAACAAAACCACAGGTCTCTGCAAAGCCGTAAGGCGATGTATAGGGGCTGACGCGTGCCCAGTGCCGGAAGGTTAAGGGGAGGGGTTAGCGCAAGCGAAGCTCCGAACCGAAGCCCCGGTGAACGGCGGCCGTAACTATAACGGTCCTAAGGTTCATTCGCGAGCCTTAGTAAAATCGAACTATATGCGGGAAACTCCTCAACAGCCAGGTGGTACTCGTCGCAAGAAAGGCGGCAGTAAAAATCCACCGGACATGGGGACAATCCGCAGGGAAGGCTTCCATATGAATGACGAAATGTTGGAAGAACCCTCAGAGACTTTACGTTCGATCTCGGCCAGTTCGAGATTGGAAGCACAATGGGTCGTAGGGTTTGTGGATGGCGAAGGGTGTTTTTATGTCGGCATCAACCCCCAGCCCGAAATGAAAACAGGGTATCAGGTCTTGCCTGAATTCGTAGTGGTGCAACATGCACGGGATATACAGGTGTTGTATGCCCTGAAACAATTTTTCGGGTGTGGGGTGGTGCGGCGTAATCACGGTGAGCGTATGGCTTATCGTGTTCGAGGCCTTAAAAACCTCTGGGAACGGATTGTGCCGTTCTTTGAAAAACACCCTTTGAAGACCAGAAAGCGTCAGGATTTCTTGAAGTTTAGAAGAATCCTGATGATGATGAAACGAAATGAACATCTAACCCTCGAAGGAATCGAAAAAATCCGCCAGATTGCTTCCAGGATGAACACAGGTCGAGAAAGAGAAAGTCCGGCTCCTCTGGAAACAGAGCGAGAGTAACCGAGCGAAATTCCTTGTCGGGTAAGTGATCAACTTGCCCCGTCATCCCGTGAGGGATGAACGAAAGCCGGCTCATATCGGAGAAGCCTGTTGCCCGGCGGGCGGGAGGCAGGTAACTCCGAGGGAAGTCGCCCATTCATGGGTTGACCCCGTAACGACTGACCCGAAAGGGGAGGCGCACTGCTCTCCGGTGCGCAATACGCCGGCTCTCACCTACCGTTATGGGTATGGGCTACTATGGAGGTATCCTTTGGGAAAAGGAGAGTTTGAGAAACTTCATCGATTGTGGAAGGGGAAGGCTGCTTTATGGTCAGTTTCAACCGCCGCAAGCAATTGAAGGTTGGTATCGAAACAAGACCTGCTTTCTCGCTTTCCTTAAATCAACGTGACTTGAATCTCTTGAAGGATATTCAGGCATTCTTCCATTGTGGCGCTATTCGGTATAGCAAAACCGATCGTACTTATAAGTACGAAGTGCGCCGCGTGGCAGATTTAGCCCGAAAAATCCTGCCCCATTTTCAGAAGTATCCGTTGGCTGGTGCCAAAAGCCAGGACTTCGAAAAGTTTGCTAGAATCGTCCGCATGGTTCATGCCAGAGGTCATCTCAACGGTGACATTCTCAAACAAATCATCGATCTGGCTTATAGCATGAATCCGAGCGGGAAACGGCGCATAGCGAAGGATGAACTCCTAAAGTGGCTCGGTGAGATGAAGGTATAGTCTGCGCTCTATGGCAACATAGAGGAAAAGCGAAGTTCCGACCCGCACGAACCGCGTAACAACTAGAGCACTGTCTCAACGAGGGACCCGGTGAAATTGAAATGGCTGTGAAGATGCGGCCTACCCGCAGCAGGACAAAAAGACCCCGTGGAGCTTTACTGCAACTTGGCATTGAGTTTGGGTGTGGTTTGTGTAGGATAGGTGGGAGGCTGAGAAGCTGGGACGCCAGTCTCGGTGGAGCCGCCGGTGAAATACCACCCTGACTACACTTAGACCCTAACCCCGCGCCGTTAACCGGGCGGGGGACCGTGCCAGGTGGGCAGTTTGACTGGGGCGGTCGCCTCCTAAAAGGTAACGGAGGCGCCCAAAGGTTCCCTCAGGGTGAATGGAAACCACCCATAGAGTGTAAAGGCATAAGGGAGCTTGACTGCAAGACCAACGCGTCGAGCAGAGACGAAAGTCGGGCTTAGTGATCCCACGGATCCGCGTGGAAGGGCCGTGGCTACCGGATAAAAGCTACCCCGGGGATAACAGGCTGGTGAGATCCAAGCGTTCACAGCGACGATCTCGCTCGGCACCTCGATGTCGGCTCATCGCATCCTGGGGCTGGACAAGGTCCCAAGGGTCGGGCTGTTCGCCCGTTAAAGCGGTACGCGAGCTGGGTTCAGACCGTCGTGAGACAGGTCGGTCTCTATCCGCTGTGGGCGTAAGGGACTTGAGGGGAGCTGCTCCTAGTACGAGAGGACCGGAGTGGACAGACCTCTGGTGTGCCAGTTGTCGCGCCAGCGGCATCGCTGGGTAGCCATGTCTGGCAGAGATAACCGCTGAAAGCATCTAAGTGGGAAACTCGCCCCAAGATGAGGTCCCTGTATTCCCGTAAGGGAGTAAGACCGCAGGTAGACTACCTGCTTGATAGGCGGCAGGTGTAAGCGTGGTAACACGTTGAGCCAAGCCGTACTAATGGTCGAGGGCATCTGCGCGTGGTGCGGAGAACTTGATACTTTTCGTTGCCATCATCAGTCACTATTCGGCTCTAACCGTGTGAATCAGTCTCTTTGGTGATTGGAGCGACGAGGGTACACCCGGTCCCATCCCGAACCCGGAAGTTAAGCTCGTCAGCGCCGATGGTACTTGGCGGGCGACCGCCTGGGAGAGTAGGTCATCGCCAAAGAGACTTTTTCTTTTCCAGAGGGGGCTAGCGCCGCAGCGCCTGCAAGGCCTGCAGGAACACGGCTACCATCTTCTCCAGGTTGATTTCCTCCCTGACAATGCGATAGGATTCCGCCCCCATCGCACGCAGACGGGCCACGTCGGCTAGCGCCAGGCGCAACGTGGCGGTAAGAGCCTGGCCATCGTTCGGCGGAATCTGCCAGCCGTTGGCCGGACGCACCAGATCATCTTGTGTACCATCGCCCTGGGCAACGATGACCGGCAGCCCGTAGGCCATAGCCTCCTGAATCGCCAGTCCGCCTGTCCCGGGAAGTACAAAGAGATCGGCCAGGATGAACCAGCGCGCCAGGGCCTCGCCATATTGCGCCCCCACGAACTCCGCGCCCGGATAAACCTGCCGCGCCAGCGCCTCCAGCGCAGGGCGCGCCGGGCCATCCCCAACGATGATCAGGCGTGGCTGCAAGGAGGCAGGCAACGCGGCACAGGCATAGAGCAGATGATCGACCCGCTTGCGCGCTTGCAAACGCCCAACGAACAGCACGGTTGGACGGCTCTCAAAGCGTGGTGGGCGCGCCGGCAGGGGATGTTGAGGGGCGGGAGAGACGGCATTGGGCGCGACAAAGATAGAGCGCGCCGGAAAACCAAGACGGGCATACTCCTCAGCGCCGCGGTGACTGTAGGCAATCAGCGCATCGAACTGGCGGAGAAAATGAACGCGTTGTCGCTGGCGCGCCTTGCCCAGCCACCCCACAGGAGGCGGGGCGCCCAGGCCCCAACCAATGACCGGCCCCGCGCGCCGGTGCATCCAGCGAATCGCTGCCGGCGTGGAAAGGTAGCGCGCATTGGCTTCTACAATCAGCGCCGCCGGTTGCCATGCTTCCAGCCAGGCAATCAATCCGCGTTGGTAGCAAAGATACAGACTGCCATGTAAGAAATGCAGGTTATGCCCCTCTACGTAGCGCAAACGACCGTGCGGTATCTCCCCGGCCTCAATAACAGCGATGGCTTCTTGTGGACGCGGTTGCCCGGCGAAGAGACTCAACCCTCCCTGACTGGCGCTGGCCAGAGCCTCAAAAAAAGGCAAGCGGTAACGGGGAAATACCCGTTGCTGCACGCCCAAACGTCCTTCAAACCTCTCGTCTGGCAACCACATAGGCTTTCCAGGGTAGACTGGCCGGCGATACCAGCGGCGGAAAACCGCGTCGCATCAGGCGCAGACGGTAGCCAGCTGCCGTGAGCGTTTCCCAGGCGCACTGCGCGGCTTCTGGTCCGTGAAGTTCCAGAAGACACAGAGGGCCGGCCTCCTGTAACAAACGCTTCATTCCCGGCAACGCCAGCACCTCCCCACCCTCGATATCCATTTTGACCAGATGGGGCGCCGGATGGCCTCCTTCGTACACAAACTCGTCTAACGAAAAGCCGTTGACCTGAATGGCGCGCTGGTATTCTTCCTGACGCCCAGCGGAGCCATCGGCTTTGCCCATACCGCCCGAGGCATGCACCAGAAAGCGCACCGGTCCGCGTTGGGCAGTCACCGCGCCGCAAATGACCAGAATTTGTTCGTCAAGGTGGTTAAGGGCTACGTTCTGACGCAGACGGTCGAGGTTTTGCGGCAGGGCCTCGAAAGCGTATACCCGCCCCTCAGGCCCCAGATGATGCGCCAGCAGGAGGGAAATGTAACCGATGTTGGCCCCCACGTCGTAGGCTACCATACCGGAGCGGGCAAGTACGCGCAGTGCGGCTTGCAGTTCGGGTTCGTAGGTGCCGAGCCAGTAGTCTTTTTCGTTTTGCAAATCAAGCACCAGCGTGTAGCCTGCCAGATCGCCAGCGGCAATTTTGACCGGAGTCAGGCCATGAGGCGCGGCCCGGTTCAAGGCGCGGCGAATCAACCCTGCCAGCGGCCCGAGGCGGTAAATGGCCTGCTTACAGACCGGCGGCAGGAGACGAGCAAACCAGGCCGCTGTGCGTAGCAAAGGGGAGCCCATCGTTGCCGGAAGGGGAAAGCGTCGCGTCTTTGCTCAGGACGGTGTGTAAAAGACCTTCTTCGGCTGCCATTCCGGGCTACCGTCCTCGCCCTGCGCCAGGTCCATGATGGCGATCAGTTCACCGGCCATGCTGACGCCGCGCACCAGACCGGGTTTGGCATCGGGCGCGGCCTTCACACGGTGACCATGTTTGACCTCCTCTACCTCATCCGGCGTAAGTTCCACGGCTGGCCAGTCAGCCAGCGCCTCCGCCGCCGGAATCAGATACTGGTACCAGGTGCCGGTCACGAAAGCCTCTTGCAGTTTCCGCAAGGGCACAGCATCGCGCAGAGAGAATCGCCCCGATTTCGTACGCCGCAGGCCCACCAGATAGGCTCCACAACCCAGCGCGTTGCCCAAATCATTGGCCAGCGAGCGAACGTAGGTGCCTGACGAACAATGAACGTCAATCACAACTTCGGGCGGCGCCCACTCCAGCACCTCGAGATGGTAAACCTGAATCTTACGCGGCGTCAGGTCCACTTCTTCGCCCTCGCGCGCCAGTTCGTAGGCGCGCCGGCCATCCTTCTTGACAGCCGAGTAAGGCGGCGGCACCTGTTCGATTTCACCGATGAATTGCTTGAGCACTGCCGTGAACTGCTCTTCCGTAACGTCAAGTGGACCGTTGTAGCGGCGGGTAAAGCGTCCATCGGCATCGTAGGTGTCTGTCGAGCCGCCCAGGCGCAAAATAGCCTGATAGCGTTTATCCGAGGCCGAAACGAACTCGCTCAGCCGCACTGCCGGACCAATCAACACGACCAGCACGCCGGAAGCCCGGGGATCGAGCGTGCCGGTGTGCCCGGCGCGGCGGATGCCGGTGCCGGCGCGAATGATTTGTACCACCTGATGGGAAGTCAGGCCGGTCGGCTTATCCACGACCAGCACGCCGGAGATTGAATTTTTTACATCAACGTTGTTCATTCGGTTTTCCTCCTGAAAGATTCTTGCCGCTCATTCCAGACCGAATGGCGGTTATTGATGGGAAAGTGCCCGGCGGGTGGCGGCCAGGACGCGCGCTTGAACATCCTCCAGCGTGCCCGGCACATCGGCGCCGGCTGCGCCCGGATGCCCCCCGCCGTTGAATTGTTGGGCAATTTGGGAAACATCAAGGTCGGCTTCTTGCGTTCGCCAGGAGACTTTAACGGTTCCGTTCTCCTGTTCGACGAAAATCATCTTGATACGGCAATCATCAATGGAAGCAATCACGTTGATCAAATCGGCATCATCATTTCCATTGTAGCCGGCGATCTGGCGGTCGGCCAGGCGCAACGTGGCCCAAACCAGGCCGTCGTCGCGCTGCAAACTGGCCAGACCCGCGCCCCAGTAACGCGCCGCCGGGAAGGTGCGGCTGATGAGGCCGCGATAGTACAGTTCAGGCATATTGACACCCAGTTCCATCAAATCGGCCACCTGACGCAGCGCTTCGGGGGTGGTGTTCGGCGTGCGAAAGCCCAGGGTGTCGGTCACAATTCCGGTCACCAGGTTCGCGGCAACAGCCTTCGTCAACGGCAACTCCCACTGTTTCAGGTAACGCGCCAGAATACTGCTGGTGGCCACGGCTTCCGGCTCAATGAGATTGATGCGCCCGAATTTCTGGTTGGTGATGTGGTGGTCAATGTTGATATCCGGTTGACCGCAGGTCTCAAGCGCCGCGCCCACGCGCCGCAGATCGGCGCAATCGAGCGTGAGGTACAGGTCATATTTGCCTGAGGGCGCCGTCTGCACCCGATCACTGCCCGGCAGATGACGGAATGTGGCCGGCACGCCGTCGTTTAATACCATTTGAACCTCCTGACCACGTTCCTGCAGGGACAGGCCCAGGGCCAGCACGCCGCCAACAGCATCGCCATCGGGTCGAATATGGGAGGTAATCAAGATCCGTCGCGCCCGTTTCAAAAGGTCGCGAATGGCAAGGATGGTTTCTGCAGTCATGATTCTCTGGTGGTATTTTGCCTGGTTTCGGCTTCCTGGCGGAGTTGGGCCAGCAGCCGCTCAATATGGTCAGCATGTTCAGGCGTGGGGTCCCAATGGAAACGCAGGCGAGGGAAGACGCGCAATTCGATACGTTGCGCCAGGGCAGAGCGCAGGAAGCCGCTGGCATGCTCCAAACCGCTGAGTATCTCTGCCTGGCGCGCCTTGCCTTCCACCGCCGAAACGTAAATGTCGGCATAAGCCAGTTCACGGTCCACTTTGACATCGGTGATGAAAATCATCTGCAAGCGCGGGTCCTGTACCTGGCGCAACAGCAATTCAGACAGGTCTTCGCGAATACGGTCGGCAATGCGTTGTAAACGGACTTTGGAGGGCATGACCAATTATCCGTTAGAAGTTTTTTCCAGAATGAAGCACTCGATGACGTCGCCTGGTTGAAGGTCATTAAAGTTCTTCAACAGGATGCCGCACTCGAATCCCTGGCGAATCTCGCGTACATCTTCCTTCTCGTGGCGTAGTGAGGCGATCTCGCCTTCATAGACCACGTCGGACCCGCGATACAAGCGTGCGCGGCCGTTACGGCGAATCTCGCCTTCGGTCACGCGACAACCGGCAACCTTTCCTTTCGAGACGCTGAACACCTGGAGCACGGTGGCTTTGCCGATAACCTTTTCGGTGAACTCTGGCGTCAGCATCCCTTTCAGGGCCTTTTGCAAATCCTCGGTCAGTTGATAGATGATGTCGTACAGGCGAATCGAGACGCCCTCGGCTTCCGCCAGTCTGCGAGCGGCGACATCTGCCTGGACGTTAAAGCCGACGACAATCGCCTGAGAGGCCGAGGCCAGCAGCACGTCGTTTTCGCTGACGTTGCCGGTTTCGGCATAGAGGATGTTGACGTTAATTTCGCCCTTGTCCAGATTGTTGATCTCGTTGATGATGGGCTCCAACGAACCCTGAACGTCGGCTTTGAGAATCAGGTTCAGTTCTCTGGTTTCGCCGGCGCGTACCCGCGCGAACAGGTCTTCCAGGGTGGCTTTCTTCTGCTGTCGCGCCTGTTGTCTGGCCGCTTCCTGACGCTGGAGGACGATTTCACGCGCCTCGCGTTCGCTGGCGACGACCTGGAACAAGTCGCCGGCAGCCGGCAAGTCATTCAGGCCCAGGACAGAGACAGGCTCGGAGGGGCTGGCTTTTTCCACCTTGCGCCCACGAAAGTCCAGCAAGGCGCGCAAGCGCCCGTAGGCAGTGCCGGCGACAACAATATCGCCCGTGCGCAATGTCCCGTTTTGGACCAGGAGGGTGGCGATGGGGCCTTTGCTTTTATCCAGACGCGCCTCGATAACCGTGCCAATGACGGTGCCTTCGGGGTTGGCGCGGATGTTGGCGCTATCCGCTACCAGCAAAATGGCTTCCAGCAGGTCTTCCAGGCCCTGGCGCTGCTTGGCCGAGACGGGAACGATGATGGTATCCCCATCCCATTCGTCGGGGACCAGGCCGTTCTCGGCCAGTTGATGCCTGACGCGGTCGGGATTGGCATTGGGTTTGTCGATTTTGTTGAGGGCAACAATGATGGGGACACGTGCGGCTTTGGCGTGGGCAATGGCCTCTTTCGTCTGCGGCATGACGCCGTCATCGGCGGCGACCACCAGGACGACGATGTCGGCGCCCTGCGCGCCGCGCGCGCGCATGGCCGTGAACGCGGCGTGGCCCGGCGTATCCAGGAAGGTGATCAGCCGTCCTTTGTGGCTCACCTGATAGGCGCCAATGTGCTGGGTGATGCCGCCGGCTTCATGGGCGGCGATGTCTGTGTTGCGAATCGCATCCAGCAGCGATGTCTTCCCATGATCAACGTGACCGAGGATGGTCACCACCGGCGGGCGCGGTACCAGACGGCGCTCGTCCTCTCTGGCAAGGATTTGTCGCCAGAGAGGGATCTGCCCGCTCTCCTCCGCGACGGCTTCTGTCAGTACCTGCTGCGGCACTGCCTCGAAACCCAGTTCGTCGGCCACGATGGCCGCCGTCTCGAAATCAATGGTCTGGTTGATGCTGGCCATCACGCCGTTGGCCATCAATTGCTTGATTACCTGAATGGGACTGACTTCAATCAGTTGGGCAAAGTCGCGCACGGTAATGCTGGCGGGTAACTCGATTTTCTTATGTCCATTATTGCTCATACGGCACCTCCAAGATGCAGGGATACAGGCGCTGGTTCTGGGCCTGCGCATCGCGCAGGCAGTGACCCCATATGTGCCGGCTGAGCAAGTGGCGTCTCGTTATCCCATAGGACTTGTCAATCGTCGGTAGTCGACTCGTCCTCCTCCGGCAGCGTCAGGATAAACTGACGGAGGCGCTCACGATCGGCCGGAGTGAGTTCTGTCCGCAGGGCGTGAGCCAGGGGGCCCTTCAGTGCCTTTTCCCAACAAGAACGCTGGTTGTGCAAGTAAGCACCTCGCCCGGCAAGTTTGCCGCTTGGGTCTATCTGCACGCCCTCGGGCCGGCGAACCAACCGCACCAGCGAACGTTTCGGCAACACGCGGCGACAACCTACGCAGGTGCGTTGGGGGATATGTTTGGGACGTTTTCCAGATTTACCAGTCACCTTCTCACAATTGTTCTTCTGACTGCAACCACCGATTCTTAAGGTCAATGTTCCGTAGCCAGCCTGATTTGCGGCGACCACCGTTGCTTTCTGATCGGGCTTCTGCCTTCAGGCCAGGAATCTACCATAACTTCACCGCACAGCGGCGTCCATAACAAAACTCTTTGGCGAGGGCCGGACGTTTGCGGCGCCAGGCCTCATTCCCAATCGAAATCGTCCTCGCCGCGTTTGTGCTTCTTACGGGCAATTACAACGCCCAGGTCTTCATCATACTCCAGTTCGCGGCTTTTCTGGGCTTTCTTCTTGCGCTTGACCGCGCCTTCCTCTTCCTCATCCGTAACCGGGACGGCGAGGACGTTTTCCAGGGAAAATATCTTTTCCAGGTCCACCTGTTCGGGTTCGCCCTCTTCTTCAGCAGAGGAGGGAGGCGCGCTCTCGACGGCGCTGGCCGGCAGGGAGGAAGCGGCCTCTGCCGGCGCTTCGGCTGCCACGCTTTCCTCCGCCGGGCTGGGCGCGATCTCGGCTGCGCCTTCTTCACCGCTGGACGGTTGCGGCACAACCAGAGGAATGTTCTCTAACGCCGTCTGAATGGCCTGCATAGCCTTTGGCCCAATGCCTGCCAGGCCGAGGACGCTATCGGGGTTGGTCTTCATTGCCAGCATGAGGTCGCCGACGGTGCGATAGTCGGCGCCGGTCAGGATGGCGTACACGTGGTCAGGCAAGCCGAGGGCATCAATGGGGGTCTCAAAAGCAGAGGCTGGAATCTCGGCGCGGATGGCACTGAGTTGCTCTTCTTGAGCGGCGATTTCAGCACGCTCTTGCTCAACTTTGCGGCGTTCGACGCGATCCACGAACTGGGTCAGGGTCACGATTTCGTCGGACGTCAGCAGTTGTCCTTCGGCTTTCCTGGCGAGAATCTGCTCGATGATGGGCAGCCGCTCTTTTTCTTTTTCGGCAATGGCGCTCAATTCGGGATCGGTGCGCAGTTTGACGATAGCGTCCGCCGCGGCTTCTGGCACGCTCTTGATGTCAATGCGCCAGCCGGTCAGTTTGGCAGCCAGGCGGGCATTCTGCCCGTCGCGCCCGATGGCCAGGCTGAGCTGGTCTTCCTGGACGACGACCGTAGCCGTCTTTTCGGCCTCCGAGAGGTAAACGCCCGAAACGCGCGCCGGACTGATGGCTTTAGAAATGTACACCACCGGGTCAGGACTCCACTCGATGATGTCGATTTTTTCATCGTGCAATTCTTTGACGATTGCCTGAATGCGCACGCCGCGCACGCCGACGCAGGCGCCGACCGGGTCCACGCCCGGCTGGTTGGCGGAAACGGCCACTTTGGCACGCTGGCCCGGCTCACGCGCGATGGCACGAATCTCTACAATGCCGTGATAGATTTCCGGCACTTCATTCTCCAGCAGGCGACGCAGAAAATTGCGGTGGGCGCGCGAGAGGGTAATCAAGGGGCCGCGTGGCGTTTCCTTAACCTCCAGCACAACCGCGCGTATGCGGTCATGCGGTTTGAAACGTTCGCTGGGAATCTTGTGGTTGGGCGGCATAATGCCTTCGGCCTTCAAATCCAGGCCGACGGTAATGCCCTGGGTAGCGCTGACGGCCTGCACCACACCGCTGACAATTTCACCGACCTGCTTCTGGAAATATTCTGTCTGCATCTTGTGTTCGGCCTCGCGAATGCGCTGCTGGATGACCTGACGCGCATTCTGAGCCGCAATGCGACCGAAATCTTTCGGCGTGCTTTCCACAATGAGCATATCGCCCAATTTGACGTCGGGCTTTACCTGGCGCGCCTGCTCCAGGCTGATTTCCGTGCGTTCATCCTGCACCGATTCCACGACCTCTTTTTCGGCGTAGATGGTCACTTTCCCGCTTTCGGGGTCTATTTTCGCCTCGATGTGCTGCGCGCTGGAGGCGTTGACCGCCTTGCGGTAGGCAGAGACCATGGCGGCTTCTACCGCTTGCAGGATGACTTCCTTCGGCAGTTGTTTTTCTTCCACGACCTCATTGAAGGCCAGGGTAAATTCATTTTTCATGCTGACCGTACTCCATGAAAATTCAACCTTATTGACGTTGCATTACAAGCAGAAAAGTGGGGGGTGCCCACTTTTCGATGCTTGCCGTATCGGGTGTTGCGAACGAGATGTATTTTAATCGAAGATGGTCAGAATGGCAAGGCCCCGCGTTCTATCACATAAAATGTTATCGAGGTAACCATGGCAGAAACCGACCCCATGAACATAAACGAACGTCGCAAATAGTTGCATCAGGTGCGCCTGCGCCGGGTCTACGATGACGCCCGTACTCCTTTTGACTGCCTGTGTCACCTTCGGGCAATCTCGACTGTGATGCGCTCTCCGGATTGGGCGTTGCCGGTGGCGGTTTCGTGTGGCTTGATTGGACGGCGCATGGCCTCGAGGCGGCGGATGCCCGTTTCTCGCGCCAGGGATGGGCGGCGTGCTAACCTATCTTCCCCGTCAGGTAGGCCTCGGTTAATTCCTGTTTCGGGCGGGTGAATAAGGTTTGGGTGAGATCGAATTCCACCAGTTCGCCCAGCCAGAACAGGCCAGTGTAATCCGAGACGCGCCCGGCTTGCTGCATGTTGTGGGTGACGATAACAATCGTGTACTGGCGTTTGAGCTCGGCAATCAGGTCTTCAATCTGGCCGGTCGCAATGGGGTCGAGGGCGGAGGTGGATTCATCGAACAGGATGACCTCCGGGCGCGTGGCAATCGCGCGGGCGATGCAAATACGTTGCTGCTGGCCCAACGAGAGACTCAAGGCATTTTGTTTCAACTTATCCTTGACTTCGTCCCAAAGTGCCGCCGCGCGCAGGCTTTGTTCGACAATCGCGTCCAGCTCGGCTTTCGTGTGCGCCATACCCAGCACGCGCGGGCCGAAGGCAACGTTGTCGTAGATCGATTGGGGGAAAGGATTGGGTTTTTGAAAGACCATGCCCACGCGCTGCCGCAATTCGGTCACGTTGTAGTCGGGGGCGTAGATGTCATGCCCTTCCAGCAGCACCTGCCCTTCGAGGCGTGCACCGGGGATGAGGTCGTTCATCCGATTTAAGCAGCGCAGGAAGGTGGATTTGCCGCACCCCGATGGGCCGATCAGAGCAGTAACCTGTCGGGGCGGGATGTCCATGTTGATGTTAAGCAATGCCGGTTTGAGGCGATAATAGAAATTCAGGTTTCGGACGGAGAAAACAGGAGCAGTGTTCACGTGGGCTATTTTACCCGATTTGTGGGCTTATCGTTTATAATTTGGCCGATGCGTCTGGCAAAGTTTGCTTTGCTCCCCTTGCTTCTTCTGCTGGTCGCCTGCGGGGCTAACGCTGCCGTGACGGTTACGCCGTCGGAGCCTGCGGTGTATATTGAGAATAAGGGCTCGGATACGCTGGTCAATCTTGCTCTGGCCTGGGCAGAACGTTACCAGATGGAACACCCGGAAGTGCACATTTCCGTCAGCGGCGGCGGCTCTGGCACCGGTATTGCGGCTCTCGTCAATGGGACGGTGCAGATAGCCAATGCCTCGCGGCAGATCAAGCCGGAGGAACTGGCCGAAGCGCGGGCCAACGGCATCGAGCCGGTGGAATTCGTCGTGGCTCGCGACGCGATTGCTGTGATTGTCCATCCGCAAAATCCGGTCTCCCGTTTGACTTTGCAGCAGGTATCGGATATTTACAGCGGCAAAATTAACAACTGGGCCGAGGTCGGCGGCGAGGACCGGCCTATTGTGCGCCTTTCGCGCGAAACCAATTCTGGCACCCACGTTTACTTTCTTGAGACAGTGCTGCGTATGGGCGATAAGCAAAATACCACGCTCTTTGCCATGGACACGTTACTGCTGCCCTCGTCGGAAGGGATCGTGTATGAGATTCGACAAAACCCCAACGCCATCGGCTATGATGGGCTGGGGTACGTCCCACCCGATTTGAAAACCATTGCCATCGCGCGCGCGGAAGGCGAACCCTACGTCCTGCCCTCGGTGGAGACGGTCAACAACGGGAGTTACCCGATCGCGCGCGATTTGTACATGTATACGCCGGGGCAGCCTGTCGGCGCGGTGCGGGCTTATCTCGACTGGATTCTTTCGCCTGAGGCCCAGGCTATTGTGGCTGAACTGGGATTTGTGCCGGTGGCGACGGAGAGTCGTTGAGGCTGTTGGAGCAGGAGAGAATGGTGAAGCAGACTCTTTCATGGCGCGAAGTGTTGATTACGGCTTTCATCAAGACTTGTGGGTATTCTGCGATTGTCTTTGTCATTTTGATCTTCTATTTTCTCCTGCGTGAGGGGTTGCCGACGCTTGGCGAAACCTCGCTCGCCGGTCTTTTCGGGCAGCGCTGGTATCCCATCGAGGGACATTTCGGCGTTGTGCCGCTCATCACCGGTTCTTTCATTGTGACTCTGGGTGCCATGATCATTGCCGTGCCGTTTGGGATTGGAACAGCGATTTTTATGGCTGAGGTGGCGCCGCGCGGGTTACGCGGCATTCTCAAGCCTCTGGTCGAAGTCCTGGGTGGATTGCCTTCGGTGATGCTGGGTTTTCTTGGCATCCTGATTCTGGCTCCTTTCTTGCGTACCCTGCTGAATCTGCCCACCGGCCTGACGGCGTTAACGGGCGCGGTGCTACTGGGAGGAATCGCCATTCCGACCATTGTCTCAATTTCAGAGGACGCGTTGGATGCTGTGCCGCAAAGTTATCGCGAGGGAGCGCTGGCGTTAGGCGCCACGCGCTGGCAAACCATCTGGCGCGTGACGTTGCCGGCGGCGCGCTCCGGCGTGCTGACGGCCATCATGTTAGGCCTGGGCCGCGCCATCGGCGAGACGATGACCGTGATGATGGTCACCGGCAACGCTCCTGTTGTGGCAGTCACCTTGAGTTCCCTCTTCAAACCGGTGCGGACAATGACGGCTACCATTGCTGCCGAAATGGGCGAGGTGGCAAAAGGCAGCACACACTATCATGTGCTGTTTTTCATTGGCATTGTCTTGTTTGTGATCTCGTTTCTGGTGAATGCCCTGGCCGCGTCGGTTGTTTTCCAGAGTAAGAAACGCTCGGAAAGGGTGCTGTCTTGATCTCGAAGTGGGATGACGCCTGCGGTGATTTTCTCGAACAGCCTGCCCGCCGGGCGTAGAGCGTGCTAAAATAGCCACAGCCTATTTTCCTGTTGTGAGGTTAACCGTGTCTGCAAAGAAAGGTCGAGTTTTTTCAGGCATTCGCCCCACTGGCCGCGCTCACCTGGGGAACTATTTGGGCGCGATCAAGAACTATGTCGTCCTGCAGGATGAGTACGATTGCATCTATTGCATCGTTGACCTGCATGCGTTGACCACGCTGGAAGACACTTCCGAACTGCGCCAAAACACCTACGAGATGGCGCTGGATTTACTCGCGGCTGGGATCCGCCCGGAGGAGACTATTCTGTTTGTCCAGTCGCATGTGCCACAGGTAACGGAACTTCATCTGCTCCTCTCCATGGTCACGCCGCTGGGGAAACTGACCGATTTGCCAACCTTCAAGGAAAAAGCGCGTCAACAGCCGCACAACGTCAACTACGGCCTGGTTGGCTACCCGGTGTTGATGGCCGCCGATATCGTGTTGTATAAGACCAGCGTTGTGCCGGTCGGGATTGATCAGGCGCCGCATCTGGAGTTTACGCGCGAGGTCGTCCGTTCGTTCAATTACCGTTATCGCACGAATGTCCTGATTGAACCCCAGATGAAGACAACCGAGTTCCCGAAGGTGCTCGGTATTGATGGCAAAGAGAAGATGAGCAAGAGCCTGAACAATCACATTGAGATTGCGGCCACGCCCGAGGAGACGCGCGAACGGGTGATGATGATGGTCACTGACCCGGCGCGCATTCGTCGCACTGATCCTGGGAACCCTGATGTGTGCAATGTCTTTGCCTTGCACAGGGTCTTTTCGCCGGCGGAGGAGGTGGAGATGATTAACGTGGAGTGCCGGCGGGCAGGAATCGGTTGTGTAGAATGCAAGCAACGCTTTGCAGAAAATCTGAACCGTCATCTGGCCCCCTTTCGCGCGCGGCGCGCGGAACTGGCTGCGCAACCGGACCTGGTCTATGCCACGCTGGAGGACGGCGCCCGTCGGGCGCGTGCCATTGCCGAGAAGACGATGGCGGAAGTGCGGGCGGCGGTGCAGTTGCCGTAAAACGTACCATGCAACCTGTGGAGAAAGGGGTAAGGTCAGGCGGGGATGCGTGCGCTGGTGCAGCGGGTGCTCAAGGGTAGTGTCCGGGTGAACGACCAGGTGGTGGCTTCCATCGGGCGGGGCCTGGTCGTTTTTCTCGGTATTGGACAGGGAGATGGCGAAGAGCAGGCGCGTGTGCTGGCCGAGAAGGTGGCTCAGTTGCGGATTTTCGAGGATGCAGAGAGCAAGTTCAACCTTTCGTTGTTAGATGTGGGCGGCGAGGCGCTGGTTGTCTCCCAGTTTACTCTCTATGGCGATGCGCGCAAGGGCCGCCGACCGTCTTTTTCTGAGGCCGCCCGGCCCGAGGTCGCCGCGCCGCTGGTGGACAGATTCATTGAGTACCTGCGAGCGCAAGGCGTTCCTACCCAAAGCGGCATTTTCGCCGCCCATATGCTGGTTGAGATTCACAATGACGGCCCGGTGACGATCTGGCTGGAACGCTGATGACGGCGGGAATCCACTTTCCGCTGTGCCGGCCCTTGTTGAAAAGCAGCGGGGTGATACAAGTTCAACCTTGTCCCGTTTTGTAACTACCTACCATGGCTAATGGAGAACCCTCTGCCTCTTGTCATTGCGAGCGTAGCGAAGCAATCTCCCGGCAAGCAAGGGGATTGCTTCGCCGCCTGCGGCGGCTCGCAATGACAAGGATGGATAGTGGGTAGGTTGTTACCCCGGTTTTATCATAGTAGTTGGGCGGGTAAGCCGCAGGAAGAACTTGGTGATTTCCTCGATCATGGCGGGAATCAAGGCCAGGGCAATGACCACGCTCCATTCGCGCCCGCTCAAGAAGTGGGTGTTGAAGATGGGCTGCAGGAACGGCACGGCACAAACGATGAGCAACAGCGTGATCGATAGCCCCACAGCGTACTGCATCCACTTGTTCGAGAAGACGCCGATGCGGAAGAGCGAGGCCTTCTCCGAACGCACGGTGTAGGCGCGGAAGAGTTCGCACAGCGAGAGGGTGACAAAGGCCATCGTCTCGGCAGTTTGCACGTCCACGCCGCGCCAGTCGTGTTGCAAAAGATACGTAACCGGATTCGCGCCCGCAGGAAGGAAAGCGCCGGACTCCAGATGCCAGAGCAGACCCAATCCAAAGGCCAGCAAAACGGCACCGGTCTGGGCAAGGGTTTGCACAAGGAGGCCAATGGTCATGGTGCGGTTGATCAGAGGCTCGGTACGGGCGCGCGGCTTCTGTTCCATGATGTCAGGATCACCTTTTTCCATGGCCAGCGCCAGAGCAGGGGCGCCATCGGTAATCAGGTTGAGCCAGAGCAGCTGGATCGCAGTCAGCGGGGTGGGAAGACCGGCCAGCGTTGCCAGGAAGATGATCATGATCTCGGCCAGATTGGAAGAGAGCAGGAAGAAGACAAACTTGCGAATGTTGCTGTAGATGATGCGTCCCTGCTCGACGGCGGCGACGATGCTGGCATAGTTATCATCGGTCAAGACCATGTCGGCGGTTTCTTTGGCCACGTCGGTGCCGGTAATGCCCATGGCGATGCCGATGTCGGCGCGCTTGATGGCCGGCGCGTCGTTGACGCCGTCGCCGGTCATGGCCACGACCTCGCCGTTGGCCTGCAGAGCGTCCACGATGCGCATCTTGTGTTCCGGCGAGACGCGCGCGAAGACGTCCGTTGTGCGAATCTCGTTGCGCAGCGCGTCATCGCTCAACCGATCCAGCTCGCCGCCGGTCAACACTTTATGATTGGCGCGTAGCAGACCGATGGCCTGGGCGATAGCGCGGGCGGTGTTCGGGTAGTCGCCGGTAATCATGAGGGTGCGGATGCCGGCGCGCGTGGCTTTTTCCAGCGCCGGCCTCACTTCCGGGCGCGGCGGGTCAATCATACCGATCAAGCCGACAAAAACCAGGTCGCGTTCCAGTTCCTGAACATCCGGCTCGAGGTCGGGCACATCGTGCTCAAGGCGGTAGGCGACGGCCAGCACGCGCAAGGCGTCCTGAGTCATGGCGTCGTTAGCCTCCAGAATACGCTGACGCGTGGCTTCGTCCAGCGGGCGCGGTCGGTCGTCCATCCCCTGATATTGCGTGCACAGGGGCAGGATGACCTCCGGCGCGCCTTTGATGGCGATGACGTCCCATCCCTGATAGTCGTTGTCGTAGAACGGAGAAATATCTTCAGGAGAGGGGCGTTCGACATCATGAATGGTGATCATGCGTTTGCGTTCCGAGTCGAAGGGCACTTCGCTTTCGCGCGGGTAGGCTTCTTTGATTTCAATCGGGAAGGCGCCGGCTTTGGCCGCCGCGACCAGCAAGGCGCCCTCCGTCGGGTCGCCGACAATGCGGTAGGTTTTCTCTTGCTCGCTTTCGCCGGTGATCTCCAGTTCGGCGTCGTTGTTCAGTACTCCCAGCCAGAGAGCGGTGAGAGCCGCCGGGTAATCGCGGATGTTGACCTGTTTCCCTCCGATGAGGAAGTCGCCGCGCGGCGTGTAGCCCGTGCCGCTTACATCCAGGAACTGGCCGTCCACCCATAAGCGGGTCACGGTCATCTCGTTCTGGGTCAGGGTACCGGTTTTATCGGAGCAAATGACCGTCGCAGAGCCGAGCGTCTCGACCGAGGAGAGTTTGCGAATCAGAGCGTGACGGCGGACCATTTCGGCCATGCCCAGCGCCAGGCTGATGGTCACCACGGCCGGCAGGCCTTCCGGCACGGCCGCGATGGCCAGGCTGACGGCGATGATGAAGACATTGGTAATTTCTTTGGCGTAGGTCTTGAGATACGTCAGAGGCGCCGTGAACAGTTCGCCAATCGCCGTGTTGTTTATCAGTGCGACGGCGAAGACGATTGCGACCAGTATCAGGGCGCCGATGGAGAGCATTTTGCCCAGTTGTTCCAGCCGGCGCTGCAGCGGTGTTTCTTCTTCCTCAACGGATTGGAGCATGGTGGCGATCAGGCCCAGTTGAGTGTGCATGCCGGTGGCGGTCACCACGCCGCGTCCGCGTCCGTAGGCGACCAGCGTGCCCATGAAGGCCGTATTGCGGCGGTCGCCCAGGGGAATGTCCTCGGCCAGCACGGTGGCGGCGTTCTTTTGCACCGGCAGCGATTCGCCGGTCAGCGAGGCCTCTTCCACGCGCAGGTTGACGGCTTCCAGCAAGCGTACATCGGCCGGGACGTAATTGCCGGCTTCCAGAAAGATAATATCGCCCGGCACCAGTTCACGCGCCGGTATGGTCACACGATGTCCATCACGCAGGACGTGCGCTTCGGGGGCGGCCAGTTTTTTGAGGGCGGCCAGGGCGGCCTCAGCACGTCGCTCCTGAATGATTCCCAGAGTCGCATTTAAGAAGACAATGGCCAGGATCGCGGCTGACTCGATGAATTCTGTGGTCTGTCCGCTGTGGCGATACTCGTTCCAGCCAATCAGGGCGGAAATCAGCGCGGCAGCGATGAGCAGCCAGATGACGAAACTGTTGATCTGGCCCCAAAGCATGTCCCAGAATGTGCGGCCTTGTTTTTCGGTCAACTGGTTGGGGCCGTATTGTTGCAGGCGACGGGCGGCTTCTTCGCTGGTCAGGCCGTCCTCCTGCACTTTCAGGTGAGCCAGAACTTCTTGCAAGGAGAGGGCATGCCAGGGCCTGGTTTCTGGCGCGGTGGTGGCGGGGCGAAGCGGGGTTTCGTTGTGCATACGTGATCAGACTCCAGGGAAGAGATGAAAATTCTGATGGTTGCCGATGATGGTTAAACTTTACCCGGCTCGATATGAGTCCCGGAAGGGATAACGGCATCTTTGGGGATGACGACGATGCCATCTTTGACCACCCAGGAGGTGGTGACGATGTCGGTGCCCGGCGGGAAGGGGCGGATGATGACGTTCCTGCCGATGCGGGCGTTTTTGTCAATGATGGCGCCCTCGATCAGGCTGTTGGCGCCGATGCCCAGCGGCGGCAGGGACGAGTCGCCGGGGGCCGTTTCGTTTGTATAGTAGTCTGCGCCCATCAGCACGCTGTGATTGATTTTCACGCCGGGGCCGATGATGCTGCGGACGCCGATAACCGAGCAGTGAATTTCTGCTTTCTGGATGCGGCATCCTTCGGCCAGCAGGACGTTTTTCAGGAGACTATCCTCGACCACTGAACCCGGCAGGAAGCGGGCATGGGTGTAAATGGGTTTCTCCGAATCGTAGAAATTGAAAGGTGGAGTTGGCGAGGCCAGGGCCAGGTTGGTTTCATAGAACGAGCGAATCGTGCCGATGTCTTGCCAGTAGCCATTGAACTCGAACCCGTATACGGCGCAGGTGCCAACTGCATGGGGAATCACATCGGCGCCGAAATCGTCGAAATCGGGGTATTGGGTCAGAATGTCAATCAGGATATCGGTCTTAAACAGGTAAATGCCCATCGAGGCCAGCAAAGGCCGCTGTGGGTCCTGACGGCTGATGAACTGTTGCTGCACGTTGGGATCGGCAGGTTTCTCGACGAAAGCAATAATGCGGTCGTCGGCGGCGCGTTTCAGGATACCGAAGCGGGCGGCTTCCTCCAGGCCGATGGGTTGGACGGCTACCGTCACATCGGCCTGATGTTCCCAGTGGAATTCGGCCATCTGGCGGTAGTCCATGCGATAGAGGTGGTCACCGGCCAGAATCAGGACATAGTCGGCGTGGGTGGCTTTGATCTGGAACAGTTGCTTGCGGACGGCGTCGGCGGTGCCCTGATACCAGTCGGCTGAATCCGGAGTTTGCTGAGCGGCGAAGATTTGCACCCAGCCGGCGTGGAAGCGGTCGAACTGGTACGTTTGTGTGACGTGACGGTTGAGCGAGTGGGAGTTGAATTGGGTCAGCACGGCGATACGGTAGATGCCAGAGTTGATGCAGTTACTGATCGGAATGTCCACCAGACGGTATTTGCCGGCGATAGGGACGGCCGGCTTGGAGCGCAGGCGGGTCAGGGGATAGAGACGCTGTCCGCGCCCGCCGCCCAGGATAACAGCCAGAATATCATTCAATGCAGGCATACGCACCTCCTCTGGCTTTTATCATACTGCGGAAAACATTTTTTTACCACCAGAGCCGCCTTACAATGGCTTTAGAGGCCTGGAAAGGAAAAGCGCGAGACCATTCCCAGGCGGTCTCGCGCACGCTGACGAGCGTACGGGTTGCCGGCGTTCGCGCGGGTAAGCGCGTCGCGTCCTGACGACAACCTGTCCTGCCCGAAGGCAAGGGCTACTCCCCGTCAAGGTGCCGAAGGTGGGGGTCGAACCCACATGGGCGAAGCCCACACGATTTTGAGTCGTGCGCGTCTGCCAGTTCCGCCACTTCGGCGCTGCGCAAAAGTATAATCTCGACTATGTGACAGGTCAAGAGGAAAAACGCATCAACGAATGCCGCGCGGAGTTTTCCCTCAGCGGTGCTCCTGCACGGTCTGGTAAATGGTATTCAGCAGAGAAAGCTCGTCGCCGGTATCCTGCTCCAGAGTCCAGAACATGATGCCAGAAGCGCGTTCCAGCGCCAGCAAGGTCTTGGCGCGGATGGTTGGGATGCCGTTGTAGTTCAATTCGACGCCGAAGTAATTGAAATAATCCTGATAGGCGGCTTGGGGATCGGCCTGGACAATTTTGCGGTAAGGGGTGCCATCGGGACGAGCATAGAAGGGTACTCCCAGGACGGCTTTCTCGGCCGGCAGGCCACGTCCCAACCAGTAATCGAGGCCGCCGCGCGCGTATTCCATGGAAGCATGGTTGCGTCCATCGCCATCGTAGGTCATGATGTTCACGAAGTCCATCAATGGGAACGATTCGGCGGGAATCCCCAGACCATAGGTATCTCCCAGGGCGACTACGGCGGCGGTAAGGAGTTTTCCCTGCGGAAGCGCGGCGCGCAGTTCGCGCATCAGAGCCAGAAAGTTTTGGGACGAGGGGCCTGGGTCGGGATATTCCCAGTCCATATCCACGCCGTCTAACCCATACTCGTTGACTACGTTGAGAATCTCGCCCACGAAGCGCGCGCGGCGCTCGTGATCGGCGGCGAGGGTTTCGAACTGGGCATCCCACCCCCATCCGCCAACCGAAATCAGCACTTTGACGTTATGCGCATGCGCCTGAGCGGCAATCGCCTTCAGTTTCCAGGCGTTGGCCAGGCGTTGCACGCCGCCGTTTTCATCGGGGATGAGGAAGGCATAATTGATGTGTGTCAATTTGTCATAGCGGATTTGTTCCGGGACAACGGCTTCGGTGACGTAGGCGACGATGCGGAAGGATGAGGAGGTAGAGGAAGAGGTAGCAGTCATAGGCAGTGATACAGGAGTAGAGGTAAGGACGGGTTGAGAGACCAGACAGCCAGCCGTTGAAATCAGGAGAAGACAGATTAACCAGCGCAAGCGGCGCATCATACGGCTCAATCCTGCAGGAGGCGATTCACCTGCTCGGTCAGAGGCAGGAGATGCTGGCGGAGAATGGTTCCCGAATCCACTCTGGGCGACTGGCGGGCTTCTTCCAGAATCGTGGCGAGCGTTTGCCCAATCTGGTATTCGATGCGGCGCCAGAGAGGCATGGCGGGGTAGGTGCGGCCATGTTGGGCCAGGTGCTGGATTACCGGATAGAAGGGATGTTTTTCGGGGTACAGTTGTTCAACGGCTTCCAGGCGCGCCATCAGGGAGTGAACCGTGCGCCCCCAGCGGATCTCGCTATCGCGCGCGGTCAGATACTTGACCAGGCTGACAGCACCCCGTTCGCGTTCAGGGTCATTCATGCTGTGTTTCCAGACGATGAAGTTGCCTCCGGAACACCACGGCGTTTCGGTCAGGTTGGCCAGCGCCAGATTTTCGCGCACTTCCGGCTCTTTACTGGTCATAATGACGCTTTCCACGGCGCGATTGTTGGTCAGGATGGCGGCGGCTTCCCCTTTGGCGAACAGTTCGACTACCCCATCCGGGGAGATTCTGGCATACTTTTTCGGCACGGCGCGAAAGAGATCCACCAGATACGTCAGGCCGGCGATGGCGGCCTCTTCGCTCAGGAGGCACCGTTTTCCATCCGGGCTGATAAAATCACCCCCGCTGGCCCAGAGCCAGGAAGCGGCGATGTGAACCAGATCGCTATAGGGAGGGGGGTAGTGGCTCACGACCCAGGGGACGGCGAGGCGGGAGTGAATCAGATGTTGAACGGTGGCAAATACAGCCTGATGGTTGCGAAAGGCCTCCTGGAAGCTGGTGATGCCGGCCTGCGCCAGCAGATCGCGCCTGTAGCAAATGAAGTAGGCATACCCTGTCCAGGGAATGCTCCAGATGTGATCATCGCCGTTCAGGAAGACAGTTTGCCAGGCAGGATTCAGAAAGGCGCGTGCGCCGCCCATTTCCTGCACTTCAACCAGACGGAAGGAACGCAGGGCATTCATCGCGGCCAGGCTGCTGACCCAGGTGCCGCCTACGTGCGAGACGTCGGGGCCGGCGTTGCGCGAGGCAATGGTCAGCAAATCGGGCCAGGCGGTGCTCCATTGCATGGTTCGCAGACGCACCTGGATACCGGTCAGCCTTTCAAAGTCCCCCAACATCGCCGTCATGGTGCGAACGTCCTCCTCGTCATCGGGTATCATGGAGAATTCAATTTGCGCCATGTCAGACCTCATATCAAGAGCAAGAGCGAGCGCGCAACGCCCTCTATGCCAGTGTAGCACAGAAAATCGCGCCGGAATGGTCAGTTTTCTTGCGGTTTTCGGTCAATTTTTGGGGCAGCGAACCGATAACGGTAGAGCAACAGACCGGCGCTGACCAGAGCCACGATGCCCATCAGAGTCTGGTTGGCGTTGAGATTGCCGATCCGCGAAGCATCCAGTCGCAAAAACTCCAGCAGGAATCGTCCAACAGGATAGATAATCAGGTACGCCAGGAGCAAATCGCCTTGTTGCAGGCGGTCGGCGTATTTTCTTCCCAGCCAGAGCAGAAAGAGGGCGTTCGCCAGATTCCACAGCGATTCATAGGCAAAAAGCGGATGGTAATACTCATAGGCTTCAAAGCCCGGCAAACGGTGGAGAGGATCAATGTAGATGTGCCAGGGCAGGCTGGTAGGGCGGCCATAGAGTTCCTGGTTGAAGAAGTTTCCCCAGCGGCCAATCGCTTGCGCCAGAGCCAGGCCGGGCACTGCAATGTCAGCCCAAGTTAAAAAGGAAAGTTTCTTCTTGCGGCAATAGATCGCCATGGCAATCGCGCCACCGATCACGGCCCCCGGTATGCCTAAACCGCCGCTGCGGATGTTGAACATATCCAGCGGATGGGTCAGGTAATAGCGCGTGGTAATTCCCTGCGCGACCATCGAAGGCGGCGGTGTGAAGACATGCCAGAGACGTGCCCCCAGGATGCCTGCCAGCACGACCCAGAAAAGCGCATCCCAGACAATCTCCGGATTTTGGCCGCGCCGACGCGCTTCGTGAGCGGCCAGGAAAGCCGCCACAATAACGCCGAGCGTGATCAAAATGCCATAAAAGTAAATGCGAAAGGTAATGCCCAGAAAAGGAATGGGGATATCGAATCCATTCGGCATGGGATACTCCTTGAAAAAGATTGAAACATCCCGAAGGTTTTTTATCTTCGGGACATTGGCGCTGTTTATCCCGAATTGACGTTATTTTACCACCAGATGACCGGCGGCAAAGCCAGGTGGGCAGTCTGCAGCCGCGGGTTACGGGTATAATAGTCCCGCGTCAAAGGCCCGGCGATCGTCCGCCGAGGCGAGGGGCCGCGCACGGCTTCATGCGGACAGGCAAGGCAACCATGAATTTTGCTGGCATTGGTCTGGAAGAGATTCTCTTTATCTTGCTGCTGGCGCTGGTAATTTTTTCTCCTGCCGATATGCGGCGTCTGGCGCGTACCCTGGGCCGGGGATTAAGCCGCCTTTCCCGTTCCGAGACCTGGCATCTGTTGCGCCAGGCCGGTGAGGAACTGCGCGGGTTGCCTCAGCGCTGGATGCGCGAGGTCGAAGGCGAGGTCTGGCGCGAGGCCGCGCACGGCGAATCTCAGGAGAAAACTCCGGGCGCGAGCGCCTCGCCTGCCGGGCGGGAGTCCGCGCCGACGCCGGCGGAGAGCGAGGTATCGGGAAGAAAGCCGCGCCCCTGACGCTGACTGCCGGAGACAGACGTTGCACGGCTCTGCGACATTCCTGTGCGGCGGTCTCAATTGCGCTGGGCCGTGGGCGTCCGTTTACGGTTGAGGGATGGGCACCATGCGCTTTGTGCGAGGCATACGTCAATTTTTCAGCCGCGATCCGGAAGAGAAGCCCCTGGATGAGGCGCTGGCGACAGCGGTGCAGCAGCCTTCCGCCTTTCTGGAGCATCTGGAAGCGCTCCGGCGCCATTTGCTGCGCATTCTGGTCGCGCTGGTGATTGGGACCGGGGTGATGTTTTCCCTGGCGCCGCGCGTGCTCGAATTTCTGGCCCGGCCGCTTGGTGGTCTGGAGAGAGTTCAGGCCATCGAGATCACCGAGCCAATCGGGGTATTCATGCGCATCGTTTTCTTCGGCGCCTTGGGCCTGGTCTTGCCTTATGTGGCCTTCGAACTATGGTTGTTTATTGCGCCGGGGCTGCGGCCGGCGGAACGTCGCGGGAGTCTGCTGGCGATACCGCTGGCCGGTCTGTTCTTCCTGGCTGGTGTGGCCTTTGCTTACTATGTTATGCTGCCGGTGGCCTTGCCGGTCTTGCTCCACATTATGAATATTCCAACGGTGCCGCGCCCGCTTTCCTATCTGAACTTTGTTGCCGGCTTGCTGTTCTGGACGGGGGTGCTGTTTGAGTTCCCGCTGGTGGTCTTCCTGTTGACCTGGCTGGGGATGGTGAAGCCCGGAATGTTGGTGCGACAATGGCGGTTGATGATCCTGATGGTGGCCATTCTCGCGGCGGTCATCACGCCGACCGGCGATCCCCTGAATATGACCCTCGCGATGGTGCCGATGATTGTGTTATACTTTGCTGGCGTTGGACTGAGTTACCTTGCCGTTATGCTGCGCAGGCGGAAGTAGCGGCAGCGACTGCTCCCTGCGAAAGAGAAAGGAAACGATCATGGGCGACGTTGGTCTTCCTGAACTGCTCATTATTCTTCTCATCGTGGTTTTGATCTTCGGCGTTGGCCGTATCAGCAAACTGGCCGGCGAACTCGGCAAAGGCATTCGCGCCTTCAAACAGGGATTGCACGGGGAAGATGAGGAAAAACCGACCGCTTCGGATTCGGATACCGGCACAACCAGGCCTTCTGTTTGATAAAAAGGTCGTTTTATCGTCAGGGCGTCAGGGCTTTGCGGAGGGTCACAGGCCAGAGCCATTTCATGGAGGCGGGATAGCCTTTCCCAAGCGATGTTCTGGGGAGCCTGTTCTGGCCGCCCGGCGTAGAAGTCGCTACCGTTTGTTGCCGAAGCCGGGGCGAGGGTTTATCTCCAGAGCCACCACAGAATCTGCGCCGTAATCAGGCCGAGCAGCACGCCGCCAAAAGCCTCCAGCGGCGTATGCCCGAGGACTTCCCGCAGCTGTTGCTGGCTGATGGGGTGGCGGCGCAGCAATTCATTGACCAGAATGTTGATCTTTTGCGCCTGAATGCCAGCCTGACGGCGCACGCCGGCTGCGTCATAGACCACAATCATGGCAACCGCCACTGCCAGGCCAAAGGCCGGATGGTCGAAGCCATAATGCAGCCCAATGGCATGGGCGGCGGCCACCACCAGCGCCGAATGCGAACTGGGCATTCCGCCGGCGCCGAACGAGACACTCCACTCCCATTTCCTCTGGCGGAGGTAATGCAGCGGCGTTTTCAGCGCCTGAGCCAGAAACCAGGCCGCCAGCGCGCTCCACAAAACACGGTTGGCAAAGATTGCGGCCAGATTCATCGTTCGTTCTGGAATTCCGTCAGGTCTTCTCCGGCCAGTTGACGCACCTTGAGGTCGGCGCGTTCGAGCAGGCTGGCGCAATGCTGCAGCAACGCCTGACCGCGCTCGAACAGGGTTAAGGCTTCCTCCAGCGTCTGCTGGCCGCTTTCCAGGGCAGTCACGATGGCCTCCAGTTCCGCGCAGGCTTCTTCGTAGGTCAATTCTTCTACGGCTTTGCTCATCAGGCCCTCTTTCAGGGAGAAATATCCGTTACCGCGACCCCGAACGCGCCATCGCGAACGCGCACCTGCAGCGCTTCGCCCCGTTGCACACTCTGACGTGACGTGATAATCTGGCCATCGGTCTGACGGGTGACAATGGCATAGCCGCGCTGGACCACGGCCCAGGGGTTGAGGGCGTGCAGGTGGTCTTCCAGGCCGCGCAGGCGAGTTCGCGTCAGGTGAAGGCGTTGCAGCGGCGCGGCGATAAGTCGGCGCGCCCATTCGTCCAGTCGTTGACGTTCGCTCTGAATGCGGCGCGCAGGGGAGGAAAATTCCAGGCGTGTTTGTAACTGCCTCAATGCTTGCCGGCGATTGACCAGAGCCGTTTGCAGGCCGGCGCGCAGGCGTTCCTGTTGGTTTTGCCATACGGCACGCAGGTCTTCCAGCGTAATGGGGGTGGCCAGTTCGGCGGCGGCGGTGGGGGTGGGGGCGCGCAAATCGGCGGCGAAGTCGGCCAGGGTGAAGTCGGTCTCGTGTCCCACGCCGCTGATGACCGGCGCGGTAGAGGCAACGATGGCGCGCACGAGGCGTTCGTCATTGAAGGCCCAGAGGTCTTCCAGCGAGCCACCGCCGCGCGCCAGCAGGATCACATCGGGCCTGGCGATGCGATTCAGCCGTTCCAGTGCCTCGACCAGCCGCGGCGGCGCGTCTTCTCCCTGCACCGGCGCCGAGGCGAACACCACTTCCGCCAGCGGATTGCGGCGACGCAGAACGTGGAGAATATCGCGCAAGGCGGCGCCGGTCGGCGAGGTGATGACGCCAATGCGCCGCGCCCGGGAGGGGATGGGACGCTTGCGCGCCGTGTCAAACAGTCCCTCGGCGGCCAGTCGCTCTTTAAGGTGTAAGAATTCCTGGAAAAGCGCTCCCTCGCCGGCTGGCCGGAGGCTGTCAACGTAAAGCTGGTACAGGCCGCCGGCTTCGTAAATGCTGATGTAGCCATGCGCGGTTACCGCCATGCCATCGCTCAGCGCCAGGCGCAGACGTGCCGCCTCGCTGCGCCACATGACACAGCGCAACTGCGTCGCATCATCTTTCAGGGTAAAGTACAGGTGCCCGGAAGTGGGGCGCGAGAGGTTGGAGATTTCTCCTTCCACCCAAACATCTTGCAGGAGAGGGTCCTCGGCCAGGCGTTGGCTGAGGTAACGCGTCAACCCGCTGACTGTCCAGCGAGCGATCTCGAAAAGGGAAAGTTGCGCCTCCACGGCTCACCTCGCTGCTGGTGGCGCGGCTTAACCGCCGCGCTCGCGCACCGCGCTCAACACGTTGGGCAGATTTTCCAGACGCGCCAGGACGCGGCTTAACTGGTCAATATCCTTGACATCAATGATCAGGAAAATGTTGACCAGGCTTTTGTTGTAATTCAGGCGCACGTCGCGCAGGTTGATATTCTCCTCATTCAGCAAAGCGGTGATGTCGCTCACCAGCCCCTGGCGGTCGTACGCGCGGATGCGTACCGGCACGGGGTAGGTGCGCACATCTTCGCCCCACGAGACGCGCACCAGACGTTCACGCTCCCGAATGCGCAGGATGTTGGGGCAGTCCTGGCGGTGGATGGTGGCACCGCGCCCGCGCGTGATGTAGCCGACGATAGGGTCGCCGGGGGTGGGGTGGCAGCAGCGCGCGATGCTGGTCATCAGGCCCTTCAGCCCCAGGACGGTGATATTGCCGTTGCCCTGAGAGGCGGCCTCGCTGCTGGGCGGCACGGCCACCAGGACGTCATCGGGCGGACGTTTGGCTTCCAGCAGGCGGTTGACCACGCGCCCGATAGAAATATCGCCGCAGCCGATGCCGACGAAGAAGTCTTCCACGCTGCGGTCAAAACTGGCGGCCAGTTTTTTCAGCGTCTCTTCGTCCAGTTCTGGCAGGCCAAGGCGTTCTTTTTCGCGCTCGAGGATGGCCTTGCCCTGGGCCATGTTTTGCTGCCGATCCTGTTTCTTGAACCAGGCGCGGATTTTGGAACGCGCCCGTTGGGTCTTGACCAGTCCCAGCGCCGGGTTGAGCCAGTCGCGGCTTGGTCCGCCTTGTTTGGCGGTGAGAATCTCCACCTGCTCGCCGGTTTTGAGTTCGTAGTTGAGCGGCACCAGTTTGCCATTGACCCGCGCGCCGCGGCAACGGTTGCCGATATTGGTGTGTACATGGTAGGCGAAGTCAATCGGAGTTGAGCCGGCCGGCAGGTCAATGATGTCGCCGCGCGGGGTGAAGACGTACACGCGGTCTTTGAAGACGTCGGTCTTCATGCTCTCGACGAATTCCTGCGCGTCCTCGACATCCTGACGCCACTCCATCAGTCGTCGCAGCCAGTTGATGCGCTCGGTGTAATGATCGCTCTTCCCTCCCTCCTTGTAGCGCCAGTGGGCGGCGATGCCGAATTCGGCGTTCTCGTGCATTTCTGGAGTGCGGATTTGCACCTCGACCGGCTTGCCGTCATCGTAAATGATGGCGGTGTGCAGGGATTGGTAAAAGTTTTCTTTGGGGGCGGCAATGTAGTCGTCGAATTCGCCGGGGATGGGACGCCAGTGGGTGTGAATCACGCCCAGGGCGGCGTAGCAGGCGGCCTCGTCAGGCACGATGAGACGGATGCCGCGCACGTCGCGCACCATCTCGAATGGCCGTTCCTTTTCGATCATTTTGCGGTAGATGGAGTAAATGTGCTTGGGACGACCGCTGATTTCCGCCGGAATGCCGGCAGAACGCATCAGTTCACTGAAGCGGGCGATGATGCGCTGGATTTGGGCTTCGCGCGCTTCGCGTCGTTCGGCAAGGTGATCGGCGATTTCTTTGTATTTCTCGGGGTTGGTATAACGGAACGCCAGGTCTTCCAGTTCCCATTTGATTTGCCAGATGCCCAGACGGTTGGCGAGAGGGGCGAAGATGTCGAGCGTTTCCTGAGCGATACGGCGCCGCTTTGCTTCGGGAAAGTGACCCAGCGTGCGCATGTTGTGCAGCCGGTCGGCGAGTTTGATGATGACCACGCGCACGTCATCGCCCATGGCCAGAAAGGTTTTCCGCAAGGTCTCATTGGCCAGAGCGCGTTTACGTTCGCGCAATGTCTTTTCGTCCTCCATGGAGGCAACGGTGGAGTCGTTCCCGCCCGGGGCATTGACTTCCTCCTGGTGTTCGCCACGCGAAACGCGCGGCAGTTGCGTCAGTTTGGTCACGCTCTGGACGAGGTGGGCGATTTCATCGCCGAACTCACGTTGCAGGTCTTCGTAGGTGATGGAGGTATCTTCAATGGTATCGTGCAGCAGGCCGGCGGCGATGACTTCGGCTGGCATGTGCAATTCGCACAGGATGCCGGCGACGGCCAGGAGATGGGTAATGTACGGATCGCCGGAGGCGCGTTTCTGGCCGGCGTGGGCCTGCTCGGCTATCTGATAGGCGCGCGTGATCAGCGCCTTTTGGGCCGGGGTGTAGTCTTCAGGCAGCAGGGCAAGCAGCTCTTCTAGCGTGAGCGGCGTAGCCGTCTTCATGCTTTCAATTTTAGTCCAACTGGCGACCTTGTCAAACGTTGGCCCAAAACGGCCTGAAGAATGGTCAAGCGACGAGAAAAAGCGGCGCCGGTGGGCTGCCAGAGCAGCCTGCCGGCGCCGCGCCTGTTGCCGATGGCGCAGGGGTTATTGGATTAACTGCCAGAGGGCTGGCGTGTTCGGCGGCTCCCAACCCGGCAGGGAAGTGTGCGCCTGAATGCACTTATACGTATGTCCACCGTAGGTTACCATCGCGCCCACGGCGTAGTACGTGTAGGGTTGCCATTCGGCAATGCCGCCTGGGGTGGGTGTACGGGTGCGGGTCGGTGTAGGACCGCCGGGGGTGGGTGTGCGGGTGCGGGTTGGCGTGGGACCGGCGGGGGTAGGTGTGCGGGTTGGAGTACGGGTAACGGTAGGAGTTGGCCCAACTCCCTGGAAGACAATGTAGGTAGCGCGGTCGCCAACGTTGTTGACGCCGTAGCGGATGCGCATGTTGCCGCTTTCACCCCAACTGGCGCCCCACGAGTTCCGCAGGTACCAGATCTGCTGGCTATCATCCCAACCGTAGAGCACAATAGCATGGTTGGTGGTGGTGCAGGTGGTGGTGCTGAAGATGCCACTTGTGTATCTCTGGAAAGAACTATCGGCGCAAACGCCAGCCCAGACAGGGCCATAATCGTAGATGGCTTGCTTGATTGCCGCGACGCTGCTCCCTACCTCGACGTAGGAGGAGCCCTTTTCGTAGGCGGTGAAGGGCGAGGAGGGACAGGCGACATCCCTGGCCTGGTAGGGGAAGTCCGATTCATATACAGCGCCGGGCAGAGTGCCATTCTTGCCGCTGACATTGACGAAGTACTTGAAGGGGCACCAGCCACCGTTGCAGCCCCAGCCATCCCGGTTGCACGAGACCAGATACTGTTCAGCGAGGTCGCGTGTTTGGCCAGTTTTCCCTTTGATAACTTGTTCAAAGGCGCCGGTGGCGGCAAAAGCCCAGCAGCTGCCGCAACTCCCTTGATTCTTGATCGGGGTGCAGCCGCCAATCTGCGAGCAGTAGTTGAAGGAGGTCGGCAAACCGGGAGCGGTCACCTCCGCCGCGCTCAGCAGCGGCGCCTCCAGCGCTTGAGGGGGCGTGTACGAGCCCTGGTATGCTCCAAGCGATTGTACGGTGACAGCATAGGTCTGCTCCTCGCCGGTCGTTTCCCAGGGCCGACGATAGGTTAGCACAAGACGCGCCTTGCCAGCGCGGACTCCTGCCAGCCGCACGAGCTGATAGCCCGTTACACTGCCGTACTCCGTAGGCTCGAACTCGAACTCTTGTACTACTTTAAGGATCCGTGGGCTGATGGAGGTTACCTGCCAGCTATAACCTGTGCTGGGGACTGCCGGCAGCCGCACTACCAGCAGCGATTCCTGGGGTAGGACAACCGTTTGGTCTTTATCGGCTGCTGTAACGATAATGTCCCCCGCCGGAGCATCGGCGCCCGTCTTGAGCGCGCCAGCAAACAACAAGGTCGCTGCCAGGGCAAAACACAGCGAAAGAGAAATGAGCCAGATTTTCACTCTTTTCATGGGATTTTTCTCCATATGAAATTGAATTTTGAAGAACGAGAATGGTTTTCTTGGGTTCTTCCGCTTGCCTGCGCCTTGGCAGAGCCAGTGCATCAGTGCTTTTCCTCGTTGAAGCGCAGGCCGCCACGACGTGCTGAGGAACTTTTCTATTCCCTCCCGATACGCATCACCTCCTTCATAACTCAACCCTCAGGCTCGCCGGGCAAGTTGTGAAACTGGCAACTATGCTTTTCCCCGACGGGAATATATCCCTGATCCCTTTACAAAATTGTAGTTTACAGAATTATTTGTCGGATGTCTGACATTATGCACCGGTGTCATAATAGTAACTTTCCTTTATCACAGGTTGCTCAATCTTGAATATCTGTTGCTCAAAAACTGCTCAATTTTTCGCCGATCGCGAGACTGGTGCCTGAATGGTCTGTCAAGCGTGGCTTTTTTATTTGTAGGCGGCGAATTCCTCGCGAATGCCGGCAAGGTATCCCTCAAACTTGCCAAAGGCGTTTTTTTGCAGTAGAGTTGAGGGCGGTATGGCAAAGCCGAACGAGAAAATGGCCGTGAAGCGTCTGGATGTGGTGCTTCTGGAACGCGGGCTGGCCGAGAGTCGCGCCCGGGCGCAGGCGCTGATTCTGGCGGGCCGGGTGCGGGTGGCAGGGGAGGTGGTCACGCGCCCGGCGGCGCGCGTTTCGATGGAGGCGGCGGTGAGCATCGATCCCGGACCGCGCTTTGTCTCGCGCGGCGGCGAGAAACTGGAGGCCGCGCTCACGGCCTTCCCTGTTTCTATCCGCGGACGGGTTTGTGCCGACGTCGGCGCCTCTACCGGCGGGTTCACCGATTGTCTGCTGCAACATGGCGCCGCCCGCGTCTATGCGGTTGACGTTGGCAGCGGATTGCTCGACTGGCGTCTGCGCCAGGACCCGCGCGTGGTGGTGTTGGAGAAGACGAATGCGCGCTATCTTGAGCGCCTTGCCGAGCCGGTTTCTCTGGTAACGATTGACGTCTCGTTCATCTCGCTCAAGGTGCTGCTGCCGGTGGTGGCAGGCTGGTTCCCGCCTGAGCCGGCGTTGGGCGAAATGATTGCGCTCGTCAAACCTCAGTTCGAGGCCGGCCGGCAGGAAGCGGCGCGCGGCCGGGGGGTGATTCGTGATGCGGCAATTCACGCTCGCGTTCTCTGCGAGGTGATGACCTGTGCTGCCCGACAGGGCTTTGGTGCCTGTGGCCTGATACGCAGTCCACGCCCCGGGCCGAAAGGCAATGTCGAGTTTCTGCTCTGGCTGGTACGGGGTGAAAAAGGGCAATCTCCGGCAACGCTCCTGACGCCTCTGGGCCTTGGACAACCTGTTGTATAAAAGCACGTTTGCGCATCTTTCCGGCCTGTGCGGATGGCTCTGGAAAGGCCGTCTTACCCGGGGGGACGCCGGGATAAGCCATGCCTGCGGCTGACAGGATTTGCGCGCGTCCTTTTGTTCATTTGTGTCTAGCCAGAACGCACGTTTCCGTTTATACTTTTCGCGCCATGTATCGCTTCTGGCGTTCGTTGTTGTTTCGTCTGGATGCGGAGACCGCGCATGATTTGACGCTGCTGGCCATCCGCTGGGCTGGGGTCTTGCCGCCTTTGCGCTGGTTGCTGGAGGCCCTGTTTGCCGCGCCGGCCTGTCCGTGTGAGGCGTTTGGGCTGCGGTTTCGTAATCCGGTTGGCCTGGCGGCGGGCTATGATAAGGACGCGGTGGCATTGCGCGGGCTGGGGACGCTGGGCTTTGGGCATATCGAGGTTGGCACGGTAACGCTGCGTCCACAGGCGGGCAATGCGCGTCCACGCCTGTTCCGTCTGGTGGAAGATGAGGCGGTGATCAATCGCCTGGGATTCCCCAGTCAGGGGGCAGAGCGGGTGGCGGAGCGGTTGCGGCGTGTCCGTCAGCATGGTCGGCTCCCGTTCCTGCTGGGGGTGAATCTGGGCAAGAACAAAGATACGCCGCTGGAAGTGGCGGCGGAGGAGTATCAGGCACTCTGGCGCGTTTTTGCGCCCCTGGCAGATTACCTGGTGATAAACGTTTCCTCGCCCAATACCCCTGGCCTGCGGCAATTGCAGGCGCGCGCGGCGCTGGAGACGTTGTTGCGACAGGTTCAGGCGACGCGCCAGACGCTCGCGGTGCGGCCACCGCTGCTGGTTAAACTGGCGCCTGATTTGAGTGAGGCGGAACTGGATGATACGCTGGCGGTCTTGCTGACCTGTGGCGTGGATGGCGTGGTGTTGACCAATACCACGCTGGAGCGGGAAGGGTTAAAATCGGCCTGCCAGGCGGAGAGCGGAGGGTTGAGCGGACGCCCGTTGCAGAAGCGCAGCGAGGCGTTTCTGACCCGCGCCGCCCAACGTCTCGAGGGCCGTTTGCCCATCGTTAGCGTTGGAGGAATTATGACGCCGCAGGACGCCTTGCGTCGTCTGGAAATGGGCGCGACGCTGGTGCAGGTTTATACCGGCCTGGTCTATGCCGGGCCGGGCCTGGTACGGCAAATCGTTCGGCAGTGTCGGAGAACGCGATGAACCGAAAGTGTTTCCCTGAACGAAACAGGCGATCAACAGCCGCCGCTGCGACGCCATACCCTGCCGGGCGCCGGTTCTGGATTGTGCTGCTGGCTGTTCTGCTTCTGGCGGCCTGTGTCCCGGCGGTTGACCTGAAGGCGTTGACCCCGCTGCCGACAGTCGAGGGCGCGGTTCCCCTGTGGGTGGCGACAGAGGCGCTGGATGCGCTGACGACCTTTCGTTACCTGACCGATGGCGAGGTGACCTCGGACGGAAACGTGGGCCGTTATCATGTCGAAGGGATATATCAGCATGAGGGCCGCGCCTGGCGCGCCCGCTGTACAGTTGACGCCGCAGGCCAGGAGGCGGCCCTGGAAATCTATTCGACGGAGAGCCGCTTGTGGTGGTCGGCGCCGGGCGCCAACGACTGGCAGGCGGTGACGCGCTGGCCAGCCTTTCGCCAGATTGCCGAGGATTCTGGCCCCTTTGCCTACTGGCCTGTGCCAGTAGAATATCAGCCGGGCGTGCCTCAGCCGGAAACCCGCCAGGTGGATGGCCTGGCGTGTCGCGATTATCTTTTCCAGCCCCTGGATACCTCCAGGGAGGCTACCTTGCGTCTTTGTCTGACCCCTGATACCAGCGTTCCCTTACGCATGGAGTACACGGCTCAGGAGAAGGAGCGGCGGATTCACGTCGTGCGTGAGTTCGTTGACCTCAACGATGCAACCATCGTTGTCCCGTCGCCGTTTGAATAACGCCTCGCAGCGGGGTTAACAGGGTTAAGGAAGGAGGAGGAGATCATGAATCTGGTCACTGGTGCGACCGGCCATATCGGCAATGTGCTTGTTCGTCAACTTCTGGCGCGCGGTCAAGCGGTGCGCGTTCTGGTGCGCCCCTCTCGCCCCCTGACCGCGCTGGATGGCTTGAACGTCGAACTGGCCTGGGGCGATGTGCTGGATTTCGATTCGCTACCGCGAGCGTTGCGGGATGTGAAAGTGGTTTACCATCTGGCCGCGCGCGTCAGTCTGGCAAGCGGGCCTGATCCGCTTACGGAACGCGTCAATCTCGATGGAACACGCAACCTGCTCGCCGCGCTGCAGGCGACGTGGGGGAAAGGGGATGGCGGGCGACTGGTGTATGTCAGTTCGATTTACGCGTTGCGCGCTCCCGCCGAGGGCGTGATTGATGAAACGTTGCCTTTTGATCCCCAGGCGGCGCGTGGCGCATACGATTACTCGAAAGCAGCTGCCAGCCTGGCGGTCCAACAGGCCGCTGCGGAGGGCCTGGATGCGGTGATTGTTTGCCCAACGGCAGTGATTGGCCCGTATGATTTCCACGGCTCCGAAAGCGGACGGGGGATTCGTTATGCCATGTCGCCGGGCGTGAAATTCTACGTTGCGGGAGCGTATGACTTTGTGGATGTGCGCGATGTGGCGCAAGGGTGTATCCTGGCCGCCGAACGTGGACGCAGAGGGGAGACTTACATTCTGGGCAGCGAGCGGCTCTCCGTGCGCACAGTGATGGAGATGGTCGGGGAGGAGACGGGCGGCTGGCGGGTTTTGGTGCGTATCCCCGACTGGCTGGCCGATTGCGTGGCGGAACTGGCTCCCTTGTTTTCCGAGCGGCCTATTGTCACTCCCTACTCGCTGGCGGCGGTGCGCAGCAACTCTCGCATCTGTCATGCGAAGGCCGAGCGGGAGTTGGGGTTTCGGCCGCGCCCGGCGCGGCAAGCCATTGCCGATAGCGTGCGCTGGCATCAGTATCGGACGGAAACCGCCGCCGGACGTGCCGCGACGCTGGTTGAGCCGGCCTTCTGAATTCGGGCGGCCCCCCTGCGTCAGGACAATGCTGTCAGGGCTTCGGCAACGGCATCGTTCAGGCTCAAACGATTCCCCTCTTCCCACAACTGTTGCCAGCGTTCACTGCCCAGTTGCGCTTCCAGATTGAGGAAACGTTGTTCGGTGTAGGTGCTGCGAAAACCGGGGGGCCAGAGCATGCCGCTGAAACTGCGCAGGGCGTTGGCCGCCCCCCACAGCCGCGCCGCGCGCTCGAGGTGGCCGGCCTGTTCCGCGACTTCGGCAGCGCGTTCGACGCCCCAGGCGAGACCCCAGTAATCTTTCAGGTCATGCGCGCGGGCCAGGTTCTCACGATACAGGGCAATGGCTTCGGCACGCTTTCCCTGTCCAAACAGAGCCGCGCCCAGGTACAACTGCATGTTCACGCGTTGAGTCGGATCGTTCAGTGTTGCGTACAGGGTCAGGGCGCGCTGGTAGAAATCCTGCGCTTGTTGGTACTCTTTGCGTTGTAACGCCGTATGCCCCAGGAACATGAGCGCTTCGGCGCAGGCCCAGGGCTGTCCCAATCTCTGGAACGCTTCCAGGCTGCGCAAGAAGTAGAATACTGCCTGCTCGAAATTGCCGCTTTCCAGCGCATTGACTCCCAGGTGGTCCCAGACCCAGGCGACGTTTTCCCAATCTTCCAGTTTCTGGAAGACGGCGAGGCATTCTTCAAAGGCGTTCTGGGCCTGATCGAATGCACCGAGGGCGCGTTCCACGGCGCCGACTCCCAGCAGGCACAGGCCGTAAAAACGTTGTTCGCCCAAATGGCGCGCCACATCCACCCCTTCCTCGAAGCGGAGACGCGCCACGTCTAACGAGCCGCTGACCATCCCCAGCCATCCCGCGCCCCACAAGGCTTTGCAACGCGCGAGCGAGATCTCCGCAGGCGCGCTTTCGAGAATCGCGTTCAGCCAGCGCTGACCCTCTTCCACGTGGCCATGCACCTGCCAGAAGCGCCAGATGACGCCGGCAATGCGCAAGGCGCTCTCGTAATCGGCAGTATCCATTGCCCAGCGCAGGGCCGCGCGCAGGTTATCGTGTTCGATTTCCAGTTGACGCAACCATTCGGGAGTGATCGAAGCCCCGCCGCTGGCTTCCAGCCTCTCTACGAAGTCACGATAATATTGGAGATGGCGGCGTCGGGCGCTTTCTTCCTGACCGCTGGCGCGTAATCGCTCGAGAGCATACTCGCGCAGCACTTCCAGCAGGCTGAAGCGCGGCTCGCCGTTGGGGGAGGACTGTCGCTGGAGCATGCTTTTGTCAATCAGCGAAGCCAGCAATTCGATGATGGCCGTCGTCGCCACACGATTGCCTGTGAACCATATGGCCTGGGCGGCCTCCATCGTGAAACTCCCGGCAAAGACCCCCAGATGAGCGTACAGAGATTGTTCTTCCGCATTGAGCAAGCGATAACTCCACTCGATGGTGTCGCGCATGCTTTGATGGCGCGGCAGAACGTCCACATTCCTGTCGCTTAAAACCGAGAGGGTATTGTTGAGTTCCCTGAGTAAGGCGGCCGGTGAAAACAGCTTGACGCGCGCCGCGGCCAGTTCAATTGCCAGCGGAATTCCCTCCAGACGCACACAAATCTCGGCGATGGCGCGGGCGTTCTCGTCGGTCAGCTGGAAATCGCTCTGCACCATGCGCGCGCGTGTCAGGAAAAGCGCTACCGATGGGATTTGCGCCAGGGCCTCTGTGGGTGGCAAGTGCGCCAGATTCGGGATCGCCAGCGGGGGAACATTAAACTCAAATTCACCGTACAGGTGCAGGACGCTGCGGCTGGTAACCACGATCTTGAGGCCCGGAGCGTCGTTCAGCAGACGGTTGAGCAGGGGAGCCGCTTCCGCGACCTGCTCGAAATTGTCCAGAACCAGCAAGAGTTGTTTGTTGCGCAGGTGTTCTTTCAGGATTTCATAGCCAACGTGATCTTCGGCCTTGATATGAAGCGTCTGGGCAATGGTGGAGGCCACCAGATCAGGTTCTGTCAGCACTCCCAGCGAGACCAGGAAGACGCCATCGCGGAAATGCGGCAACAAATCGCTGGCCGCCTGCAAGGCCAGACGCGTTTTCCCAATGCCGCCCGGGCCGGTAATGGTCAACAGGCGCACCTCGTCGCGTAACAGGAGGAAGCGCACCGTTTGCAGTTCCTCCTCGCGCCCGATGAAGGGCAGAAAAGCGGCGGGTAAGTTCGTCGGATATGCCAGGTTTGTTTTGCCCTCCCCTTCGGCGGACTGACGTTCCAGGAGACGGGCGTTCAGCACCGCGGCCAGTGAGCGTAACAGCGAGGCGCGGTAACGCACAAAAGTCGCGACGCTGACATGGAGCATCAGGGAGTATTCCTGAAGGCTGGCTCCCGGCTTGTCCAGGATGGCTTTCAGCGTTTTCCGTTGTTTCTCCGATAACGGTAGCCCGCGCAGCAGGTTATAAACGTTCTGAAGCCCCCCTTGCTGACGCACCCATTCGCTAAAGGCTTCCTCTTCCAGCAGCGTTTCTGGTTCGGTCAGCAGGTTTTTTATGTGCTCTTCGTCCCATCTCAAAAGCGTGCTTGCCTGGGGAACGGGCCTGTTCATATGGCAACTCCTCGGATCAGAGGGAAGGCGATCAGAAAGGGCGTAAATTGTGTCTGGACAATATAATCTGTTTTTCAAAGTCTGGCACCGTTTTGAGCAAGATTCGCGTCATTTGTGAGTAAATTCCCGGCGACAGGTGATATATGATGAAAACTGGAAAAACCTGAGTGATCTTTAATCATCATAACACAGAAGCGCGACAATGCAATTCTTTATTTATTGCCGCGCGAAAATTGCAAGGAAGTTATAACGGAACACAGGCAAGACGGCGAGTATCCTGATATCCGAAGGAGGTAACCATGCCGCGTCGAATTTGGTATAGCATTCTGGCGTTATCTTTGCTGGGGAGTGTGCTGCTGGCCGCGACGGTCGGCGCCGCGCCCAGGCAGGCCGACCGCGGCGCCTGGGCGCCGAACGTCGCGTATGCCGTAGGCGATACGGTGACCTACAACGGCGTGGTGTATAAATGCATCCAGGCGCACACCTCGCTGACCGGTTGGGAGCCGCCGAACGTGCCGGCCCTCTGGCAGCCGATCGGCACGCCGACGCCCGGCGGTGGGGCGACCGCGACTCGTACGCCGACGCGCACCAACACGCCTTCCGGCGCGACCGCGACTCGTACGCCGACGCGCACCAACACGCCTTCCGGCGCGACCGCGACTCGTACGCCGACGCGCACCAACACGCCTTCCGGCGCGACCGCGACTCGTACGCCGACGCGCACCAACACTCCGGCTGCCGCGACCAGTACCCCCACGCGTACCAACACGCCGGCTGTGGCCACGAACACGCCTACCCGTACCAACACCCCGGTCCCGCCTACCAGCACGCCGACTTCATCCGGCGGTGGTGGTGTTTGTGCGATGCCCTGGAGCGCGTCAAAGGCGTATGTGAGTGGCGATATCGTTTCCCATAATGGGCATAACTGGCGCGCCAAGTGGTGGACGCAGGGCGAGGAGCCGCCCGGCACCACCGGCGTCTGGGAGGATTTGGGCTCCTGCGCCACGCCGACGCCAGGCCCCACGCCGCGTCCGGGCAATGGCCTGCCAGCAACGCTCTTTGCCCCTTATGCGGATATCAGTTTCACTTCTATTCAGGCGGGCTATCAGGCGACCGGCCAGAAATATTACGCGATTGCCTTCGTGCTTGCTTATGCTGGCTCCTGCACGCCGGCCTGGGATGCCTCTCACCTGATGTCCGAAAACTACTATGCGACCGAGATCAACACCATTCGGGCGGCCGGTGGTGATGTGATCGTCGTCTTTGGTGGCGCGAGTGGCTATGATCTCGCCTCCACCTGCACCACCGTCAGCAGCCTGCAAGCGGCGATTCAATCCGTCATCAACCAGTACAAGGTGACCTGGATTGACCTCAACATTGAGGGCGGCATGGTCTTCGACACGGCCTCGGTGGATCGGCGCAACAAAGCGGTCAAGGCGTTGCAGGATGCCAACCCGAATCTCAAGGTCTCGTACACGCTCCCTGTTCTGGCCTCCGGCCTCCCACAGGAGGAGATCAATGTTCTGACCAATGCCAAGTCGAACGGCGTGCGGATTGATTACGTCAACGTGATGACGATGAACTACGGCCCCTCAGGGATTGACATGGGGCAGGGTTCGATTGATGCCGCTGTCAATACCCACAATCAACTGGTTTCCCTCGGCATCAATGCCAAGATTGGGATTACGCCGATGATTGGGCAGAACAACACGGCGGGCGAAATCTTCTACCTGAGCGATGCGGATGAGGTAGTTGCGTTCGCCAAAGCCAACAGTTACGTCGGCTGGCTCTCCTTCTGGTCGCTGGGCCGCGATAATGGCGGCTGCCCTGGCCAGACTACCGCCTCGCCGTTCTGCAGTGGTCTCACGCAAGGTACGTACGATTTCACCAACAAGTTCAAAGCGTTCCCGTAAAAAAATCCCAACGTCCCGGTCTCTCCGTGCTGGCTCCTGGGAATACCAGGAGCCAATTTTTTTGGCCGGGTAACTACCACCCGTGTCATTGCGAGCCGCCGAAGGCGGCGAAGCAATCCCCCTGCTTACCAGGAGATTGCTCTCCCCACGCTACGCTCCACCACGCTCCGCTCGTGGCAGGCGGGACATGTGTTACGCTCGCAATGAAGAGGCAGAGGGTTCTTCGTTGCTTATGGTAGGTAGATCGACAATGTTACATTAGACGTTTGTTCTGTAAAACGCCATGTTTTCTATCACTATGAGCAATAGCGAAGCAGTCTCCCGGTCTACCAGGAGATTGCTTCGGGCAAAGAACACCCTCGCCATGACAACTATGCGAAAGTATAACATTGTCGAGCCGGTTACAACGAATCAACGAATGCAGCGCGCGGCGATTCGTTGTATTCGTGGTCAGGTATTCGTTGACGGTTCGCCCCCCAATACGATCACGGCAGGTCATTACCCCTGGTGGCGTTCGCCGCGCAGGTGGCGGTTTTCTCGTGCCAGTTGGAGATCGCCTTGAGCTACACCCCTGCCAGGTGAGCGATACTACGAACGTTTCTCCCGGCGATGGTGGGCGATTCGGGGAACGTTGCTGGGATTACGAAACTGTAATGATGGGCAATGGAATTGTAATGCAATCCGATCAGAAGCGGCGTTACCATATAAGTAAACAGAGATTGAAGTGAGTTCAGAAACAACCTCGTTTGATTCACTTTACCCGAAAGGAGTTGCCATGACACGATTACTTGAAACAGAGATTGAAATGAGTTCAGAAACAACCTCGTTTGATTCGCCTTACCGGAAAGGAGGTATGCCATGAAACGCTTACTCGGTCTTACCATAACGGTTCTTGTGGCGGCCATGTTGCTGCTGGCGGCGGTGGCGGGGGCCGCGCCGAAACAGGCCGACCGCGGCGCTTGGGCGCCGGGCGTCTCCTATGCTGTGGGTGATACGGTGACCTATAACGGCGTGGTGTACAAGTGCCTTCAGGCGCACACTTCGCAGGTTGGCTGGGAGCCGCCGAATGTGCCGGCCCTCTGGCAGCCCATCGGCACGCCGACGCCCGGCGGTGGGGCGACGAATACGCCGACGCGCACCAACACACCTTCGGGCGCGACCGCGACCCGTACCCCGACGCGCACGAACACGCCTTCGGGTGCGACCGCGACCCGCACCCCGACGCGCACCAATACCCCGGCTGCCGCGACGAATACTCCCACGCGCACCAACACGCCGGCCGTGGCTACCAATACTCCCACGCGCACGCCGACCAGCGCGCCGGTCAGCGGCCTGCAAATTGGCGCTTACTTTGCGGAATGGGACGTGTATGGTCGTAACTATCACGTCAAGAACATTAAAGACAGCGGTTCGGCCTCGAAACTGACCTTCATCAACTATGCTTTTGGCAACGTGCAGAACGGTCAGTGTGTGATCGGCGATGCCTATGCCGCCTACGACAAGTTCTACGATGCGGCCAGCAGCGTGGACGGAGTGTCGGACACGTGGGATACGGGGGCGCTGCGCGGCAACTTCAACCAGTTGCGGAAGTTGAAGGCGATGTACCCGAACATCAAGGTCATCTACTCGTTCGGCGGCTGGTCCTGGTCAGGTGGTTTTGGGCAGGCGGCGGCGAACCCGACGGCGTTTGCCGACTCGTGCTACAACCTGATCCATGACCCGCGCTGGGATGGGTTGTTCGACGGGATTGACATTGACTGGGAGTACCCGAACGCCTGCGGGCTGACGTGCGACACGAGCGGCCCTGCGGCCTACAAGAACCTGATGGCGGCGTTGCGCAGCCGGTTTGGTTCTTCCTTCCTGGTGACGTCGGCGGTGCCGGGCGGGTATGACAAGATCAATGCGGCGGACTACGGTGGGGCGGCGCAGTATGTTGACTGGTACAACGTGATGACCTACGACTTCTTTGGCGCTTTCGATGCGGATGGTCCGACGGCGCCGCACTCGGCGTTGTACTCGTACAGTGGGATTCCCATCCCGGAGTTCTACTCGGACTACGCCATCCAGTTGTACAAGAGCAAGGGTGTGGCGGCGAGCAAGTTGTTGCTGGGGGTTGGGTTCTATGGTCGCGGCTGGACGGGTGTGACGCAGAGTGCGCCGGGTGGTTCGGCGACCGGGCCTGCGCAGGGCACGTATGAGCAGGGCATTGACGATTACAAGGTGCTGAAGACGACGTGTCCGGCGACGGGCACGGTGGGCGGCACAGCGTATGCGTACTGCTCGCCGAACTGGTGGAGTTACGACACGCCGAGCACGCTGGCGGGGAAGATGAGTTATGTGAAGAGCCAGGGCTTGAAGGGCGTATTCGCCTGGGAGTTGTCGGGCGATACGAGCAATGGCGAACTGATCACGGCCCTCTACAATAATCGCTAAAGATCGACCCTGGTCAGGTAAAGCGCCGGGCATTGTCGCCCGGCGCTTTTTTTAACTTGCCAACGCCCGCAGGCTGCCGCGTTTTCCTTTCAGCATGAGAGAGATCCCTTTGCTTTTGAGGCTTTGCGCGGTGCGTGTGTTGCCGGGAATCCAAAGGTAGGATGGTGCATAGGGGATTGAGCATGTTGCTTTGGATTTGCAGGTTGTTTAATGTGTTGAGCATTTCTTGTGACCTGCGCGCGCAGATTTTGAGCAACATGCGTCAGGATTGAGAAACTGCTGGTAAGCCAGAAGAGTATGCTGTAGATGGAGAATTTTGTGAAGGAGGCATTGGATGAAACGCGTGATCAATCTGACGATGGCGATTCTGGTCGTTGGAAGTCTGTTGTTGGCGGCAGCCGTGAGCGCCGCGCCCAAGCAGGCCGACCGTGGCGCCTGGGCGCCGGGCGTCGCGTATGCTGTCGGCGATACGGTGACCTACAACGGCGTGGTGTACAAGTGTATTCAGGCGCACACCTCGCTGACCGGCTGGGAGCCGCCGAACGTGCCGGCCCTCTGGCAGCCTATCGGCACGCCGACGCCCGGCGGTGGCGCGGCGACGAATACTCCCACGCGCACCAACACCCCGGCTGCCGCGACCAGTACTCCCACGCGCACCCCGACGCGCACGAATACGCCTGCTGGCGCGACAAATACGCCCACGCGCACCAACACCCCGGCTGCGGCTACCAACACTCCCACGCGCACGCCGACCTCTTCTGGCGCCGCCTGCTGGCCGGCCTGGGATGCGAATACGGCGTACAACGGTGGGGCGCAGGTGAGTTACAACGGTGTGAACTATCAGGCGGCGTACTGGACGCAGGGGCAGCGGCCCGACTTGTACAGTGGCCCGGCTGGCAGCGGTCAGCCGTGGATCCCGATGGGCGCTTGTGGCGGCGGCGCGGCGACGAATACGCCCACACGCACCAACACCCCGGCTGCCGCGACCAGTACCCCCACGCGCACGCCAACGCGCACCAACACGCCCGCCGGCCCAACCGCAACGCCGACGCGTACTCCTACGCCTGGCGGTGGCGGCGGTGGTTTGCCCAAGCATGTCATTACCGGTTACTGGCAAAACTTTAACAACGGCGCCAAAGTGTTGAAACTGCGCGATGTGCCGGCGGCCTATAACCTGATTGCCGTAGCCTTTGCCGATGCCACTGCCAATCCTGGCGAGGTGACCTTCGCCATTGACTCCGGCCTGGCCTCGGCCCTGGGCGGCTATACCCAGAGCGAATTTATCAGCGACATCAACACCCTCCATTCACAGGGCCGCAAGGTTATTATCTCGGTTGGCGGTCAGAATGGCACGGTGGCCGTCAACAGTTCTACGGCGGCGACCAACTTTGCCAACAGTATCGTCAACCTGATGAATCAATATGGCTTCGACGGTGTGGATATCGACCTGGAAAACGGCATCAACGCGACCTACATGGAGCAGGCATTGCGCAATATTGCCTCCCGCAAGCCGGGCGTGATTATCACCATGGCGCCGCAGACGATCGATATGCAATCGACCGGCATGGAGTACTTCAAACTGGCGCTGGCCATCAAGGATATCCTCACCATCGTCAACACGCAGTACTACAACTCCGGCACCATGTTGGGCTGTGACGGTAAAGTCTATGCCCAGGGCACTGTGGATTTCCTGGTCGCGCTGGCCTGCATCCAGTTGCAGAATGGCCTGCGTCCCGATCAAATTGGTCTGGGTTTGCCGGCCTCGCCTTCGGCGGCAGGCGGCGGTTACGTCAACCCGACCGTGGTCAACAATGCCCTCGACTGCCTGACCATGGGCACGAACTGCGGCACATTCCGACCGTCTCAAACCTGGCCCGGTATTCGTGGCGCGATGACCTGGTCGATCAACTGGGATGCCAGCAATGGCTACAACTGGGTGAATACGGTATCGGCGCATTTGCCCAGCGTTCCCTGAAAGGAAAGAGGCTCTCCGACGACCCTGTACTGTGGCCGGAGAGCCTCTGGCTATCTTTTGTAGAAAGGAGGCGTTTTTTGCCTGGGATAAAGGTTGCGAATGATCATACTACGATCATGGGTTTCTTGAAATGACTTACTTACTTCAAGAGGAGGCAGATATGAAACGTTTTGTTGGTCTTACCATAGCAATTCTGGCAGCGGCCGGTCTGATGCTGGCGGCGGTGGCGGGAGCCGCGCCGCAGCGCGCCGACCGCGGTGCCTGGGCGCCGGGCGTCGCGTACGCTGTGGGTGATACGGTGACCTACAACGGCGTGGTGTACAAGTGCCTTCAGGCGCACACTTCGCAGACTGGCTGGGAGCCGCCGAACGTGCCGGCCCTCTGGCAGCCCATCGGCACGCCGACGCCCGGCGGTGGGGCGACGGCCACGCGTACCCCGACGCGCACGAACACACCTTCGGGCGCGACCGCCACGCGCACCCCGACGCGCACAAATACGCCTGCTGGCGCGACAAATACGCCCACGCGCACCAATACCCCGGCTGCGGCTACCAACACTCCCACGCGCACACCGACCTCTTCTGGCGCCGCCTGCTGGCCGGCCTGGGATGCGAATACGGCGTACAACGGTGGGGCGCAGG
>Ga0315298_1000119_pt1 | contig 152602 bp, 148 predicted proteins | sample WHS_1_MG_FD_203077 | JGI IMG/M metagenome (GOLD analysis project Ga0315298, IMG submission 203077) | Extremophilic microbial mat communities from Washburn Hot Springs, YNP, Wyoming, USA - WHS_1_MG | ecosystem: Environmental > Aquatic > Thermal springs > Hot (42-90C) | place: USA: Wyoming...
CGCTGCAACAAATCTGTCATGCAACAGCAGAGAAGCGGAATCTTACAGCTTTCCGCAGACTCTTGCAAGCCCCGCGTTTCCCAATCCAGCTTCCGCTCAATCCAGGAAAGCGCCGAATTCTATAGACTTCCCAAAACCGTGGCAAGTGTTTCAGATGCAATAATCGTAATCGACCGTCAGCGGCGCATGGTCGGAGAAGCGGCTTTCCCTGTATACACGGGCATATTTCGCCGCGGCAGCAATGCCCGGCGTCGCAATCTGGTAATCGATCCGCCACCCCACGTTCTTCGCCCATGCCTGCCCGCGGTTGCTCCACCAGGTATAGGCCTCTCCGGTGGCGTCCGGATGGAGCCTGCGATAGACATCCGCCCAGCCCACCTCGTCGAAAACATGACTCATCCAGGCGCGCTCTTCGGGAAGGAATCCGGAGTTTTTCAAATTCCCCTTCCAGTTTTTGAGATCGATTTCGCGGTGCGCGATGTTCCAGTCCCCGCAAAGGATCACGTCCCGCCCTCCCGCCCTCAGTTCGCGCAAATGGGGGAGGAATTTATCCAGGAAATAATATTTCACCTGCTGGCGCTCTTCCGAACTCGAACCGGAGGGGAGATAGAGCGAAATCACAGAAAGGCTGCCGAAATCTGCCTGAAGATAGCGCCCTTCCGCGTCGATATCGGCAACCCCCAGGCCCTCGACGATGCCGTCGGGCTTTCTTTTCGAATAGATTCCCACCCCGCTGTAGCCCTTTTTTTCCGCATAATGGAAAGCGCCGAAATAGCCCGGAGGATTGAGCATTTCAGGCTGCATGTCGGCAAATTGTGCCTTGAGTTCCTGCAGGCAGACAAAATCCGCATCCTGAACGGCCATCCATTCGAAAAACCCTTTTCTGGCAGCGGACCGGATGCCGTTGAGGTTTAGGGTGATTATGCGTAACATAGTATTTCCATTTAAGTTCCGGATGTTCAGATGCAGGATTTCAGCAGGGAATTCATCGAATTCGCGCTCGATCGGGAAGTATTGCGCTTCGGCGAATTCAGGACCAAAGCGGGAAGGCTTTCCCCCTATTTCTTCAACGCAGGGCTATTCAACGACGGCGAATCGCTCGGCAAACTGGGTGAATTCTACGCCAAAGCGATACTCGCCTCAAAAATCGGATTCGACATGCTGTTCGGCCCCGCCTACAAGGGCATCCCGCTCGCTGCCGCAACTTCGATAGCACTGGCTTCCCTGGGCGCCAACCGCCCTTTCTGCTTCAACAGGAAGGAAACGAAAGACCACGGCGAAGGCGGGAACACTGTCGGCGCGCCGTTGAAAGGGCGAGTGCTGATCATAGACGACGTGATATCCGCAGGCACTTCCGTTCGCGAATCGGTCGAAATCATCAAAAATGCCGGGGCAGAACCCTGCTGCGTCGCCATTGCGCTCGACCGGATGGAGCGGGGCCTCACCGAGAAATCGGCGGCGAAAGAAGTCGAATCCGCGCACGGCATCCCGGTCCTCAGCATCGCCTCTCTCGACGACCTTCTCGCCTATCTCGACGGCGCGGAAGGCATGGCGGAAAATCTGCGGAACGTCAGGAATTATCGCGACCAATACGGAGTCGACACCCATGCTCGATAAAACAGTCCTCTCTCTCGCCCTGCTTTGCCTTCTTGCTTCGCCCCCGGTGATGGCCAGCTCGATCAAGTGCGTCGACAGCAAGGGGGTCACCCATTACGGCGACACCATCCCCCTGGAGTGCGCCAACAGGCCGGTGACCGAACTCGACGACAAGGGCGTTCCCGCAAAGGAAAACCCGGCAGACATGACTTCGGACGAACGCAGGACGCTGGAACTGGAAGTGCAGAAGGAAGCGGCCCAGGCACAGCAGGCAAGGGATGCCCGGCGCCACGACAGCGCGCTGCTCGGCACCTATGCGAGCGAAGCGGAAATCGACATGGCGCGAGACAGGAATGTGCAGCAACTCAGCCTCGCTCTCTCCAATGTCGAATCCAGGCTCAAATCGGCCAAGGAAAAACTGAGCCAGTACAATACCCAGGCGGGCAGCTTCCAGCAAAAGAACCAGCCCGTCCCGCCGGATCTCGCGCAGAGCCTATCCGCAGCCAAAAAGGAAGTCGCCGACCTCGAAGTGGAGCGCGCCCAGAAGCAGCAGGATCTCTCCGCCATGAAGGACAAATACGATGCCGACAAGAAGCGCTACAGGGAACTCACCCAGAAACAGCCTGCCCAGTAGGGTATTGCTCCCGCTCATCCTGGTGCTGGCAGCCTGTTCCTCCGACAACGGCGGGAAGGCGGAAATGCAGAAGGCACTCGCCTATCTGAACAACGACCCGACCGCTTCCAGCACCGACGGCGTGACCTTCGGCGACCCCAATTACTGGCACAGCGAATGCAGGGCGGATACCCCGCTCTGGAAAGCAGCAGTCGATGCCTGCAACAAGGGGGAAGGACATCCTCCCGTGTGCGAAATCATCCGGAACGGCTGCCCCTGAGCGGCCTGCGCCGCGCCTCATTTTCCGCCGAATAGGGCACTCCCCGCAGAACGGCGATCTGCCTGAGCAGAGGAGCGAGCACCGGATCGAGCTTCTGGCGCAGCAGGGTGCCGCTCGCAGTCGTCCTGGAAAGAATGGGAAAGATGGACCGCCCTCCCGTCGAAGCGAGAACGATCATCGCGAACAGCTCATCCCTGTGGCGGGGAAACTCCTGCAGGAATTTCCCCTGCAGAGAATCCGGATCGCTGCAAAGCCCTGCCGCCTGTTCGATAGCCGATTCTGCCGAATCGCAGGAGACGGCTCCCGCCGGGGAAAAATAGCCCGAGACGGCATCGAGCAATGCCGCCGCCACATCCCGATCTGCAAGCTGGCGCGACACCGCCTCGACCGTTGCGAGAAATGCCTGCCCCGAAGCGGACAGGGTGCGCAGGAGCTGGGCGGAAACGGGATTCGTTGAATTCGCGAGGCTTGCGTTCAGTTCGCTCCAGTCAGATCTCGGCGCTTCCCTCAGCGGAATGTCGTCCGGCTGAAGTTCCAGGAATCCGACATGACAGGCCATGTCCCGCTGCCCCATTCTCCAGAGTCTGTTTCGCGCTTCCCCGGTGGCGCGACCGGATTTGAGCACCAGCCTCACGGTATCGAGAATGACCCCGGACTCGTTTTCGAAGGGCAGAAATTCGACCAGATAGTCGACGAGTACTTTTCCCATCTCCCCTTCGGCAACGCATCGCCTCTCCAGCATCCGCCTCGCATTCGCGGCATCCGGCATGGACCACCAGGCGCGTCTCGCCAGCTCGTCGGTGAGCCCAGCGGAGCAGGCAACGGAAATCACCGCCTCAGGCTCCCCGAAAAGGAGCAGCTTCTCGAGCCCTTCGTCCCTCGCCTGCCCCATCCTCGTCCAGCGCCGCAAGTGAACAGGGTAGCCGCCTGGCGAACCCGTGGCGAGCCCGGCGAGCAGCTCCCTAACCCGCCTCAAATACTGGTCCTGGCGCCCGGTCGGATGCAGCCGGATCGCCGCCTCCCCTCTGGAGGAAAGGCCGTGCACCACCATCGCAGACTCGTCGATGCGTATCGCCTGGATTTCTCCTGCCATCAGGACGTTGAGCCTCAGGGCATCTTCAGGAGCAAGCTCGCTCATGTCAATTGAGCTGGACGCGCTCGCCCCAGGGAACCCCGCCGGATCCCTTGACCAGCCAGATCACGGGATAGGAAGGCTCCATGCCGGGAAATTCGCCCATCGCATCGGTAAAGTAAAGCAGGACATCGGGCCGGATTTCCTGTCGTTCGACCCAATCGAAAACCGGCCTGAAATCGGTTCCCCCTCCCCCCTGGAAGGATTCCGGCATCCTGAATTCTTCCCAGGGTTCGAAATACCAGGGACCGTTCCCGGAAAGATTCGCATCGCAGGCGATGAGGATAATTCTCGCCCGAAGCTGCCCCTTGATGGCGTCGATTTCTGCCAGGAATTCCTTCATTTCTTCCTCTCTCACCGAACCGCTGGTATCGAGAGCGACGACGAGATCGGCTTCCACACTCCTCAAGGAAGGCAGAATCATGTCCCCCTCCCGCCTCGAAGGACGCTGGTAGCTGTAATCGTCCCGCGCAAACTGCGCAAGATGGCGGGAAAGCAGCGCGCGCCAGGACAGCCCGGGCTGCAGCAGTTCCCCGACCATGCGCGCAAGCCCGCCTTCCAGCCTGTCCGCCTGCTGGAGGGCCTGGGCCAGATGCTGCCGCCATGCTTCAGAAAGCGCGGCCAGTTCCTCCCGGCTCGGCGGGGGCGGCATGTTCCCGGAGGAGTTCCCCTTTCCGCTCCCTTCATCGCCGTAGAGATGCTGATCCATGGTTTCCTCGCTGCTTTCCTCATCGATCAGCGGATAGATCTCTTCTGCAGTCATGCCTTCGAAAACGGTCAGGATCAAGGTTCCCGGAGGAGGCGCGAGCCCTTCAGCCGCCAGAACCGGGTTGACGGCATGATCGCAGGCGATGTCCCAGCGGGATCTTGCACGGCGCCCTCTTCTCTCGAAATGGGAAAGTGCGCAGTGCAGCGCTTCGTGGGCGATCACGAACTGCATCTGATCGAGGTTCAATCTTTCGATGTATTCGGGATTGTAGTAGAAATTTCTCGCATCGGTTGCAGTGGTCTTGCACCAGGAGACGGAGACCATGGGCAAACGCAGCGCCAGGGCCCCGAGGAAAGGCTTGTCGAGGATCAGCCGCACCCTGGCTGCAGCCAGTCTGTCCCCGATTTCCATTAGCTGTCGTACAGCATCACGTCGGCCACGGCATTCGCCCATTTCGAGAATTGCGGCACGGCGAAAAGGCGTTGCCCGATCCCCCGGTGGATATCGGATACCACCATGATCCCCATTTCCCGCAGCGGAAATTTCCCGGCATAGTCGAGGATATTCCCGATTCCGGCATCGTCCGCACTTCGGATGGCGCGCCCCACCAGGGCGGAGGCCACCGCATACTGGATGTCGACCTCGTGCGGAACCGGAACCTCTTTTCCGCCAAGAATGGCGTCCAGGTCGGGCATGCGCTCCAGATTCCTGATGAAGGCGTGGAGCTCGAGTCCTGCCGCAGGCCCGACGCAGGACTGAAGCGCGGGAAGGAGGAGATCCGGAATATCTCCGAATTTTCTGAGCGCCCGGCTTGCGAATTCCCAGGAACGCGGGCTGGGAAAGGCAATGGGGCGGTTCGCGGGATCGAAGTCGAAAAGGAGTTCCGGGCGGAATCGCAGGAATCCCACCAGACGCTCGTCGATTCCGTTGGCATAGGCCCACGCCGCCCAGTCCTCGATATTCGCCTCGACTTCGAAATGGGAGAACCGGTTGGCGAGCGGGGAAGGCATGGTGTAGGTGACGCCCCGGTCCCCCTGCCGGTTCCCGGCTGCGAATATCGCCCAGCCGTCCGGGACCCTGTAGTCCCCGAGCCGCCTGTCGAGAATCAGCTGATAGGCTGCCGCGGAAACGCTGGGCGGGCTGGAGGTGATTTCGTCGAGAAACAGGATGCCTTGCTGTCCATGGCGGATTTCGTCGGGAAGCATGGCGGGAATCGCCCATTCGACGCGATTTTCGACCCTGAAGGGAATGCCGCGAAGATCAGAAGGTTCCATCTGCGACAGACGGATGTCGATCATGGGAACGGCATGCTTCGCCGCGACCTGGGTGACGATCTGGGATTTCCCGACGCCGGGAGGGCCCCAGAGCATCACGGGGGTGTGATGCCCCTCCCGGGTGCTCGAAAATTCCCGATCGAGTATGGTCGAAAGTTGTGCCGGGCGCATCGCACTCTCCAGCCTGAGCAAATCAGAATATGCTGATTATATCCCCTGCATCGGCTCCCCGCCAACCATCCTCAGCCGGCAAGTTTCTGCTTCAGAATCTCGGAGAGCTGGGTGGGATTCGCCTGCCCCCTGGTCGCCTTCATCGCCTGTCCGACGAAAAATGCAAAAAGCTTGTCGCGCCCGGCCCTGTAATCGGCGACTTGGGAAGGATTGTTCGAGATGATCTCGTCGACGATTTTCTCCAGCGCGCTTGAATCGGAAATCTGCTTCAAGCCCCTGGCCTCGATGATGGCATCGGCTTCTCCCTCTCCGTTCCACATCGCTTCGAACACTTCCTTGGCGATCTTTCCGGAAATCGTTCCGTCCCCGATGCGATTCAGGAGTCCGGCCAGCGCCCGGCTCGAAATCGGGCATTTTGCGATCTCGATCCCCGCCTTGTTGAGCCAGCCGTTGACTTCTCCCATGACCCAGTTGGCGCAAACCTTGGGATCGGAGTAAATGCTCACAACCTCCTCGAAATAGGCGGCAAGCTCCTTCGAGGAAGTCAGAACGCCTGCGTCGTAGGCGGACAGCCCGAAATCGGAAACATAGCGGATGCGCTTCGCCTGCGGCAATTCGGGAAGCGTTTTTGCGACTTCCGCTATCCATGCCTCCGAGATTTCCAGCGGAAGCAGATCGGGGTCGGGGAAATAGCGGTAATCGTGCGCCTCCTCCTTCGATCGCATGGCGCGCGTCTCGCCCTTGTCGGAATCGAACAGCACGGTCGCCTGCTGTATTTTCCCGCCATTCTCCAGCGTGTCGATCTGCCACTGGATTTCGTATTCGATGGCCTGCTGCAGGAAACGGAACGAATTGAGGTTCTTGATTTCGCGCCGGGTGCCCAGCGGACCGCCGGGGCGCCGCACCGAAACGTTGGCGTCACACCTGAAAGAGCCTTCCTGCATGTTCCCGTCGCAGATGTCGAGATAGCGCACCAAAGAATGCAGTTCCCTGGCATAGGCGACAGCCTCCAGAGGGCTGCTCATGTCGGGCTCGGAGACGATCTCGAGAAGCGGCGTTCCGGCACGGTTCAGATCGATCCCGGTCATGCCGTGGAAATCCTCGTGCAGCGACTTTCCCGCATCTTCCTCGAGATGCGCGCGGGTCAACCTGACCTTTTTCTCGGCCCCGTCAACCAGAATGGAGATCTCCCCGCCCAGCACCACCGGAAGGTCGAACTGGCTGATCTGATAACCCTTGGGCAGATCGGGGTAAAAATAATTCTTTCTGGAAAAAACCGAGCGGCGCGCAACTTTCGCCCCTACCGCGAGACCGAACTTGATCGCGCGCTCCACCGCCCCCCTGTTCAATACCGGCAAAACCCCGGGAAGCGCGATATCGACTGCGCAGGCCTGGGCGTTGGGCGCGGCGCCGAAAGCCGTGGAAGCCCCGGAGAATATTTTCGATTCGGTCGAGAGCTGCGCGTGCACTTCGAGACCGATGACCACTTCCCATTGCATGTTATCCATCCTTGTTCAAATATTCGGCATCCGGACGTGCCAGTCCGTCGCCTTCTGGTATTGATGGGCGACATTCAGCATTTTCGCTTCCGAGAAATAGTTTCCGATGATCTGCAGCCCCACGGGACGTCCGTTGTCGCCGAATCCCGCGGGAATCGACATGCCGGGAAGCCCGGCCAGATTGACCGCGATCGTGTAGATGTCGGAGAGGTACATCTGCACCGGATCGTCGCCCTTTTCCCCGAGGTCGAACGCGGTGGAAGGCGAAGTCGGCCCCATGATGACGTCGCACTTTTCGAAGCTCTCGGCAAAATCCCTGGCAATCAGGCGGCGCAGCTTTTGCGCCTGCATGTAGTAGGCGTCGTAATAACCGTGGGAGAGCACATAGGTGCCGACCATGATGCGCCGTTTCACTTCCGACCCGAAGCCTTCCGCGCGGGAATTCTCGTACATCTCGGCCAGATCCCGGTAGTTCGCAGAACGGTGGCCGTAGCGCACGCCGTCGTAGCGGGAAAGATTGCTCGAAGCTTCCGCAGGGGCAAGGACGTAATAGACCGGGATGGAAAGCCGGGTGTTGGGAAGGGAGACCTCGACAATGGCCGCCCCCAGCTTTTCGTATTCGGAAATGGCGGCCTGGACCGCCTTTTCGACATCCGGGCTCAATCCTTGCGCGAAATATTCCTTCGGAATGCCTATCCTGAGTCCCGCCAAAGGCTGCTCCAGATCCCGCGTATAATCCTCCGGCTGCCGCTCCAGGCTGGTCGAGTCGCGCTTGTCGAATCCCGCCATCGCATTGAGCAAAATAGCGAGGTCTTCCGCCGATTTCGCCATCGGTCCGCCCTGGTCCAGGCTGGAAGCAAAAGCGATCATGCCGTAACGCGATACGAGGCCGTAAGTCGGCTTGATCCCGGAAATGCCGCAAAGGGCGGCGGGCTGCCTGATCGAGCCGCCGGTATCGGTCCCTGTCGCGGCAGGCGCCATGCGCGCCGCAACAGCGGCAGCGGAACCGCCCGAGCTCCCTCCCGGAACGGCCTTGATGTCCCACGGATTCTTAACCGGACCGAAAAAAGAGGTCTCGTTGGAAGAGCCCATGGCGAACTCGTCCATGTTCGTCTTGCCCAGATTCACCGCTCCTGCGGCATTGAAGCGTTCGATCACGTGAGCGTCGTAAGGCGAAACGAAATTGGAAAGCATTTTCGAACCGCAGGTGGTGACCCAGTTTTTCGCGCAGAAGATGTCCTTCTGCGCAACCGGAATTCCTGTCAGCGGTCCCGCGCGTCCGGATGAAATCATGGCGTCCGCGATCCTCGCCTGATCGAGGCTCGCTTCCGGATCCACCGTGACGAAGGCGTTGAGCACGGGATTGAGCTCATCCACCCTCTTGAGGAATTCCCGGGTCAGCTCGACGCTGGATATTTTTCTGTCCGCGAGCTGCGCGGAAAGCTCTTTCAAACTTGAATTGAACATGGATCGGTCCGGATGAAAAACTTATTCGATGACTTTGGGTACGAGGTAAAGCGCGGCTTCCACCTGCGGCGCCCCCTTCTGGAAAGCTTCGTGCTGATCGGTTTCGGTCACGGTGTCGCTGCGCAATCTGAGCACGATCTCCTGGGCATGGGACATCGGCGCTATGCCGCTGGTATCCACCGCCTGCATCTCTTCGATCAGGCTGAAAATCCTGGACAACTGGACGCGCGTCGCCTCGGCTTCCGCATCGCTCACGGCTATCCTGGAAAGACTCGCGATCCGCCTCACGTCGCTCAGGGAAATGGACATAAAAACACCTTAGTTCTTTAACAAAATCGGTTTTATAGGGTATCATAAAACCTTTATTTCTTGCACCTTTCACTCGAGCACCGCACGCTATGTTTAACTTCCTGAACGGCTTCCTCCGACCCAATGATCTCGCCATCGACCTGGGCACCGCCAACACCCTGATCTACATGTCCGGACAGGGCATCGTCCTGAACGAACCTTCCGTGGTTGCCATCAGGCAAAACGGCGGACCGAACGGCAAGAAGGTCATCCAGCAGGTCGGACTCGCCGCAAAGCAGATGCTGGGCAGGACGCCCGGCAACATCACCGCCATCCGCCCCATGAAAGACGGCGTCATTGCCGACTTCACCGTGACGGAACAGATGCTCAAGCATTTCATCAAGAAGGTGCGCCACACCGGGCCTTTTTCTTCCAGCCCGAGGATCGTGATTTGCGTCCCCTGCGGATCGACCCAGGTCGAGCGGCGGGCCATCCGGGAATCCGCGATGGGCGCCGGAGCAAAGAAGGTGGAGCTGATCGAAGAGCCCATGGCCGCCGCAATCGGCGCGGGACTCCCGGTCGAGGAGGCTTCGGGCTCCATGGTCGTCGACATCGGCGGTGGAACGACCGAAGTCGGGGTCATTTCGCTGGGCGGGCTGGTCTATTCCGGTTCCGTCAGGGTCGGAGGAGACAAGTTCGACGAAGCGATCATCAACTACATCCGCCGCAACTACGGCATGCTGATCGGGGAAACCACTGCAGAAATGATCAAGAAGGAAATCGGCTCCGCCTTCCCGGGCAACGAAGTCAGGGAAAAGGAAGTCAAGGGCAGAAACCTTTCCGAAGGCATTCCGCGAAGCTTCACCATTTCCAGCAACGAAATCCTGGAAGCGCTTACCGAACCCCTGAACAGCATCGTGAGCGCGGTCAAATCCGCCCTGGAGCAAACCCCGCCCGAACTTGCCGCAGACATCGCGGAAAAGGGGCTGGTCCTGACGGGGGGCGGTGCGCTGCTGCGCGACATAGACAGGCTCCTGATGGAGGAAACCTCACTCCCCGTGATCATCGCCGACGACCCGCTGACCTGCGTGGTCCGCGGCTCCGGAATCGCGCTCGAAAAAATGGACGAGCTGGGCAGCATCTTCACGAATGACTGATGGAACATGAATTATTCAGCCGCGGACCCAGCCCTGCGGTCCGGCTGACCTTTTTCACCCTGCTCTCGCTGCTGCTTCTCGTCAGCGACGCCCATTACAGCTACCTCAAAACCCTGAGGACCGGCATTGCCACAGCGATCTACCCTCTGCAGCGCATTGCAATGATGCCCGTCGAACTGCTCGGCGCGATGAGCGATTACACCCGGACGCAATCCTCGCTGGTGAAGGAAAATACCTTTCTCCAGAAGCAGAATCTGGAAGACCGGGCCGCCCTGCTGCGCTATCGGGCGATTCAGCAGGAAAACGATCACCTGAGACAGCTTTTCGGGGCGAGGGCGCGTGTCAATTCACCCTCGGTCATGGCCGAAATATTGTATGACGAACGCGACCCGTTCTCGCGCAAGGTCGTCGTGGACAAGGGGCTGCAGGCGCATATCATCGAGGGCAGCGCCGTAATCGACAATGCCGGAGTGATCGGGCAGGTTCTGCAGGTCTATCCCTTTACGAGCGAAATCTCCCTGATCACCGACAAGGATCATCCGACTCCCGTACAGGTGCTGCGCAACGGCCTTCGCGCAGTCATTTTCGGATTCGGATCGAGCAATCTTCTCGATCTGAAATACATGTCGCTCAATACCGACATCCGTCCCGGAGACCTGCTGGTCACCTCCGGACTGGACGGCACCTTCCCTGCAGGGCTTCCCGTGGCCACCGTCGTGACCGTGGACAGGAATCCCGTCTATGCTTTTTCCCGAATCACCTGCAAACCGGTCGCAGGCGTCAACCGGTACCGGCAGGTGCTGATCCTGGCCCCGGGAGCCCCCCTGCCGCCGCCCATCCCTGCAGCGAAACCCGAGCTTCCTCCTGCCAGAGGGAAAAAATAGTGGAAATCGCCCCGAAAGAGGAAATTCTTCTGCCGGTCAAACCGGGATTCATCGCGCTTTCCCTGTTTTCAGCTTTCCTGCTCAACCTCCTGCCTCTGGGCAGTTTCATCGAATGGATACGCCCCGATTTCGTGGCCATGCTGCTGCTTTACTGGTGCATCCGTCAGCCGCTCAGGGTCGGCATAGGTACTTCCTGGGTTTTCGGAATATTGGTGGACGTAGCTGACGGCACGCTGCTCGGGGAGCATGCGCTCGCCTATTCCCTGATGGCATTCATCGCGCTCGTTCTGCGACGCAGGGTGAGCATGCTGAGCCTCGACCATCAGTTCACCCATGTCACCCTGATCCTCCTGATCATGCAGGCCGTCATCGTGCTGACCGGCTTTGTCGCCAAAGACATTTTCGTGGGCTGGGCCTATTTTCTGGGCAGTCTGACTGCGGGACTCCTTTGGCCCGGCCTCACTTATCTGCTTAAATTGCCGCAAAGACCCAAGCCAGACCCAGACCGCATATGAAGGAAAAAGTCGAGATCCGGGATCATCAGCGGGAGATGCACGCTTACCGCCTGAGACTCGGCCTGAGCGCGGGATTCATCCTGTTCTTCTTCCTGCTGCTCGTCTCGCGTTTTTTCTACCTCCAGGTCATCCAGCACGAGCACTTCAAAACCCTGGCCGAGAACAACCGCATCTCCATCGTGCCCATAACGCCGAATCGGGGGCTGATCCTCGACAGAAACGGCATGGTGCTCGCCAGAAATTTCTCGGCCTACACGCTTGAAATCACTCCCAGCAAGGTCAGAAATCTCAAGAAGACGATAGACGAATTGTCGAAATTCGTCGAAATCTCCCCGAGCGACAAGAGGCGCTTCAAGAGGTTGCTCGATGACAGCCACAGCTTCGAAAGCCTGCCGATACGCACCCGATTGAAGGACGAGGAAGTGGCGCGCTTCGCGGTCAACAATTTCCGTTTCCCAGGCGTGGAAATACACGCCCGGCTTTTCAGGCAATATCCCGACGGCGAACTGACCTCCCCCTTCCTGGGCTATATCGGGAGAATCAACGACAACGATCTCGACAAGATCGACGCTGCAGGAGACACGGCGAATTACAAGGGCACCGATTACATCGGGAAAATGGGCATCGAGCAGAGCTTCGAAAAGCAACTGCATGGCACGACCGGCTTCGATCAGGTGGAAGTCGATTCGAGCGGGCGCGAAGTCAGGACGCTGAGCAGAACCCCTCCCATTTCTGGCGACATCGTTACATTGACCATAGACAGCAAGCTCCAGGAAATCGCGGAAAAAGCCTTCGGCGACTTCCGGGGAGCGCTGGTCGCGATCGACCCCAACAACGGGGAAATTCTCGCATTCGTCAGCAAACCCGGTTTCGATCCCAATCTTTTCGTCGAAGGCATCGACAGCCAGAGCTGGCAGGCTCTCAACAATTCCCCGGACAAACCGCTCCTCAACCGCGCATTGCACGGAGAATACCCCCCGGGATCGACATTCAAGCCCTTCATGGCCCTTGCCGGACTGCAGTTCCAGGCAAGGTCTCCGACCGACACCATCTCCGACCCGGGATATTTCGAACTTCCCGGCCAGTCGCATCACTACCGGGACTGGAAACCCGGAGGTCACGGCATGGTCGACCTGCACAAGTCCATCGTCGTATCCTGCGACACTTATTATTACGGCCTGGCGAATCTGCTCGGGATAGACAAGATCCATGATTTCATCAGCCAGTTCGGTTTCGGCAAAAAAACGGGGATCGACATCGGCGGCGAGCTTTCAGGCGTACTGCCTTCTGCCGAATGGAAAATGAAACGCTACAAACAGAAATGGTATGCCGGGGACACGATTCCTGTCGGAATCGGGCAGGGCTACGATCTCGCCACACCGCTACAGCTCGCTTTCGCCACCTCCATTCTTGCGAGCAACGGTATCGCCTACAAGCCCCATCTGGTTGAGTCCATCAGGAACAGCAAAACCGGGAAAATCGAAAAGACTTCCTCCGCATTCCTTTACAAGCTCGACATCGACCCGAATTATCTGGCTGACGTGAGAAGCGCAATGATCGATGTCACCAAGCCGGGAGGAACGGCCCCCAGGGTCGGGGAAGGCGCGCCTTACGAAGTCGCTGCAAAGACCGGCACTGCCCAGGTCATCGGCATCAAGCAGGGCGAGAAATACGTGGCGAGCAATATCCAGGAGCGCTATCGGGATCACGCGCTTCTCATCGCCTATGCGCCTGCGGATCATCCCAGAATCGCCCTTGCAATTCTGGTCGAGAATGGCGGGCACGGCGGAACGACGGCCGGCCCGATCGCACGCCAGCTCATGGACTATTATCTGCTCGGAAAACTGCCCCAGGACAAGGTCAATCAGGAGAAAATCGATGCACCCGCTGATTAGGCGCCTTCACCGTACCCTGTCGAATCATATCGACAGCTTCCTTCTGGTCTGCACCATGATCCTGATCGGTCTGGGACTTGCCGTGCTTTTCAGCGCCTCTGACGAAAATCTCACCAAGGTCGGCAGCCAGGTCGTCAATGTCGCCGTTGCCTGCGTCGTGATGTGGGCGATCGCCAACGTCCCCCCCCACCAGTTGATGCGCTTTGCACTGCCGCTCTATGTGGCCGGCCTCGTTCTCCTGATCGGGGTTGCGCTCTTCGGGGAAATCAGCAACGGTGCAAGGCGCTGGCTCAATCTCGGCATCACGCGAATCCAGCCTTCCGAGCTGATGAAAATCGCGGTCCCGCTGATGCTTGCGTGGTATTTCGATCGCCATGAATCGGCGCTCGGCCTCAAAAATTATGCCATCGCTGCCGTGATCCTCCTGGTTCCGGTGCTGCTCATCGCTCGCCAGCCGGATCTGGGGACGGCCATCCTGATCGCATCGAGCGGATTTTTCGTGCTTTTCTTCGCGGGACTCAGCTGGAAAATCCTGGGAGGACTATTCGTTTCAGGCCTCGCAAGCCTGCCCATCCTGTGGTCGGTTCTTCACGACTACCAGAGAAAGCGCCTCCTGACGCTGATCGATCCCTCCCAGGATCCTCTCGGCGCGGGCTATCATACGATCCAGTCCATGATCGCACTGGGCTCGGGAGGACCGGTCGGCAAAGGCTGGCTGCACGGCACTCAGGCGCATCTCGATTTCCTGCCGGAACATACGACAGATTTCATTTTCGCCGTTTTTTCAGAGGAATTCGGCCTCATCGGCAACCTTTTCCTGCTCTTCCTGTATTCGCTCGTGATCGCAAGGGGGCTCAGCATCGCAGCCAGGGCACCCACCCTGTTTTCCAGACTCATGGCGGGCTCCATCACCATGACCTTCTTCACCTACTGCTTCGTCAACATGGGTATGGTGAGCGGCATCCTTCCCGTCGTCGGGGTACCGCTCCCCCTGATCAGTTACGGCGGCACGTCGATGGTGACCATGCTGCTCGGATTCGGTATATTAATGAGCATCCATACGCACAAGAAGCTGGTGAAGACATGAAAGCAACTCATTTCTTATGCATTTCAGCCGGCGCCGCCATCCTCGCCGGCTGCGCGGGGGAGCCTGTACAGGCGCCTGTAGTCAAGGCGCCTTCCACGCATACCAGCCATTATTCCAAGGGGGGGGGGTACTATCTCGATGACGGCCCGGGAGACAATCCCCCTGCAGACCTCGATTCCATTCCGGACGCCGTACCGAAACAGGAGAAGCTGATTTCGGCCTGCAACAGGCCCTATACCACCATGGGCAAGACCTATTACCCCGAAACCGCGCTCGAACCTTACAAGGCGACAGGCATCGCTTCCTGGTATGGCAGGCGGTACAACGGTCAGAAGACTTCTTCCGGGGAAATATACGACATGTACGCCATGACTGCAGCCCATCCCACGCTGCCCATTCCGAGCTATGCGAAAGTGACCAATCTCGCCAACGGGAAATCCGTCATCGTCCGTGTCAACGACAGGGGGCCCTTCCGCTCGGACAGGCTGATCGACCTTTCCTACACCGCCGCATACAAGCTGGGCATCATTCGGGGCGGGAGCGCGAAGGTGGAAGTCGACAGCATCCTTCCCGACGAATGGACCCGAACGACAGCCGCAGATCGCAAAACGGAACCCCTACCGGCTGCCGGAGAATCCGGGAGCATCTACCTGCAGATCGGCGCCTTTTCGGAAAGAGCCAACGCCCAGCGTTTTCTGGAAGCGCATCGCAGTCAGCTCGAAGGATATGCTCCCGAAATCGTGGGAGAAAACGGGATGTACAAGATCCATGTCGGCCCCTATCCCAGCCGGACGGATGCAACGAGCGCAGCAGGGAAAATCGCCCAGCTTCTGGAGATCACCCCTGTCATCACGACGCAGTGATATTTGACACCTTATTTTGAAGAGACGTCAGCTTTCTCCATGCTGTTCGCACTCCATCCGCCGCCCAAAGCGCGGATCAGGTTTACGCTCGCCTGCAGCCGTCTATTCCTGAGACTCAATTCGTCCAACTGGGCCTGCTGCGCGGCTGTTTGCGCCGTCACCACTTCAAGATAGCTGACAGCCCCTTCCTTGTAGCGGTTCATCGCAAGGTCCAGTGTGCGCTGGGTATCCGTCACTGCGGCCCTCAAGGCGACCGACTCCCTGGATAGTTCGTTCAGGAGCGAAAGATTGTCCTCGACCTCCTGAAAGGCCTGCAGAACTGTCGAGCGATACTGAGCTCCCGCCATGTTATATGCAGCCTGGGCTCTATTGACCATAGCCTGCCTAAGGCCGCCATCGAAAACCGTAAGCAACGCGGATGGGCCGATCGACCAGAAAAGGTTCGGCCCGGTAAGCCAAGCCGCCTGATAAACGCTTTCATATCCCGCACTGGCCCCGAGCATGATGGTCGGAAAGAATGCCGCTTTTGCGATCCCGATTTTGTCGTTGGCTTCGGCCAGGCGACGCTCTGCCGCAGCTATGTCGGGCCGCCGCTGCAGAAGGGCGGATGGTACGCCTATCGGGATTTTCGGCAAATGCATGTCGACCACGACAGGCTTGATGGAGAAAGAAGTTGCTGTTACGCCAACCAGCGTCGCAATGGCATGCTCGTAAAGCGCCCGGCTTGCCGCTATGTCCGCCAGCTTTGCATTGGCGGTATCGAGCTGTGCCTTGGCGCGCGACACGTCGAGAGCGGAATCGATTCCACCCCGGAATCTGTTCTGGGTGAGCGTCAACGCCTTGGTATAGGCGGCCACCTGGTCCGACAGCAATTTGGACTGGGCATCCAGGGAACGCAGCGCGAGATAATTGTCTGCCAGTTCCGCCCTCAGGCTCAACCTGACAGATTCCAAATCCAGTGCTGCAGCCTGTGCCCCGGCTTCGCCTGCGGCAACCAGATTATGCACGCGTCCCCACAGGTCCACCTCGTAATTCGCGGCCAGACCAATGCTGTTATCACCGTAAACGTTAAGTTGCCCGCCTCCGTCGGCAACCGCGGCGCGGTGGACCCGATGCAGAGACTGGCGGTTTCTGGTGTTGAGCAAGCCGGCAGTCACTGTCGGGAAGAGAAAGGAGCGCGCCTCGGCGGCATAGGCAGTCGCCTGGTCGAAATGCGCGACCGCAGCAGCAAGATCGGCGTTGGCGACATCCAGCTGTCCGATCAGCTTGTCGAGAAGCGCATCGTTGTAATTTTTCCACCAGTCCCCGCGGGAAAGCCTGTCGGAAGGACTTGCCTGTTTCCAGATGCCGACCGCCCCCTTGTAGGCAGCGGGCACGGGGGTCACGGGTTTCTTGTAGGTCGGCGCGAGGGAACAGCCGCCAAGCATCAGCATGAACAACAGCGCTGAAGCAAGATTGTTCTGGTTCATGACTTCGGCCTCATCGCCGCTGCCTTTGCAGGCTTGATCCGAACCGGATCGCCTTGCAATATGGAATCGGAAGGGCTGTCGATGACAAGATCAGCGCCATCGATTCCGGCCGTCACCTCCACCTCTTTCCCCAGTTCACGACCCAACTTGATGTTCTTGAGAACCACCTTGTTGTCGGGTCCTACCGTCGCCACCTGCAGGCCTTCCTTGCGGAACAGCAAGGTGCTGGAGGGCAGTCTGAATACGCTCGCCCTCGTGGGAAGGTGGAAATGAACTTCGGCATAGGTGCCAGGAAGAATTTCGCCATTCTTGTTGTCCATTTGCAACTCCACGGTCAATGTCCTGGATGTGACGTGGATTCCCCGGGATGTGCTAACCAATGTCGCGGAGAAAGGCGTCGTGGGATGCTCCGGAAAATAAAGCTCTGCCGTCATGCCCTCCTTGATCAGCGCAGAATAACTCTGCGGAACCTCCACGTATATACGCAATTTATGAATGTCTGCGACCTGAAACAGCGGGGTCCCGCTGTGACTACCCAGGTCGATCAATTGGCCGATATCGGTATTGCGCTCCGTCACCACTCCGTCGAAAGGCGCCACAACCTTGTTGAAGGCCTGTTGAGCGAGCAGGCTCTGAAGATTGGCACGCGCGGCATTCAGGATGTCGTTCTTGGATTTGGCTTCAGCCACTTTCTCGTCCGTCGCCTGATGGGAAACCGAGTCGGATGCGAGCAGATCCTGCCACCGTTTGGCGGTAATTTTCGCTATTTCCAGATTGGACTCGGCAGTAGCCACATTGGCCCGAGCGCGCATGATTTGCTCGTCAAGTTCAGGCGTATCGATCACGCCCAGCAGCTGTCCTTTTTTGACGATCGCGCCGATATCCGTATACCAGATTTTAAGATACCCGTTCACTCGCGCATAAATCGGCGCCGTGTAATCCGCCATAACGTTTCCAGGCAGAATCAGCTCCTGGTTACTCGGGCCGTGCTGCGGCTTCACCACTTCGACGGGAGTGACGTTCCCCTCCACCACTTCCTTGCGCAATCCCTTTTCATGGCTATACCTGCTCACTATGCCCAGGGTGGCAACGGAAATGGCAACTATCAGAAAACCCAAACCGACAAAGCGCAGTCGGCGGGGGACACTGCTACGAAGAGGAATTATTTCATTGGACATTATGACGGCTCCGGGATCAATCTATCGGAATTTGCCTGTTCACCCAGATTCTGACGGGAATGAACGAGGCTGAACACTACGGGCACAAAAAACAGCGTTGCGGTGGTGGCGAACATCAGCCCGCCGATAACCGCGCGACCCAGCGGGGCATTCTGCTCACCACCGTCGCCGAGACCCAGTGCCATGGGAATCATGCCGATAACCATGGCCAGCGCTGTCATCAACACAGGACGGAAGCGAACAAAACCGGCCTCCATGGCGGCCGTGATACCGCTGTCGCCATTATCGAGCCGTTCCCGGGCAAAACTCACCACCAGAATACTGTTTGCAGTGGCAACGCCCATACACATGATGGATCCAATGAGTGCCGGCACCGACAGCGTCGTGTGCGTTGCGAACAGCATCCACACGATTCCGGCCAAAGCGGCGGGCAAAGCCGTGATGATCACGAAAGGATCCAGCCACGACTGGAAATTCACCACAATCAACAGGTAAATCAGCACGATAGCGCCGAGCAAGCCAAAAAGAAGGCCGCTATAGGCACTATTCATGGCCTTGATCTGCCCCCTCATCACGACAAACGAACCTTTCGGAACATCCTTGGCGGTATCCTTCATGGCTTTCTGAATGTCCCGCGCCACGTCCCCCAAGTCCCGCCCCTGAGTCGAGCCGAATATATCGATGGTGGGCTGAACGTCGTAGTGGGACACCACGGCTTCCCCCTGCCCCATGTAAATCTTGGCAAGCGCTCCCAAAATTTGCGGCTGGGCGCCGGAACTTGAAGTCACTGGAATATTATGCAGATCATTCAGGGTATCCATTCGGAACTGAGGCGCCTGCACGACCAGGGGATAGGAAACCTTGTTGTCCGGATTCACCCAGAAATTCGGCTGCGTCTGCAGGCTTCCGGATAGGCTGACCAGCAGGCTGTTGGCGACATCCCTCTGGCTGAATCCGAGCTGACGGGCCAAAGTCCGGTCCACATCGACATGAAGTTCGGGCTGGTTGAACGCCTGCTGGATTCGCAAGTCCATCAAGCCCGGAACTTTTCTGATGCGGCTCATGAGCTTTGATGCATACACGCGATTGGCATCCCGATTGAACCCGATCACCTGAACATCGATCGGTGCGGGCAGTCCAAAATTGAGGATCTGGCTCACGATGTCTGCGGGAAGAAATGCAAAAGTCACCCCGGGGAAATCCTGCTTCAGTTTTTTGCGCAGGAGTTTGACATAGTCCGCTGTGGGATGATGATCTTCATTCAGGGATATCAGGATATCCGCATCCCCCGGGCCGATCGGCGATGAGTTGCTGTAGGTCAGATTGATTCCGCTGACCGGCAACCCAATGTTGTCCACGATGTTCTTGACTTCGGCAACCGGGATCAACTGTCTCGCTTCACGCTCGATCTCATCGCAAAGTCTTGCCGTTTCTTCGATCCGGGTTCCGGTCTGCGCCCGGATATGCAGCTTGATCTGCCCCGCATCCACTGCAGGAAAAAAGTTTTCGCCAAGCCAGGGCACCAGCGCAAAGGAAAGCAGCACAAAACCCATAAAGCCCATGACGAACGTACGGCGGTACGATAGTGCCAACAGCAGCAGGTCCCGATATTTCGCGCGAACCACCATGAAGATTGCTTCGAAGCGGTGCTGGAACCTGACAAATGGATTTTTCGACGGAGCGGGGTGTTCGTCCCCCTCATGGTGCATCACATGGGGCCTGAGCAGATATTTCGCCATCGTCGGAACCAGTGTCCGGGAAAGAATGAACGAAGCTATCATCGAAAATATCACCGCCTCGGCCAGGGGAATAAACAGATACTTGGACACCCCGGTCAGGAAGAACATCGGAATGAACACGATGCAGATCGACAGCAGGGACACGAAGGCCGGAACCACGATCTGATTCGCTCCATCGAGAATGGCCTCCTCGACCATTTTGCCGTGCTCCAGATGCCAGTTTATGCTCTCGATCGTTACAGTCGCTTCGTCAACCAGAATGCCGACCGCGAGTGCAAGTCCACCCAGCGTCATCACATTGATAGTCTGACCGGTCACCGAAAGGGCGATAATCGCCGACATTATCGCCAAAGGAATCGAGATGGTCACGATGATCGTCGACCTCCAGCTCCCCAGAAACAGCAATATCATCAGGGAAGTCAGGGCAGCAGCGATCACGCCTTCCCGGATCACCCCGGCAATCGCTCCTTTAACGAATATCGACTGGTCCCCGACCAGCCTGACGATGAGGCCCGGCGGCGCGCCAGCCTCGATCCTGGGCAGCAGCTTCTTGACATGCGAAATAATGGAAAGGGTCGAAGCCGACCCGTTTTTCTGAATGGTCGTCAGCACCGAATGACGCCCGTTGACACGCACCATGTTCTCCTGTGGAGAAAAACCATCCCACACATGCGCGACATCACGAACATAAACCATCGCGCCGTTGACTGCCTTGATGGGAAGATTATTCAGCTCGTCGAGCACCAGAGGACTCGCATTGAGCAGCACGTTGTATTCAAATTTGTCGAGCTTCTCGACGCCAGCCGGAAGAATCAGGTTCTGCTTCCCGATCGCATTGATCACATCGTCAGGGGACAATCCTTTGGAACGCAGGGCCTTGTAATCCAGATCGACCTGAACCTGCCTGTTCTTGCCGCCGTAGGGTGAAGGAATTGCTGCGCCCTCGACTTCGGCAAGTTGCGGGCGGATGAAGTTGTTCGAGATGTCGAACAGCTGGTTATCCAGAAGCGTCTTGCTGGAAAGCGCAAGCTGCAGTATCGGCACGCTCGATGCATTGTAGCTCAGAATCAGGGGGGGCGTGATTCCTGGCGGCAGGCGCTTCAGAACCGTCTGGGACAGCGCGGTAACCTGGCTTACCGCCGCATTGATGTTGACATTCGGCTGGAAGAAAATCTTGACAATGCCAACACCCAAAAGCGACTGCGACTCGATATGCTCGATATCATTCACCGTAGTCGTCAGCTGCCTTTCATAATAAGTGACGATACGGCTGGACAGGTCGTCTGGAGCCATCCCATTGTAGGTCCACACAGCGCTGACCACAGGCACGTTGATATCCGGAAAAACGTCTGTGCGCATGTTCACATAGACGAGCGGGCCCAAGATGGCTATCAACAAGGCAAGTACGATGAAAGTGTAAGGTCGACTCAATGCGACCCGAACGATCCAGACCATTAGCTTATCCAGTCAAAGAAACGGAATAAATAGAATATGTTACACCGTCTGCAGGTAGATTCTGAAAATCATGGCAGCAACCACAAAATCATGGGCAGCATCCGGTTGCCTGCTGCCCAACGAACGTAATCATAACCGATGATCATCCGATTTGATCGGATGTGAAAATAAATTCACATATTCTAACCTACCCGTTTTCCGGGAGGGTTGAAGGGCATCACAAGGGTTTTTCGATAAATCGATGCAATGTGAATGACCTGCAAAATATCGTGGCGCGCGTACCCGAATCGGCCCCGCCCAATTCGAACTCGAAATCGTGCAGCCTGACAACCGCCATCACGATGCCGAGTCCGAGCCCGAATCCCGGAGCACACTGCCCGTTCGCTCCGCGATAAAAACGATTGAGCACGGCAGCCCTTTCGCTTGCCTCGATTCCCGGACCGGTATCGATAATGTCTATCCTGGCACCGCCGCTGCCTTGCGAAAGACGCGCCACGACCTTGCCCCCTACGGGTGTAAATTTGATGGCATTGTCGAGCAGATTCACGATCGCCTCGAACAGGAGCTCCCCGTCACCCTGAATTGGGGCAAGCTTTTCCGCCGACATGGACAGGTCGATAGATTTGTCCTCTGCAAGGGGCTCGAAGAAAACGACTGCCTGCTCAAGTATATCGAACAGGTGTACCGCCTTGAAGCCCGCCTGCCTTTGCTTGTTTTCGATTTCGGAGATGCGCAGCAACGCCCGGAAACGCAACAGCAGGGAATCCATTTCAGAAATCACCTGCTCCAGCATGGCATTTGGCGCATCGACCTGTTGCTGGGCACGATAGATCAACGCACGCAGCCTCGTCAGCGGCGTACGCAGGTCATGCGCAATGTTGTCGCAAACGCTTTTGACCTCCGACATCAGCCTTTCGATCTCGTCGAGGGTTTTATTGACGATGGCAGTCAGCATGTCGAGTTCATCTCGCCTTCCGGAAATCGGCAGCCTTTGCCTGATATCGCCCCGCATGATCAGTTCGCACACACGCTGAATCTGTTCGATACGACTCAAAGGCCGGAAACTCAAAACAAGGCCGAATACCAGCCCCAAAGCCACAGTCAGGGAGCCCCCCCAAAAAAATGCGCCTTTCATGATTCCCCGGAATTCGGCAAGCTGCTGCACATCATGGCCCAACAACAGCAAATCGCCCGAGTCCAGCCGGATGACGGCAGCCCTGGCAACAAGCGGCGGAAGCGGGGAAGAGATCAGGTTGGTCTGATAGATTCTTCCATTTCTTGGCAAGTCAGGTGGAATGCCGGAGACGTTCCCCGCCATCTTTCTGCCATCGCTTGCAAAAAGCCCATAGAAATAAATATGGCGCTGGTCGCGCCCTATGCCCTCTGCGATTTTTCCGGGAACAAGGTCGCTTCTGGTGCCAGCGAAATCCTGCATTTCCAGGATCAAGATCTGGTCCACCCGACGGGTCATCTCCCTGGCCGTCTTCCAGTAAACGAATCCCATCAGCATGATCACGCAAACCGTGAAAAATATGCTGTATATCAGCGTCAGCCGGAATGTCGTCGTCCGGGAAAACTTAGCGATGTTCACTGAGGATGTATCCTGACCCGCGAACAGTATGAATGAGGGGTGGCAGGCCGGGGCTATCCACCTTGCGGCGAAGGCGCCCGATATGCACGTCGATGATATTTGTGCCCGGATCGAAGTGATAGCCCCATACCGACTCGAACAGCATGGTGCGGGTGAGGATCTGCTCGGAATTGCGCATCATGTATTCCAGCAGGCGAAATTCCATGGGCAAGAGATCAAGCTGGATTTTGCGCCGGCTGACCATTCTTGCCACGAGGTCGAGCTCCAGATCCAGGATGCGCAGCACGGTCTGGGGAACCTGCCTTTCTTTCCTGCGCAACAGAACTTCGACCCGTGCCGCCATCTCGTCGGAAGCGAAAGGTTTGACCAAATAATCGTCCCCCCCGGCGCGCAGCCCCTGAACCCGCTCGTCCACATCGCTGAGCGCGCTGATCATCAGCACCGGGGTATCGATATTTTCGCGCCGCATGGCGGTCACTATCGCCAAGCCGTCGACAAAGGGAAGCATCCGGTCGAGCGTAATGAGATCGTAATTTCCGCTCAACGCCTTGGCAAGGCCGGTCTTTCCGTTATCGGCCCACTCCACTTCAAAGCCGTGGCTGCTGAGTTCAGCGATAATTTCCCGCGCGGTTGTTTCGTCATCCTCGATCGTCAGAATTCTGGTCATATCGGTCTTGTCAATTTCGTACGGTTTGTATGACATCATCCGGAACGAAAAAATCCCCGCAAGGCGGGGATTTTTCAGCCATGCACTGACCGGAACCCGTTAAGGAAGCCCTAGAAACTATGCTTGACACCCAATCCGAATGTGTTCGGCCCCACACCCAGGCCAAAAGGGTTGGTCGCGAAATTATAGCTATTGTTTGTTCTGGTATACAGGGCGTAGATTTCCGTTTGGTTCGAAATGGCATGGCCATAACCCAATGATAATTGATTCGCAGAACCCTGAACACCCATCCCGCCGGCAGCCGCACCATCCGCCTGAAGAATGGAAAGCCGCACATGTCCGCTGGTGCCGACGTCCTGAACCAGGGAGAGATACCAGTCGTTCATTTGTATGCCCCCCGCATTCGGCATTCCGGGAGAACCTGCAAGAAAATTGTACTGCAACTGCCCATAGCCGAATCCGAATTTCGTACCCTCGGAGAAGTCATATGAAGCGCCAACCTGGTTGGCCGAGCGTGCCGGTCCAAAAGAAGCACCATTCCAGCCGGATTCGCTTCCGAGAAAAGCGGAGGCCTGCCCGTAATGGTAATTCAGCGAGAACGACAGCCTGCCGCCGCTCCCAGGAGACATGGCGTCGAGGCCGGCAAAGCCAGCCGCATCGCTTTCTGAAGCATACGCAATTCTGGCATTCAGGCCATGGAGTTCCGGCGTCCAATATTGGCTGACCTTGTCACGCAGATGCGCAAACGGATCCTCCCCACCCTTGAGACCGAAATAAGCCCCTTCCGCGTCGGACGCTTCCCCGGAAACCGTGATGCCGGTGCCGCTCGTGACTTTCCCGGCATCGGCAAAAGCCTCGCCCGGGAGCAGAGCTGCGCCCATGAATACAATGATTATTTTGTGCTTACCCATCAGGATCCCACTCACCTTCAGCAAGATTCAAGGTGACCATTGCCCCAGTATGGAAATATAGTGCCCCAAGCACTCACCGGAAGGCAAACGGCTCTCCTCGGCTGTCTCTTTAATGCAACATCCCGCATCGCATCAATAGCCCCAGCAATCCTGAACGGTTCCAGTTGCACCCGTGTTTCCCTTTACCCCCAAATTATTGTAGGTAAAAGTTCCGCAAATGTCATTGACCTGGTTCCCGACTGGCTGGGCCTGCAAAGTGAAGGCGCTTGCATTGGCCTGGACCAGGCTGAGGCTATAATAGCTGTTGCCTGAACTCGGCACCGGAGCCGGATCGGAAGGATATCCCAGCGCAGTCAGGGAAGTGGCGTAGGTATTGTTGGTGGTATAGAAACTGGCTTCCCTGCTTGCCAGGTCCTGCAGCGCATTGACCGCTGCCGTGCGATGCGATCTAAGAACATAGTTCTGATAACTTGGCAGCGCGACAAACGTCAGGATGGCCACAATGGCCACCGTAACCATCAACTCTATCAAGGTAAAGCCGGCGTACCTCATCGATGTCTCCATAAAGCGGCCTCCGGAAAGCAGCGGAGCCAAGCCCTTATCGTAATTCCGTCCATGTAACCCGGCGCGCAATAACGCCGCTTTGCGGATTGATCCCGGTAACAACCGCAATGCCGTTCGGGGTTTGCGCGACATCGTAAGGGCTGTTGCCGACACTTACGATCGATCCACTTCCTATGGCATTCATCTGGATTCCATTAATCGGATTGCTCCCGGACGCGGTATTGTATGTCCCGTCAGGGCCGGGGAAGAAACCCTGTGCAAAATCGCCACCGGTCTGAATGTTGAATGCCATTGTCCATCCTGTAGTCGTAGATGGGCTGCACTGGGAATTCGATGCGGAGGGGGGAATCGTGGTATTGACGATGAACGCGCCGCTGTTGCTGATCGGATTGTAAATCACTTGTTCCCCGCTGGTGGGCAAGTCCAGATACCAACCGTATTGGTCGTTCGAGGTTGAACACATCAGCGTGCCTATCCAGCAGATGTTGTTAATGCTGGTGGTACGATAGCCAAGAACCTGACTGCCGGAAGTTGCCGCAGTTGAGGAAGTCACTGTTTGCACCTGCAGATTCGATCTTGCAAGGCTGACCGAGGGGGCTACGCTAAGTGAGGCGTATTGTATGCTTGACGGGGGAACGCCGCCGGAAGATGGCGATGTGGACCCATTGACGGACACCCCCATATTCCACGCGTTCATATCCCAATCCCAGATCCCGTAAATGCTTTGAGTACCCCCGGCGTAGCTATCCGGGGTGACGGCAGTAGCCAGCGTTTTTTTACCCGTACCGAACGTCACCATAACGCGATCCATTCCATTGATTATGGTCGCATCGACCGACAGCTTGGTTGTAATGGGCTGAACATTGCCCGAGCTGTCCTTGGCTGTGTACAGCGGCGTTGCCACAGCGTTCCCGAATTTCGACACCCCCCAATCAGACGGGTTGATGTTGGTCAGATCGAAACGCCAGACGTTGCCCAGCAGGTCCCCGGCATAAAGATAATCGGTGATATGATCGCCATCCAGATCTGCGGATGAAACATAGGCGATGCCGTCCGGACTCGACGACGAACCAGCCCCCGTATCGAGCCAGAGAAAAGTTACTGCCCCCGTAGAAGGATTGACCAGGCCGATAAATATGCCGGCATGCCCCGTAGCAGAGCCGAAGCCGTTTCCGAAGATCATTGCCCACTGACCGTTATGCAAGCGTCGAATCAGCGGCGTACCCCAGGTATTTCCCAGATTGGCTCCGCATGTGCTCGAATTGGTACAGGAGAGGGTCGACGATGTCCATTCACCCATGACCAGGGCGGCTGCATTGGATAAACTGAATGTGGTCGGATCGGTTATATCCAGTGCATATATGGCTGCCCCTCCTTGCCCCAAACCGCCCACCAGCCAGGTGTGCCACTGGTTCCCATAAAAAAGGTCCCCCGCCCCGGGCGTGGCATCCACAAAATAGCTATGGGCGTAACTTGGGTTGGCAAGCCCAGGGACATTCGACAGGAGAAGACTGGCTGGCAGATATCCCAAAACCTCATAACCGTCGTTGTAGGTGCTGTTGTAAGAACCGTCTGTATTGTAGTTGCCGGTACGAAAACCGTGAAGAATGCCGTCATTGGCTCCGTCGTAGACGACATTCAGTCGCGTGGCAAAATTGGACTGGAATGCCGGGTAGGTTTGCGCCCCGGAACCATTTTCCGGAGTGGCGGCAGCAGAACCGTTCAAAGCATCGCTCCAGGTCACGGGGTAAACGTTCGCGGGTGCCCCGACAAATGTCGGGCTGGAATCGATGATATCGCCCAATACCCCGATGCGCTTGCGCAGGGAGCCGACAGTCTGTTCGTTGGAACGATCGCCGAGCAACCAGTTCAGAATATTCTGTCCCGTGGTGGTTGAGGAAATTGTACTGGCCATGCTATCCAGCGCAGCTTGCATGGCACTCGGCAGGCTGGTTTCTGTCTGGAACGGAATCCCTGCCGTACCATTCCACGTCAAGATTTGCCGGCTTGTATAAGGCTCCAGGGTTACGCTGTGAAGCGGGTTGCCCTGCGCATCCGTTCCCATCGCCGGGCAGCCGCCGCCAGTCAATACGCAGTTCGCATCCCAGTTGGCGATCGACGAAACTGTCAGTGTGCCGCCGCTGGTCACCAGACTTTGCGAGAGCATTTGGCCCCACCAGTCATCCGAATGGTAATAAGCAATATAAACCTGCGTACTGGTCTTGACCTGACCGGACTGGATGGCATTGACGCCGACACTGGAGGCCGACCCGATGGATGAGGCTGTAAAGCAGGTGATCTCGTGCACATTGTCGCTTCCGCCGGTAGAGCCTCCGAAGCCAAACAGGAAACTGCCCGGCATGGGCCCGTTGTAAGAGCTGATATCCTGATTGGTCACGACGGATTGGTATGCCCCGCCATTGTAGTAATAACCGAAGCTGAGGAGTCCGGCACTCGTAATCTTCAGACTGTAGGTGATGGGGGTCGCCTGGGTACGCTTTGTGGCAGCTTCATTGGCGATCGGCTGACTGGATGGCATGACCTTGTATGCGTTTGGGATGGCGGCATAATCCGGCAAGGTATAAGTTTTACCATGGTAAGTGTAACTTCCGCCATACTTGCAGACATTCTGCACCGTGGAGCTTGTGGCGCCCGGATTGATCGCCTGCAGCGAAGCCAAGTTGACGTTACCGTAACCCCGAATGCCTATTCTTCCCGGTTGATAGCCGAACCCTGTTGCCGTATTGTCGCCCTGATTCAAAAAATTCCCGTACTCGTCGATACCCAATCCGAGGTAGGCCCCCGCCATACCATCGTAGGGCGAATTCGTGTTTGAGCAGCTGTAACCGAGGCTCCCTCCCCAAGACCCCAGGTTCGGCGCCTGGGTGCCGTTCAGGATATAAAATCCGATGCCGTCAGCACCATGCCCACCGCTGTTGTCACCGCCATAGGTATAGGTCGTGAAGGTAACCTGCACCCCCTGATCGGATGGAAATGGCGTACTCAGGATGACTCCGCCGTTTTCATGATAATACGGATAACCATTGGTGAACCTCAGCGCACCCGAGCCGACGGGGTCCGTATTGTTTGTCAATCCCACCTGGGTTTGATTGCCATAATAAGCCAGTCCGTTACAGGCAGGGATGCTGCCCGTTCCATTTCCTGCGGTCAGGCAAGCGCCATTCAGGGCGACCCAGGAAAGGCTGGCGGAACTGCCAGTAAAATTGTCTTTAAGGACAACCGACGCCCCCATGCCGGCCACGGGTATCGTTATCATGATCAGCAGAATTGCTGTAGCCCTGACTATTTTCATGGTTAGCTCCCGCCAAGTGAATGGGTTTGCTGGGAAACACTGTACACGGTTTGCAGTACCGCAACGGCGTTGGAGTTTCCACCGACCGCAGCGGCAGTTATCAAAAACAGCGATGCCTGGCTACTGTTGACGCCCATGTACTGAATGTAATAGACAGGGTTGGCGGCATAAGTATCGACACCGCCGCTTGCGCTGATGCAGGAAGGGGTGCTCGCTGTACATGGGAGCGAATAATTCACTCCCGAGGTCCACGGCCAGCTTGTCGAGTTCAAAAGTGCGTTGGTGCATATGGTCGGGGTGTTATACATGCCGGAACAACTGACCGGACTCGTCGAACTGTTGTTCGAAAGCCATGATTCGGCAAAATTAATGGCGGTCTGAGCAGATTCCACCGCCCGGCTCTTCTCACGCAGGTTGCCTGCCATCATTTTGTCCGTAGTGAACCCATGAAACATACTCAAACCCAGCAGCGTCATGATGACAAGAAAAATCAGGCTGGCGACAAGTACAAATCCGTTCCGTCTCATGGCTAGAGTCCGTTCATAATGGCAACCGTATGCGACAGGGTGACGCTTGCCGGCTGGTTGGGTTGTTGTGCCAGCGGGTTTTTAAAACTCAAGGTCATATTGACTGTTTTCACGGCAGACCAGTTCGTCACTGCGGATGCGGTGAGATATTCGGTCACCGACCCGGAACCCGTCGTGTCCACGCCATATAGCACCGTCATTCCCGATACTCCTGCAACCAGCGGGATGGGGGCGGCACCTCCACTTTCGGCGCAATAAAGGTACGGATTATTGCTGTCGGCTGGGTTGGGAGCAATGCTGAATGTGTCCGTATAAAAGTTTCCCGCCAGGGGAGATCCCGTACATCCCTGGTAGTTGTTGGCCCCACTGACCTGAAAGCGGACAGAGAGCGAATCTGTCCCGGGAGAGCCCCCTGTTGTCCCTGACAGAGTCTGCCCCGCAGCAAATACCCCGGATAATGGAAACGGCGACAGGTTTATCGTCAGCGGATTCGTGTAGGGCTGTTGGGCATAAATATAATACCCGGCCCCCTCTATGGCATTTCCCAGGAAAGTCATCGCCATCCGCTCGCTATCCTGGAGACTGGACAGACCCTGGCTTGAAATGGAAGTCTGCCGCATGGAATAGAAAATCGTTCCCAATCCAAGCAAAATGAATAACCCTATAGTCAGGGCAATCATCAATTCGACGAGTCCGATGCCACGCTCTTTTCTCATTGTATGCTCACCATGGTCTGATAGCTCCGCGCTCCGACAGTTCCGCTGGCGAAAATACCCGTTTCTGAACCAGTCGGGTTGTTGAGGGCAACGTTATTTTCGGTCCAGTTGATTTTGATGGTACAGACAACCGAAGTAGTCAAGGCGCAAGCTATGGCTCCGTTTCCGGAGGGCAGCGCCCCGGCCAATGCCTTCCCCCAGCTTTGGAGATCATAGTAGGCCATCTGGGAAGATGTACAGACAACTCCGTTGCAGTTACCTCCCGCTGTCAAGACACCATTCACCATCACTGCCGAGCCAGAAACCGTGACCGTAGTCGGCACTGTGGTCGCCCCCCAGAAAGCGGAATTACCCTGCATTTCCGCAACCATGCTGGACGCCGTTAGCGCGGCAATGCTTTGATAGCGGGCTCGCTCGGTATCGTTGATAGCCAGAATTTGTATACCGGCCATCCCCAGCACACCGATCATTCCAATGACCAATGCCACCAGAACTTCCAACATGGAAAAACCAGCTTCTTGTCTCAAGGGCAGCTCGATCCTTTGCTTATTAAACTTGCCGAACCCGCCGTAAAAGTGATGCAGCGGCGCTGTTCCACGTCGTTATTGGCATCGTGAAGCGTGACCGTGCCAACCAGAAAGTTGTACCCGCTTTGCGATACCTGCGCAGCAGGTCCTCCGCTTAGCGTATCCCCCCGTGTGACGCCGGGTGAAATGCGCAGCACCTGCCCCGCAGACGGGGCAGAAGTAAATCCGGACCAGGTATTGTCGACATACACCAACCAGCCAGTCGTCCAGTTCGACGATGAAGTCGATGTATCGTTACTGCATGACGATCCATTCGTGGTAGAGCAGACATAGACTGGCTGCCCCCGTTTAATTGCTTCGCTGCGGGCGAATTTTATGTCTGCCAGAAACGAGTTGATTTCCCCGCTCATACGTATACTGGTTGCCACATTCTGGTACATCGGCACCCCGGCAGCCAGCATCAAGACAACGATGGCAACGGTGATCAGCATTTCCGTAAGCGTGAATCCGGTTTGCTGCATCACCCCTGCCCCAGCCAACTCGTTTTTCCCGGCGCAGCACGGGAATTTGACAGGTAGCGAAAACCCCGTTTCGCCGTCATCCATTCGGACATCGCTGCATGCAGCGATGTCCGCGATAACCCATTCGTTATCCGCCCCATTTCGTGAAAAGGCATAGCGCATGAACGTCGCAAGATCGGGCTGCAATGCATCGATTTTGAGAGGGGGACGCGCACCGCGTAGCCGCTAGCGCCCGGCCTACAACACGCATTATGGAAGCCCTGAACAAGTCCCGCGTGGCCGTGACGGCCGGCTTTGCGGGATGAGACTCGCGAAGCGAGATGCAGCGAATGGTCATTCCCTTCGCAAATCGAGCGACAAGGAGAATCGCCAGCAAAGCCCCGTCCCGAATGAAGATCGAGCGCTCGCTTTGTCGCCCTCCTTGGCATTGTAGGCCCGGCTACAACCTGCGTCGCGCTCCGCGCGATCATCTCGATTTTCCCAGCAACACGGCTCATGTGCGACTTGTTCAGGGCTTCCCTAGCTGATGCACTAGGATCCGTCCATACGAAATGCGTTGAGAATGACTCCGCAACAGGAGAGAAGAAACGATTCTGCCTGAATTCCAGGCCATACGATTGAACGCACCCGGCGCCAGCCAGACAGCTGGCCAAGAGGTGGCCATAATGGTCGGATACGCTCATATATCCTCTACGGTAACCCCGCTATCCGTTGAAATCGGACCGGAGGTTTTGCGTCCTGACATTGCTATCAGTTTGCCCTTTACATACTTACAGCTTACTTTACACCTAAAGTTTATGATTTGGCAAACCAAAATTGCAGCCAGTTCAATTGGCCGAATAGAAATGCAACATTCTGTACTGCCTGACGATATGCTGCTGCCGTCTGCTGATGGGCAATTTTTCCGACCTGCCGTCCAGGACCACCTTCCAGCCGCCCTCTTCAGAAATATCCTTTTCGAAACCGAGCATGCGTTTTTTCGCAACCAGGGTATTGCGATGGATGCGGACGAAATCCTCCCTGAATTCCTCCTCCAGACTCGACAGCGACTCCTCGAGCAGGTAGGTTTTGTCCTTCGTGTTCAACGCCACGTACTTGAGTTCCGCCTTCATATAAATTATGTCGGCAACCGGCACGAGATGAATCTTCCCTCTTTCCTGAACGGAAAGATGGGTTCTCGGAGCATCCGATATCGCTTTCAACATGTCGAGCGGCAGCGGCCGCATGGTGCCCGCCCTGGATAGCGCATTGAACAGCCGGCCGAGCCTGATGGGCTTCAGCAAATAATCGACGGCATGCACCTCAAAGGCTTCAAGCGCATAGTCGCTGTATGCCGTAGTGAAGATCACGGCAGGAGGGTTGGGCAGCTTCGTCAGGTGCTGGGCGAGTTCGATCCCGTCCATGTCGGGCATTCTGATATCGAGCAGCACGACATCGATTTCGCTCGATTCGATGATTTGCAGCGCCTCCAGCCCATTTGCAGCCTCCCCGACAACTTCCAGGGGCAATTTCGACGCACAGTCCGCCAGGACATCCCTGATCCTCTGCCTTGCAGGCTTTTCGTCGTCGACGACGAGCACTCTCAGCGTATCGTCAAACATGCTGATTCGCCTCCTGGACATAGGGAAGAGTGATGTGGACCTGAAAAACATTGCCCATGATCTCGGTCTTCAGGGCCGCTGCCGCATCGAAATGCAGGCTCAGCCTCTCCTGGATGTTTTCCAGCGCCATCTTGTTTCCCCGGTGACGCGCCCTGCCTTCGGACGAATAGGGATTGCGCAATACTGCATGAATTTCGCCCCGTCTGCGGTAAATATGGATGCTGATGACGCCCTTTGCAGAAGAGGGCTCGATGCCATGGTAGACCGCATTTTCCAGCAGGGGCTGCAGCAGCAGGGGGGGAATCATGGCGCCCCCCGGCATCTTGCCTATGTGCCACTCCACCTGAAGCCGCTCCCCCAGCCTGAGTTTCTCGATATCGAGATATTCCCGGCAAAGCTCGATTTCCCTGGAAAGGGTGGTCAGTTTTCTGTTGTCTGCCATCAGCACCCGGAACATGTCGGCGAGATCTTCCAGCGCCATCTCGGCACGGACAGGATCGGAACGGATCAGACTCAGAACGGCATTGAGGCTGTTGAACAAAAAATGGGGGCGGATCCTTGCCTGGAGCGCCTGCAGTCTGGCTTCCGTCAGGGCGGGAGAGAGAGCGCGGCTTCTCAGATTGAAATACCAGAGCAGGAAGCACACCGTCAGGAAGCTGAAAACCCAGTAACGCAGCAGGCTCCCGTAAGAAAAAAAATCGCCGAACCAGTGGATGAGGACTGCGAGCAGCATCTCGGCCAGAAGCATAAGCCCGGCTGCGACGAAATAGGAAAAACCGTGCAGCCAGTCGTCGAGCAATGCAAAAAAAAGCAGGCTTGCCAGCAGGATGGGCTGGCTCACGACGGAAATGTCCGCCCATTCACGCATCAAGCCCTGCCAGGACCCGGATTTCAGAAACGCCGCCAGAAAGCACAGCAGATTGACGGTCACCAGGATACGCAGGATGATCCCGGAATTGCGGAAATTCGGCAGCGTGAGGTTTTGATTTATACTATTGGAATTCATTTACTTATTCTGAACAAGGCGGGAACAGTATGCAAGACCTCCAAAATGACGGATCGAATTCCAAAACATGGTCGGGCAGGTTCTCTGAGCCGGTTGCCGAAATGGTTCAGCGCTATACCGCCTCGATTTCCTTCGACAAAAGGCTGGCCGAATTCGACATTCAGGGCTCCCTCGCCCATGCGAAAATGCTCCATTCTGTCGGCATATTGGGCCGCCAGGACCTCGATGCCATAGAAAGCGGGCTTCAAACCATACTGTTTGAAATCCGGGACGGAAAATTCGACTGGTCGCTCGAACTGGAGGACGTCCATCTCAATATCGAAAAGCGTCTGACTGCGCTGGTGGGCGATGCCGGAAAGCGCCTTCATACGGCAAGATCCAGAAACGACCAGGTTGCAACCGACATCCGGCTTTTCCTGAGGCATGAAATAGACGGCATCAACGAATCGATCCAGTCGCTGCAGTCGGCGATCCTCGATCTCGCGGAACAGCATGCGGATACCGTGATGCCCGGATTCACCCATCTGCAGGTCGCCCAGCCCGTCAGCTTCGGGCACCACCTGATGGCCTATTTCGAAATGCTCTCCCGCGACAGGGAACGTTTTTCAGATTGCCGCAAACGCGTCAATCGCTTGCCCCTGGGTTCCGCCGCTCTGGCAGGGAGCAGCTATCCCATCGACCGGGAGAGCGTAGCAAAAATGCTCGGGTTCGAAGGCGTCTGCGAAAATTCGCTGGATGCGGTTTCCGACAGGGATTTCGCAATTGAATTCTGCGCAGCCTGCGCCCTCGTCATGACCCACCTTTCGCGCTTTTCCGAAGAATTGATCCTGTGGATGAATCCGGGATTCGGCTTCATCGACATTGCAGACCGCTTCTGCACCGGCTCCTCCATCATGCCCCAGAAAAAAAACCCGGACGTTCCGGAGCTGGTCCGGGGAAAAACAGGCAGGATCAACGGGCACCTGATCGCCCTGCTGACGCTGATGAAATCCCAGCCGCTTGCCTACAACAAAGACAATCAGGAAGACAAGGAACCGCTTTTCGATGCAGCAGACACGGTCTTAACCAGCCTCAGGATTTATGCCCAAATGATCCCGGGCATCAAGGTCAACAAGCAGGCCATGCGGCTCGCGGCAAGCCGGGGTTATGCCACCGCAACCGACCTTGCGGACTATCTCGTGAAAAAGGGACTGCCCTTCCGGGATGCTCACGAAGCCGTGGCAAGGGCCGTGCGTTATTGCGAAGAAAAGGGCTGCGATCTGGGCGAACTCTCCCTTCAGGAACTGAAGCGGTTCTCGAGCCTTGTCGAAGAAGATGCGCGCGAGGTTCTCACCCTGGAAGGCTCCATGGGCAGCCGCGACCATATCGGCGGGACGGCGCCGAAACAGGTGATGGCGGCAATCATGCGCGCCAGAAAGAATCTTGCCTGATCTTTGGGGAAGAATCGCATCCGGAATTTCGGATGCGACAGGCGAACCATTCTTTCCGCTCGGAAAAAGCGCCATCGGCGGCGGCTGCATCTCGGATGCATGGTTGCTCGAAGGCAATTCGGGACGCTACTTCGTCAAAACCGGAAAACTGCCTTTCGAACCCGAAGCCCTGGGGCTTGAAGCGATCGGTAAAATAGTGCGCACCCCCGGCGTGATTTGCCTGGGGTCTCATGAAGGCCATCACTGGCTGGTTCTGGAATATGTCGGAATGAGCCGGAAAGTCATGCGCTTCGATCTTCTCGGAGCGGGCCTCGCGGCGCTGCACCGGGTCACGTCGGGAGAGTTCGGCTGGGACAGGGACAATCTCATCGGCTCCACGGCACAGATCAATACGCCTTCGAAAGACTGGGTCGAATTCTGGAAAACGAGGCGATTGGGCTTTCAGTTCGATCTTGCCGGAAGAGGCGGCTGCGACTTCGGGCGCAGGGCGGAAAAGCTGACGGAAAACCTGGATGCATTCTTTGTCGGCCACAAGCCCGCGCCTTCCCTGCTGCATGGCGACCTGTGGCGGGGAAACGCGGGATTCGAAAGCTCCGGCCATCCCGTGCTGTACGATCCCGCAGTTTATTTCGGTGACCGCGAAGCCGATATCGCGATGACCGAACTCTTCGGCGGCTTCCCCCTGGAATTTTACTCGGCTTACATCGAGGCCTTCCCGCTCGATTCAGGGTACGGGACGAGAAAAACGCTCTATAACCTGTATCACGTGCTGAACCACCTCAACCTTTTCGGCGCAAGCTACCTGCAACAGGCAATATCCATGATCGATGGATTGCTTGCCGAAATCGGGTGAACAGGCCCTACTTCAGCATTTCCTGCAATTCGCCCGACTGGAACAGCTCGATCATGATGTCCGAGCCGCCGACGAATTCGCCGTTGACATAAAGCTGCGGAATGGTCGGCCAGTTCGCGTATTCCTTGATTCCCTGGCGAATTTCCGGATTGGAGAGCACGTCGACGCTGAAGAAATCCTGAACGCCGCAACGCTTCAGGATATTCACTGCATTGGCTGAAAAACCGCATTGCGGGAACTGGGGCGTCCCCTTCATGTAAAGCACGACATGATTGCCCGTGACCTGATCCCTGATGGTGTCCTGTATATCCATGGAAGCTCCGTAAAATCCGACAAAAATAGTGAGGTAAAGTGTACCTGCCGTTCACCTCGAGGTCAATCTTCCGCCGCTGACGCGCTCGATCCCGGAAAGATCGCGCCATGTCACCACTTCGGCAAAACTTTTCGAAAGAAGCTCCCGGCAAATTTCCCCCTGATTGTAACCGTGCTCGAAAAACAGCCATCCTCCGGGTTCGAGATGGGAGGGGGCCGCCTCGAGTATGCTTCTGATCGCATCCAGTCCGTCTCTGCCGCTCGTCAATGCAAGCGCCGGCTCGAATTTCAGGTTCGCAAGATGTTCGTCCCCTTCCGCAATGTAGGGCGGGTTGGACAGGATCAGGTCGAATTTCTCGCCCTGGAGCGCAGCGAACCAGTCGCTTTCCAGAAACCGGATGTTTTCCAGTTTCTCTCCGTTTTGTTTCGCCACGGCAAGCGCAGACGGAGATTTGTCGACTGCCGTGACAGTCGTGCGCTTCCTGTGTCTTGCGATCGAAATTCCGACGATTCCGCTTCCCGTTCCGAGGTCGAGCACCCTGAAGGCCCCCTGTTCCGGAACGCGTTCGAGGGCGAGATCGACCAGCAGCTCCGTCTCGGGCCGCGGAACGAGGACATCCTGCGTCACCTTGAACTCGACGCCGTAGAACTCGCGGAAACCCGTGATATAAGCGACAGGCTCCCCTTTGAGGCGCCTTTCGACCATGATTTCGAATTTCGGGAGCATTTCCGGATCGACAGGATCTTCGGCGTGGGCAATAAGCCAGGCACGGTCGACTTTCCAGGCAAACGCAAGGAGCACTCTGGCCTCGATGCCCGCGCCGGCGGCATCGAGCTCGAGCGCCTTTGCCAACCTGTCGGCAGCCAGCTTCAGGGCATGGGCAGGGTTCAACCCAGCCTGACCTCTTCAGACATCGCCGCAAGCATGTCGGCCTGATGCTGCGCCATCAGCGCCCCGGTAAGCTCGAACAGGTCGCCGTCCATGATTTCGTCGATCTTGTAGAGCGTCAGGTTGATCCTGTGATCGGTCACCCGGCCCTGCGGGAAATTGTAAGTCCTGATGCGCTCGGAGCGGTCGCCGCTCCCGACCAGGGATTTCCTTGCGGCGGCCTGTTGCGACTGCTGCTCGGCCACCTGCCTGTCCCTGATTCTCGCAGCGAGAACCGACATCGCCTGGGCCTTGTTCTTGTGCTGGGAACGGTCGTCCTGGCATTCCACGACCACCCCCGTTGGAAGGTGCGTGATCCTGACTGCAGAATCGGTCTTGTTGATGTGCTGGCCCCCGGCGCCGCTGGCCCTGAAGGTGTCGATCCTGAGATCCGCCGGATTCAGCACCACATCGTCGACGGCATCGACTTCGGGGAGAATCGCAACCGTGCAGGCCGAAGTGTGAATCCTGCCCTGGGTTTCCGTCGCAGGAACGCGCTGCACGCGATGCGCCCCGGATTCGAACTTGAGCTTGGAATAGGCGCCATACCCGACGATCTTGGCGATGATTTCCTTGTACCCGCCCGCTTCGCTGGGACTTTGCGAAATGATCTCGACTCCCCAGCGGTTTCTTTCCGCGAAACGGCTGTACATCCTGAAAAGATCTCCTGCAAAGAGTGCGGATTCGTCCCCGCCCGTCCCTGCCCTGATTTCCAGGAAAAGGTTGCGCTCGTCGTTCGCATCCTTGGGCAACAGGAGCTTCTGAAGCTCTGATGAAATCCTGGCGAGCCTTTCCTTGCCCTCCCGCAATTCGGCCTCGCCGAATTCCCGCATCGAAGGGTCGCTGACCATTTCCTGGGCGGTTGCGATGTCTTCCTGGCATTTTTCGTATTCGCCGTAAAGCGCAACGACAGGGGCGATTTCCGCATGCTCGCGGCTGAGCTTCCTGTAATTGTCCAGGTTGCTGGTTGCCGATTCGCTGGAGAGCAGACGATCAAGCTCGACGAGTCGCTCGCGCAGCCGGGCGAGCTTGGCCGCAATGGTTTTGTTCATTCAGAGGGGTGGAGATGGTACAGGCGATTGACGAGATCGACCAGATCGTCACGCTCTGCGGCATTGGCATGATTCAGTGCATGGCTGGGAACATGCAGAAATTTGTTCGTGAGGCCCACGCTGAGCGCTTCCAGAACCTGCTGCGGATCGACTCCCTTTGCCAGCATGCGCATCGCCCGATCCAGCTCGTGCCTGCGGTGACGCTCGCCATGATCGCGCAAAGCGCGGATCGTCGGGACGATTTCGCGGGATTCGAGCCAGTCCATGAAATGGGCGACATTCGAGTCGATGATCACCTCGGCCTGGGCAACCGCGCTTTGCCTGGAATTGAGCCCTTCCCTGACCACCCCGGCCAGATCGTCCACGGTATAAAGGAATACGTCGTCAAGCTCGGAAACTTCCGGTTCGATATCCCTCGGCACGGCAAGATCGACCATGAAAATCGGCCTGTGCTTGCGCGCCTTGATCGCGCGCTCGACCATGCCCTTGCCCAGAATCGGAAGCTGGCTTGCGGTGGACGTGACGATGATATCGTTTTCCGCCAGGTGCTCGGGAAGCTCGTTCAGAGTGATTCCCTGTCCGTTGAAACGGGAAGCGAGCTGTCTGGCGCGCTCAAGGGTGCGATTGGCGACAGTGATTTTTTTCGGATTGTGCGCGGAAAAATGCATCGCATTCAGTTCGATCATCTCGCCCGCACCGATGAAGAGGACATTCTGATCGGCAATCGAGGGGAAAATGCGCTCGGCCAGCCGCACCGCGGCAGCTGCCATCGATACCGAACTCGACCCGATCGAGGTCTGGCTCCTGACTTCCTTGGCGACCGAAAAAGTTCTCTGGAACAGCTTGTGCAGCAGGAAACCCAATGTGCCGGCCTGTTCGGCGGAATTCACCGCCTGCTTGAACTGCCCCAGAATCTGCGGCTCGCCGATGACCATCGAATCCAGCCCGCTCGCCACCCTGAAGGCATGCTTGACCGCTTCCCCGCGCGGGAAACTGTAAACATAGGGGGCGATATATTGCGTTTTCAGGTGATGGTAGTCTGCAAGCCAGTCGATCGCAGGCGCAGGGTCCTGGGCATTGCAGTAGATTTCGGTCCTGTTGCAGGTCGAGATGATCGCAGCTTCCTTGACCTTGCAGTTTTCGACGAGATCGCGCAACGCCCCTTCCATGGAATCGGGCTGGAATGCGACCTTTTCGCGTACATCAACGGGCGCAGTCTGATGATTGATGCCAAAAGCATGTAGCTGCATGTCAGATCAATAGCCTATGATCGAATCCGAAGGGGGGTCATTATATCATGTAGCGTAACTTGCGAAGCGCATGCGCTATTCTGCTGCACTTCACGCTGCGTATCAAGAATCAAAACCCGTTCCGCAAAGCTTTTGATGCCGAATCCGACCTTCAAGTTCAGTCCTGTCAATTATCCTGCGGCCCGAGCGCTTCCCCGAGCCGCGATTCCAGAAGCGCCTTCCAGCCGGGCGACAGGGGCACAGACTCGTCCCTCATCGGCTTTCCCCATACCGGATTGGGAAAATGGCGATCGTTCGAAAAGCGGGGAATGACATGCCAGTGCAGATGGGGGGTCATATTCCCGAGGCTTGCGAGATTGATCTTGTCGGGGTGCAGCGCGGATCTTACCGCCTTCTCCACCGAAAAAACGATCTTCATCAGGGCGATGCGCTCCTCTTCGGGAAGATCGGTCATCTCGCTGACATGGCGCTGCAGAATGACCCTGCAGAATCCGGGATAATCCTCATCCACGACGAGCACGACCCGGCAGAGTCCGTTTTGCCAGAGGAGATCGCCTCCCGTTTTTTCACACAGTTCGCACATCAGAGCAGCACCCGCTCAATGCCGCCGTTGTTGGCCTTTGCCACATAATCCGCCATCCAGTTTTCCCCCAGGAGCTGGCGCGCCATTTCGACGACGATATAATCCGCCTCGATGCCGGCATCCTCATTATAGCGGGACAGCCCCTGGAGGCAGGACGGGCAGGAAGTGAGCAGCTTGACGGGCTGGTCCTTCCCGATTTGTTCGACTTTTTTCAGTATTTCTTCCTGTTTCCTGAATCTCACCTGGGTCGAAATGTCGGGGCGGGTCACCGCGAGCGTTCCCGCCTCGCCGCAGCAGCGCTCGCTCAGGACAACATCCTTCCCGACCAGTTGCTTCGCCACGCCCAGCGGCTCGTAGGTCTTCATCGGCGTATGACAGGGATCGTGGTACATGTAGCGCACGCCCTGCAGCCCGTCCATCCTGACCCCCTTCTCGAGCAGGTATTCGTGGATGTCGAGCAGCCTGCAATCCGGAAAGATCTTTTCGAATTCGTATTTCTGCAGCTGGTCCATGCAGGTTCCGCAGGACACGATCACCGTCCTGATGTCCAGATAATTCAAGGTATTGGCAAGGCGATGGAAAAGCACCCGGTTCCTGGTGACGATCTCCTGTCCCTTTTCCCCTTCCCCTGCGGACGTCTGGGGATAGCCGCAGCACAGGTATCCCGGGGGAAGCACGGTCTGGACTCCGATCTCGAAAAGCATCGCCTGGGTGGCAAGCCCGACCTGGCCGAAGAGCCGTTCGGACCCGCATCCGGGGAAATAGAACACCGCGTCCGTTTCCTCGCCCGCCTTGGCCGTATCCCGGATCACCGGAACGATGGTATCGTTTTCGATGTCGAGCAGCGCCCGCGAAGTCTTCTTGGGCAGATTGCCGGGCATCGGCTTGTTGAGGAAATGGATCACCTGCGCTTGCACCTTCGGCCTCCCCACCGATGAGGAAGGATGCGCCACCTGATTCTGGATCAGGCCCAGTTTTTTTGCAGCGGCATGGCCCATGCGCTGAAGTTTGTAGCCCCACTCGATCATGAACTTGCGGGTCATGGCAATTGCCTCGGGATCGGTCGCAGTGAGAAAGAACATCGCCGCAGCAGTTCCCGGACTCGTTTTCTTCTTCCCCATCTTCCTGAGGAAATTGCGCATCATGATCGAAACGTCGCCGAAATCGATCTTGACCGGACAGGGATTCGCGCATTTGTGGCAGACGGTGCAGTGATCCGCCACATCGCAAAATTCGTCGAAATGCCTGAATGAAATCCCTCTTCTGGTCTGCTCTTCGTAGAGGAAAGCCTCGACCAGCAAGCTGGTCCCCAGGATCTTGTTCCTCGGGCTGTAGAGCAGGTTGGCGCGCGGCACATGCGTATTGCAGACCGGCTTGCATTTCCCGCAGCGCATGCAGTCCTTGATCGAATCCGAAATCTTGCCGATCTCGCTTTGCTCGAGAATCAGGCTCTCCAGTTCGAGAAGATTGAAGCTGGGCGTATAGGCATCCCCGAGATCGGCCCCGTGCATCAGCTTGCCCTTGTTGAAGCGCCCATGGGGATCGACCTTCGCCTTGTAGGCGGCGAACGCTTCGAGTTCCTGCGGCTCCAGGAACTCGATCTTGGTAATGCCTATGCCGTGCTCCCCCGAGATCACGCCGCCCAGGGATTTTGCGAGCGCCATGATTCTCGCGACCGCCTCGTTCGCCTGCTGCAGCATCTGGTAGTCGTCCGAATTGACCGGAATGTTGGTATGCACATTGCCGTCTCCGGCATGCATGTGGAGCGCGACGAAAACGCGGGATTTCAGCACCCTGCCGTGCACGGCGTCGCATTCCTCCAGGATCTTCTGGTAGACCCTGCCCGAGAATATCTGGTGCAGCTTCGCACGGATTTCGCTTTTCCACGAAACCCGGATACTGTGCGACTGCAATGCCCTGAATATCGATTCGCCTGCTTCGGCCGGTTCATCCAGGTTTTCCAGCATGAAACGCCAGCGTCCTTTCGCCTCTTCCAGAAGCGCTCTTGCCTGTCCGACCCGGTTGCCGAGCAGTTCTTCCGCACCGATTTTCTCGTCATCCTGCACCAGGGGAAGCTCCCCTGCGAACAACGCATCCAGAGCATCGAGAAGGCTCAATTTGTTCCTGATCGAAAGTTCGATATTGATCCGCTCTATGCCGTCCGAATAGTCTCCCAGCCTGGGAAGCGGAATCACCACGTCCTCGTTGATCTTGAACGCATTGGTGTGCTTTGCGATGGCGGCGGTGCGCGCACGGTCCAGCCAGAACTTCTTTCTCGCCTCCGGGGTCACGGCGATCGAGCCCTCCCCCCCGCGCAAATTGGCTATCTTCACCACCTGGGACGCGGCAATCGCGATCTCATCCTCGATGTCCCCGACGATATCGGCGATCAATACCATTTTCGGCAGCATGGTTCGCGATTTCGTCGAATAGCCCACCGCTTTCAGATAGCGCGCGTCCAGATGCTCGAGCCCCGCGAGGATCGCCCCTTCATGGGCATCGAGATAATCCTTGATTTCGACAATCGCGGGCACCGCCTCCCTGATTTCGGAGAAGAATTCCAGGCAGACCGTCCGGGTATGCTTGGGCATTTTGTGCAGGATGAACCGGGCGGATGTGATGATGCCGTCGCATCCTTCCTTCTGTATTCCGGGAAGGCCTGAAAGGAACTTGTCCGTCACGTCCTTGCCGAGCCCCTCCTTCCTGAACTTTTTCCCCTCGATTTCGAGCACTTCCGGCTCGTGCAGCAGCGTTTTTCCGTCGCGGGCGAGGCGGCTTATTCGGAATTTCGCCGTTTTAATATCGTGGATTTTCCCCAGGTTGTGGTCCAGCCGTTCGACGAGAAGCCAGTTCGCATCCGGGGTGACCATCTTCCAGGAAGCGAGGTTGTCGAGCGCAGTTCCCCACAGCACCGCTTTCTTCCCCCCCGCATTCATGGCGACGTTCCCGCCTATGCAGGAGGCATCCGCCGAAGTCGGATCGACCGCGAAGACATAGCCGCCCTCTTCCGCGCTGTCCATCACGCGGCGGGTCACGACGCCCGCCCCGCAATGGAGGGTGGGAACCGGAAAATCCAGCCCGGGAAGGGCGAGATGTTCGATGGGCCCGAGGGTTTCCAGCTTTTCGGTGTTGATCACGGCGGAAAGTTTGGTGAGCGGAACGGCCCCGCCCGTGTAGCCTGTGCCCCCCCCTCTCGGGATCATGGTGAGCCCCAGTTCTATACAGGCGCCGACAAGCGGAGCAACCTCCTCCTCGGCATCGGGGCTGATCACCACGAAAGGATATTCGACCCGCCAGTCGGTGGCATCGGTGACATGGGAGACCCTTGCCAGGCCGTCGAATGCGATGTTGTCGCGCCGCGTGAACCTGGACAGCAGGCGGGCTGCGCGGCGTCTGAGTTTCAGGGTTTCCTCGAATTCGGATTCGAACGCATTCACCGCCTCGTGCGCCCTGGCCAGCAGGAATTTGACCTTCTCGTTCTCCTGGCGCCGCTCCTCGATCGCGGAAAGCCTGTGCCTCAGCGCGCCAACCAGCGCCTTTCGCCTTTCGCGATTCGAAAGCAGATCGTCCTGGAGATAGGGATTTCGCGAAACCACCCAGATATCGCCGAGCACTTCGTAAAGCATGCGCGCAGAGCGCCCCGTCTTGCGCTCCGATCTCAGCTCGTTCAGGACGTCCCACGCTTCCCTGCCGAGAATCCTGATGACGATTTCGCGATCGGAGAAGGAAGTATAGTTGTAGGGGATTTCCCGAAGTCTTGCGCTCATGGCCGTTCCGGCACCTACTTCTTCGGCATGTAAAGATCGGTGATGCTGCCGATGGCAATTTCGGATGCGAACATCGAGGTTTCGGAAAGCGTCGGATGGGGGTGGATGGTAAGCGCGATGTCTTCCGCATCCGCTCCCATTTCGAGGGCGAGCACCGTCTCGGCAATCAATTCGCCGGCATTGGTGCCGACCATGGCCGCCCCGAGGAGCTTCCCGGAGTCCCTGGCAAAAAGCAGCTTGGTCATGCCCTCGCTGCGCCCCGTAGAAAGCGAGCGCCCGCTCGCAGCCCAGGGAAAGACCGCCTTGTCGTATTCGATGCCTTGCTGCTTCGCCTCCTTCTCGGTCAGCCCCATCCAGGCCACTTCAGGATCGGTATAGGCCACCGAAGGTATGGTGAGCGCATCGAAATGCGCCTTGTGCCCGGATATCACCTCAGCCGCGATCTTGGCTTCATAAGTCGCCTTGTGCGCAAGCATAGGTTCCCCGACAATGTCGCCGATGGCGAAAATGTTCGGCACATTCGTTCTGCCCTGCCCGTCCACGGGAATGAAACCCCGCTCGTCGACAAAAACACCCGCATTCTCCGCGCCTACCGCCTTGCCGTTGGGGCGCCGCCCCACGGCCATGAGAATCCTGTCGAAAAGCTGCGGTTCGGGGGCCTTTTCACCCTCGAAATGGACCCTGACACCCTCGGGAAGCGCTTCCATCTTCGTCACCTTCGTCTTGAGCAGTATTGCTTCGTAGCGCGACTCGATGTGCTTGTGCAGGGGCTTCACGATATCCTTGTCCGCCCCCGGAATGAGGGAATCCATCAACTCGACGACCGTGATTTTCGATCCCAGCGCGCTGTACACGGCAGCCATTTCAAGCCCTATGATGCCGCCGCCCACCACCAGCAGTCTTTTTGGAATCGATTCCAGCGCGAGCGCCCCGGTCGAATCGATGATTCTCGGATCCTCGTAGGGAAATCCGGGGATTTTCGCGACGCTGGACCCTGCCGCGATGATCGCCGAATCGAAGGAAATCGTCGAGATTCCTTCCGCTGTTGCAACCTCGATCGAATTGCTCGAGGCGAACTTTCCTTCCCCCCTCACCACTTTCACCTTCCGCTGCTTCGCGAGCCCGGAAAGGCCCTTGGTCAATTTCCCGACCACTTCGTTTTTCCAGCTTCGCACGGCATCGATGTCGACCACCGGCTTGCCGAAGGTCACGCCGTGGCTGCCGACTTCCTCGGCCTCGGTGATGACTTTGGCGACATGCAGCAGCGCCTTGGAAGGAATGCATCCCACGTTGAGGCAGACTCCGCCGAGCTTCTCGTGGCGCTCGATCAGAATCACGCTCTTTCCCAGGTCCGCTGCGCGGAAAGCCGCAGTATATCCGCCGGGGCCTGCGCCCAGAACCACCACGTCCGCATGCAGGTCGGAACGCTCAGCATCCGGCGCAGGCGCTGCTGCGGCCGCCGGCGCATCGGCAGATCCGGCTTCCATGAACAGCAGGCTGGAGCCTTCGGAAACGAGGTCCCCGACCTTGACCAGTACTTCGCGCACGATGCCTGCAAAGGGGGAGGGAACGTCGATCGTGGCCTTGTCCGATTCGAGCGTGACGAGGGTCGCATCCTTCTCCAGCCGGTCCCCCGATTTCACCGCCACCTCGATGATGGCGACATCCTTGAAATTGCCGATTCCCGGCACCCTGACTTCCAGTTTGTTGCTCATTCAATTCTCCTTGTCACGTCCTCACCTGCCCGTCTCCGAGAACGATGAATTTCTGGCTGGTCAGCCCTTCCAGACCCACCGGTCCGCGCGCATGGATCTTGTCTGTGGAAATGCCGATTTCTGCCCCGAGGCCGTATTCGAACCCGTCGGCAAATCGCGTCGATGCATTCACCATGACCGAACTCGAATCGACTTCCCTGAGGAATCGGCGCGCTTTCGAATAATCCTCCGTGACGATGGCGTCGGTGTGCTGGGAGCCGTAACGGTTGATGTGTTCCATCGCCTCGTCCAGATCCTTCACGATGCGAACGCTCAGGATGGGGGCGAGATATTCCGTCTTCCAGTCCTCTTCCGTCGCTGCGATCATTTGCGGAACGATGCGCCTGGCAGCCTCGTCCCCTCTCAGCTCGACCCCCTTTTGCAGATAGATCGAACAAAGCGGGGGCAGTATCCTTTCCGCCACGCCGGATGCGACGAGCAGCGTCTCCATCGTGTTGCAGGTGCCGTAGCGCTGCGTCTTGGCATTGTCGGCTATTCTCAGCGCCTTGTCGAAATCGGCGCTGTCGTCGATATAGACATGGCACACCCCGTGAAGATGCTTGATGACGGGGATCGTCGCCTCGCCCGAGATGCGCTCGATGAGCCCTTTTCCGCCCCTAGGGACGATCACGTCGACATGATCCTTCATCGTGATCAGTTCGCCGACTGCGGCGCGGTCAGGGGTTGCAATCACCTGAACCGCCGTTTCGGGAAGCCCCGCAATGCGCAGTCCTTCGTGGACCAGGACCGCGATCGCCTGGTTGCAGTGCAGCGCTTCGGAGCCGCCGCGCAGGATCGCGGCATTGCCCGACTTGAGGCAAAGCCCGGCGGCATCTGCGGTCACGTTGGGTCGCGCCTCGTAAATGATGCCGATCACCCCCAGGGGAACACGCATCCTGCCGACCTGGATGCCGGAAGGACGGAATTTCATGTCGCTGATCTCGCCTATGGGATCGGGAAGGGAGGCGATCTGCAGCAATCCCTCGCTCATGCCGGCAATGCCTTTTACGGAAAGGGTCAGCCGATCGATAAGCGCGGGCTCCAGCCCCCTCTTTTTCGCTCCCTCCAGATCCATGGCATTGGCTTCCAGAAGACGGTCAGCCTCGCGGGAAATGGCCTCGGCGATCGCTTCCAGCGCGCGGTTCTTGGCCGCCGTATCCGCCCGCGCCATCAGCCTGGATGCCGCTCTCGCCTCCCTGCCGACGCCATCCATGTAGCTTTTGATGTCCATAGAAGAACCCCGCAAAATGGGTCATTTTATCCGTTTTTGGGCCTGACGGCGAAATTCAGCCCGAGCTGCAGCAGCTCGTCCCAGACATTTCCCTTGCGCAAGCCCTTGATCATCTGGTCTATATGGGATGCCTTCACCAGCATTTGCTCCAGGAATCCGAGACCGACCTGCCTGCCTGCTTTCAGGACAAGCGCCTGCCGCGCACCCCATACGCGCGCATCCCTCAGCACCTGCGCCTGCGGGAGGCCTCGCTTGATTCCGTTAACCACTTTGATCAGCGCCCTGATTTCCTCGGCCAGTTGCCAAAGCACCAAGGGCTCGGCAACCCCTTCTCCTTCCAGGGCCTCCAGTATCTTCGCATAGCGCGCCGCATCCGGAGTCAGCATGGCTTCCCCGAGCTGGAATATGTCGTAGCGCGCGACATCCAGAACAGCTTTTTTCGCTTCGATGAAGGAGATTTTTCCTGCAGGATGGAGCAGGCCGAGCTTGCTGATTTCCTGATGCGCCGCAAGCAGGTTTCCTTCCACGCAATCGGCAATGAATTGCAGCGTTTCGATATCGGCCTGCTGGTTCTGCCGGGCAAGCCTTCTGGAAATCCATTGCGGCAACTCTCCCCTTTCAATGGAATTTGCCGAAACCGCAACGCCGCATCGATCGAGCGCTTCGAACCATTTCGAAGCCATGCCCTGCCTGTCGAGCTTCCCCATGCTGATCAGGGTGAGCACGTCGGGCTGCAGTGCTTCGCAATAGGACTGCAGCGCCTGGCTGCCCTCTGCGCCGACCTTGCCCGAAGGAATCCTGAGGTCGACGATTTTTTTCGAACAGAACAGGGAAAGGCTTCTCGAAGCATCAAGCAGCGCATTCCAGTCGAAACCCTGTTCGACCGTCAGGATGTCGCGTTCGAGAAAACCATCCCTTCTGGCTGCCGCCCGGATCGAATCGGCCGCCTCTGCGAGCAGAAGCGGGGCATCGCCGTGAAGCACGTAAAGGCGCTGCAGTCCTTTTTCCAGATGGGCGTCCAGCCTGCCCGAATCAATTCTCATCAGGTTTCGCGGCGGCAAGTCGCCGGATGATCTGGTCGACTGCATCGCTTTGCATGTTCTGATTCAACAGCACAGCTTCGCTTTCCTTCGCCAGAATTTCCGAAATGTCGTAGCTCAACAGCCGGGTGAGGAAAAGCTCGCTTCTCGGAATCCGCACCTCTCCCTTGTCGTCCAGCAGGCGGAAAACCACCTTGTAGCGCAGCTGGTATTCCCGGACCTGTCCGGTCGCGTCCAGTGAAAGGATGAGCCGGTCATTGACCGCACTCAGAATCTCCAGCCGCCAGGAAGACTTCGTCGGCTTGTCGACGACATGCGCTTCGCTGCCCGACTCTATGGAACGCTTCAGTTCAACGGCAAGGGGAGACCCTGCGGGTGAAATCGCAATGCTTTCGAAAGGAAATTTTTCCTGGCCACGCAAATGGAATCCGCAGGAAGCGAGCATGAAAGCCAGAAGAATCGGGACAAGTTTGCGCATTTTCACACCACGATGTTGACGAGGCGCCCGGGCACCACGATGATCTTTCTGACAGCCTGGCCGCCTATGAATTTTTCGACATGGGCTCTCGCCGCCGCCTCGATGGCTTCCCGTGCAGCATCTTTTGCCACCTTCATGTTCCCCCTGAGCTTGCCGTTCACCTGGATGACGAGCTCGATTTCGTCCTGGATCAGCGCCGCCCGGTCGGATTCGGGCCAGGCTTCCTGCAGAATGTCCGCGCCATCCCTGAGTTCCCGCCAGAGCACCTGGCAGACATGCGGCACGATCGGGGAGAGCATCAGCACGATTTTCTCCAGCGCTTCCTGCATCACGCCCCGGCCCACCGGGCTTTGATCCCCGCACCTGGAAAGAGCGTTCATCAGCTCCATGACCGCGGCAATGGCGGTATTGAATGTCTGGCGCCGCCCGTAGTCGTCGCCCACCTTCTCCAGCGTGGCATGCACCTGCCGGCGAATCTCTTTGAGCTCCGGATCGAGATCCCCTTCCCCGTAGGCCGGCACGACCCCCGCTTGCACATGCTCATGGACCATTTTCCACAACCTTTTGAGGAAGCGGAAAGCCCCTTCCACCCCGGCATCCGACCATTCCAGGGACTGCTCCGGAGGGGAAGCGAACATCATGAAGAGCCGCGCCGTATCCGCCCCGTACTCGTCTATCAGTCCCTGGGGGTCGACCGTATTGCCCTTGGATTTCGACATCTTGGCCCCGTCTTTCAGCACCATCCCCTGGGTCAGGAGTTTCGAGAAGGGCTCGTCGTTTTTCAACAGCCCCACGTCGCGCATCAGCTTGTTGAAAAAGCGCGCATAAAGCAGATGCAAAATCGCATGCTCGATCCCGCCGATGTACTGGTCCACGGGGAGCCAGTAATGGGCGCGCTCGTCCACCATGGACGACCCACAATCGTGGCTGGCATAGCGTGCAAAATACCAGGAAGACTCGACGAAGGTATCCATGGTGTCGGTTTCCCTCATGGCCTCCCTGCCGCATTTCGGGCAGGTCGTCTCGTAAAACTCCGGCATCTTCTTGAGCGGGGAGCCCGCGCCGTCGAATGCCACCTTTTCCGGCAAAACGACAGGAAGATCGGCTGCCGGAACGGGAACGTCCCCGCAATTCTTGCAGTGGATGATGGGAATGGGGCAGCCCCAGTAGCGCTGCCTCGAAATTCCCCAGTCCCTCAGGCGGTAATGGATGCGCTTGCCGCCCAAGTCGAGCGCCTGGAGCACCAGCGCGATTTTTTCGAAAGCATCTTCGGAAGTCCTGCCGGAGAAATCCTCGGAATCGAACAAAATTCCCTTTTCGGTAAAGGCGGCTTCCAGGGGAAGCTCGAGCTCCCCATGAACCGGCTTGATCACCGGCTTGACGGGAAGACCGTATTGCTTCGCGAATTCGAAATCCCGCTCGTCGTGGGCGGGAACCGCCATCACGGCACCCTCGCCGTAGCCCATCAGCACGTAATTGGCGACCCAGACCGGAACGGGCTTGGCCGTCAGGGGATGCTCCACATAGCGCCCGGTGAACATGCCTTTCTTTTCCTGGGTCGCGATATCGGCTTCGGCCACGCCGCCCCTTTTGCACTCCTCGATAAAGGCTGAAAGCTCCGGATTCTCCCTTGCCGCATCCAGCGCAAGGGGATGCTCCGCAGCGACGGCCAGATAGGTCACGCCCATCAGCGTATCGGGTCTCGTGGTGAAAACCTTCAGGGGTTCTCCTGCGGGCATCGGGAAATGCACTTCGACCCCGACGCTTTTGCCGATCCAGTTCCTCTGCATCGTCTTGACCTGGGCAGGCCAGTCGAGCGCATCGAGATCCGCCAGAAGCTCTTCGGCATAGGCAGTGATCTTCATGAAATACATCGGGATTTCGCGCTTTTCGACGAGCGCCCCGGAGCGCCAGCCGCGCCCGTCGATCACCTGCTCGTTGGCGAGAACGGTCTGGTCAACCGGGTCCCAGTTCACCGGCGCGGTTTTCTTGTAAATCACGCCCTTTTCGAACAGCCTGGTGAAAAGCCACTGCTCCCACCGGTAATATTCCGGCCTGCAGGTGGCGATTTCCCTGGACCAGTCGACCGCAAGCCCCAGGCTTTTCAGCTGCGCCCGCATGGTATCGATGTTCTGGTAGGTCCAGTCGGCAGGCAATACCTTGCGCTGCATCGCGGCATTTTCCGCAGGCAGGCCGAACGCATCCCAACCCATGGGCTGCAACACGTTGCAGCCCTTCATCCTGTGAAACCTGGAAAGCACGTCCCCTATCGTGTAATTGCGCACATGCCCCATGTGGAGCTTGCCCGAAGGATAGGGGAACATGGAAAGGCAGTAGTATTTCGGCTTTTCGCTGTTCTCGACTGCACGATAGGCGCCCGATTTTTCCCATTCCGACTGGATTTGCGCCTCGATGCTGGATGGCTGGTATTGCGACTGCATAAGATCCTAATATCGTTTATATTCCGAACTTCGGATTATACCTCGCAAGCGGCGCTTTAGGACGGATGCCCTGTCTTAAATTGTCACATTCTGTTAAAGTAATGGGATTCAAAGGTTTCAATCAGTCCAGGAGATAAAATCATGTCGAAAAGACACCCTGTCATCGCCGTAACCGGCTCGTCGGGCGCAGGCACCACCACGGTCAAGCGCGCCTTCGAAAACGTCTTCCGCCGCGAGCATATCAATGCAGCGGTAATCGAAGGAGACAGCCTGCACAGCATGGACCGCAAGGCGTTTCGCGCAGCGGTTGCCAATGCTGAAAAAAACGGCACCCAGGCGCCGAGCCATTTCGGCCCTGAAGCCAACCATTTCGACAAGATCGAGGAAACCTTCGAAACCTATGGAAAGAAGGGCACCTGCAAAAGGCGCTATTACATCCACAGCGACGAAGAAGCCCGCGACCACAATGCCCGCCTCGGCACCAGCCTGAACCCCGGCGAATTCACGCCCTGGGAAGATATCCCGGAAGGCTCGGATCTCCTCTTCTATGAAGGGCTGCACGGCCTCGTGAAAACCGACAGCGTGGACGCAGCGCGGCATGTCGACCTCGGCGTGGGCGTCGTGCCCATCGTCAACCTCGAGTGGATCCAGAAGATCCACAGGGATGCTGCTGAGCGCGGCTACTCCGCGGAAGCCACCGTGGATACCATCCTGCGCCGCATGCCGGACTACATCAATCACATCACGCCGCAGTTCTCGCAGACGCACATCAATTTCCAGCGCGTCCCGACCGTGGACACTTCCAACCCGTTCATCGCGCGCGATATTCCCACCCTGGACGAGAGCTTCGTGGTGGTCCGTTTCCGCGATCCGCACGGCGTGGATTTCCCCTATCTGCTCAGCATGATCCACGATTCCTTCATGTCCCGCCCCAACACCCTGGTGGTGCCCGGCGGCAAGATGAGCTTCGCCCTGGAAGTCATTCTGGCGCCCATCATGCACGACATGATCCAGAACAAAACGAAGTAGGCGCCGCAGGGGAACAGATTCCTGTTCCCCTTCTCCCAGGAAATCATGGACATCCTTGCCGGGCTGAATCCGGAGCAAATCGAAGCAGTCACGCTTCCTCACCATTCCGCCCTGATCCTCGCCGGCGCGGGGAGCGGCAAGACCCGGGTACTGACCTCCCGCATTGCCTACCTGATCCAGAAGCAGGGGGTCTCCCCCCACGAAATCCTCGCAGTCACCTTCACCAACAAGGCGGCCAAGGAAATGACGGCGCGCATTTCGGCGATGCTGCCGATCAACATCAGGGGCATGTGGATCGGGACCTTCCACGGCCTGTGCAACAGGATGCTGCGCGCCCACCATCGGGAGGCGGGGCTTCCCGAGACCTTCCAGATCATGGACAGCGCCGACCAGCTTGCCATGGTCAAGCGCATCATCAAGAGCCTCAACCTGGACGACGAGAAATACCCCCCCAAGCAGCTTCAGCATTTCATCAACGGCCAGAAGGAAGAGGGGCTGAGGCCGCACGACGTATCCGTCTACGACACCTTCACGCGCACGCAGCAGGAAATCTTTTCCGCCTACGAAGCGCAATGCAACCGGGAAGGCGTGGTCGATTTCGCCGAACTTCTGCTCAGATCCTTCGAGCTTTTGAAACGCAACGAAATTCTGCGGGAGCATTACCAGGCGCGGTTCAAGCATCTCTTGATAGACGAATTTCAGGACACGAATCGCCTCCAGTACCAGTGGCTCAAGCTTCTCGCAGGAAAGAATGCGGCGATTTTCGCGGTCGGAGACGACGACCAGTCCATCTATGCATTTCGCGGGGCGGACACCGGCAACATGCGCGAACTGGAGCGGGATTTCCATATCCGGGACATCATCAAGCTGGAACAGAATTACCGCTCCCACGGCAACATCCTCGATGCGGCCAATGCATTGATTCGGCACAATGCGTCGCGGCTGGGCAAGAACCTCTGGACGAGCGACGCCAGGGGAGAAAAACTGCGCTTCTATCAGGCGCCCACCGACCTTCAGGAAGCCGAATACATCGTGGAGGAAATCAGGGCGCTGCATTCGGACGGCGTGCCGCTCAACGACATCGCCCTGCTTTACCGCTCCAATGCCCAGTCCCGGGTACTGGAACATGCGCTCTTCAACGCCTCCCTTTCCTACCGGGTCTACGGCGGCCTGCGCTTTTTCGAGCGGCAGGAAATCAAGCATGCGCTCGCCTACCTGAGGCTGGTCCACAATCCGGACGACGACGGCGCGCTGTTGCGGGTGATCAATTTCCCGGCCAGGGGAATCGGGGCAAAATCCATCGAATCGCTCCAGGCCGATGCGCATGGCTCAAGCCTCTGGTCGAAGGCGAGGGGGAAAAGCAGGAAGCTCGACGAATTCGCGAACCTGATCGAATCGATGCGGCAGGCATGTTCAGGCGCGCCATTGCCCGAGACGGTCGAAACCGTGATCGGGATGAGCGGCCTCAAGTCGCATTATCTGCACGAGAAGGACGGCGAAGACCGGCTGGAGAATCTGGACGAACTCGTCAATGCAGCGGCAACTTTCGAATCCGAGGGAGACCCCCTGGTCGAATTCCTCTCCCATGCCGCACTGGAAGCCGGGGAGCGCCAGAGCGGAGAAGGGACGGATGCGGTGCAGCTGATGACGGTGCATTCCGCGAAAGGGCTGGAATTTCACGCCGTATTCGTCAGCGGGCTGGAAGAAGGATTGTTTCCCCACAGCAACAGCAGGAACGAAGCGGGGGGCATCGAGGAAGAGCGGCGCCTGATGTATGTCGCGCTCACCCGCGCGAGAAGAAGGCTATACCTCAGCTGTGCGCAAAGCAGGATGCTGCACGGACAGACCAATTACAACATCCCCTCCCGGTTCCTGAAGGAAATCCCGGAGGAGCTGGTCCAGATCATCGGCATCGCCGCATTCGGAGAAACGCCCGCGCCGGTTTCCGGCAAAAAGTCGCCCTGGCGGATCGGCGCCAACGTTTTCCATCCCAAGTTCGGCGAAGGCGTGGTGCTCGCCTGCGAAGGGATCGACCAGGTTCAGGTCAATTTCAGGCGTGCGGGCACGAAGTGGCTGGCCCTCGAATACGCCAACCTCATCGCCATCTAGCCTCCCCCTGAAGAACCGGCAAAACAGGGCCATTGAGCGAGCGCAACAGGCCCGATAGTCGTATAATTTTTGGCAATACTGACCCGGAAGCCGCATGGAACCGGCGATTGCCAATCGTATCGATTTCGGCAACAGATGCTACGCGGTGGTGTCTATGTGTCCGGGAGGCGGGGATTGCCCGCTTTCAGGCTTTTCCTCTTCCTCATGCTCGCGAGGCTTCCTGCGGGGCGGGGGCCGATCTTCCTTGCGCCGTCCGAAGCCGTTGTCCAGATTGGGAATGGCATTGATCGAATCCATGACGATTCTCCTTGTGTTTGCCGGTAATTTCGGCAACCATTTGGATTTCTTGAATTTAAGCTGCACAATGTCCATTATAGACAGTGCCGGAAAATTGTCAGGGGAGTGAAATTGGAAGAAAAACCGAAGAAATGGATGCTGCCGGTTGCCATGATCGCGGTCTTTATCGCCATATTGGCCGCAGGATATGTGATGGATCATCTGCCCAAGGTCGGCGAATCCAGGCTCAGAGGCATGCTGAAGGATGCGGACGACGAGCAGGGGAGGGACACGCTGAAGGTGAGACTCCCCCGCATCAAGGATTCAGAGCCGAATTCCGCCTCAAAATGAATTCGACGGGGCTTTTCATTTCACATTCCCGGGTATAATATTGAGGCTTTATATATCATCTCATGATCCAATTGGGGGAATTTCATGATCGAAACCATCACAACCCTCGTTTTTCTGAGCGCAGTTCTTTTCGTCGCGTTTTCCGGAAGGAAATCCGGAAAGGAGAAAAGCGAAATCGAGCTTGCCAAGGAAAGACAGGAAGACAAGTCCTGAAACAGTCATTTATTGGGAAGCAGAACCCACAGCCTGCCGCGCTGGCGGGTTTTCCCGGCAAGCTCACCCGCATCCTGCCCGGAACCCCAGTAGATATCTGCCCTGACCACCCCCTTGATCGCCCCTCCCGTGTCCTGCGCCAGCATGAGGCGATCCAGGGGCTTTTCGCTTTCCGGCCAGGTGCTGGAGAGATAGACCGGAGCGCCCAGGGGAATCGCCCTCTGATCCACAGCAATGCTGATTCCCGGACTCAATGGCACGCCGAGCGATCCCGGCGGGTCCGGAAAGGTGCCCGGCAATAACTTGAAAAAGACGTAGCTCGGGTTGCCGTCCAGCAGTTCTTCCACCTTTTCCGGGTGACTCCTAGCCCAGGCCTTGATGCCCTCCATCGAAGCGTCTTCAAGAGATAATTCTCCGCGCCCGACAAGAATTTTGCCGATCGACTGGTAGGGATAACCGTTCTGGTCGGCGTAGCCTATCCTGACCGTATTCCCGTCATCCAGCGCGACTTTTCCCGAGCCCTGTATCTGCAGGAAGAAAAGGTCCATCGCATCGTCTGTCCAGAGAATCTCGTTTCCCTTCAAGGGGGCGGATTTGCCGTCGATCTGGGCGCGGCTGTAATAGGGAACGAGTTTCCTGCCCTCGATCCTTCCCCTCGGACGGATGTGCTTGAGCTCGGGATAAAGTTCGCCCAGATCGACCGTAATCAGGTCCTTCGGTACGCCGTAGACGGGGTAACGGTAGCGGGAGGAAGGTTTGAGGCTTCCTCGGATGATCGGCTCGAAATAGCCCGTGATGAGCCCTTCGTCCGATCCGTCCGGATTGAACAGCCGGTAGGGCGTGAAATGCTTCTCGAAAAAGGCGCGGGCGGCAGATTCGTCCGAGTTCTTCATGGCCATGGCATCAATGCAGGCCGGGGTCCAGGAAGGCCGCTTTTTCAGGACGGCGCAGCTTGCCGAGAAGGATAGCCATGCCGGAAGGACGTCCTCATGCTCCCAGCCAGGCAGATCGCTCCACGCCACCGCCTTTGGCGCGGGGGGCGCTTTCGGCAAAGTGGCGCAGCCGCCGAAAAACAGCAGCAAAAGAAGCAACGGGTAACGCATGCCTGCATTTTACACGAGGCGCGCGCGCGATTAAAATCGGCCGGGTTTGACTCCCTCGCTCGGCTTACTCTATAGTCTCGAAATGGACGCCGAAATCAAAGCGCTTGAAGAAAAAATAGCCCAATTCATCGAATTGAACCACAGGCTGCGCGCAGACAACCTTGCCCTGAGGCAGGAGATCGCCCAGGCCCAGGAAGAGAACAAGCGGCTCTCTGAAAAGATCGATCTTGCGAAAGACAGGCTCGAGTCCCTCCTGTCGAAAATCCCGGGAGAAGAAGAATGAGCAAGAGCCTCGACGTCATCATCAACGGTCGCCCGTTCAGGGTCGCCTGCGAAGAGGGAGAGGAGAGCGCCCTTCTGGACGCAGTGGCCTACCTGGACAGGAAGATGAACGAGATCAGCGAGTCGGGAAAGCTGGTCGGCACCGACCGGATCGCCGTGATGGCCGCGCTCAATATCGCGCACGAATTGCTGACGGTACGGGCCGGCGGACTTGAAATCGGGGAATTCAAGCGTAGAATAAACACCATGAAGTCTTCGCTTGAAAAGGCGATGATCGAGCAGGACGAACTCTTTTAGTTTATCCCCTGCTGTGTTCGACGGGGCCATTCATTCCTTGAACCAATGTCTTGGCATTAAGGCTGCCGACCGAAAAGCCGCTGTTGAGCCTGTTCCGGACGCGAATGGGCCTGATGCGACAGGAAGGTGGCCGACTTGAACCCAGGGTTCAGGATGCCGGGCCCTGACGGCATTTGCGGGGGACCCTTTCAGACTGCTTTCTTGGCGGAAAGCAGTTCGGCTTGCGCGGAGCAGATTTTGCTGCGCCCGCGCTTCCTGTGGTAATGCCCTTCCATGTCCATTTCCCAGGCCTGGCAGTTGTCTCTGAGATAGGGCTTGAGCCCTTCCTGAATCACCCTTCTTTTGAGCTTCGGGTCGAGCACCGGAAAGCAGATCTCGATTCGCCTGAAGAAATTCCGGTCCATCCAGTCCGCGCTGGAAAGGTAGACGTTCTGGGCGCCGCCGCCCCTGAAATAGAATATCCTGCTGTGCTCCAGAAAGCGCCCAATGATGGAGCGGACCCGGATGTTCTCGGATAAACCGGGAATCCCGGGCCTCAGGGCGCAAACGCCCCTGACGATGAGATCGATCTTCACCCCCGCTCTGGAAGCATCGTATAGCGCCTCGATGATCTCCGGTTCCAGCAGCGAATTCATCTTGGCGATGATGCCGGAAGGAAGTCCTTCGGCAGCATGCTTCACCTCCTGCCGGATTGCCTGCAGGATATGGGCATGCAGGGTAAACGGGGATTGCCAGAGGTGCCTCAGCTTTCCCACCCGACCGAGTCCGGTGAGCTGCATGAAGACGTCGTTGACGTCCGAGCAGATTTCCTCGTTGCAGGTGAAGAGTCCGAAATCCGTATAGAGCCTTGCCGTCCTGGGATGGTAATTCCCGGTGCCCAAATGCACATAGCGCCGCAGCCTGTCCCCCTCCCTTCTCACCACCATCGCCATCTTGGCGTGGGTCTTGTGCCCCACCACCCCGTAGACCACGTGCGCGCCGGCCTCTTCCAGGCGCCCCGCCCAGTTGATGTTGGCTTCCTCGTCGAAGCGCGCGAGGAGTTCCACCACCACGGTGACTTCCTTTCCCTGCTGGGCCGCACCGATCAGCGCTTCCATGATGATGGAATCGGTTCCCGTCCTGTAGACGGTCTGCTTGATGGCGATGACCTTGGGGTCGCTCGCAGCCTCCTGGATGAACCTGATGACGGGCTGGAAGGATTCGAAGGGATGATGCAGCAACACATCCCCCTTCCTGATCACCTGGAAAATGCTGGCAGCCTTCTTCTGGAGAACGGCGGGCATTCCCGGAATGAACTGGGGAAACTTGAGGTCCGGCCTGTCCACCCTGTCCGGGATCTGCATCAGGCGCGCCAGATTGACCGGGCCGTTGACCCGGTAAAGATCGTCCGAGGTGAGACCGAACTGCTGCAGCAGGAATTCGGCCATGGTTTCCGAGCAGTTCTCGGCGACCTCGAGCCTCACGGCATTGCCGAAATGCCTTTGCGGCAGTTCGCCCTGGAGCGCTATCCTGAGATTCTTGACCTCCTCCTCGTCCACGAAAAGGTCCGAGTTCCGCGTCACCCTGAACTGGGAGCATTGCAGGACGGTCATTCCGACGAAAAGCTCGTCCACATGCGCATGCAATATGGAGGAAAGGAAGACGAAATCGTATTCGCCCCCGCAAAGCTCCGGCGGGATCTGAACCACCCTGGGCAATATCCTCGGCGCCTGGACGATCGCCGTTCCGGAATTGCGCCCGAAAGCATCCCGCCCTTCGAGTTCGATCGCAAAATTGAGGCTCTTGTTCAGGACACGCGGGAAAGGGTGGGAGGGGTCGAGCCCGATGGGTGTGAGGACCGGCATCAATTCCTTGAAGAAGAAGGACTTGATCCATTCCCGCTGGGCTTCCGTCCAGTCGCTGCGACGCAGGAACCGGATGCCCTGTTCGGCGAGCGCGGGCAAAATGCCGTCGTTCAGCATCTGGTACTGCCGGTCGACGAAACCATGGGACATTTCCGAGACGAGCCTGAAAACATGCCTCGGATTCATCCCGTCCGGCCCGCTTGAAGGAGAATCGAGATTGATCTGCTCCTTGAGTCCTGCGACGCGAATTTCGAAAAACTCGTCCAGATTGCTGCTGACGATGCAAAGGTATCTCAGACGCTCGAGAAGCGGATTGGAAGGATCTTCAGCCTGGGCGAGAACCCGCCTGTTGAATTCAAGCAGGCCGAGTTCCCGGTTCAGGTAGTGCTGGGGCGAAGTCGATTTGTTCGCCATGCTCAAACGCTATTTGGGGGCGACATAGCCCGTAGCGACATCCGCACCCTCGCCGAAAAAGTGCTTCTCCATCTGTTCAGCGAGGTATTTCCTCGCCTTGGGATCGGCAAGACTGAGCCGGTTTTCATTGATCAGCATGGTCTGGTGCTTGAGCCACTGGCCCCAGGCTTCCTTCGAGACATGCTCGAAGATGCGCTTTCCGAGTTCACCCGGATAAGGGGGAAAATCCAGCCCTTCGGCTGATTTCCCCAATTTGATGCAGTTCACTATTCTCGACATGATTTCAAGTCTACCCCAAACCCGTTAAACATATTGTGACAATCCGAGACGGTGCCATATGGTCTGCACCGCCTGCGCCTGGTTGAGCGTGTAGAAGTGCAGTCCGGGGGCGCCGTTCTTCAGGAGATTCTCGCAGAGTTTCGAAACGACATCCAGCCCGAATGCCCGGATGGAAGCGACGTCGTCGTGGTAGCCTTCCAGTTTCTTCCTGATCCAGCGCGGGATTTCCGCACCGCAGGCATCCGAAAAACGGGCAAGCTGCGAATAATTGTAGATCGGCATGATGCCCGGCACGATGGGAATGGAAACGCCAAGTTTTGCGCATTCCTCCACGAAACCGAAATAGGCGTCCGGGTTGTAGAAGTACTGCGTGATCGCCGAATCTGCGCCTGCCTCGACCTTCCTCCTGAAATTCGCCATGTCCTCCAGAGGAGAGGGCGCCTGGGGGTGAAATTCGGGATAGGCTGCGACCTCGATATGGAAATGACTCCCCGTTTCTTCGCGGATGAAGGTCACGAGTTCGTTGGCATACCTGAACTCCCCGGCAGAGGCCGTCCCCGAAGGCAGATCCCCCCTCAACGCCACAAGATGCTTCACGCCGTTCGCCATGTACTGGTCGAGTATGGCCCTGACATTCTTCCGCGTCGAACCGATGCAGGAAAGATGGGGAGCCGCGTTATGCCCTTCTGCCTGAATTTCCAGAACCGTCTCCAGTGTCCGGTCGCGAGTGGATCCCCCCGCCCCGAAAGTCACGGAAAAGAATCTGGGGCCCAGTGTGGCGAGATCCCTGCGTGCGGCTCTCAGCTTCTCCATCCCCTCGGGAGTCTGGGGAGGGAAAAATTCGAAGCTGAAAGTGTGTTCGCTATGGCGCGACATCAGTAGCGGTAATGAGCAGGCTTGTAGGGTCCGTTCCTGTCTATCCCCAGGTATCCGGCCTGCTTCTCGGTGAGCTCGGTGAGCTGGGCGCCGATCTTGCCGAGATGCAGCCTCGCGACCTTTTCGTCGAGGTGTTTTGGAAGCACGTAAACGTCGACAGGATATTTTCCGGGATTGTTCCAGAGTTCGATCTGCGCCATCACCTGGTTGGTGAAGGAAGCCGACATCACGAAACTGGGGTGGCCGGTCGCGCAGCCGAGATTGACCAGCCTGCCTTCTGCCAGGACGGTGATTTTCTTGCCGTCCGGGAAGATCACATGGTCGACCTGGGGCTTGATGTTTTCCCACTGGTACTGGCGAAGCGAAGCGATATCGATTTCGGAATCGAAATGGCCGATGTTGCAGACGATGGCTTCGTCCTGCATTTTCAGCATGTGCTCGTGGGTGATGACGTTGATGTTGCCTGTCGCCGTGACGAAAATGTTGCCCTTGTCTGCGGCATGATCCATGGTGACGACACGGTAGCCTTCCATGGCGGCCTGGAGCGCGCAGATCGGGTCGATCTCGGTGACCCATACGGTGGCGCCAAGCCCGCGGAAAGCCTGGGCGCAGCCCTTGCCCACGTCGCCGTAGCCCAGCACCACGCAGATCTTGCCCGCAATCATCACGTCGGTGGCGCGCTTGATGCCGTCGACCAGGGACTCCCTGCAGCCGTAGAGATTATCGAACTTGGATTTCGTGACGGAATCGTTGACGTTGAAGGCGGGGCATTTGAGTTCGCCCTTTTCCATCATTTCGTAAAGGCGATGCACGCCCGTCGTGGTTTCCTCGGAAATGCCGCGCACATGCTCGAGAAGATGCGGGTATTTGTCGTGCATGACCTGGGTGACGTCGCCGCCGTCGTCGAGGATCATGTTGGGCAGCCAGTTGTTGGGGCCGAAAATGGTCTGTTCGATGCACCACCAGAATTCCTCCTCGGTTTCCCCTTTCCAGGCGAACACCGGGATTCCGGCCGCAGCGATCGCGGCTGCGGCCTGATCCTGGGTGGAGAAAATGTTGCAGGAGCTCCAGCGCACTTCGGCTCCGAGATCGACCAGGGTCTCGATCAGGACGGCGGTCTGGATGGTCATATGCAGGCAGCCGACGATGCGCGCGCCTTCGAGCGGCTTCTTGCCGGCATATTCCTCGCGCAGGGCCATGAGGCCAGGCATTTCGGTTTCCGCGATGCGGATTTCCTTGCGGCCCCAGGCTGCGAGGGAAAGGTCTGCAACCTTGTAATCGGTGAAGGTTGAGGTTTGGACTACGGCGTTCATGTGCTCTCCATTCAAGTCAATGAATGGGCGCCGTTCTTGCATGAAACGCCTCCTCCCAAGCCTGGCCCGGGGCCACGCGCGCGTGGCCGGGTCGCAGCGCCCCTCGGGAGGGGGTTTGAATCAGATTCCCGCGTCGGCCCTGAGCGCCTCCGCCTTGTCGGTAACTTCCCAGGTGAATTCCGGCTCTTCCCTGCCGAAATGACCGTAGGCTGCCGTCTTGGTATAGATGGGACGCATCAGGTCGAGCGACTGGATGATGCCCTTGGGACGAAGGTCGAAATGTTTCTCGACCAGCTTCGCGATTTTCGCGTCGGGCAGCTTTCCGGTTCCGAAGGTGTTCACCATCAGGCTGACCGGCCTTGCGATGCCGATCGCATAGGCGACCTGAACTTCGCAGCGCGAAGCGAGCCCCGCAGCCACGATATTCTTGGCGACATGGCGTCCCGCATAGGCGGCGGAGCGGTCGACCTTGGAGGGGTCCTTTCCGGAAAACGCGCCGCCGCCGTGGCGGGCTGCGCCGCCGTAAGTGTCGACGATGATCTTGCGCCCGGTGAGACCGCAGTCGCCCATCGGCCCGCCGATGACGAAGCGCCCGGTGGGATTGATCAAAAAGCGCGTATCGGCATTCAGCATATGCTTCGGAATGACGGGCTTGACGATTTCCTCGATCACCGCCTCTTCCAGGGCGGCCTGCGAAATGTCGGGATGATGCTGGGTCGAAAGCACCACGGTCTCGACATGCTGCGGCTTTCCTTCCACATAGCGGATGCTGACCTGGGATTTGGCATCGGGGCGCAGCCACGGCAGTCTGCCGTCCTTGCGCAGTTCGGCCTGCCGCTCCACCAGGCGGTGGGCATAATAGATCGGCATCGGCATGAGTCCGGGGGTTTCGTCGCAGGCATAGCCGAACATGAGTCCCTGGTCTCCCGCGCCCATTTCGAGATCGAGCCCCTGTCCCTCGTTCACGCCCTGGGCGATGTCCGGGGACTGCTTGTCATAGGCAGTGAGGACGGCGCAGGTCTTGTAGTCGAAGCCGATTTCGGAACTGTCGTAGCCTATCCTCTGGATGGTGTCGCGCGCGATCTGGATGTAATCGACCACGGCGTTCGTGGTGATTTCTCCGGCAAGCACGACGAGGCCGGTATTGACCAGCGTTTCCGCGGCTACCCGCGAATGCCTGTCTTGGGTTAAGATAGCGTCGAGAATTGCGTCGGAGATCTGGTCGGCTACTTTGTCGGGATGCCCTTCCGAAACGGATTCGGAAGTAAACAGGAATTCATTCATTGCTTGGCCTTGTCTGGTTATCCGGAAAATCTTATCAAAGATCGGGCTTCTTTCAAAGAAATTTATGTTACAAGGCGTGCTGCGCTCATTCTCCCTTCTGCCGCTTCCCCTGATCCACGCGCTCGGCGGCCTCCTCGGCAGGGCAGTTTTTTTCCTGTCCCCCTCCTATGCTGCAAGGCTCAGGGAGAACCTGAAACAGGGCGGATGTTATGCGAGCGAGGAAGGCTACGAAAAACTGCTGAAGGAATCGGTTGTCGAGGCGGGAAAGGCCTTTCTCGAACTTTTCCCGGTCTGGTTCGGGAAAGACGCGGAAAAACTCGTGAAATGCGGCGACTGGGGCGTGGTCGAAAAGGCGCAAGCAGCGGGAAAGGGCATCATTTTCCTCACCCCCCATCTCGGCTGCTTCGAAATATCCGCCCTCTACTGCGCCCGGATCATGCCGATCACCGTGCTCTACAGGAGGCCCAAACTGAACTGGATAGAACCCGTGATGAACGCCGGAAGAAGCCGCCTCCAGCTGGCCCCGGCCGACCTTTCAGGCGTGAGAAAACTCATGAAAGCACTCAGAAGGGGAGAGGCGATCGGCCTCCTCCCGGACCAGGCTCCCGGCGCAGGAGAAGGGGAATGGGCGGATTTCTTCGGCCGCCCGGCCTACACCATGACCCTCGCCGGCAGGCTGCAGGCATCGAGCAAAGCTGCCGTCATCATGGCCTTCGCCGAGCGCCTGCCCAAGGGACAGGGCTATCACCTCCATCTCGAAGCCCTCGACGGGGAAATCACCCCGGATGGCCTCAACCGGGCGATAGAAAATCTGGTGAGAACCTGCCCCGCCCAGTACCTGTGGAGCTACAATCGCTACAAGGTCCCGGCCGGGGCCAAACCCAGGATTTCCCATGCTGACTAGAATCGGGCTCGCCCTGATGTGGCTGCTGCATTTTCTTCCCCTGCCGCTTCTCGCATTCCTCGGGCAAATGCTGGGCATGCTGCTGTATTTCTTCGGGCGCGAAAGAAGGCGGGTTGCCAGAGTCAACCTCGGCCTCTGTTTTCCCGCAATGAGCGCAGGTGAAAAGGAATCCCTGGTGAAAGCCCATTTCCGTTCCCTGGGAAGGAGCTTTCTCGAGCATTGTCTGCTCTGGTGGTCTTCTAAAAACAGGATCAGGCGGCTCGTCAGGATAGAAGGCATCGAGAACTGGGAGGCAGTTTCCGACAGGCCCGTGATCTGGCTCGCCCCGCATTTCGTCGGACTCGACATGGGCGGCGTGAGACTGAGCTGCGATTACCCTGCAGTTTCCGTCTACAGCCACCAGAAAAATGCGAAATTCGACGAAATGCTGCTGCACGGCAGGCGACGCTTCGGCACTTCCACCCTCCTGTCGAGACAGGAAGGGCTGCGTCCGGTGATAAGGGCGATGAAAAAAAAGCTGCCCTTCTACTACCTTCCGGACATGGATTTCGGCATCAGGGACAGCAGCTTCGTGCCCTTCTTCGGCGTGCAGACCGCCACCGTGACCGGTCTCGCGAGGCTCGCCGCAATGACCGGGGCCGCAGTCGTGCCCTGCGTGACGAAGCAGCTCCCCCGCGGACAGGGCTATGTGCTCAAGTTCCATCCCGCATGGCAGGGCTACCCTACCGAAGACATCGAAGCAGACACGAGAAGAATGAACGCCTTCATCGAGGATCGGATATTGGAGATGCCAGAGCAATACTACTGGCTGCACAAGCGCTTCAAGACCCGCCCTGAAGGGGAGAAAAGCTTTTACGCCTGATTCGTGGTAGAATGCTCCCCCTCGGGCGATTAACTCAGCGGTAGAGTGCCACCTTCACACGGTGGAAGCCACTGGTTCGATCCCAGTATCGCCCACCAAAATTTCCCTTCCATGCCGCACACCCTAAAGATTCGTTAAGGATGGAATGTCAGAATCCGTGCATGGCGCGCATCTTCTTCCAGACCGCTTCGATTTTCGCAGGCATTTTTCTGCCCTTGCTTGCCATGGGCGCCCATGCCTCGGATGACGCCAACTGGTATGATTTGTCGGCAAATACCCAGGAGTTGCAACCCCATTGGGCATCCATGCTCGGCGTTCCCTCCACGGGATTGACCCAGGGCTTCCGCTACCATTACACCACGCAATATCTCTACAACGGGTCAGTCGTCAGGAATTACGGCAGCAACAAGGGGCTGGAACTCATCCTGGGCGAGAATTTTCAGGTACAGGTCGGCGTCCCGGCCTATATCGACAGGGAAACGCCGCAAACCACGACAGGCGGATGGGGAGACGAGGCGCTTTTGGGCAAATACCGGTTTCTTTCCGCAAACGAGGAAAACGGCAATTACGTTTTGAGCGGCTCGCTCGGGCTGAGTCTTCCGACCGGAAGCCCCGGGTTCACCACGCACAGCACGATATTCACCCCGACCCTGGCTGCGGGAAAAGGATGGGGAACCAGGCAATCCGGGCTGGACATCCAGAGCCTGGTTTCATTCAGCGTGCCCGACCACAACCTTTCGGCGCTGGGGCTCCCCATTTCATGGAATACGGGTTTGCAGGCCCATGTGTTGCGGCATGTCTGGCCCGAGATCGAAGCGAATTACACCCACTGGAACAACGGCCCCTTCGACGGCAAAAACCAGCTTCTGGTGACCTACGGGGTCGCTTTCGCGTACCGGGTCATGGACAGGGAAAAGCTCACCTTCGGGATTGGTTATCAGGAGCCCAGGGGGACGAGCTTCAGCACCCTCAGCAGGGAATGGATCACCATGGCAAAACTCTCTTTCTAGGACCCATTCTGCTCAGGAATTTTTCCCCAGCCAGTAGGCTCCCAGCAGCGCGCGCCTGAATGCAGCGTCCGAGTCGAGCTCAATTCCGAGTTCCCGCTGCGCGATGGGCCTCAAAAGATCCAGAATCCTGCTCTCGCGCCATCGGGCAGTAAAGCCCCCGAAATCGAAGCGACCTTCTTTCAGGAATTGCGCCGCAAGCCCGGTCGCTTTTTCAAAAACGATCTCTGCCTGCTCCATCACTTCATACAGGTAGGAATAGGTGTCAATTTTGTTATGCTGGGCGATGATCTCGTAAAATGAAGGCAATATATCGCATTTTGAAAGCATTTCGTCGAGATCGACGGTTGCCGGGAAGCGATGGGTTTCTCCCCTGAAAGAAAATTCGACATGGACTTCGAGCGTGTTTGTCATCTTTCAGAAAGGGTCACGGTTGTTGCCCCGGTATGCCTGTCGATATCGAACAGCATTTCGCAATATTCGTCCTGCCCTTCGACCGGCGTGGGATCGTCTGCGCAATTGCAGCCCGCAATGATTCCCTCGAAGAAAATCCCCGCTTTCACCCTCAGGAAATTTCCCTCTTCGGCTGCGCTGATCAGCATCGCATCGAGCTTTTCGCTCAGGGCATAGCTCGTGGAAGCGAGCCCCTGCTGCAAAGGGAGCGAATCCGCATTGCTCCTGATCTCGCTCCTGAAAGTCCCGGCGAAAGCCGGACTTCCCCATGCCGCAAGAGATGCCTTCAGCTTCATCAGTGGGCCTCGTCCCAGTTCTGGCCAGAACCGCAATCGACGGAAAGCGGAACGGAAAGGGAAGCTGCGCCCGCCATCAATTTCGGAAGATGTTCCATCACCCTTTCGAGCTCGTTTTCGGGCACCTCAAGAACCAGTTCGTCGTGAACCTGCATGATCAGCCTCGAAGCGACCTTCCCCGAATCGATCCAGCCCTGCACCGCGATCATCGCAAGCTTGATGAGATCCGCCGCAGTACCCTGCATGGGGGCGTTGATCGCCGCCCTCTCTGCGGCTGCGCGTCTCATCCCGTTGGAAGAATTGATCTCGGGAAGCCAAAGCCTTCTGCCGAAAACCGTCTCGACATAGCCTTTTGTTCTCGCCTCCTCCCGCGTCCTCTTCATGTAGTCGGCCACCCCCGGGTACCTCGAGAAATACCGGTCGATATAGACCTGGGCGGAAGCCCTGTCCACCCCGAGCTGGGAGGCGAGGCCGAAAACGGACATGCCGTAGATCAGGCCGAAATTGATCACCTTGGCGTAGCGGCGCTGTTCGGAGGAAACTTCGGCAGGGGGAACGCCGAAAATCTCGGACGCGGTCGTTCTGTGAATGTCCTCACCCCTGGAGAAGGCGCCGAGCAGTCCTTCGTCCTTAGAGATATGCGCCATGATCCTGAGCTCGATCTGGGAATAGTCGGACGAGACGAGACTGCAGCCTTGCGGCGCAATGATGGCCTCCCTGATCCTTCTTCCCTCTTCGGTTCTGACGGGAATGTTCTGCAAATTCGGGGAAAGGCTGGAAAGCCTGCCCGTCACCGCCACTGTCTGAGCGTAAGTGGTGTGCACCCTCCCCGTCCTCAAATTGACCATTTTCGGCAGCTTGTCGGTATAGGTGGACTTGAGCTTGGCGAGCCCCCGGTATTCGAGCAGTATCTTGGGGAGCGGATAGTCGAGGGCGAGCTCTTCGAGCACTTCCTCGTCTGTGGAAGGGGCTCCGGTCTGGGTCTTCTTGAGAACGGGGAGCTTCAGGATATCGAAGAGGATTTCCTGGATCTGCTTCGGGGAATTGAGGTTGAAAGGCTGGCCCGCGATCTCGTAGGCCCGCCTCTCCAGATCCAGCAATTTTTCCCCGAGTTCCCTGCTCTGCCCGGAGAGCATGCCGGAATCGAGCAGGATGCCGCGCCGCTCCATCCCGAAGAGGATTTCGAGGACGGGCATCTCGATTTCCGTATAGACCTGCAGGAGCTTCGGGTTCTCTTCGATCTGAGGAAAAAGGGCATGGTGCAGGCGCAGCATCAGGTCCGCAGCCTCCGCGGCATGAGCCACGGCAAGATCGAGATCGACCTGGTCGAATCCAATTTTCCCCGCACCCTTGCCGAGGATTTCCTCTCTCGGTTTTCTCTTCAAATCGAGATGCCGCTGCACCATGCCGTCCAGATCGTGCGGCCTGTGACTCTCAAGGACGTAAGATTCAAGCTCGATATCGTGAAGCATGCCTGAGAGAGCGATGTCATGGTTGGCGAATACATGCTTCATGTACTTGACGTCACATCCGCCCTTCCCGGCATCCTTCGATTCCAGCCAGCCTTTCAGTTTCTCCAGCGCAAGCTGCAAGTCGACCTGGCTCGGCGCGCCCGGGTAGGCATGCCTCAACGGGAGATAGGCCACTTCTCCTTCCTTGACGCAAAAGGAAATTCCCACCAGCCCGGCCTCCATCGGCTCGGGGCTTGTCGTTTCGACATGAAGAAAAGCGAGCGGTGCTTTTTCGAGCTTCTCGATCCAGAGATCCAGATTCGATGCCTCCAGTATGGTCTCGTACCCGACCTGCTTCAAAGGGAGGGGGTCGGATTTTGACCCTTCCTGCCCGGCGGATTCCACCTCTTTCAGCCAGGCCTTGAATTCGTAGCGGGTATAGAGTCCGATCAGCTTTCCCCGGTCGGCGCGCTTGTGCAGCAGATCCTCCCAGGAAAGCGCGAGGTCGAGATCGCACTTGATGGTGAGCAGCTTTCGCGCCATCGGCAGCCAATCGAGCGCTTTTCTGAGGTTCTCCCCCACGACTCCGGATACCTCTGCCGCATGCATCACGAGCGTGTCCAGATTGCCATACTGGGAAAGCCATTTCACCGCAGTCTTGGGCCCGACCTTCCCCACTCCCGGAACGTTGTCCACAGCGTCCCCGACCAGCGTGAGGTAATCGAGAATGCCACCCGGAGGCACGCCGAATTTGTTTAACACCCCCGCCTCGTCCAGCCATTCGTTGCTCATCGTGTTGACCAGCGTCACCTGCGAATTCACGAGTTGGGCCATGTCCTTGTCGCCGGTCGAAATGACCGTCTTCATCCCGCTTTTCGTGGCTTCGGACGCGAGCGTTCCGATCACGTCGTCCGCTTCCACCCCTTCCACGGAAACCAGCGGCCACCCCATCGCCCGGATCGCCTCGAACAGCGGCTCGATCTGGGAGGCAAGATCCTCCGGCATGGGCGGGCGATGCGCCTTGTATTCGGGGTACCACTCCTCCCTGAACGTTTTGCCTTTGGCGTCGAAGACGCAGGCGCTATAATCTGCCTTGACGTCCTTGTGCAGGCGGCGCAGCATGTTGAGGACGCCGTAGAGCGCGCCGGTCGGTTCGTTGTCGCGGTTGCGCAAATCGGGAAGCGCATGGAATGCCCGGTAAAGGTAGGAAGACCCGTCAACGAGCAACAGCGTTTTCCCGGATTTCGATTTGTCTGTATTGATTACCATCGCGAGGGGTTAGCCATCCATGAACAATAAAATTCTCCGCCCTGCGGAAAAGTCTGAAAAACCCTGGTCGGCGCGCGAATCCTGGCGCATCTTCGGCATTATGTCAGAATTTTTCGAGGCAACCGAGCGCCTCAACGCCATCCATCCCGCGGTCAGCATATTCGGCAGCGCGAGAACGAGCCCCGAGCATGAACATTACAAGCTTACAGAAAAAATCGCGAGACTGCTTTCCGATGCGGGCTTCGCAGTCATTTCGGGCGGCGGACCAGGAATCATGGAAGCGGCAAACAAGGGCGCCTATTTCGGAACTTCCGCCAGCATCGGGCTCAACATCCAGCTGATCCACGAGCAGCACAGCAACAAGTATCAGGACATCAGCCAGACCTTCAGGCATTTTTTTGCACGCAAGGTCATGTTCGTCAAGTTCGCATCCGCCTATGTCGTCATGCCCGGGGGCTTCGGAACGCTCGACGAACTCATGGAAGCGCTCACCCTGGTGCAAACCGGAAAAACCCGCAAGATCCCGATCATTCTGGTTCACTCCCCTTTCTGGAAAGGGCTGCTCGACTGGGTCAGGGAAGTCTTGGTGAAGGAGCAAATGATCAGTCCGGAAGACCTCGACCTGATCCAGGTGATCGACGAACCCGAGGCCGTCGTGGATGCGATATTCAGGCATTACGAGACGCGCGGATTCGCGCCTTCGGAAGCCGAGCACGAAATCCAGCTCAACCTTTGAACTTTTCGGATAAAATACCGGTTTATCGGCCATGAACCTGGAAAATATCATGCGTTATGCAATCCTTGCACTGTTCTGCCTTCTCTCATCGCAGGCTTTCGCCGATCCCAAGGGACTCGAACCTTTGCCCGATGTTCCGCCTCCACCGGTAGTCGCCGGGGAAAACCAGCCCGAACCCGAGGTGACGATCAAACAGAAGGGGGAGAAAAAAATCGAGGAATACCGCATCCACGGGCAGCTTTACATGATCAAGGTTACGCCGAAGCATGGCGTGCCCTATTATCTGGTCGACCCCAAAGGGGACGGCAAATTCGTCCGCCGCGGTCAAATTGATCCAGCTGTTCAGCCTCCGATGTGGGTCATCCACCGCTTCTGACATGTCCGTTTTCACGACTGTCACGCCCGATCAGCTCTCGATCTGGCTGGAAAACTACGATCTGGGGAATCTCGTCGACCTGCAGGGCATCGCCTCTGGAATAGAAAACACCAACTATTTCGTCACGACGGAAAGAGGGAAGTACGTCCTCACCCTTTTCGAGAAGCTGACCCTGAAGGAGCTGCCCTTCTATGTCGACTTGATGGCGCATCTCGCCAGATGCGGCATTCCCTGCCCCAACCCGATACCCGATCACCGGCACCGGCTGATCGGAACATTGAACGGAAAACCTGCGAGCATCGTCACCCGCCTGAAGGGGCATTCCGTGGAGCATCCGGATGTCACTCATTGCCGGGACATCGGGGCGATGCTCGCGAAAATGCATCTCGAAGGAAAAAGCTATCCGGCAAAAATGGAGAATCCCAGGGGAGCAGGATGGTGGGAAGCGGCCTTGCCCGAAATCCTGCCGCACACCAGCCCTAAGGAAGGGCATCTGCTTGAAGAGGAAATCAGGTTCCAGTCGAAGTACGATTTCGGCAACCTTCCGAGAGGCGTGATCCATGCCGATCTCTTCAGGGACAATGTGCTGTTCGAAGGGGATGAAATCGGCGGACTCATCGATTTCTATTTCGCCTGCAACGACAGACTGCTTCTCGACATCGCCATCACGGTGAACGACTGGTGCATCGCCCCGTCCCTCAATCTCGACGAAGCCAGAACGCTCGCGCTGCTTTCAGCCTACCATGGAATACGCCCGCTCACGCAAGGCGAGCGACTCGCATGGCCAATCATGCTGCGCACCGCATCCCTGCGCTTCTGGGTCTCCAGACTCTACGACTATTACCTGCCGAGGGCCGGGGAGCTCACCCATGCCAAGGACCCGGACCATTTCAGGTTCATCCTGGAAGGGCATATCGCCAACCCGAACCCCGTCTGGATTTAGGACCTGTAACAGGCCCTAGAAGGTTACCGTCTCCCCGACTTTCATCACCTTGAGCTTCGCGCTCGAACGGTTTTTCTTCAGCGCATCGGCAAAGGCTTCCGGGGTTCCGGTGAGAACAGGGAAGGTGCCATAGTGCATGGGAACGACCCATTTCGGCTTCACCAGCTTCACGGCCATCGCAGCCCGGTCGGGACCCATGGTGAAATGATCCCCGATGCAGGCCAGCATCACATCGACCTTGTGGAACTGCGGAATCAGAGACATGCCCGGGAATACGTCCGTATCGCCGGTATGGTAGATCGCCGGGCCATTTTTCACCGTGATCAGGAATCCGCCCGGATTGCCGCCCATGTGGATGTCCTTGCCGTCAGCCGACATCACCGACGAACTGTGCACCGCAGGAATGAATGCGATTTTCACTTCGCCGTTCAGCACCGTGATTTCGCCCCCGGCATTGCCCAGCGTGTCGAATCCCGCCTGATCCTTGGGGAAGCCCGCATATTTGACGAGGGCCGTCCCCAGATCGAAGCTCGAAACCAGCTTGGCCCCGGTCTTTTTGGCGATCTCCACTGCATCCCCGACATGGTCGAAATGCCCGTGGGTGATCAGGATCAGATCGACCTTGCCGATCTTCTCCAGATCTTCCTTGCCCGACTTGTTGGCAGGATTGGTGATCCAGGGATCGATGAGCAGAACCTTGCCTTCCGGGGTTTTCAGCTTGAATGCGGCATGGCCGTACCAGGTCAGCTCCGTGCCGGCGAATCCGGTTGCGGGGAGCAGTAAGGCGAACAGTATCGCGAACAGTCTGATCAGGGGCATGTCATCTCCTCGGGGGTTGTTTTTTCGGAAGTATAGCTCAAATCACTGCGCTTCGATCTTTCTTCTCGATGCCTTGATCCCGCTGCGCCTCTCCTTGCTCTCCAGGCGCCTTTTTTGGGAAGCCTTGGTGGGGCGAGTAGGCTTTCTGATTTTGGGCGGCGCAGCCGCGCGAAGGATCAACTCGCGGAGCCGCTCGAGCGCATCCTCGCGGTTCTTGTCCTGGCTGCGATAGCGCTGGGCCTTGATGACGATTACGCCGTCGAGCGTGATGCGCCGGTCCTTCAGTTCGAGCAGCCTAGCCTTCAATTCATCGGGCAGAGAGGATGCGGCTACGGGAAAGCGCAGATGCACAGCGGAGGAGACCTTGTTGACGTTCTGCCCGCCAGCGCCCTGAGCGCGCACGGCGCTGATCTCGATCTCCTCGATCGGGATGGACAGGGTCCTGGAAATCCTCACCTCTGGCATTTCGGGCAATAAAAGCTCGAGCGCTGCCCCTGCCTCACCTGCCTGATCGGGCTGGAACACTTGAGACAGGGCTCGCCGGCTCTGCCGTACACGAAATAATTCTGCTGGAAATAGCCCGGATTTCCCGAGGAATCGACGAAATCACGCAGGCTGCTCCCCCCTGCGATAATGGCCTCCCGCAGGGTCGCCCCGATTTCTTCGGCAAGCTTCATGTAGCCGGGCACCCCTATCCTTCCCGCGGGTTTGAGCGGACTGATCCCGCTCCTGAAGAGCGATTCGTTCGCATAAATGTTCCCCACGCCGACAACGACATGATTGTCCATCAGAAACTGCTTCACGCTGACGCTTCTCCCCCTGGAAAGGCCGTAAAGGGTTTTTCCCGAAAAGGCGGGATCGAAAGGCTCGATGCCGAGATTCCTGAGAAGGGGATGGCTCGGGATATCGCCTGTTTCCCAAAGCACCGCACCGAAACGCCTCGGGTCGTGCAGGCGGATCCGGCTCCCGTCGGAAAAAACCAGATCGAAATGATCGTGCTTGCGGGGTCTGATATCTGCATCCAGGTAACGCAGGCTGCCCGACATGCCCAGATGCAGGATCAGCGTACCCCTGCCGCAGTCGAGAAGCAGGTACTTGGCACGCCTTGAAATGCCCTTCAGGGTGGCGCCGGCAATCTCTCCCGCCAGGTTTTCCGGAATGGGCCAGCGCAGGCGCGAATTCCTGATCACGACCCCTTCTATCTTCTTCCCGCTCACATGGGGTTCCAGCCCCTTTCTCGTCGTTTCGACTTCAGGAAGTTCCGGCATGATCCGCCTCCATTTCGGCCAGGGAAGGAATCAGTCCATATTTTGCCGAGACCAGATAAATGTCTCCCCCCTTCCTCACATACTGCTCCCCGGTGACGGGGTTCAGCATGCCGAAGTCGAATTCCTCGGAGTCGATAACGAGCTTCAGCACGGGCCTGTCGAGACCAAAGCGGGAAATGTCCGCGGCAATCAGCTTCTGGTCGGATTTCGCCCCGAGAATGGAGAGGAGGTTTGCTACGGATTTCTGCCTTGCCGGTGCCATGACCGGGGCGGCTATTTTCCAGGATTCATCCCTTTTCTCGAGCAGGATCGCAGGCATTCCGGTGCGCTCTATCCTGATGCTTCTCGCCTTGCCGGGAGAGGCCTCCGAAAGCCTGATTCCGGATGCATCCGGTTTGAACAGAATAAAGGCGGCGAGCAAAGCGACCGCCGCCAGAAGAAGTCCTGTTCTCATAGCCTGCGGCGCTTCCAGGCAAGGATGGCGGCAACTGCAATGAAGAGCAGCGGCAGGCCGAAAAGCAGGCCTATCGCCATCGAACCCGCCTTCGCTTTGGAGAGCAGCATGCTGTTGTCGAGCGTGGGCCTGGGCTGCAGGGAAATCAGCTTCTCGTCACCTGCCAGCCAGTTGGCAAGATTGACCCCGAGATCCATGTTGCCGCCGTTGCCCACGAAAGCATTGGCGAGGAACTCCCCCGTTCCGACTATGGCGATCCGCTGATCCCTGTCCCGAACCGTGCGCTCCATCGCGAGCGCAACGGTGACCGGACCCCTGACGTCGCGACTCTTATCGAATTTCGGACTGCCATTCGTCGCAAGCCAGCCCGTGGGTGCCGCTTCGACGAGCGGGGTGACATGCCAGCCGTTGTCTGTGGAAGCCCCCACCTGGCGAGCGAAGGGAAATACCGTGATCAGGCTGAAATTGCGCGTGACGGGATGCTGCCCGTAGCGGGTGCCAAGCGCCCAGTTCGCAGGCGCATTGAGCTTCAATGCGGCCGGATCGACCACGGTTCCCGGCGTCAACAAAAGGCCGAGCTTGTCCGCAAGCGGCTGGAGCCCATGAAGCGGCTCGCCGGAATCGGCCTGCGGATCGATCAACCAGAGGAGATTCCCCCCCCGATCGAGATAGGTTTTGAGCTTTTCAACCTCACCGGGGAGCAGATCGACCTGCGGGGAAGTGATCACGAGAAGATCCATGTTCTGCGGCAGGTCCTGGGCGAGCGCAAGGTTCACGCTGCCGGTCTTGAAACCATTTTTCCGAAGGCGTCTGCCGAATTCGCCCAGATCGAAATTGGCAATGCCGTCGAGCTTCCTTTCCCCGTGGCCGGAAAGCGCCATGACGAGCCTTTCCTCCTTCCTCGAAAGCCTGATCATGAGGTTGGCGACGGCCTCCTCGTTCAGAGTGGCCAGATGCTCGCGTCTGCTTCCGTACTCGACGACCATCTCGCCGTCGACCTGGACCCCCGCCTGCTCGGCGAGCTTGGGCTCCTCAATGGGATCGACAAAGCTGAGCGAAATGTCCGGCTTGATGCGCCGGTAGGGCTCGAGAAAATCCTTCACCACCTGCTGCACGTTCCCGAACCTGGGATCATGGGTCGAGGCATAGGAAGTGATTTTGAGCGGCCCCTTCATTCTTTGAAGAATTTGACGCGTGGTCTCGCTCAGGCTGTGCCTGCCGTTTTGCGTCATGTCCCACTGATGGCTGTACCGGTTCGAGAGAAAACCCAGCATGAAGACAAGCGCGAGAAGCAGGATGATCTGCAGGAGTTTTTTCATGTCAGCGCTTCTCCAGTTGCCCTATCGAGAGCGTCAGGAAAAAGATCATGAACAGGGAAAAATAGGCGATGTCCCCGGTGTCCACCAGCCCCTGGTTGAACCGTTCGAAATGGGCAGCGGGGGACACGGCCTGAAAGAAGCTGCCCGAACCGAAGCTGACGGCCCACAACCCGAGAAGCGCCCCGATTCCGCCTATCCCCGCCAAAAAGGGATGGGGAGTCAGGCAGGAAAGGTAGAGCCCGAGGGCGGAAAAGCTCGCGGCGAGCAGAACAAGCCCCAATGTATTGGCAAAGAGCAGGCCGAAATCGAGTTTCCCTCCGAGAAGCAGGGAGATCGCCATCAAAAGTACAAGCATGATCGCGGCGCCGAGGAAAGCCATCAGGCCGAGAAATTTGCCAAGTATGATCCGGGCCGGGGAAACCGGCGCCGAAAGCAGCAGGGTGAGGGTCTGATTGCGCGCTTCGTCGGCAATGAGGCGCATCGTGAGGAGCGGAATGATCATCAGGAAAATCATCGATGCGGCGGAAAAAAGCGGGGCGGCTATCCATTCCGTGACGCCGGGCGGATTCAAAATATTCTGCAATTTCGCCTGGACCCCGAGGAAAGCATCCAGCCTTGCCAGGAATATCCAGGCGAGGATGGCCTGGAAGATCGCCAGAACGATCCAGGCCAGGGGGGAGGCGAAAAACACCCTGATTTCTCTGGTTGCGATCAGGCGAATCAAGATGCCTCCCTGGTCAACTCCGCGAATATCGTCTCCAGGCTGTTTCTCGCCGGACTGATCCGCTGCAGCTTCCAGTTTCTTTCCGACGCGAGCCTGATCACTGATTCCGTCGGGTCCAGCCCCTCCACGGGATGGAGGCGAAACAGATTCGGGGAGAGCGCCTCCACGCTCGCCATGCCTTCGATTCCCGCCAGTTCATCGACCGAAGGCGGATTGTTGAATCCCGCCTCGATCGACCGCTGTTCCCCCCCGACTTCACCGCGATAGACCTGCCTGCCACGATGCAGGATCTGCACCCTGTCGCAAACGCCCTCGACCTCGGAAAGGATGTGGGTGGAAAGGATCACGCCGTGCCTGTCGCCAAGTTCGCGTATCAATGTTCGGATCTCCCGTATCTGGTTGGGGTCGAGTCCTGCCGTGGGCTCGTCGAGTATGATGACATCGGGATCGTGGATGATCGCCTGGGCGATTCCCACGCGCTGCTGGTAGCCTTTCGAAAGCGAGCCGATCAGGCGCTTGCCGACATCCCCCAGGCCGCAGCGCGCCTTGGTCTCGACAAGCGCATCGGTTTTCGCCCGGTGCAGCTTCATTGCAAACTTCAGGTAATCGTCGACGCTCATGTCGCGGTAAAGGGGAGGGATTTCAGGAAGATAACCGAGCCTCTCCTTCGCCTTCAGGGGCTTCTCGAAAAGGTCCACTCCGCAAAGGCTCACCGTGCCCGAATCGGGCATCAGGTTTCCGGTGAGCATGCGCATCGTCGTACTTTTCCCCGCCCCGTTGGGCCCCAGGAAACCAAGCACCTCGCCCTTCCTCAGTTCAATGGAAACGCCGTCGACGGCAACGCGCCCGCCATAGAATCGGCGCAGGTCGCGGGCGTGGAGGACGAGGGAAGGGTCTGGCATATCCATAATTACGATTCTCTTGTGGTACAGTTCAAATATACCTAATATGCGGGTATTGTTGAACGAATTTATAATCCCACTACTCTAATCCAGCTTTGATTGCCATTCCCGCATGAATTCCAAACTCATCACCATCGCGGTCCTGCCCTTCCTGTTCGCCGCCTGTGCAGGGCAGCCCGCCAAACCCCAGCCCGCGACGAAACCCGCAGCCGCAGCGGTGCCCGTTCCGCCAAAACTGCCCGACGTGGTTTTGAGCGACGATTTGCTCTTCGAATTCCTGTTCGGTGAAATAGCCGGACAGCGCGGCAATCTCGGCGTCGCAACCGAGGCTTACGTGGACATGGCGAAAAGAACGCGCGACCCAAGAATCGTGCAGCGCGCGCTCGACATCGCGCTCTTTTCAGGCAACGTGACTGCTGCACTCGAAATGGCGAAGCTCCTGACTGAGGTCGACCCGAATTCGATCAAAGCGAAGCAAACCCTCTCGGCGCTGCTCGCCCACAGCGGCAGCATTGACGAAGCTCGTCCCAATATCGAAAAGCTGCTTGCCCAGCAAAACGGGGAAAATCTGGACAAGGGGTTGCTGCAACTCAATAACCTTTTCGCGAGACATTCCGACAGACGGGCTGTGCTTTCTGCCATCCAGTCAGTGACGAAACCTTATCTGGATCATCCCGAAGCGCATTATGCCATTTCCATTGCAGCATGGCGCGCAGGACAAGCGGATCTCGCCCTGGAAGAGGCCGACAAGGCCGCCTCGATGCGCCCGGGCTGGGAAATGGCCGCCCTTCTGAAAATGCAGATTCTGGAGCAGGTCGACGCAAGCCAGGTTCAGCCCTTTCTCAAGGATTTCCTCGCTCAATACCCGAAATCCCAGGAAGTGCGCCTCAACTATGCCAAATTCCTGGTTTCCGAAAAGAAATATGGCGAAGCCCGCGAGGAATTCGCAGAGCTGAAGAAAACATTCCCGGAAAACCGCGAGGTCGCGTTCGCCGTAGGACTGTTATCGCTGCAACTCGGCGATGTCGACTCGGCCATTTCCGACTTCAAGAAGCTGCTCGATCAAGGTTATCAGAATACCGATCTCGTCCGTTATTATCTCGGACAAAGTTACGAACTGAAGAAAAACCCCGCGGAGGCGGAAAAATGGTACAGCGCTGTTGAGAGTGGCAACCAGTATCTTCCGGCGAAAGTCCGGGTGGCCGTCCTCATGAAGGAACGGGGCAATCTTGCAAAGGCGAGAAGCTATCTGCACAACATTCCGACTTCGAACGAAGCGCAGCAGATATTCCTCATCCAGGCAGAAGCCCAGATGCTGCACGATTCCGGAAATTACCGGGAGGCCTTTGCCGTGCTCGACAGGGGACTCGCGAAGTTCCCGGACTCCCCCAATCTGCTTTACGACCAGGCCATGGCTGCGGAAAAGCTGGGCAAAATCCGGGAAACCGAAAAGAGCCTGAGCAAGCTGATCAGGATCCAGCCCGACTTTGCGCAGGCCTACAATGCGCTCGGCTATACGCTGGTCGAGCACACCACCCGTTACAAGGAGGCGCTGCCCCTGCTCAAGAAGGCGCTCGACCTCGACCCGCAGGATCCCTACACCCTTGACAGCATGGGCTGGCTGCAATTCAAGATGGGCAACATGACTTCCAGCGTCGACTACCTGAAGCGCGCCTATGCCGGGCGCCGCGATCCGGAAATCGCAGCCCATCTGGCCGAAGTGCTCTGGGCCCAGGGAAAACATGAGGACGCGAAAAAACTCCTGCAATCTTCCCTGAAGGAAAATCCGGACAACGAGGCGCTCATCAAGAGTATCAAAAAATTCGGGCACTGATGCGCATCCTGCTTCTCCTGCTCCTTCTGGCCGGATGCAGCACCACGCCGCCGAAATCGGCCTCCCCCGACACGCTCTTCGATCTCTCCGGCAGGATTGCCGTGAAATACGACGACAAGGGATTCAACGGCAGTCTGCGCTGGATACACCGCAAAAACTCGGACGAAGTCTGGCTCCTCTCTCCCCTGGGACAAACTGTGGCCCATATCCTGAAAAGTCCTGAGGGCGCCCTGATGACCGCCCAGAACCGGCAGGAATATCGCGCAGAAAACGTCGAAAGCCTGACCGAAAAGATCCTGGGATGGCGCCTCCCCCTGCAGGGGCTGGACAGCTGGATAAGGGGACGGGCAGCTGCAGATTCACCTTCGAACGCCTCTTTCGACCAGGAAGACAGGCTTGCCGAGCTCACCCAGGACGGATGGGACATCCGTTACCCGCGCCGCTTCGAGAACGGCTTGCCGAGAGAAATCGTGTTGCAGCGCGAGGGCATCCGGATAAAATTCATCATCGACGCCGACTCGTGACAAGCTACCCCGCCCCAGCCAAACTCAACCTTTTCCTGCATGTGGTGGGAAGACGCCCCGACGGCTACCACCTGCTGCAAAGCGTGTTCAGATTCATCGATTATTGCGACCGTCTGAGCTTCGAAATTTCAGACTCGCCTGAAATCGTTCTGCCAAATCCGTTGCCCGGGGTTCCTGTCGAATCCGATCTTTGCTTGCGCGCAGCCCGCCTCCTCCAGCAAGAGAGCGGCTGCCGGCTGGGGGCGAAAATCAGGCTCGAAAAGCGCCTGCCCATGGGAGGCGGACTGGGGGGAGGCAGTTCGGATGCGGCCACCACCCTGATCGTCCTGAACAGGCTGTGGGAACTGGATTTCGGGCGGGAAAAACTGCAGCAAATCGGCTTGAAGCTCGGGGCAGACGTCCCTGTCTTCATTTTCGGAGAAAACGCCTTCGCCGAAGGAATAGGCGAAAAACTCGCCCCCGTTTGCCTCGATCCCGCCTGGTATCTGGTCCTCGTGCCGCAGGTTCAAATTCCCACGGCCGAGATTTTTTCAAGCCCGGAATTGACAAGAAACACGAATCCAATCAAAATATCGGACTTTTCGATCAAGGCTGGTCATAATGACCTTGAACCCGTGGCCTGCAACCGATATCCGGTTGTCGCCGAGCATCTGGCCTGGCTGCGGCGATACGGGCAGGCGGCCATGACGGGATCGGGATCGTGCGTATTCGCGGAGTTTTCGAGCGAGTTCGATGCAAGGCGTGCATTGGGCGAGCTTCCGGAAGGAATGCGCGGTTTCCTGGCCAGGGGCCTTGATCACCACCCGCTGAGAGATTTCTGAGCGGGGAACCAGTTTTGGGGAGTCGCCAAGCGGTAAGGCACCGGGTTTTGATCCCGGCATTCGTAGGTTCGATCCCTACCTCCCCAGCCAGTTGAATTTGAAGCATAGAAGGATGGTGGCATGGCCTACGACAGTCTGATGGTGTTTACCGGCAATGCCAATCCCGCTCTCGCGGAGGAAGTGGTTCGGCACCTCAGCATCCACCTCGGACGCGCAAACGTCACCCGCTTCAGCGACGGCGAAGTGATGGTGGAAATTCTCGAAAACGTGCGCGGCAAGGATGTGTTCGTGCTGCAATCGACCTGCCGCCCGACCAACGATCATCTGATGGAAGTGCTGGTAATGGTCGACGCGCTGAAGCGGGCTTCCGCCGGCCGGATCACCGCAGCCATACCCTATTTCGGCTATGCCCGTCAGGACAGGCGCCCCCGTTCGGCGCGCGTGGCGATCACGGCCAAGGTCGTGGCCAACATGCTCACCAGCGTCGGAATCGACAGGCTGCTGACGATGGATCTCCACTCCGACCAGATCCAGGGCTTTTTCGACATTCCGGTAGACAACATCTATGCGATGCCGATCCTGCTCGGGGACATCTGGAAACACGATTACAGGGATCTTGTCGTGGTGTCCCCGGACATAGGCGGCGTGGTGCGCGCCAGGGCGCTCGCGAAAAGGCTGGAAACCGATCTCGCCATCATCGACAAGCGGCGTCCGAAACCCAATGTCGCCAAGGTCATGAACCTGATCGGCGACGTGTCCGGCAGGACCTGCGTCATCATGGACGACATGGTCGACACCGCCAACACGCTCTGCGAAGCGGCCGCAGCCCTGAAGGAGCACGGCGCAAAGCGGGTGATCGCCTACTGTACCCATCCGGTGCTTTCCGGCCCTGCGGTCGAGAGAATCAAGAATTCCGCGCTCGACGAACTGGTCGTCACCGACACCATCCCGCTGAAGGAAGATGCACGGGAGTGCGAAAAGATCAGGGCCATCACGATTTCCGGGCTTCTCGCCGAAACGATGCTGCGCATCAGCAACGAGGAATCCGTGAGTTCCCTTTTCATGGAATAGTTTTTTAACCTGCGGGCTGGTCGCGGCCCGCAATTTTTTGGAGTAGTCAAATGCAAATCGAAGTCAGCGCAACAGCGCGTACATTGCAGGGAACGGGTGCGAGCCGCCGCCTGCGCATAGCCGGTCGCGTGCCAGGAATCGTATATGGCGGCGGCAAAGCAGCGCAAGCGATCGAGCTCGATCACAATACCATCTTCCATCAGCTCAAGCGGGAAGTGTTCCATTCCTCGATCCTGAACCTGATGCTCGACGGCGCCAAGGAAGCGGTATTGCTTCGGGACGTGCAGATGCACCCCTTCAAGCCGATCGTGCTGCATGTCGACTTCCAGCGCGTGGCGAAAGACCAGAAAGTGCACATGAAAGTGCCGCTGCACTTCGTCAATGCGGACATTGCCCCCGGCGTGAAGCTTTCCGCCGGCATCGTCAGCCACGTCATGAATGAAATCGAGGTGTCCTGCCTGCCGGGGAACCTGCCCGAATTCATCGAAGTCGACCTTGCCTCGCTCGCGCTCGGCCATTCGGTCCACATCTCCGATCTCAAGCTGCCCAAGGGTGTCGAGGCGATCACTCACGGCAGCGATGCCGTGGTCGCGACTATCGCTCTGCCCAGAGGCGCCGTCTCCGAAGAAGCTGCCGCACCACCCGAAGCAGCCTGATTGGGCTCATGATCAGGCTGGTCGCAGGTCTGGGCAACCCGGGAAAGGAATATGCGGAAACGCGGCATAACGCCGGTTTCTGGTGGGTTGACAGGCTTGCGTCCGGGGAAAATGCAACCCTCAGGATGGATCCCGGAATGCACGGCTTCACTGCCCGCATCCCGGGAGATATCTGGCTCATCGAGCCACAAACATTCATGAATGCAAGCGGCAGGGCGGTTTCCGCCCTTTCGCGTTTCTACAAGATCGCCCCGGAGCACATCCTGGTGGTGCACGACGAGCTTGACCTCGAACCTGGCACAGTTCGCCTGAAACTGGGCGGCGGACTCGGCGGACACAACGGACTCAAGGACATCGCATCCCATCTCGGCACCCGGGACTTCTGGCGCCTTCGCCTCGGCATAGGGCATCCGGGAGAAAAGAAAAACGTCTCGGATTACGTGCTCAAAGCCCCTCGCAAGGAAGAAGAAGAACTGATCCAGGATGCGATCTCGAAAAGCCTGGCGGCCTGGCCGCTGATCGCAAAGGGACAGCAGCAGGCAGCCATGCTGAAGCTGCACACCAAAGCCTAAACGATTTCCTGATCGTCGTCCCTCGGCAAAGTGGTCAGCGCAAGCTCCAGATTGGCCGCAAGCCGTTCGGCGAAAACGCCAGCCTCGTGCAAATGATTTTCCTTGTAGAACCCGGCTTTCTTACGGAAAAATTCGATGTCGCCCTCCAGCATCTTTCTGATTTCGCCTTCCATGTTTTCGCCTCTCCTGTTTTTGCCTACCACCCAAGTATAGCTACGTTTCGATACACAGCGTTACCCCGGCCTCATAAAACCGATACACAAGTCAGTCATAATTTCATCGTAACCTCCCCTACTGGCCCGCCATCCGCGGCGGGCATTTTTTCCGGGCGTGCGGCACCGCCGGGAATGCTATAATGCGTCTTTTCCAGATAAACCCAGAAAATTCATGAGTCTGAAATGCGGAATCGTGGGGCTGCCGAATGTCGGCAAGTCCACCCTGTTCAATGCCCTGACAGAATCGGGAATCGCGGCGGAGAATTATCCCTTTTGCACCATCGAACCCAATGTCGGCATCGTCGAAGTTCCCGATGCGCGCATTGCGATGCTTTCCGAAATCGTCAAGCCGCAGAAGATACAGCCCGCCATCGTCGAATTCGTGGACATCGCAGGGCTCGTCGCAGGCGCCTCCAAGGGGGAAGGACTGGGCAACCAGTTCCTCGCCAACATACGCGAAACCGACGGCATCGTGCATGTCGTGCGCTGCTTCGAAGACGGCAATGTCGTTCACGTTGCGAACAGGGTCGACCCGATTTCGGACATCGAAACCATCAACACCGAACTCGGGCTTGCCGACCTTGCCACTGTCGAAAAGGCGCAAACGAGGCACGGCAAGGTCGCCAAGAGCGGGGACAAGGAAGCGGTCAAGCTGGTCGCGCTTCTCGAGAAGGTCCATTCCCATCTGGATCAGGGGCTTCCCGTGCACAGCATGGCTCTCGACGAGGGCGAGCTTGACCTCATCAAACCCCTGTGCCTGCTCACCGCAAAGCCCGCGATGTATGTCGCCAACGTCAGCGAAAGCGGCTTCAAGGACAACCCCCTTCTCGATGCGGTGACCCAATATGCCGCAAAGGAAAAGGCACCTGTGGTCGCCATCTGCGCCGCGATGGAAGCGGAAATCGCCGACCTGGAAGAAGCCGACAAGGCCGAATTTCTGAAGGATATGGGGCTCGCGGAACCCGGCCTCAACCGGGTAATCCAGGCAGGCTACAGCCTGCTCGGCCTGCAAACCTATTTCACCGCAGGCGTCAAGGAAGTGCGGGCCTGGACCATACACAAGGGAGACACCGCACCCAGGGCGGCAGGCGTCATTCACACCGATTTCGAACATGGCTTCATCCGGGCAGAAGTGATCGCCTATGATGATTTTATCGCGTACAAAGGCGAACAGGGTGCCAAGGAAGCCGGCAAGATGCGGCTGGAAGGCAAGGATTACGTGGTACAGGACGGCGACGTGATGCATTTCAGATTCAATGTTTGATGGAGTAGAATAAACGCTGTTCTCCAGGGTTTTGACATGACAAACAAATTTTTCCGCTTCGTTTTCTTATTTTCCCTCTCTCTCGCTGCGCTTTCCGCCCAGGGAACAGAGCTTGTCAACCGCATCGTGGCCGTGGTCAACGACGACGTGATCACCCAGGTCCAGCTCGATGACCGGGTTCAGGCCATTTCGAAGCAGATCGCAAAACGCGGCATTCCCCTGCCGCCCGAGAGCGTCCTCAGGAAGCAGGTGCTGGAACAGATGATCATGGACAAGATCCAGCTCCAGTACGCTGCCGAAGTGGGCCTGAAGGTTGACGACGAGCAGCTCAACAAGGCACTGGAGCGCATCGCCAGCGACAACAAGCTCAACCTTGAGGATTTCCGCAAGGCGGTGGAAAAAGACGGCGTCGATTTCGACAAATTCAAGGAAGAAATCCGCGACGAAATCATCAAATCCAAGCTCAGGCAGCGCGAAGTCGACAGCAAGATCGTCGTCACCGACACCGAGGTCAACAATTACCTGAAGAACCAGAAGCAACAGGGCAAGTCCGAGGAATACAACCTTTCCCACATCTTCATCAGGCTACCCGAGCAGGCGAGTTCAGAACAGATTCAGACCCAGCTTCGCAGGGCCGAAGAAGCACTCGCCCAATTGAGGAATGGAACCGACTTCGGACAGGTTGCAGCCTCCTTTTCCGATGCGCCGGATGCCCTGCAGGGCGGGGAGACAGGCTGGAAGCCGGCAGGACAGTTGCCGACGGCCTTCACCGAATTGCTGCAGAAAATGAACCCGGGAGACATCAGCGGCATCCTCAGAAGCCCCAACGGATTCCACATCATCAAGCTCAACGACAAGCGCGAGGCGGGTTCCCAGTCGCTCGTAACCCAGACCCATGTGCGTCATATCCTGATCAAGACAGGCGAAGACGTTTCCGAAGACGATGCCAAAAAGCGCCTTCAGGAAATCCTCGACAAGATCAAGAAGGGAGCTGATTTCGGACAGGAGGCGAAGCTCCATTCCGACGACCCGAGCGCAGCCAACGGCGGGGACATAGGCTGGGTCTCCCCGGGCGACACGGTGCCCGAATTCCAGAAGGCGATGGATGCCTTGCAGCCGGGCCAGATCAGCGAACCGGTTCACACGCCTTTCGGATGGCACCTGATCCAGGTACTGGGAAGGCGCAGCGAGGATGTGGGCAAGGAAAAGCAGGTTCTGGAAGCGCGCAAGGCGCTTGCGGCCAGGAAATCCGACGAAGCCTACCAGGAGTGGCTGAGGCAGTTGCGCGACCGGGCCTATGTCGAATACCACCTCGACGGAAACAAATAACGCCACGCTAGCGGTAACGCTGGGGGAGCCGGCTGGAATAGGCCCCGATCTGTGCGCCCTCCTCGCCATGGAGAATCTCCCCGCGCGCATCGTCTTCATCGCGGACCGTGAAATGCTCCGGGAGCGCGCCGAACTGCTCGGGATTCCATTCGACATCCCGGATTACGCCCCTGGCATTTCCGCCGAATTCTCCATAGAACACTATCCTCTTTCCTCGAAAGCGATTCCCGGAAAGCCGGATGCTTCGAACAGCCGTGCGGTCCTTGAAACGCTGGAGCGGGCAGTCTCAGGCTGCCTGAATCGCGAATTCGATGCGCTCGTGACCGCCCCGATCCACAAGGGAATCATCAATGCCGCCGGAATTGCCTTCAGCGGTCACACCGAATTTCTGGCCGAGCTCACCGGAACCGGACAGGTCGTCATGATGCTCGCGGGCGGCGGGATGCGGGTCGCGCTCGCCACCACCCATCTCCCTCTGCGGGATGTGCCGGATGCAATCACAAGGGATTCGCTCAGGCATACCTTGAAGATACTGCATTTCGACCTGAAGAAACACTTCGGTATAGCTTTCCCGAGAATCGCAGTCACCGGGCTCAATCCGCATGCAGGTGAATCGGGCTATCTTGGGCGGGAAGAAATCGACACCATCGAACCAGCGATTCTGTCACTGCGGAAAGAAGGCATGCTTGTAGAGGGCCCCTTTCCGGCCGACACGCTCTTCAATCATCTCGAAGGGTTCGACTGCGTGCTCGCCATGTACCACGATCAGGGGCTTCCGGTTCTCAAATACGCAAGTTTCGGGGGGGGGGTGAACATCACCCTGGGCCTGCCCATAATCAGGACATCCGTCGACCACGGAACCGCACTTTCCCTCGCAGGAACGGGGAAAATAGAAGGGGGAAGCCTGAAAGCCGCAATCCGGACCGCAATCGAAATGGTCGAGAAATCGAGATGAGCCATAAACCGAGAAAGCGCTTCGGTCAGAACTTCCTGAAGGACGACGCCATCATCGCGAGAATTATCGACGCCATACGCCCCATGCCTGCGGACAGAATGGCCGAAATCGGACCGGGGCTCGGCGCGCTCACCGTGCCATTGCTTTCCATCCTCGACCATCTGGGCGTGATCGAGATAGACCGCGACATCGTGGCCCATCTTTCGAAGCGCTTTCCCGAAAACAGGCTCACGATCCATCAGGCTGACGCCCTCAGATTCGATTTTTCCAGCCTGGGAAAGAATCTCAGGATCGTGGGCAACCTGCCCTACAACATCTCCACTCCATTGCTTTTCCACCTGTCCGAATTTTCGGATTCGATCCGGGACATGCATTTCATGCTGCAGAAGGAAGTGGTCGACAGGATGGTCGCGGAACCATCGACTCACGATTACGGCAGGCTTTCCGTGATGCTGCAGCATCGTTTCGACATGGAGAAATGCTTCGAAGTGCCCCCAGAATGCTTCAACCCCACACCCAAAGTCGATTCTGCAATCGTCAGGATGGTCCCGCTCGAATCCGCTGAAGCTGCCGACCAGGCCCTGTTCTCGAAAATCGTCGCAGCTGCGTTTTCGCAGCGCCGCAAGACATTGAGAAACACGCTCAGGGGCATGCTGGAAGAGGAGGATTTCGAGACTCTCGCCATCGACCCGCAGGCGCGCGCCGAGAACCTTTCCGTTTCCGATTTCGCTCGAATTGCGAATTACCTGGGTAAAAAATGAGGCGGCTCGCGATTTGGCTGATCCTCGCATTCTGGGCAGGATCCGCACAAGCCCTGAACTTCCGGGATTGCCTGAAAATGGAGCAGGACAATGCGCCCCTGGCGACCCAGCGCGACTGCTACAAAAGCCTGGCAAGCCCCGAAGCAAGTTCCCCGGAAGCACCTGAAAAACCCGTCAAGCAGAAAGCTTCAGCAACCGGAATACCCGAAAAAGCGGCAAACCCTCTGGCAGAAAAATCCATGCTGCTCTCGACCTGGGATCCGGATCAAAGCGGTGCCATCTCAATGTACCGACAGAATTATTTCCTGCCGATCGCGAATTCCTCGAATCCCAACAACGCGCCGACCAGCCCCAACCCCAACAACCGGGTTCCCTATACCTATCCTCTGGACAACACCGAAGCGAAATTCCAGTTCAGCTTCAAGTCCAGGATATGGGCTCAGGACAGCAGCGACTGGGCCATGTGGTTCGGCTATACCCAGCAATCTTTCTGGCAATTCTGGGATGCATCCCACTCCCGCCCTTTCAGGGAAAGCAATTACCAACCCGAGCTCATTCTTTCCAAAAGATTCACTGCTCCGGACGCTTCCGCTTTTTCGCCGAAGCTTCTGAACATCGCCATCGATCACCAGTCCAACGGGCAGAGCGACCCCAGATCGCGCAGCTGGAACCGGCTTTACGTCCAAACGGGCTTCGAGAACGACGATTTTCAGGGCGGCACGCTGGTCCTGCTGCCACGCCTCTGGACCCGTATACAAGTAAGCAACCCCTCGCAGAACGACAATCCGGACATCACCCATTACATGGGTTACGGCGATGTGCAACTGCTTTATTTCAACCGTTACGAGCTTTCAGCTACCGCGCGCATCCGCTCGCTACAGCTCGATTATTCCTACCCCCTCGAAGAAATCTTGAAGTATTTTTCTCCGGACTGGCGCAGCGATTTCGATTTGCACCTCCAGTATTTCACGGGCTACGGCGAAAGTCTGATCGATTACAACCATCGCCAGAATGTCTGGGGCGTGGGCGTATCCCTGCCCGTCTGGAAATAATCCCGCCCGGTTGCATCGTACATCGCGATGATTCCATATTGCAGCCTGTCGGGCTAAAATGCCCTCTGATATCGAGGCTGCCATGTCTGGCAAACCTCAATTATCGAAAGCCCAAGGAGAAAACATGGTCAGTCTGCAAACCCCCGTCTGCGATTTCGGCTGGAATCCGCCGGACTTCGACCTTCCCGGCGTTGACGGAAAGCGGCATACGCTTGCCACGAGCCGCGGAAAGAACGGTCTGCTCGTGATGTTCATCTGCAACCACTGCCCCTACGTCCAGGCCATCAGAAAACGCCTCGTGAATGACCTACAGGAACTCATCCGATACGGCATCAACAGCATCGCCATCATGTCCAACGATCCGACCGACTATCCGGAGGATTCCTTCGAAAACATGAAGCAGGTGGCGCGGGAATTCCATTTCCCCTTCCCCTATGTGATCGACGAAACGCAGGAAGTCGCAAAAGCCTACGGTGCAATATGCACTCCCGATTTCTTCGGCTTCAATGCGAATCTCGAACTGCAGTACCGGGGCAGGTTCGACGCCTCCAGGAAGGAAACTGCGCCCGAATCGGACCGGGATCTTTTCAACGCGATGGTCCGGGTCGCGCAAACAGGGCAAGGCCCCGAGGAGCAGATTCCCGGCATAGGCTGCTCGATCAAGTGGAAATAAGCCTGCTCAACGCGGTGGAATCTGCCGTACGCGGGATTTCAAACGATGAAATCCTGCCGCGCTATCTCAAAGTGGCACGGCAGAGGAAGGCGGACGGCAGCCTTTTCACCGAAGCCGACCTCGCAGTTCAGGAAGCCCTGAAGCGGGAGCTTTTCAAAATCCGGCCCGTGCCCCTGATCGGCGAGGAAATGGCCGAATCGGAACAGACCGCACTCTGGAAATCGAACGAGATCTGGTGTGTCGATCCGATCGACGGCACCTCCAATTTCGTCAACGGCATCCCTTATTTCGCAGTTTCGGTGGCATTGATGGAAGGCGGAAAAAGCGTCCTCGGCGTGGTCTACAATCCTGTTTCCAGGGAAATGTTCACCGCCATGAAAGACGGCGGCGCCTGGCTCGACGGGGAAAGGCTACCGCTCAGGTTCGGCTCCGAACACCTGAAAGGATCGATCGCCGGAGTCGATTTCAAGCGGCTGCCGAAAGTTCTGGCAAACCGGCTCGCCCTCTCCCCTCCCTATTCTTCCCAGCGCAATTTCGGGGCCTGCTCCCTGGAATGGTGCTACGCTGCAGCAGGACGCATCGATCTGTATTTGCATGGTGGACAGAAACTGTGGGATTATGCCGCGGGCGCACTCGTTCTCACCGAAGCGGGGGGGAGCATCTGCTGCATCGACAGCGACGATTTCTGGGGAAGTCCGCCATGGACGCGCTCCGCCATCGCAGCCCGGAACGGGGTACTTTTCGGAAAATGGCGGGACTGGATCAGAAAAGGCGAATAGCTCATGAAGATCATTATTCTCGGGGCGGGAAGAGTGGGATCCACGGTCGCGGAGAGTCTGGCGGGGGAAGCAAACGACATCACGATCGTCGACGTCGACCCCGAGAGGCTTGGGCTGCTGCAGGACCGGCTCGATCTGCGCACGGTAGCCGGAAACGCATCCCACCCGGAAATATTGAAGCAGGCCGGTGCCCAGGATGCAGACATGATTCTTGCCGTGACCCAGAACGACGAAACCAACCTGGTCGCCTGCAAGCTGGCCTCGATCATTTTCAATGTCCCGACCAAGATCGCCCGGATTCGCGCCGCGGACTACCTTTCCCACCCCGAGATCTTTTCTCCCGAAAACTTCTGCGTCGATTTCACCATCTGCCCAGAGCAGATCCTGACCGATTACATCGTCAAACTGATCGAATTCCCGGAAGCGCTGCAGGTTCTGGATTTCGCAGACGGCAAGGTCAACCTGGTCGGGATGCGCGCTGCCGAAGGCGGATCCCTCGTGGATCAGGAGCTCCAGAACATCCGGAAGCACATGCCCAACGTCGAAACCCGCGTCGCCGCGATATTCCGCAAGGGAAGGGCGATCATGCCCGAGCGGGACACCGTGATCGAGACGGGCGACGAGGTGTTTTTCATTGCCGCCGCCAAGGACATCCGCATGGTCATGAGCGAATTGAAGCGCATGGACAAACCGATCAGGCGCATCATGATCGCAGGCGGAGGGAACATCGGCAGCAGGCTGGCAAAATCCGTCGAGAAGGCTTATCAGGTGAAGCTCATCGAATTCAACAAGAAATCCTGCGAAAGGCTGGCTGCAAATCTTTCCAGCACCCTGGTTCTGCACGGGGATGCGACCGACGAGGGGCTTCTGGAAGCAGAAAACGTGGACGAGATGGATCTCTTCTGCGCGCTGACGAACGACGATGAAAACAACATCATGGCCGCCCTGCTGGCGAAAAGGATGGGGGCCCGCAAGGTGATCGCCCTGATCAACCGGGGCGCCTATGTCGATCTCGTCCAGGGCGGCGAGATCGACATCGCCATTTCCCCTTCCCAGGCCACCATAGGTACCCTGCTCACCCATGTCAGGCGGGCCGATGTCACTGCAGTGCACTCCCTGCGCCGCGGCGCCGCCGAGGCCCTCGAACTGGTCGCGCATGGTGATGCGAAATCTTCCAGAGTGGTCGGCAGACGGATAGACGAGATCGACCTTCCTCCCGGCGTGAGCATAGGCGCGATCGTCAGGGGCGAACAGGTGCTGATCGCGCACCACGATACCGTGGTCGAACCGGAAGACCATGTCATCATATTCGCAATCAACAAGGAACTCATTCCCAAAGTCGAAAAGCTGTTCCAGGTTGCAATGGGATTCTTCTGATGCACAGGGTACTGTCAGTAGCCCACATTCTCGGAAAGGTCCTGATGGTATTCAGCCTGGCCTACCTCCTTCCGATACTGACCTCGCTCATCTACCGGGATGGCCAGCTTGCAGACTTCTTTCGATCGTTGGTGCTCACTCTGGGATTCGGCACGCTGCTCTGGCTGGCGACCCGGGATTTCAAGCGGGAGATGAAACCCAGGGACGGGTTCCTGATGGTGGTGTCGACCTGGCTTGGCGTTGCGGCCTTCTCCACGCTTCCCCTGCTGGGGTCGCTCGGCGGCCTCACCTTCACCCACGCCTTCTTCGAATGCATGTCCGGATTGACGACAACCGGCGCCACCGTTCTCTCCGGACTCGACAACCTGCCGCAATCGATCAATCTTTGGCGCCACGAACTCAGCTGGATCGGGGGAATGGGCATCATCGTCCTCGCCGTGGCCATTCTGCCTCTTCTTGGCGTGGGCGGCATGCAGCTCTCCAGGGCCGAAACGCCCGGCCCGATGAAAGACAGCAAGCTCGCCCCGCGCATTACCGAAACTGCGAAAAACCTCTGGCTCGTCTATTTCGCCATTACCCTGGCCTGCATCGCCGCATTGAAGCTTGCCGGAATGAGCGGATTCGATGCGATCTGCCATGCCTTTTCCGCGATGAGCCTGGGCGGATTCTCCACTCACGATGCGAGCATCGCATATTTCCATTCTCCCGCCATAGAAATCATCCTGACTTTCTTCATGCTGGTCGCAGGCATGAATTTCGCGACCCATTTCCTCGCGCTGCGAGGCAAAAGCCTCAAGCTCTACAGGGCGGACCGGGAAGGTGTGGCCTTCATCAAGCTGGTTTCGGGAAGCGTTGTCGCCATCGCCCTTTTTCTATGGCACAGGGGAATCTACGATAATTTCTGGACAGCACTGCGGCATGCGTCCTTCAATGTGGTTTCCATTGCGACGGACTGCGGTTTGACAAGCACCGATTACAATGCCTGGCCCATTCTCGCTCCGCTCTGGATGCTTTTTCTGAGCTGCATATCCGTCAGCTCCGGCTCGACGGGGGGCGGGATCAAGATGATAAGGACCCTCGTCCTCGTGAAACAGAGCCAGCGCGAAATGCTGCGTCTTCTCCATCCTTCCATTGTCAACCCGCTGAAAATCAACGGCCAGGTCGTCCAGAACAATGTTGTCTATTCCGTTCTTGGTTTCATTTTCCTCTATTTCATGAGCATCCTCGTGCTGGTATTCATGCTCGTCGGAAGCGGGTTCGATTTCGTTTCCTCCTTCAGTGCGATCATCGCCTGCATCAACAATGTCGGCCCAGGACTGGGCCAGGTCGGCCCCGCCACGACCTACGGCAGCCTGAACAGTTTCCAGGCCTGGGTCTGTATTCTGGCCATGCTGCTCGGCCGCCTGGAGATCTTTTCCATCCTGATCCTCTTCACTCCGGCCTTTTGGCGAAAATAGCGCAATTGTGAAGTTGCCGCCAGATGACTACAATGGAACGTCATGAGTGCTTTCGATCTTACAGACCATTTCCTGATAGCCATGCCCGGCATGATGGATCCGGTATTCTCCAAATGCCTGATGTATATCTGCGAGCATCACGACCAAGGTGCGCTGGGTTTAGTGGTCAACCGTCCGATCGCGATGAACCTGGCTTCCATGCTCGGCGAGCTCGGAATTGAATCCAGGAACGAAGAATTCGAGAAGGTTCCGGTCTATTTCGGCGGGCCTGTCGAAATGGAAAGGGGATTCGTTCTTCACGAGCCGGTCGGACAGTGGCAATCGACCATTGCCGTCACCGAGAACATGGGGCTCACAACCTCCAGGGACATCCTTCAATCCCTGGGGCAGGGCTCGGGACCCCCGCATGTTCTGGTTGCCCTCGGCTATGCAGGATGGGCGCCGGGGCAGCTGGAGCACGAACTGAGCCAGAATGCCTGGCTGAGCGCGAAATCCTCGAAGGACATCCTTTTCGACACTGCGGCCGAAGAGCGTCTTCCCGCCGCGCTCAGGATGATGGGCATAGACTGGGCGAATCTCAGTGAATCGGCGGGGCATGGGTGAGGTGCTGGCCTTCGATTTCGGGACAAGGCGAATCGGCGTGGCCCTCGGCAGCCTGGAAACCGGAATCGCTCACCCCATCTCGACCATCCTCTGGGAAAAAAAATCCGAATGCTTCGAAGCGATCGATGTTTTGATCAAGGAGTGGCAACCTTCCCTGCTCGTGGTAGGATTGCCACTGTCGATGAGCGGCGACGAACATGAACTCACACGGCTTTCGAAGCTTTTCGGCAGACGCCTGGAAGCGAGGTACAGGTTGCCCGTCGAATTCGTGGACGAGCGCCTGAGTTCTTTCGCTGCACAAGAAGCGCTGCGGGAAGCTGGCATTTCCGGGAAAGCACAGAAGGCCCATATCGACCAGGTCGCTGCGCAATGTTTGCTGCAGGCGTACCTGGAGGAGAAGAAAAATGGAATTACCCCAGACCCGTGACATCCTGGAAAAACTGGCGAAAGACATCCGGGCCGATCTGACCGGCGACGTCATCCTGGTCGGCATCCATACCGGCGGAGCCTGGCTCGCCGAGGAACTGCATCGCATGCTGGGGCTTTCCACGCCGCTCGGCATGCTCGACATTTCCTTCTATCGGGACGATTTCGAGCGCATCGGCCTGCACCCCGAAGTAAAACCTTCCGACATCCCTTTCGATGTCGACGGAGCCGACATCCTGCTCGTCGACGATGTGCTTTTCACCGGGCGCACGGTGAGAGCGGCAGTCAACGAGATCTTCGATTACGGCAGGCCTGCCAGGATCAGGCTTGCCGTCCTGGTCGACAGGGGCGGGCGGGAACTGCCCATAGAAGCCCGATTCACGGGCGTCAAACTGGATCTCGACGAACACAGAATGATCGACCTGCTGAGAAACGATTCGGGCGGGCTTGAACTCAGACTGAGACCAGGAAACTGAAATGCAAAGACAACTCAACAAAAACGGGGAACTGCAGCATCTGCTAACCATAGAGGGGTTGTCCGCAGCCATGCTCCATCACATCCTGGACACGGCCGAATCCTTCGTCGGTGTGACCGAAAGAGAGGTCAAGAAAGTGCCGCTCCTGAGGGGAAAGGCGATATTCAACCTTTTCTTCGAGCCCAGCACCAGAACCCGCACGACCTTCGAGATCGCGGCCAAGCGACTTTCAGCCGACGTCATCAATCTCAACATCAGCGCATCCTCCCAGAGCAAGGGGGAGACTTTGCTCGACACCGTCAACAACCTTTCGGCGATGCATGCCGACATGTTCATCGTCAGGCATGCGCAGAGCGGCGCCGCCCACCTGATCGCGAATCACGTCGCCCCGGAAATCCATGTGATCAACGCCGGCGACGGGCGCCATGCCCACCCCACCCAGGCCCTGCTCGACATGTACACGATCAGGCATTTCAAGCGCGATTTCCACGAACTCAAGGTGGCAATCATCGGGGATATCATGCATTCCCGTGTGGCGCGCTCCCAAATCCATGCGCTCACCACCCTGGGCGTTCCCGAGGTCAGGGTGATCGCGCCCAAGACCCTGCTCCCCAAGGGGGTCGAACATCTCGGCGTGCATCCCTATCACGATATGGCGAAAGGGCTGAAGGATGTGGACGTCCTCCTCATGCTGAGGCTGCAAAACGAGCGCATGCAGGGCGCATTGCTACCGAGTGCGCAGGAGTATTTCAAGTACTACGGCCTGACGCCGGAGAAGCTGGCGCTCGCCAAACCCGATGCAATCGTCATGCACCCCGGCCCAATGAACCGGGGAATAGAAATCGATTCCGCCGTAGCCGATGGTCCGCAGTCGGTCATCCTTCCTCAGGTGACCTTCGGCATCGCCGTACGCATGGCGGTCATGAGCATTCTTGCCGGAAGCTGAACATGAAGATCCATATCAAAAACGGACGCCTGATCGATCCGAAAAACCATCTCGACAGGAAAGCCGATCTTTTCATCGCTGCAGGCAAGGTGGTCTCCATAGGGGATCCCCCGCAAGGCTTCAACGCCAGTCATGAAATCGATGCGAATGGACTCGTCGTCTGCCCGGGACTGGTCGATCTCTCCGCGAGATTGCGGGAGCCGGGCTACGAATACCGGGCGACCCTCGAATCCGAAATGGAAGCCGCCATCGCCGGCGGGATCACCTCCCTTGCCTGCCCCCCGGACACCGACCCACCGCTCGACGAGCCGGGGCTGGTCGAGATGCTGAAATACCGGGCGAGGAGCCTGAACCAGGCCCATGTCTTCCCGGTAGGCGCACTGACCCAGGGGCTGCTCGGCGAGAACCTCACCGAAATGGCCGAATTGAGGGATGCGGGCTGCGTGGCATTCAGCCATGCCGAAAAGCCGCTCGACAATGCCCTGGTGATGATGCGTGCGATGCAATATGCTTCCACCTTCGATCTTCCCGTCTGGCTCAGAGCCCAGGATGCGAGCCTATCCAAAATAGGCGTTGCCCATGAAGGGGAAGTCGCCACCCGCCTGGGGCTTCCCGGAATCCCGACCTGTGCCGAAACCATAGCGCTGTCGAAAATTCTTCGCCTCGCCGAGGAAACCGGCGCAAGAGTCCATATCTGCCGCATCTCCAGTTCGGAAGGCGTGGAGATAATCAGGCAGGCCAAGAAACAGGGGCTTCCAGTGACCTGCGACGTTTCCGCGAATCACATCCACCTTTCGGACAGGGATATCGGTTTCTTCGATTCGAACTGCCACTTGATCCCGCCGCTTAGAAGCCTCAGGGACCGCGACGCCTTGAAGCGCGGACTGAAGGATGGGACGATCGACGCAGTCTGTTCGGATCACACTCCGGTCGACGACGACGCGAAGCTGCTTCCTTTCGCCGAAGCCGAAGCGGGTGCGACAGGTCTGGAACTTCTGCTTCCCCTGACACTGAAATGGGCCGAAGAATCGAATGTGCCACTCACCGATGCGCTTTCACGGGTCACTTCCCGCCCCGCCGACGTTCTCGGCATCGAAAGCGGAATTCTGTCGCCAGGCGCAGTCGCCGACTTGTGCATTTTCGCTCCGGACACCTACTGGAAAATCGAACCGAAGTCGCTCAAGAGCCAGGGGAAAAACACGCCCTTCCTCGGCCTGGAAATGAAGGGCAGGGTGCGCTACACTTTGGTCGGCGGGCACATCGTTTACGAGGCAACCCCTTCGTGAAGCTCGCCACCTGGAACGTCAATTCGCTGAAAGTGCGGCTTCCCCATGTGCTCGAATGGCTGAAAACTGCCGAACCCGACGTGCTCTGCCTGCAGGAAACCAAGCTCACCGACGATAACTTTCCTCTGGAGGAAATCAGATCTGCGGGGTATGAAGCGATCTATAGCGGGCAGAAGACCTACAACGGCGTCGCCATCCTGAGCAGATTTCCCCTTGAAGAACGAACGGACGGCATTCCCGGTTTCGCGGACGAGCAAAAGCGTGTGCTCTCGGCAACCGTGAACGGAGCCAGGGTGGTCTGCGCCTACGTCCCGAATGGGGAATCCCCGACTTCGGAAAAGTATCCCTACAAGCTCAAGTGGCTCGATGCGTTCCGCAACTGGCTGAAGACGGAACTCGCGACCCATCCGGCAATGGCCGTTCTCGGGGACTACAATATCGCCCCCGAGGATCGGGATGTCCACGATCCGAAAGCCTGGGAAGGCAGCGTGCTGGTCAGTCCGCAAGAGCGCCGTGCATTTGATAAGCTCCTGGATCTCGGATTCAGGGACAGCTTCAGGCTTTTCGACCAGCCTGACAAGACCTTTACCTGGTGGGACTACAGGATGAACGCATTTCGCCGTAATATGGGTCTGAGGATAGACCATATCCTCCTGAGCGATGCGCTCGCGGTAAAATGCACCGGCTGCAAAATAGATATTTTTCCGAGAAAGATGGAGCGGCCATCCGACCATGCTCCGGTGATGGCAGAGGTGGAAGTCTGAATCCCCAGGGAGGAGACATGCTGCACAAAAACATCAATGACTGGGTCGTCCGTCTGACCCAAATCGATCTGCCCGTTCTGAGAAGAACGGCGCAGGAGATCGAACGCATGCGGGAAAACGAAGACAACATCACGGCCAAGGACATTTCATCGGTCATCCTGCACGATCCGATAATGACCATCAAGGTGCTGCGTTTCATCGAATCCAGGAAAAAAACGCAAAATGCCGAAATCACGACGATCTCGCATGCCCTGATGATGATGGGAACAGGCGCATTCTTCGAGCACTTTTCCAGTCTTCACACCGTCGAGGATCTTCTCGCCGACAATCCCGTGGCTCTCTCCGGCCTGCTTTCCGTAATGAGCCGAAGTCGCCATGCCGCGCTTTATGCCCAGGACTGGGCGATACTGCGGCTCGACCTGGAGTCCGACGAGGTGACGATCTCGGCATTGCTTCACGACATGGCCGAAATACTGTTCTGGTGCTATTCGCCCAATGAGATGATCGAGATCAGGCGCAGAATGATGCGCGATTCCACACTGAGAAGTCATGACACGCAGCAAGCGGTTCTCGGCTTCGACCTCATGAAGCTGCAGCTGCTTCTTGCCGCCATGTGGAAGCTTCCTGCCCTGCTGCGCTCCCTGATGGATACGGATCATGCGAACCTGCAGCGGGTAGTCAACGTCAATATCGCGACTTCTCTGGCACGGCACTCTGCAAAAGGCTGGTACAACGCCGCCCTTCCCGACGATTATGCCGCAGTCAACGCTTTCCTGACCATCGGAGAGGGCGACGTCATGCAAAACATCAACAGCAATACCCTCTTCGCCGCGAGGGAATGGCGCTGGTACAACCATCGCCCTGCGGCAGCCTGGTTCCCTCTGCTTCCCGGCGACTGGCCAGTGGAATAGCCGAATCCTCTAGGCTTCTTCCAGCCCGAGTTCCTGTATTTTCCTCGTCAAGGTATTGCGACCGAGACCGAGAAGCGTCGCAGCTTCGATCCTGCGTCCACCGGTGTGACGCAGCGCCCTGAGGATCAGGGTCTTCTCGAAAAGCGGTACCAGCCTTTCCATGATCGCAGTCTCCCCCCTGCCTATCCAGAAATCCGCCTCGTTCGAAAGCGCATCGACCCAGCTTTCCGGACCGGATGCAGGAGTCTCGCTCCTCAATTCCTGAGGCAGGTCGTCGACCCCGATGTTCTGCCCCGGAGCCATGACCGTGAGCCAGTGGCAAAGATTCTCGAGCTGCCTCACATTGCCCGGAAAATCAAGCGCGCCGATATAGCCTACGGCGGCATCAGAAAGCTTCTTCGGCTCGACACCGAGTTCCTTTGCACTCTTCTGCAGGAAGAACTTGGCCAGCAGCTCGATGTCTTCGCGCCGCTCTCTCAGGGGAGGGAGCTTCAACCGGATGACGTTCAGCCTGTGAAAGAGATCCTCCCTAAAAAGTCCCTGTTTCACCCGGTTCTCGAGATCCTGGTGGGTCGCTGCGATGACCCTGATGTTAGCCTTGATGGGCTGATGACCACCGACACGGTAGAAGTGCCCGTCCGAAAGAACGCGCAGCAGCCTCGTCTGGAGATCTGGCGGCATGTCTCCTATCTCGTCCAGGAAAAGCGTGCCACCCTCAGCCTGCTCGAACCTGCCACGCCGCATCGCCTGCGCCCCGGTGAATGCACCCCTTTCATGGCCGAACAGTTCGGACTCGAGCAGATCCTTCGGGATCGCGGCGGTATTGATCGCAACGAAAGGCTTCCCCGCTCTGGGACTGTGCCTGTGCAGCGCATGAGCGACAAGCTCCTTCCCGCTTCCCGATTCTCCGGTGATCAGGACAGTGGCATGGGACTGGGAAAGCCGGCCTATGGCGCGGAATATTCCCTGCATGGAAGCCGCTTTGCCGAGAATCTCGGGCGTGCTGAAGCTCTCTTCAGGTGCGCCGCTCTCCTTAGTGCTCTCTTCGAGTGCGCGGCGTATCAACTGGATCGTAAGATCCACATCGAAGGGCTTTGGCAAATACTCGAAAGCGCCGCCCTGAAATGCGGACACCGCGCTCTCCAGATCCGAATAGGCGGTCATGATGATGACGGGAAGTTCCGGATTCCTGAGCTTGAGCGTCTGCAGCAAATCGAGGCCGGACCCGCCGGGCATCTGTATGTCGCTCACCACAACCTGCGGCTTCTGGGTCAGGGAGGCGTCGAGCGCTTCCCTTGCCGAAGAGAATATTCTGAAATCGATGCCTTCCCGAGTCAGGGCCTTCTCGAAAACCCAGCGTATCGACGGATCGTCGTCAATTATCCAAACAGGATTCTTCATCAGTAACTTTCAGTCAATGGCAGCAAAATATTGAAGGATGTTTTTCCCGGCTGGCTCGCACACTCGATCATGCCGTGATGCTGGTTGACGAAGGTTTGGGCCAGGGTGAGGCCGACCCCGTGGCCCCCCTCCCTTCCGGATACCAGCGGATCGAATATCCTGTCCCTGATCGCCTCGGGTATGCCTGGCCCATTGTCGACAATCTGCATCGATATGGCGAGCTTGAAGCGCTTCTTGGCAATGGTCACCTGGCGAGCAATCCGGGTTCTCAGCACGAGCTTTCCCCTTCCCTGCATGGCCTGGGCGGCATTTCTTGCGATATTCAAAACAGCCTGGATCAATTGTTCCTTGTCTCCGATGAATGTCGGAAGGCTCGTGTCATACTCCCTTGTGACAGCAATGCCCTCCGGGAACTCCGCCAGAATCAGGCTCCTGACCCGCTCCAGCACCTCGTGAATATTCACTTCGCCAAAATGGGGCGGCCTGTTCGGCGTAAGCAGCCGGTCCAGAAGAGACCTCAACCGGTCCGCCTCCTTCATGATCACCTGCGTATATTCAAGCAGGTGTTTCGCTCCCAGCTCCCTCTCCAGCAATTGAGCGGCCCCCCTGATTCCCCCCAGAGGGTTCCTGATCTCGTGCGCGAGGTTTCTGATCAAGGTTCGATTGGCCTGGCTCTGATCCATCAGGCGCTCCTCGCGCGCGATCTTCAATTGCTGATCGATCTTCTGGAATTCCAGCAATATCCGTGCCATCTTGTACTCGATCGGCGTCACGCTCGCCATCAGGTGCAAAGTAGCCCCTCCGGCCGTCACCAGAACAAGATCATGCTCGATATAGGTGGCGCTGTCTGAAAGGGATTTGCCGATTGCGGTGAGCAATTCCGACGGATCGCTGAAAAACGAGGGCAGAGCATGGCCGACGATATGTTTCTGGCTCAACTCGATCAGGTTTTCAGCCGAGAGATTGGCGTAAGTTACGTTCAGATTCTCGTCGAGCAGCAAAACCGCTGTCGCCAGCAGATCCAGGCCGGGAAAAGGGGAAGGGGTCATTGTTTCAGACCGGCATGCCGGGAAGAGGGGCCGAGCGCGTCATTTCAGGTTGGTGATTTCCCTTTTGAGCGCTTCGATGTTTTTCTCGTGCAAAATAACGTCGTCGCGGGACTCTTTCGCTTTCGCCTCGTCGCCCCCAGCATCTGCCACAGCCTTGCGGGATGCTGCAAGGCGATCTTCCTCGGCCTTGAGTTCCTCGTTCAGTATCCTGTAGCGCGTCCCGTCACGCATTTTCTGCGTCTGGCTGTCCACTCTGAAACCCGCGTCGGATCCTGCAGGGGGCATCGTGGTCAATGGCGCGATGTTTAGCTTTTTCGCACCCTTGGTGGGAATATTGGAATAGGTGACATGCCCGCTCGCATCCACGCTCTTGTAGATTTCAGCATGAGACGCAAGCGCAGTCAGCCCGAAAAATGCGATGAGCAGTCCCGATTTCATACCTGTGTTTCCCGATGCGGCATTCCACAATAGTACACCAAAATAAAAAAGGGCGGGGTTCTCCCCGCCCTTTCTCGCTTCAAGCCAGCCTTACAGGCTGTAATACATCGCAAATTCGACCGGATGCGTGGTCATGCGGAAGCGCGTAACCTCCTCCATCTTGAGCTCGATATAGGCATCGATCATGTCGTTGGAGAAAACGCCGCCACGGGTCAGGAACTCGCGATCCTTGTCGAGGTACTCGAGGGCCATTTCGAGGGAAGAGCAAACCGTGGGGATATTCTTCGCCTCTTCCGGGGGCAGGTCGTACAGATTCTTGTCCATTGCATCTCCCGGATGGATCTTGTTCTGAATGCCGTCAAGACCCGCCATCATCATCGCGGTGAAAGCGAAGTAGGGGTTGGCAGTGGGATCGGGGAAACGAACCTCGATGCGGCGCGCCTTGGGATTGGTCACATAGGGGATGCGGATCGATGCGGAACGATTGCGCGCCGAGTAGGCCAGCATGACGGGCGCCTCGAAACCGGGAACCAGCCGCTTGTAGGAGTTGGTTCCGGGATTGGTGATCGCATTCAGGGCGCGTGCGTGCTTGATAATGCCGCCGATGTAGTAGAGCGCGAGTTCGGAAAGCCCGGCATAGCCGTTTCCGTCGAACATGTTCTTGCCATCCTTCCACAGGGACTGGTGAACATGCATGCCGGAGCCGTTGTCGCCGACGACGGGCTTGGGCATGAAGGTCGCGGTCTTGCCATAGGAATGGGCGACGTTGTGAACCACGTATTTCAGGATCTGGGTCTGGTCTGCGCGGCGCACCAGCGTGTTGAATTTGGTGCCGATTTCGCATTGCCCGGCGGTGGCGACTTCATGGTGATGAACTTCGACCGGAACGCCCATTTCCTCGAGAGCGAGGCACATGGCGGAGCGGATGTCCTGGAAGGAATCGACCGGAGGAACTGGGAAATAGCCGCCCTTGACTGCAGGACGATGCCCGATATTGCCGGCTTCGAAGCGCTCGCTGGAACTCCATGCCGCTTCTTCGGATTCGATCTTGACGGCGCTGCCCGACATGTCCGCATGCCAGGTCACGGAATCGAAAATGAAAAATTCGGGTTCCGGGCCGAAATAGGCGGTGTCTGCAATGCCAGTCGACTTGAGATAGGCTTCGCCTCGCTTTGCCAGCGAGCGCGGATCGCGGTCGTAACCCTTGCCGTCGGAGGGCTCGATGACGTCGCAGGTCAGGATCAGGGTGGATTCTTCCATGAAGGGGTCGAGATTCGCGGTTTCCGCATCGGGCATCAGGATCATGTCAGATGCCTGGATGCCTTTCCAGCCGGCGATGGAAGAACCGTCGAAAGCGTGACCGGCTTCGAACCAGGATTCGTTCACGATATGGGCGGGGATCGAAACATGCTGCTCTTTTCCGCGGGTATCGGTGAAGCGCAGGTCGACGAACCTGACTTCGTTCTCTTTGATCATTTTCAATACGTTGGCGACAGCCATATTATTCTCCTCCAGAATGGTTAAACGAAAACTGACGACGGTTCATCTAGCACAATGCATGCCAAGGCCTGAAAAGTAATTCTCTATTGTGCCACAAGTTTCCGGGCTTATGTGAATTAAGGATGCGCCTCATTATGGGGCGCTTTTGCCCACTCAGGCACCAATTTTGTGCATGCGGATGGAGCGAAAGTGCGGATAGTCTTCCAACAGGGGGGGAATCTTTTTTTCCATGGTCTCGTCTTCCGGGAATCCTGCGGGCACGAAAATTTCCGCATCGACCATGCCGTCGAGATAATGCAGGACCACTCTTTCAGGATCCACCTCAAGTCTTTTGCGGATGACCGCCAGCAACTGCTCCCTGCCGGGGAGATGAACGCTCGGCTTTCTGTGAAAGTCGTCTTCGGGATCGACATGCACCATGACATTGAGTACGTCGTGGTGCCCGAGTATGCGGCTTCTTGCCGATTCAGCGATAAAATGGCCTTCCGAGACGCTGATCCTGGGATCGACCAGGATATGGGCATCGACAAGCGCCTGGTTGCCCATTTTTCTGGTTCTCAGTTCGTGCAGACCGATTACGCCCGGGGTCGCTTCGATGGTGGCGCGGATTTCGGCAAGATCTCCTTCGGAAAGCCCGGTATCGACCAGTTCGCTGAAAGCCTCATAGCCAAGTTGCCAGCCCATGCGCACAATCATGAAGGCCACCAGCGCGGCAGCCAACAGATCGAGAAAGGCATAGCCTGCAAGATTGCCCGCTATGCCTACGGAAACGACGAGGGAGGATGCGGCATCGGACCTGGAATGCCAGGCGTTGGCGACCAGCATCTGGGAGCGCACGCGTTTCGCCACGGCGATCATGTAGCGGAACAGCAGTTCCTTGGCGAGCAGGGTGGTCAATGCGATCCACAAGGTCATGACATGAACCTGCTGTATCTGCTGGGGATGCTGCAGGCGTGAACCCGCGGCATAGAGCAGGGCGAGCCCCATCGCACCCATCATGATGCCGAGGATCAGGGTGGTCGCGGTTTCTATCCTGGCATGCCCGTAGGGATGGTCTTCGTCCGCACTCCTGTTGCCATGGCGGTTGGCGGCGAGCACCAGGAAGTCCGAGAGCAGGTCGGAGAACGAATGAAGGCCATCCGCCATCAATGCCTGCGAACGCCCGAAAAAACCCACTACGATCTGCAGCAGGGTCAGCAGCAGATTGACGGCAATGCTGATCAGTGTACTTTTGCGCGCAGCCCGATAACGGGTCGAGTCGGCTTCCCGTGAAGGATGGTTTGGGTCTATCATGTTAGGAAGAATATCTTCATTTGCCTTCTTTTAACAGTAGGATTGTCATGGCCCATATCAGCGAAATACTCGGCAGGGCGAGAGAGCGGGGAGCCGAGCTGCCTTATGAAGGTGCGCTGCTCCCGGGAGAGGCCTATTCCATTTTCAGGGCGGCGCCCGGAGCCAGACTCGTCGACGTCAGAACCCGGGCGGAATACGACTGGGTGGGAAGGGTTCCTGGCAGCATTCATATCGAATGGCTGAGTTACCCCGGCATGCAGCCCAATCCCCATTTCCTCAGCCAGCTTCTGCAACAGGTGGACAGGGAAGCGCTGGTACTCTTCATATGCCGCTCCGGCCACCGCTCCCATAGCGCTGCAGTTGCTGCCGCCCAGGCCGGATATACCGAATGCTACAACGTCCTGGAAGGTTTCGAAGGGGACAAGGATCAGCATGCCCAACGCGGCAAGTTGAACGGATGGCGCTTCGCCGGCCTCCCCTGGGAGCAGGGCTAAGAATGCCCTGAACAGGAACTACCATTTCACCAGGCCGAAGTGGGCCGCCCCGAGCAGAACGATTCCGAAAACGACCCTGTACCAGGCGAAAAGCGTGAAATCGTGGTTGGAAATATAACGCAGCAGCCCCCTGACTGCGAAGAAGGCGGAAATGAAAGCTGAAACGAAGCCGACAGCGAAGACATCGAAATCACTCGCATGCAGTATGCCCCAGTTCTTGTAGAGATCGTAGAAGGTCGCCGCGAACATGGTCGGAATGGCGAGAAAAAAGGAGAATTCCGTTGCCGATTTCCTGTTGAGGCCGAAGAAAAGCCCGCCTATGATCGTCGCCCCCGAGCGGGAAGTTCCGGGGATCAGTGCGAAGGACTGGGCCATGCCGATTTTCAGTGCATCCAGCCATCTCATTTCATCCACTGCCTCTATCCGGATCCTGTGCTGCCTTCTTTCGGCCCACAGAATCAATATTCCCCCGACGATAAAAGCGATCGCAACAGATTCCGGATTGAACAGGTATTCCTTGATTTTCTTGATGAAAATCAGGCCGAGGACTGCCGCCGGGGTGAAGGCGATCATCAGGTTGACGATGAAGCGCTTCGAGACGGTACTCGTGGAAAAGGTGGACGACACCGTGAAGATTTTCTCCCGGTATTCCCAGCAGACGGCGAGAATCGCCCCGAGCTGGATCACGATCTCAAAAACCTTCCCCCGCTCGTCGTTGAAATCGAGCAGTTGCCCGACGATGATGAGATGCCCCGTGCTGGAGACAGGCAAAAACTCCGTGAGCCCTTCCACTATGCCGAGCACGAGGGCCTTGAGCAGAATAACGGCGTCCATTTACGCCTTCCGGTAGAGTTGCCCGCCGCTTTCCAGGAATTCGGCCGATTTTTCCTTCATTCCCTGTTCGCGCTCGGCGTAATCCCTGACATCCTGGCTGATCTTCATGGAACAGAAATGCGGCCCGCACATGGAGCAGAAATGCGCGACCTTGGCCGAATCGCGGGGCAGTGTCTCGTCGTGGAACTCGCAGGCCCGGTCCGGATCCAGGGAGAGATTGAACTGATCCTCCCACCTGAAATCGAAGCGCGCCCTGGAAAGGGCATTATCCCTCACCTGCGCGCCGGGATGGCCCTTGGCGAGATCGGCGGCATGGGCGGCGATCTTGTAGGCGATGATGCCGTCCTTCACGTCGTTCTTGTCGGGAAGCCCGAGATGCTCCTTGGGCGTTACATAGCAGAGCATGGCGGTGCCGTACCAGCCTATCATCGCCGCCCCGATCGCGCTGGTGATGTGGTCGTATCCCGGGGCGATGTCGGTGGTCAAAGGCCCCAGGGTATAGAAAGGCGCTTCCCCGCAGTATTTCAGCTGCAGATCCATGTTCTCCTTGATCATGTGCATGGGCACATGCCCGGGGCCTTCGATCATGGTCTGAACATCGTGCTTCCAGGCGATTTCGGTGAGCTCACCCAGAGTCTTGAGTTCGGCGAACTGCGCTTCGTCGTTGGCGTCATAAATCGAGCCCGGACGCAGCCCGTCCCCCAGGGAGAAGCTGACATCGTAGGCCTTCATGATCTCGCAAATCTCCTCGAAATGGGTATAGAGGAAATTCTCGCTGTGGTGGGCGAGACACCATTTCGCCATGATCGAGCCGCCGCGCGACACGATTCCCGTCATGCGCTTCGCAGTCATCGGAATGAAGGCAAGCCTCACCCCGGCGTGAATCGTGAAATAATCGACGCCCTGCTCGGCCTGCTCGATCAGGGTGTCCCTGAAAATTTCCCAATTGAGTTCCTCGGCGCGCCCGTCGACTTTTTCCAGCGCCTGATAAATGGGAACTGTGCCTATCGGAACATGGCTGTTGCGGATGATCCATTCGCGCGTTTCGTGAATGTTCCTTCCGGTGGAAAGATCCATCACGGTATCCCCGCCCCAGCGCGTCGCCCACGTCATCTTCTCGACCTCTTCGCCGATCGACGAGCCCAGTGCTGAGTTCCCGATGTTGGCATTGATCTTGACGAGAAAGTTCCTGCCGATAATCATCGGTTCGGTTTCGGGATGGTTGATGTTGAGCGGAATGATTGCGCGGCCCCTTGCCACTTCTTCCCTGACGAATTCGGGAGTGATGATTTTCGGGAGCGCCGCACCGAAGTTCTGGCCGGGATGCTGGCGGCGCAGCATTTCGCTTTGCGCTTCCATCCTCAGGTTTTCCCTGATCGCGACATATTCCATTTCCGGAGTCACGATCCCCTGCCTTGCGTAGTGCATTTGCGTGACGTTCCTGCCACTCTTTGCCCGCCTGGGTTTCTGATGGGTGTCAAGGCGAAGACCGGCAAGGGAAGGATCGTCGAGGCGAGCCCTTCCATAGGCCGAACTGAGTTCGGAGAGTTCCTCCGTGTCATTGCGCTCCTCGATCCATTTGCGGCGCAGGGGGTGAAGGCCCTTCCTGATGTCGATATGGACAGCGGGGTCGGTATAGGGCCCCGAGGTATCGTAAACATGGACAGGGGAATTCTCTTCGCCTCCGGTGGCAGACAGGGCAATTTCGCGCATCGGGACGAGAATGTCGGGCCTCGAGCCCTCGACATAGATTTTCCTGGATTTCGGAAAGGGCTTGACGGCCGCTTCGTCCACCTGCGCGGTTTTGTTCAGAAATTTCGGGATGGCATTCATTGGGAGCTCCGGGCTAAGACATCGCAGATCGCCTGCGATTCGTGCAGTTCTAATCCGTGGAAGCTACTTCAAATTGGCGACAAAAGCAAGATTTGCTGCACTATACTGGACTGTCTGGACAAGGATTGGTTATAGTTGGAAGATTCAAATGCAAGGGGAGTGACGATGGATTTCGAAAAGGCTCGCTACAATATGGTCGAACAGCAGATCAGACCGTGGAATATTCTCGACAAAACCGTACTGGACCTGCTTTTCGAAGCAAAGCGGGAAGAATACGTCCCGGCAGCCTACCGGGAACTCGCCCTCGCCGACATCGAAATTCCGCTGGGATTCGGCGAAGCCATGCTGCCCCCGAAGCTCGAGGCGAAAATCCTTCAGGCAATCCGTCTCAGAAAATCGGACAGGGTGCTCGAAATCGGCAGCGGCAGCGGCTACATGACCGCGCTTCTCGCAAACCATGGCCAGCATGTTTACAGCGTCGAAATCGTTCCGGAACTTTCGGCCATGGCTGAAAAAAATCTCAAGGCTCATCATGTCGGGAACGTCACGCTCGAGATCGGCGACGGATCGAGGGGATGGGGCTTGCACGGACCTTATGACGTCATCGTGCTGACCGGATCGACCCCGGTTTTGCCTGAGGAATTCCAGAGGGAGCTTCATCTCGGAGGAAGACTTTTCGCCGTAGTCGGAGAAGATCCCGTCATGAAAGCAACCCTTGTCACACGCATCGGAAAAGAATCCTGGCACACCGAAGATCTTTTCGAAACACGGGTTCAGCCCCTGAGAAATGCCGTCAAAGCGCAGAAATTCGAGTTCTGAAAAGCAAAAATGATGTAAAAGGGCAGCAAGTATATTAGAATTGTCTTATTTACATTGCCGGTAAGACACTTATGACACTGAAACCGATTTTCGCAATGCTGCTTTCCATGAGCCCCGCGGCCCATGCTGCGGATCTCATGTCGATTTATGGAGACGCAAAACACCAGGATCCGCTCTTCCTCGCGGCACAGGCGCAGCTTCAGGCAGCGCAGGAAAAAGTGCCTCAGGGTCGCTCCCTCCTGCTCCCGTCGGTCGCCCTCAACGCCAACACCACCTACAATCGTTTCGACACAACACTCACTTCACCGGGTCCGGCAGGGCTGCCCCTGGGCGGTAACGGCAATTACAACTCCAACGGCTACACGGTTTCGCTCTCCCAACCCGTTTTCCAGATGCAGAACTGGATACAATTCGACGAGGCGCACCTTCAGGTCGCCGCCGCAGAAGCGCAATTTCACGCCTCGGAACAGGACCTGATCCTCAGGGTCGCACAAGCGTATTTTGGCGTCCTGCTCGCCCAGGACAATATCGAACTCGTCCATGCACAGAAAGCCGCAATTTCGGAAGAATTGCAGCAGGCAAAGCAGAATTTCGAAGTCGGCACAGCGACAATCACCGACACCAACGAGGCTCAGGCGAGATTCGACCTGATTTCGGCGCAGGAAATATCCACAATGAGCGATCTCGAAGTCAAACAACGCACGCTCGCCACCCTTATCGGAAAAACGCCGGACAATCTCGAATCCGTCAACCCGAAATTCGAGCCTAGGCCACCCCTGCCTGACGACGTACAGAAATGGGTGGATGCGGCATTGAAGAGCAACCTCGATTTCGTCGGCCACCAGATTCTGGCAAAAATTGCAGAAAAGGAAGTGGCGCTTCGACGTGCCGGGCACTACCCGACACTTGCCGTCGTAGCCAGTTACGGCAACAATTCCGCTACAGGAGGACCGCTCATCAACGTCGGAACCAACATGAAAACGAGCGCGATAGGGCTGCAGTTGAATATGCCAATCTACCAGGGAGGAGCGATCAGTTCGCAGACCAGGGAGGCCGCAGCGAATCTCGAGAAATCCAGAGATGAAGCGGAAAACGCCCGCAGAAATGCCGAACTCAACGCCCGCGAGGCCTTCCTCGGCGTCGCGAGCGGCATGGCCCAGGTAAAGGCGCTCGAACAGGCGCTGATCTCCAGTCAGACCTCGCTGGAGTCCACCAAACTCGGGCAGGAAGTCGGGGTGAGGACCGCGGTCGACGTCCTCAATGCGCAACAGCAGCTCTATTCCGCCAAGCGCGACCTCTACAAGGCGAGATACGACTACCTCCTCTCCGAATTGAAGCTCAAGGCCGCTTCCGGCTCCCTGCAGGAATCCGACCTCGTCGAAGTAAACCATGCCCTGCACTAGGGAAGCCCCGAACAAGTCGCACATGAGCCGTGTTGCTGAGAAAATCGAGATGATCGCGCGGAGCACGACGCAAGTTGTAGCCGGGCCTACAATGCCCAGGAGGGCGGCAAAGCGAGCGCTCAATCTTCACGCAACCCTTTCGGGACGGGGCTTTTCGGGCGATTCTCCTTGTCGCTCGATTTGCGAAGGGAATGGCCATTCGCTGCATCTCGCTTCGTGAGTCTCATCTCGCAAAGCCGACCGTCACGGCCACGCGGGACTTGTTCAGGGCTTCCCTAGAGGGCTGTTCACTATTATTCCCTGGACGGCGCCTCTCCTGATTCGATGCCCTCGACCAGAGGGATTTCCTTCCGCGGGTGCCCCCTGACGAGGCGCTTCAACGCCTCATCCTCGGCGGGGCCCCTGGCGCCGCCCTGCTGCATCCCGAATTCGATTCCGGGTTCTGTCATTACGGCGTTAATCTCGGCTTCAGCCTCCAGCCAGTCTTCGAGATCGTGCCCATGCTCGTAGCCCCGATCCATATAGCGACTGTAGGCGGCCTCCCTGATCATTCCCAGCCGTTCGATTTCTGTCGTCATTTTCCTCCCCTCCGCAGAAGCTCCATTACCATTATAGGAATTCCTCCAGAAACGACATGGGTACGCTCGACTGAGCGGTGGTGTAAAAGCCCGGGATATTGCAGGCCAGGACTTGTTACCCGCAAAGCCGTGCGAGTAGAATCGGAAACCCGGAATCAGAAAAAAGACCGTGTCAACCTACAATATCAATTTGCATGAAGCGATCTATTCGCTCTCCGACGCCCTTGATCTGGTTGGCGTAACGCACATCCACCACGGGAAACGGGTCGCCTACATGGCAGCCGAATTCGGCAAGTTCCTGGGGTGGGACAAATCGCAACTGGACGATTTGTTCCAGTCCGCCATTCTTCACGACTGCGGTGTTTCCAAGACCACTGTACATGCCAGGCTGGCCCAGTTCGAATGGGAGCTGGAGGGCGACCACTGCAAAACCGGGGCGGATCTGCTCGCGTCCAGCCCGTTGCTGCGGCATCTCGCGCCCATTGTATTGCACCATCACACGCACTGGTCTTCGCTCAAGGATATGGATCTACCGACAGAAACGAAGCTCAATGCCAACTGCATCTACATGGCGGACCGCGTTGACATTCTCACCCTCAGATATCTCGCCGACGAAATCGACATCCTCCTGGGAAAGGAAGATATCCGCAAGAAGGTGGCGGAAAAGTGCGGTGACTGGTTCTGCCGGGAACTGGTTGATGCATTCATGGAGGTATCGCGCTCCGAGGCGTTCTGGTTCTCGTTGGAAACCAGCCATGTGAACAGTTATGTGACAACCTGGATATCGGAAACCGGAACCAAGGGCATGACTTTCGAGGAACTGCGCAGCTTGGCGCGCGTCTTCTCCAGCATTGTCGACGCGAAGAGTCCTTTCACCAAAGAACACTCTGACAGGGTCGCCAGTCTGGCTCGCCAGATCGGCATGCTTTTTGATCTGCCGGAAGAAAGTTGCGAGATGCTGGAACTGGCAGGATTGCTCCATGACATCGGCAAACTCCGCGTGCCGGACGAACTGCTTGAAAAACCCGGCAGACTCACCGAACCGGAAAGCATCACCATGCGCAGGCACAGCTTCGACACCTACAGCATCCTCAAAAACATCAAGGGGATCGAGAAGATCTCGCTTTGGGCAGCACAGCATCACGAGCGGCTGGATGGCTCGGGTTATCCCCGTCGCACAAGAAACACCGGCATTTCTCTGGAGGCGCGCATCGTCGAAGTTGCCGATGTCTTCCAGGCTTTGGCGCAACGCCGCCCATACCGGGACTCACTGTCCCCGGATCAGATCATGGACATTCTGAAGCAGGAAGCTACCAAGGGCAGGCTCGACACCAAGATAGTGGCGAAAGTGGACGCACACCTTCACAAATGCTGGCTCGCTGCCACAGGGACAACCTATTGAGAACTACACCTAGGCCTTCTTCAGAAAACAGGCCTTGAGCATGAAATTGCCGGCATCCATTTTGCAGTCGACCTCGTGATCGCCGCCGACAAGGCGTATGCTCTTGACTTTGGTGCCCATCTTGAGGGTGACGGAAGATCCCTTGACCTTCAGATCCTTGATCAGCACCACCGAATCGCCGTCGGTCAGTATGTTGCCGTTGGCATCCCTCACCGCATTATCGGAAACCTCTTCGGCGCTCTCGACAATCGGCCATTCGTAGCCGCAGTCGGCACAGACGTGGTTTTCACCGTCAGGATAGATGTTCTGCAAGGTGCACTGGGGGCAGGTGATGGGCATGATCGCGTAGGGCTTCTGAAAGTCCGCATTATAATCCGTTTCTCGGCAGGGAGAGAGTCGCCCGCAGCCCGCCTTCCGGACAATTGGCCAGCGTCAGGGTTCCGCCGTGAATTTCGGCGATCGCCTTCGCAATCGCAAGTCCCAGGCCGGAACCCCCCGTATCCCGGCAACGGGAGGTCTCGAGGCGGTAGAAGGGCTCCGTAACGAGCTTCAGCTTGTCTTCGGGAATGCCCGGCCCCTCGTCCCTGACAGTAATCCTGAGTTCCTTCGGAGCCTCTTCTGTGGAGATTATCGCCTTTCGTCCATACTTTATTGCGTTCTCGACGAGATTGATTATGGCGCGCTTCATCGCCTGCGGCTTGCCTGAATAGTATGTTTTCTGTGATTGCAGGATTTCGACTTCCCCACCCGTTTCCATCTGGTCCTCCTGAATGCTCTCCAGGAGGGCGGTGATGTCGACCGTCTGGACGGGTTCGCCGTTTCCCATTCCGCGCATGAGTTCGAGGCTTGTCGTCACCATGCTGTCCATTTCCTCCAGATCCTTGATAAATTTGGCTCTGAGTTCCGGATCATCGAGCAGTTCTGCGCGCAGTGTCAGTCTGGTGATCGGGGTTTTGAGGTCGTGCGACATGGCAGCATGGATCCTCGCCCTGGACTCGAGGTATTCGAGAAGCCGCGCCTGCATCGAGTTGAATGCGCGCGCTGCGCGCTTCATTTCGGCGGATCCTTCTTCGGAAAGAGGGGGCCGGTGCATGTTCTTGCCGAGTTCGTCGGCAGCTTTCGCCAGCAGGTTCAGGGGACGCGTCACCCAGTGCACCGCCACCAGGGAAAGGACGAGGACGGCAGCGAAGAGAATGACGAGATTGATGAGGAGGCGATAGGGGAGGAGACGGCCGACTCCCCTGTTGTAGCTGAAGGTAATCGCCTGTCCGTCCTTCAGGCGGGTCTCCATGCCGAAAGAGGCATGCTCCGGCCAGTAAAAGGGCACTTTTTCCCCGGAAGAATACAGGCGAATCGCCCTGTCATCCCCGAGATACTGGCCGAGCAACGCCTTCAGTCTCACCGCGTCTTCGCCCTGCATCGGTTTTCCCGCGAAGTTCCCATCGACCGAAACGAGCAGGGGGGGGGCGCTCAAAAGATCGGCTACCTTTTTTCTCTCCGCCGGGGCGGTCGTATCGAGCAAGCGGACATAGGCCGATATTCCCTGGGCAGCCTGGGTCCAGATGATACGGGAAAGGGATTTCTCCCTTTCCCGTATCTGTATCGCCGCGCTCAGCATCTGCCCAATCATCAGCCCTCCAGCCAGAATCAGGATCATCCTGCCGAGGAGCGATTTCGGCATCATTTTTCGAATTCCACCCTGGCAGCCAGCATGTAGCCTTCTCCTCTTATGGTCTTGATGAGAAGCGGTTCCTTGGCATCGTCACCCAGTCTCTGCCTCAGCCGGCTCACCTGGACATCGATGCTCCTGTCGAAGGGAAACAGTTCCCTGCCCCGGCAAAGGTCCATCAACTGGTCCCTGTTCAATACCCTGTTGGCATGGTCGACAAATACCCTGAGCAGTCTGTATTCGGCACCGCTCAGAGGAACCGCCACCCCCTCGGGAGAAGTCAGCTGTCTCGAAAGGGTATCGAGACGCCAGCCGGAAAAGCGCACCACGCTCGCTTCCTCGGGTTTGAGATGATCGGACCGGGCCTTGGCGCGACGCAATATGCTCTTGATTCTGGCCAGGAGCTCCCTGGGGTTGAAGGGCTTTGCAAGATAGTCGTCCGCCCCCATTTCCAGGCCGACAATTCTGTCCATGTCGTCGCCCTTCGCAGTGAGCATCATCACTGGAACATCGGATCCGGCCCTGATGTTCCTGCACAGCACGAGGCCATCTTCACCGGGCAGCATCAGGTCAAGCACGATGAGGGAAACGGGATCCCCATCAAGGACTGACTGCATGCCCCTGCCGTCCGCAACGGCAGTCACCCTGAATCCGTTCTTCTGCAGATAGTCGCCCAGCAATGCGCGGATTTCCTTGTCGTCGTCGACGATGAGGATATGGTCGATGGTCGTGTTCATGGTTTTCTCTGAAGGCGCTTCCGGAAATCGGGATAATAGCGCACTCCCATGCCTTCATCCCATTCTCCCGTAATTTCCGAAAGTTATACAGGCCGATTGTTCGTGCTGTTTGACCGAAGCGTAACGGAGTGTAACTTGCGAACTTGATCAAGCGAACGGTGTCGAACCGGGACGAACAAAAAAAATGGCGGAGGGCGATTTTAATGAATGGGACAGCATCCACAGAGGCGCCGGGACACCCGGGCCTCAGCCCCAACTGGACGAATAGCGCAAAGGAGGTAGTGGGGTGCGGGCTCGGTCCCTCGCGCCTGTGGTATACCCTTAGCCGCGGTGTCATCAACGAAGTCTACTATCCGCGAATTGATGTTCCCCAAATCAAGGACATGGGTTTCGTCGTCGCCGGCAGCCGTGGATTCTGGACCGAGGTCAAGACCCTCGGAAGCCATCAGTTGAAATTCGCCAGCCCCGGAATACCGGCCGTAGAAGTCATCCATCAACATGGAAGATTCCAGCTCAGACTGCGCATCTGCCCCGATCCGGAACGCGACGTGCTTCTGCTGGAATTGAAGCTCGACGGAGAACCCGACCTGCTCCCCTATGTGCTGCTTTCCCCTCATCTCGGCGGAACCGGACAACAGAATATCGCCGAAGCTTCGCGCTACAGGGGCCGTTCCGTGCTCTGGGCAGAACAGGGCCCTTTCGGTCTCGCCCTGGCCGCAGTTGACCTGGAACAAAAGGACGCCCTCGGGAAAACGAGCGCGGGTTACGTGGGCTTGAGCGACGGCTGGCAGGATTTCGCCCACAATGGCGCCATGCGCTGGGAGTATCGGAAAGCCGGCCCGGGAAATGTCGCGCTTGCAGGGGAACTGCCGCGGCAGGTCGTTCTTGCGCTGGGATTCGGCAGCTCCAAGCAATCCGCAGCCACGCTCGCCATTTCCGCCCTGCTAGAGCCTTTCGAGGAAGCCTGGCAAAGGCATGTGGACAAGTGGCGACGATGGCACGGACGCCATTCATACTGCGAAGCTCTCCCTGCAGATCTGGAGAATGAATTGATGGTCTCGGCCATGGTGCTAAAGGCGCATCAGGACAAGAGCTTTCCCGGAGCGATGGTGGCCAGCCTGAGCATCCCCTGGGGCAACACCCGGGATGAACTCGGTGGCTACCATCTGGTATGGCCCAGGGATCTCGTCGAGTGCGCTGGAGCGCTATTGGTTCTGGGCGCGGATCAGGATGCCCACAACATCCTGCGTTATTTGATCGCCACGCAGCACGAGGACGGCCACTGGTACCAGAATCAATGGCTGGGGGGAAAGCCCTACTGGCAGGGCATCCAGCTTGATGAAGCGGCCTTTCCGATACTGCTCGCAGCAGCGCTTGTCGACCGGAACGCCCTGGACGGAATACAGATCAAGGAGATGGTTCGCCGGGCGCTCGGCTTCATCGCCAGAACCGGGCCGGCGAGCGACCAGGACAGATGGGAGGAAAGCTCCGGCGTCAACGCCTTTACGCTTGCCGTATGCATCGCAGCGCTGGTTGCGGGCGCTCCCTTTCTCGACCCTGAAGACAGAGCCGTCGCACTCGGTCTGGCCGATTTCTGGAACGCCCATATCGAGGACTGGAATATCGTCAGGGGATCCGCCCTCCAGAAAGAATTGAATGTGAGCGGTTACTACATCCGCGTGGCTCCTTCCCTTGTGATAAAAGACAATGCCTTGCTGAAGAGCGTGATGCATATCAAGAACCATGTCACCGGCACCGAATATCGGGCCGACGAACTGGTCGGAACCGACTTTCTGCAGCTCGTGCGCTTCGGGCTGCGCAAGCCCGACGACCCCTTGATCGTGGACAGCCTGAAAGTGGTCGATGCGCTGCTCAAGGTCGATACCCCGAACGGGCCCTGCTGGCGCCGCTACAATGGCGACGGCTATGGCGAGCACGCCGACGGCAGCGCCTACAACGGCTCCGGCAAGGGCAGGGCCTGGCCGCTTCTGACCGGGGAGCGCGGACATTACGAGCTTTGCGCAGGGCGCGATCCCCTTCCCTACCTGGAGGCGATGGCCGCCATGGCAGGCCCGGGCGGCATGATCCCCGAGCAAATCTGGGACGATGTCGCGATCCCCGAACACCGCCTTTATCCCGGCCGCCCCACGGGCTCCGCGATGCCGCTTGCCTGGGCACATGCGGAATTTGTCAAACTCGCCTACTCGAGAAAGGCAGGCTATCCCGTGGATCGGCCGAATTCGGTCTGGGAGCGTTACCGGGGGGAGCGCCCTCCGAAGGAAAAGGTATTCTGGCTGCAGCAGGCGCCGATCGCCAGCATGGGCAGCGGCTTGAAACTCATCGTCGCCCTGCCGCATCCTGCAACCGTCTCGTGGGGCGTGGACGGGTGGCAACGTACCGAAGAAATCCGGACCGGAACATGCGGCCTCGATCTTCACCTGGCAGAGATCGATGCCTCGGAACTTTCTCCAGGCCAGAAAATCGATTTCACCTATAAAAACGACGCCACCGATCAATGGGCAGGCACCGATTTTTCCATCCTGATCGAGGAAAGTTAGGCCTGCTGCTTTCGATCCGAATGTTATTCTCCCTGTCGTGGCAATCTGATATTCTTGCCGGAGCAACAAGTTTCGGATGTCTTCGGACAAGGATAGTTCAATTGAGGAAAGACGATGAAGGATAAAGTAAAAATCGAGATCGAATTGTCACATAACACCGTGACATGGCTAAACATCCTTGTCGAGAAAAAGCCCGAAGCAAGCCACATACCAGACTCCCTCAAAGGCCTCGTGGAACAGATCGCCACCCATTTTGCAGAAGGCATCAAGCGCCCGGGTTCATGGGAGCGGGAAATGGTGAACATCATGGGATACGATGAAGCCCTGACGGGACAAGAAAGAACCCTTCCTGGGTACGAGAACGCCTGATTCCCCGATCCGGGTCAAAACCGGGCGGAGCCCCAGCTTGCCTATCCCGGGGCCGGATAGTAATATTCGGCCCATGGGTGCACATATCCGTCCTGCTTCGCATTTATGAAGGTTTCCAGCTTGCCGGGCAGGCGCTGGCGCATCTTCTTCCTCATCGTCGCAGCCTACCTTGCGACAGGCGAGCCGGCCCTGTTGCTGGCGGAATTCTCGGGATACGCCACGCCGGTATTCCCTCCAGCCGGCATCGCCATGGCTTTCTGCTTCGCGGCGGGTTTCGAAACCCTCCCCGCGATATTCATAGGCGCTTTCCTGCTCAATTTCTGGATCGGATTTTCCAAGACCTATCATTTCGGGTCAGTGGAAATCGCATCCGGCCTCTGCCTTGCAATCGCCTCAACCCTCCAGGCCGGAATCGGTGGCTGGGCGCTGAGGCGTTTTGTCGGCTACCCGGCGCCCCTCGACAAAATAGCCGACCACGCGCGCTTTCTGGCCATCACCCCTCTCGCCTGTCTCACCAGTGCGTCCCTGTCGACGCTGGCGCTTTACTGGCTCGGAGCCCTCAGTGCATCTGAAGCCCGGACAGTATGGGTCGCCTGGTGGCTGGGCGACACGCTCGGAGTGATGATGGTTTTTCCGCTCGTCATGACAGCCTTTGGAGAGCCACGGAGGCTCTGGAAAAAACGGGCGCTTACGGTTGCGCTTCCCATGTCGGTCGCTTTTGTCCTGTTTATCCTGGTTTTTCTCCAGACAAACAAGTGGGAAACGGAGGAAACTCTGTCCGTATTTCGATACACTTCACAGAAAGCCGAGGAAGTGATCGAGACCAGCCTGAACGGGAGGGGCGCGCTGGTCGAGGCGGTGCGCGCCCTGATGACGGGAAATGACGAGATCACCCGGAAAGAATTCAGCCGCTTCAGCAAGGATATCTTGTCCCGCTATCCAACAATCCTGGCACTCGCGTGGGCACCCGGCATTTCCAAACACTACCCCGTTGCCTTCCTGGAACCGTCAACTGCAGGCGGATTCCCGAATCTTGATTCGAACCCGCTATGGAAAGAAGCCCTTCTGAAAGCAGTGTCGACGGGCAGGCTCGTTGCAACCGCCCCGACAGGGAAAAATGATCAGGTATTGTTCATGCTCGGCGTGAGGGAGGGGCGCTACACAGGCGTCGTATTTGCCGTCATCAAAATGGATGTATTGTTGTCGGGGAGGGTTCTCGCCACGAATGGGGCCATTTATGCACGGCTGGTGGATCTGGACAGCGGCCTCCCCCTCTATGACACCTTCCCTCGAAACGCAAAAGTGCTTTCCAGAAACGACTTCGAATTCGGCAGCAGAAAATACGCTTTCGAGACAGCCCCGACGGAAGCCTATCTGCGCGATCACCGGGCATGGGAAAGCTGGTCCGTGCTTGCAGGCGGCATTTTTGCCACAGGAATTCTGGGGGCCTTCCTCCTGCTCGGAACGGGCTATGCCGCCCGCATCGAGCGGGAAGTGCGGGAGCGCTCGGAGGAACTGAAACAGAGCGAATTCCGTTACCATCAACTGTTCGAAGAAAGTGCCGCAGTTAAACTCGCGCTCGACCCCGAGAACGGGAAAATCGTCGATGCCAACAAGGCCGCCGAAGAATTTTACGGCTACTCAAGAAATCAGCTCCTGTCGATGAAGATAACCGACATCAATACCCGATCCTGGGCTGAAATCTCGGCAGAAATTGAGAATGCAGCGAATGAGAAGCGGCTTTGCTTCAACTTCAAGCATCGGCTCGCCTCAGGGGAAATCCGCGATGTCGAAGTATATTCCGGGCCAGTCGATCTGGGCGGGAAAACGATCCTTTATGCCATCGTGCACGACATCACCGACCGCAAAAAAAGCGAGGAATCGCTCAGACGGTTCACTTCCATATTCGAGGCAAGTTCGGAGGCCGTGATGGTGGTGGATTCCGATAACCGCATCGTGGCAATCAATCCCGCCTTTACCGATATCACGGGATATGCCCTGCACGAGGTCGAAGGAAAAAATCCGAGAATTATGGCCTCGGGCCGGCACGACGACGCCTTCTACCGGGAAATGTGGCGCTCTCTCGAAACCTATGGCTACTGGCAAGGCGAAATCTGGGACAAGCGAAAAAACGGAGAAGTTTTCCCGGAATGGCTCACCATCAACACGATCTACGATGAACAGGGCAACGTCCGGGAGCGCGTGGCGCTCTTCTCCGACATCACGAAGAAGAAGGAAGCGGAAGAGCAGGTCTGGCGCCAAGCCAACTTCGACGACCTCACCAAGCTGCCCAACCGCAGCATGTTCCGCGACCGTCTCGACTTCGAGATCAGAAAGGCTTCGCGAAGTGGCCATGCCTTCGCCCTGCTGTTCATCGACCTCGACCGCTTCAAGGAAGTGAACGATACGCTGGGCCATGAAGCCGGGGACAGGTTGCTGGTTGAAGCGGCAAAGCGCATTGCCTCCTCCGTCCGTGATTCCGATACGGTAGCACGCCTGGGGGGGGACGAATTCACGGTCATCCTGTCCGACCTGCCGGGGGATGCTCATGTCGAGAACATGGCGACCACGATCATCCAGAGGCTCTCCGAACCCTTCCATCTTGGCAAGGAGCAGGCGTATATCTCGGGCTCGATCGGAATCACGCTCTACCCATCGGATGCCCAGCAGTCCTCCGAACTCATCAAGAATGCCGACCAGGCGATGTATGTCGCGAAAGACCTCGGCAAGAACCGTTTCGCCTATTTCACTCCGGAGCTTCAGGAAGCGGCTCTCGAGCGCATGAAATTGACCGGGGAGCTCAGAAATGCGCTATCGAACGGGGAACTCCAACTCGCATTCCAGCCCATCGTGGCGCTCGGAACAAATTCCATCGTCAAGGCGGAAGCGCTGCTGCGCTGGGCAAATCCCAGGCGCGGTGCGGTCAGCCCGACCGAATTCATTCCACTTGCCGAGGAAACCGGGCTGATCCACGAAATCGGGGATTGGGTCTTCAGGGAAGCGGCCCGTTGGGCGAAACGCTGGCAGGAACGCCGCGAAAATTTCCAGGTGAGCCTCAATGTCTCCCCGGTCCAGCTCATGGTGCAGTCCGGCGGACATTCCTGGCCGGATCACTTGAGCGAGATCGGGCTTTCCGGGCAAAGCATCGTGGTGGAAATCACCGAAGGGGTGCTGCTCAATGCCTCCGAAGCCGTCGCCGAAAGGCTCGCCCACTTGCGCAAGGCGGGAATCCAGATCGCGATAGACGACTTCGGCACGGGATATTCCGCACTCGGCTACCTCAAGAAATTCGACATCGACTACCTCAAGATCGATCGATCCTTTATCTCGGGAATAGAAAACGATTCGGACGACCTGGCGCTTTCCATGGCAATTGTTGCCATGGCGCACAGCCTTTCCATGGAAGTCGTGGCCGAAGGCGTGGAGACGGAGGGGCAGCGGGCGATCCTGCCGTCTATCCGCTGCGACTACGCCCAGGGCTATCTGTACGCCAGGCCCCTTCCTCCCGACGAGTTCGAGAGACTGCTCGGATAACCTGATCGAGCGCCTATCGGCCCGCTGCAGCAGCCTTCGAAGTGCCGGCGCGGTTCCACCACCCTCCTCCCAGCGCCTGATAAAGCGCTGCCGTATCCCCGAATCGATTGGTCCGGGCCTGCACCAGACTGATGAGTGCCGACTGGTAATTCTGCTCGGCCAGAAGCTGCGCCTGATAACTGACGGCCCCCAGCTCATACTGCTTGCTCGTCAGCTCGAACGCAGTCTGTGCTGCCTGCGCCGCGTCAGCGGCATGCTTCAAGGCTGTCGCATCGGACTGGACGGTATAGAGCACATCGGCAACATTCTGCAAAGCGGCAATCACGGTACTGCGGTACTGCGCACCTGCCTGGAGCAGCGCCTGCTTCGCTGCCCGCGATCTCGCCCGCAGCGTACCCCCATCGAAAATGGTGTAGGCGACATTGGCGGTCAGATCGAAGAACCCCCCGCCGCTTCGGAACATCCAGCCGGGGGTGGAGGCCATTCCCCCGATGGCGCCGGTCACTGCGAATTGCGGCAAGGTATTGGCAATGGCAACGCCCGCCTGGGCGCTGGCAAAATGCAGTTGCTCTTCGGCTGCCCGGACATCGGGGCGTTGTTCGACAATTTTCGACGGGAGACTCAGCGGAAGATCACGGGGCAAATGCAGGGATGCCAGTTCAAACTTTTCCTTGACGTCCTGGTTCGGCAAATTGCCTGCAAGGGCGCGAATCAGATCGCGCGTTTGCTCCAGCTGTTTCTGCAGCGGATCGAGCGCCTGTTCCATCGATGCCAGCGAGGCTTCCTGTGAAGCCACTTCGACGCCGGATACATCGCCCAGCTCGAGCTGATTTTTAAGCAGGGCGAGCATCTCCCTGTTGATTGCGACGATTCTCTCCATCGCTGCAATCTGCGCCCGAATCGACGCCTCCTGCAATGCGGCGGCGACCACATTGGATGCCAGCGTGATGTAGGTTGCCTCAAGTTGCAGCTTTTGCGCGGCCTCCTGTGCTTCTGCCGATTCCACCTGTCTGCGGTTGAGGCCGAATACATCGGGTGAATAACCCACCGTCAATTGCGCGACATGGAAATCGTAATAGGCTGGCGCATTGAACGGGGCCGGCCCGGCAGGGTTGGAGTAAGTTTGTATGATCGTGCCGTTGCCCTGAACTCCTGGAGAATTCCCGCCCATATTGCCCGCCAGCTTGTTTCTCGACGGCGAATAACTCGCACCGACGGTGGGGTAAAAGAAACCTTCCTGCGCAACCACATTTTCACTGGCCTGACGCAAGGCAGCCTGGGCCGCTTCTATGCTCGGATTGGCCTTGAAGGCCCGCTCGATCAACGAATTGATCTGGGGCGACCGGAACAATTTCCACCAGTCGAAAGGAATTGCGGCTTTCACATCGAATTTCTGGGATTCTCCTGCTGCAACAGGCGCGGAATCCGTTGCCTTGGGCAACACTCCGGAAGGGGAATAGCTTTTTGCAGTCGGCGCATCGGGCCGTTTGAAATCCGGCCCCACCGCACAGCCTGATACGGTCAGCAGCGCGATCGTGGCGAGAATGCGGCTCGGAAAATTGGCGGTTTTCATGATTGTTTCACCGTTTCGGCGGCATCCACCGGCATCGGCTGGCGCACCGAAAACGCCATAATCAACACGGGCAGCACGGTCAGGATCAAAACCGGCGCCAGCAGCATCCCGCCGACCACCACAAGCGCAAGCGGTTTCTGCACCTGAGAGCCGATCCCGTTCGAAACCGCAGCGGGAACGAGCCCGACGCAGGCGACGATACAGGTCATCAGCACCGGCCTCAACTGTACCTGGCAAGTGCGAAACATGGCGCTCGCGCGATCCAGCCCGATTTCAATCTGGCTGTTAAAATAGGAAAGCACAATGATGCCGTCCATTGTCGCAATCCCGAAGAGGGCGACAAAGCCGATGGCCGCGGAGACGCTGAAAGGGGTTCCCGTCAGATAGAGCGCAAGGATGCCTCCCACGATCGCCATGGGGATCACGCTGGCGGCCAGCAACACGTCGACGAAAGAGCCGAAATTGATGTAAAGCAGGATGCCGATGAGCAATATGGCGAGGGGAACGACCACGGCCAGTCGCTGCATGGCTTCCTGAAGATTGCCGAATTCTCCCACCCATTCCATATGGTATCCCCCGGGGATTTTCACCTGCTCCGCGACAGCCCGCTGCGCTTCGAGTACGGTCGTGCCGAGGTCTCTGCCACGAACGCTGAATTTGATGGGAATATAGCGCTCCTGCTGCTCGCGGTAAATGAAGGCAGCCCCGGAGACCAGCCTGACCCGCGCGACATCCTCCAGCGGAACCCGAGTGATGCCGCCACTGGGGTCCTGAGCGCCTATGGTAATGCGCTTTATCGCATCCAGACTCTGGCGATATTTCGGGGCGAGGCGCACCATGATCGGAAAGTGCCTGTCGCTGCCTTCCTCGTAAATATCCCCTGCGGCCTGCCCGCCTATCGCTGCCTGCACGGTCGCATTGATGTCGCCGGGGGCAAGTCCGTAGCGCGCAGCGCTTTCCCGATCAATGTCGATGCGCACCGTGGGCTGGCCCAGGGAATTGAAAACGGCAAGGTCGGTGATTCCCGGGATCCTTTTCATGACCGCCTCGATTTTCGAAGCAGTCTTTTCAAGGGTGTCGAGATCGTTGCCGAAAAGCTTCACCGAATTTTCCCCCTTGACGCCGGAAGCCGCCTCCTCGACATTGTCTTCGATGTACTGGGAAAAATTGAATTCCACGCCCGGAAACCGATCCTGAAGCGCAGCCGTCATCTGCGCGGTCAGCCTTTCCTTGTCCACCCCCTTCGGCCAGGTGTCGAACGGTTTCAGGGGAACGAAAAACTCGGCATTGAAGAACCCCGTTGCATCGGTGCCGTCGTCGGGCCGCCCATGTTGCGAAACGACTGTTTCGACCTCTGGAAAGTTCCTGATCAACATGCGCATCCGGTTGACGTAGCCGTCTCCAGCTTCGAGCGAAATGGAAGGGGGCATAGTCGCACGTATCCAGAGATTGCCCTCCTCCAGCTTGGGCAGAAATTCCAGTCCCAGCCCTTTCGCCGCCAGAGCGGCAATGACCAGCAGCAGGGCGAAACCGGCGAGCGTCGGATACCTGTTCCTGAGCACCCACTCCACGAATGGCGTGTATGCCCGCCTGATGCGCACGACCACGAAGGTTTCGACCTCTTCCACCTGCTTGGGCAGCAGGAGCGAGGACAGGGCAGGGGAAACCGTAAAGGTTGCGATCAGGCCGCCCGCAATGGCATAAGCATAGGTCTTCGCCATGGGACCGAAGATGTGGCCCTCGATTCCGGAAAGCGTAAAGAGCGGCAAAAAGCCCGCAATGATGATGGCGGCAGAAAACAGGATCGCCTTGTTCACCTCGGTCGCTGAATTCGCGATCACCCCGAATTTGCCGCGCAGCCCGGTACTCACGCGAGTGCGATGCAGCAGCGATTCACCTTCATGCCGCGATGCCCAGCTTTCGGCAAGATGCCGGTAAATGTTCTCGACCATGATCACGGAGGCATCGACGACCAATCCGAAATCGACCGCTCCCATGGAAAGCAGGTTTGCCGATTCGCCGCGCATCACCATGAGCACCACCGCGAAAGACAGCGCAAAGGGGATGGTGACCGCGACGATGAGGGCGCTGCGAAGATTGCCCAGGAAAATCCATTGCAGCAGGAAAATCAGGAGGACCCCCGTCAGCATGTTATGCAGCACGGTATGCGTCGTCACGTTGATCAAATCCTTGCGATCATAGATTCGCTCGATATGCACACCCGGGGGAAGGATATTCGAATGATTGATCTTCCGCACTTCAGCCTCGACGCGCTCGATGGTCGGCATGCTTTCTGCGCCCCTGCGCATCAGAACGATGCCCTGGACGATGTCGTTTTCCTGGTCGAGGCCCGCAATGCCGAGGCGCGGCTGGTGCCCGACTGAAACAGTGGCAACATCGCCCAGCAATACCGGAACCCCCTTGTTCGATGTCAGCATGGTATGCATCAGGCTGTCCATCGAATGGATCAACCCGATTCCGCGCACCACCGCAGCCTGCATTCCGAAATTCACCGTCTGCCCGCCGACATTGATGTTGCTGTTGTTGATCACCTGCAGCACCTGGGGCAATGTCAGCCCGTAATTCACGAGTTTTTGCTGATCGATGGAAACGTCGTAAGTTTTGGTCTTGCCGCCCCATCCGTTGACATCGATAACGCCAGGGATCGCCTTGAAACGCCGCTCCAGTATCCAGTCCTGGATGGTTTTCAGATCCGTCACCGAATAGCCGTCAGGACCGACCACATGGTAGCGATAAATCTCGCCGACGGGACTCGTGGGGGAAATCTGCGGCTGTACGCCGTTGGGAAGGGGGGGGAGCTGGGAAAGCCTGTTGATCACCCATTGCTGGGCCTCTTCGTAAGTGAAATCGTAGGTGAAATTCACCTTCACGTCGGAGAGGCCGAAAAGCGAGATCGTCCGTACGCTGGTGACATGCGGGATCCCCGCCATCTGTATTTCTATGGGGATGGTGATGTAGCGCTCCATCTCCTCGGCCGACTGCCCGCTGCTCTGCGTGATGATGTCGACGGAAGGCGGAACCGGGTCGGGATAGGCTTCGATGTTAAGCTTTAAAAATCCCGCGACGCCGGCGGCCAGCATGAACAGCAAGATAACGACGATCAGAACACGCTGGGTCAGCGCAAACTTTACGATTGCATTCATGACCCTGAGTTCATCCCCACGGTTACGGCGCGGTCGATGAACAATGTTCCGCCGGTGATGATTTTCTCCCCGGCAGCCAGTCCCGACACGACTTCGACCATGCCGTCGTCGCGCACACGCCCCAGCTTTACCTGACGCAGGACGACCGTACCGTCGCTGCGTACTACATACACACGAGTTGCTTCACCATCAAAGACAATGGCGCTCCGCGGCACCCCTGGCGCAACGCTTTCATCGCCCGCAATGATGCTGAAGCTCGCAAACATCATCGCCTTCAGGGTCCCGTCCGGATTCTCGATTTCGGCACGAACCGGCAGCCTGCGGGTGCCGGGATCGATGGCGGGAGCAACCCATGCGATTCTGGCCTTGTACAGCCGCCCCGGATAGGCCGATACATGAACCTCGACCGGCTGGCCGACGCGGACGCTTCCCGCGTCGGCCTCCCGCACATTGGCAATCAGCCAGAGCGTCGATAAGTCGCTCAGGGTGTAAACCGGATTGGCAGCTCCCCCTGCGGCGCTGTTGATGTACTGGCCAAGGCCGACCTGGCGCTGGGTCACCGTGCCGGATATCGGCGCCAGAACCAGCGCCTCGGGACTGACGGCTCTGGACGCCCGTTCCATCGCACGGATTTGCCTGTCTGACTTACCCAGGATACGCAGGCGCTCGCGGGCTGCCTGGAGGCTGTTCTGTGCGGCAGCGAGATCGGCCTGGCTTTGCAGCCAGTCCTTGAGGGCTCCGGACTTGGCGAGATAAAGCGCATGCTGGCGTTTCTCGGCAGCTTCCGCGAGGGTAAGCTGGGTGCGAGCGGCAACCAGGTCGCTCTGCCCCTGCACGAACTCGCTTGCCGCCACGGCCATCAGCGGAGCGCCTTTTTTGACCCTATCTCCGGGCTTGGCGATGATGCGCGTGACGCGTCCGGTATAGGGCGAAAATACCTGGGTCATGGCGTCTTCGTTGTAGGCGAGATTGCCTTCAGCCGAAAGCTCGGTGCGAAAAGTCATCGCCTGCACAGGTGCCACCGCGAGGTTCGCCCACTGGTCCCTGGTCGGGCGGAAGACTCCTGGCGCGGAAGAGGATGCGACGGGCGGTTTCGGCTGGACGGGATTGAAGAGACGAATGCCGGCCGCAACCAGGATCGCTGCCAGTACCCCCCCGAAAACATATTTTTTTTCGATTTTCATTGCCCGCTTCTCCCCCTGCACCTGGCTCATGGCCCAATTGATGCGAGGGCGCAGGATAGCATGGGGCAAATTACACATTCCTTACAATCTTCAGAAGATTGCGGCATGATCCATGATCGGCTTAGAATCGGGGTGTTGATATCGGATACCTCATGAAGCTACTGCTGGCTGAAGACGACATGGTCCTTAGGGACGGACTGACCCGCTCGCTGCAGCAGGCGGGCTATGCCGTCGACAGCGCCAGAAACGGCCTGGATGCGGACCATGCATTGTCTTTTCAGAATTACGATCTGTTGATACTCGATCTCGGTTTGCCCAAACTGGACGGATTCGAGGTACTCAGGCGATTCCGGACCCACAACCATGCCACGCCCGTTCTGATCCTGACTGCAAAGGACGCCGTGGAAGACAGGGTGGCAGGACTCGACCTCGGCGCAGACGATTATCTGACCAAACCTTTCGATCTTGCCGAGCTCGAAGCAAGGGTGCGGGCATTGGTGAGGCGGGGGCAGGGCGCGCACAGCAACCTCCTCAAACACGGAAAGCTCGCATTCAATATCGCCGGAAGGCGCGTCCATATCGACGAGAGCCCCCTGGAGCTTTCCGCCCGGGAACTCGGGGTGCTGGAAATCCTGATGCTGAAGGCGGGCCAGGTGGTCAGCAAGGAGCAGCTCGCCGAAAAGCTTTGCAGTTGGGACGAGGAAATCGGCCCCAATGCGATCGAAGTTTATGTCCACCGGCTGAGGAAGAAGCTGGAGCCTGCCGGCATCGAAATCCGCACCATACGGGGGCTGGGGTATCTCCTCGAGAAGGGGCAATGAAGCCGGCTTCGCTGCACCGCCAGCTCATGCTCTGGCTCCTGATCCCGGTCCTTTCCCTGTGGGTATTGGGCGGGGTGATCGCTTACACCATCGCGGTCAGGTTCGCCGACCTCGCACACGACCGCTCCCTTTTCGATTCCACCCTGACGCTTGCCGAGCAGGTCAGAACGAAAGACGGCAGGGTGATTCTCGATCTGCCTGAAACCGCCCTGAAAATGATCGAGATCGATCCCTACGACAAGGTCTACTTCAAGGTCAGCAGCCGCCTCCATGGGCTGGTCGCTGGCTCTCCCGGCCTTCCCTCGCCGCAGCCCGCCAGGATCTATCTCAACAAACCCTACTATCACGACGGCACCCTGGAAGGCCGTCACATCAGGATCGCTTCCCTTTATCTTCGCATGCCCGGCAACAAAGCGGACTGGATCCTGGTGCAAACCGCGGAAACCCTGATCAAGCGCAGGGTTCTCGCCAACGAAATCCTGGCAGGCGTGATCCTGCCCCAGATGCTGCTGACAGGTCTTGCTGCGGGGATTATCTGGCTGGGCGTCACGAAAGGGCTGTCCTCCCTGGGGCGGCTCCAGAACGAGGTACAGAGCCGCTCCCACAAGGACCTGAGTCCGTTATCCGAAGAAAACGTGCCGCGGGAAGTCGGCTCCCTGATCCGCGCCATCAACAACCTGCTCGAAAGATTAAACAAGGCCATCACCGCGCAGAACCGCTTCATTGCCGACGCGGCGCACCAGTTGAGGACCCCCCTTGCCGGACTCAAGACCCAGACGGATTACGCCCTGCGCCAGAGCGATCCCGATGAAATCCGGCATTCATTGCAGCAGCTCCAGACGAGCAGCGAGCGGACCATCCACCTCGTCAACCAGCTGCTTGCGCTCGCCCGGGCCGAACCCGGCCTGGAAAAAACCGGGATTCTATCCGAAATCGACCTGAACGGCCTCGCCAGCGAAATCACCGGCCGCTGGGTGCCCCAGGCATTGAAAAAGGACATTGACCTGGGTTTCGAGGCATCGAGCGAACCTGTCCTTCTTTCAGGGTCGGCGTTCCTGCTTCAGGAAATGCTGGGCAATCTCGTCGACAATGCGATCCGCTATACCCAGGAAGGGGGGAAAGTCACCGTGAGGGTTTTCAGACGGGGAGGTGACGCGAGCATTGCCGTCGAAGACAACGGCCCGCCGATTCCGGAAGCCGAGAAGGAGCAGATATTCGAGCGCTTTCACCGCATTCTGGGGAGCCAGGAGGAGGGTTGCGGGTTGGGGCTTTCCATCGTCAGGGAAATCGCCCATGCCCACAACGGAGAAGTTTTCCTCGCCGATTCGCCCGACTCCAAGACCTTCGAGGTGCGCTTCTCTGCGAAAGCGCAGACTTGAAAATACGGGAGCTGGCGAAGAGGTTCCAAGTGAAGCGCCGTCAGTAATGCAGGCTCATCGTCATATCCAGATTTTGACCGTCGTACGGAAAGCTGGCCGCGGAAAACGAGGGCGCGCCCAACAAGCCTTTTGCATCGTTCGAGAAACCGTAACCTTCCGTGGGGATGCCCAGCCAGTTGGTATCGAGCTTGCCGTTCATGTTTTCATCGTGAACGACGGCCATCGCATACGTTCCTTTCGGAATATCCTCGAAGTCGCAGCGCGCCTGCGATTTGCGGATTTTTATGACCATGACATTGGTTGCGGAGTGCAGATACTCGACCGGGAAACCTGCCGGCGATTCGAAAAGCGCGCAAGCCACGGTTCCTGTGCTGTTTCTGATATTCAGAATTTGCACATGAATTCCGGGGCATGCCGATTGGGCCAGGGATGCTGGAAGATGCGCGAACATCAGCAGGGCAAGCCATGTCGAGAGCCGGATTTTCATGGAAACCGCCTCCGGGATCTTGGCCCAGATATGATATCCAGGCCCTAGCGGCGACCGATGAGCACGCCGATCGCCAGGGCCACACCTGCTGCGGCACCGACGATTTTCCAGGGATTTTCATGGGCATAGACATCGGCCGTCCTGCCCGCCGATTTGGCTTTGACAATCAGCGCCGTCTGCGCCCTCGCCACTCCGGCCCTCGCATCCTTGAGTGATTCTTCCACCCTGGCGCGTATCTCGGCCAGTTTCTCTCCGCCCTGACCGGCAGTTGCTTTCAGCAGCGCTTCCACATCCGCAGCCACTGCATTGAAATCGTCGACCAACTGTTCCCTGGTGACTTCTTCAGATGATTTTTCCATGGTTTTCTCCGTTGTTGCCAGGATGGTTTCATCCATCATCATTAACCGCCCCCTGCTATCCTGCTGTGGAGCATAATTGTCACAGGCGTCGACCCTGGATGAGGCGCAGCAATATCACCACGATCGCGATGATCAGGAGTATATGAATGAATCCACCCATGGTGTGCGAGGAAACCAAACCCAGCACCCACAGGATGATCAAGATAATCGCAATGGTTTCGAGCATTTTTACCACTCCGGTGATGCTGTCCGGGAAGCTTCGAGCCGATTTTCAAGATCGCTCTTCGGACGACATGAAGAGCCCCGGTGCACCCTTCCCGACTCAACGCTTGATGCGGGAAATTTTGGTGCCTTCGATACTCAGGCTCGCCATGAGTCCCTGCTGGTCGAAAATGAAGGCGTAGGCATCGTCCTTCAATGTCGACGACGACAGATTCTTGGCAACGCCTTCATTGGCCACGACCACCGTCGGCCCCGTGCCTATTTCCCAGCCATTGGACTTGTTGAGATATTTGAATGCCTTGTTGCTCATGAGAAATACGACGTAGCTGTATGACTGGGCGCCCGCCTGCCAGCCCCACGACGCGGATACGGAATTGTAGTAGCCGGCGACGTGCGAACCCTTGTACAGCACGCCTTCGCCGTAGCTTCCGCCGAATACCAATCCGGCCTTGATGACACTGGGAAACACCAGAATTCCCTTGGCTTTTTTTGCAAGATCCTCTGCGACAGGATGGCTCTTGTACAAGGTTTGCAGCGCCTGGGCGGCATCCTTGTTCAGGTCTTCCGCAGTTGCCGCATTCGCCGGGGTGCTAATTGCCCCAAGGGGCAATGTGACTGCAGTCACAAGAAGGAAGCTGAGTAAGATGCGTCGTATGCTAGTCATTTCATTCTCCTCAATAAATGTTTCAGGTATCGATGACGCTGATGATTGTCGGCTCTACCGGAAATGTACCCGATTGACTTGCCGGGTTAGAATGTATATTTCACGCTGAGTCCCCAGTTGCTGACATTCGCGGTCATGCCGTTGACATCCATCGGAAGTTTGCCGAAATCATCGTACTCAAGACGCACGGCAACATTCTTGTTTATGTTGTAAGCAATACCTGCACCCAACAGAAAATCATCATGATGGGATGAGCCTGCGAAATTCATGTGGTTTCTCGTTCCGCCCACTTTCCCGAAGATATCCCAGTTGTTGTCCAGCGGCAGCGTACCGACCGCAGCCAGGGACCAAGAGTCTGCGCTCGCGCCACGGTAGTTGCCAAAATCGTTGTAGGCCAGCTCAGCCCCAAAATTTGGGTTGAACTGGTATCCGCCGTATAGCGTTCCGGATGTATTATGTGAGTCCGTTTTGGACTGCCCGAAACCTGCTCCTACATACGGCTGCGCAGATGCCGTTGTCGCCATAAAAGCGGCACCAAGAGCCAAGGTCGTTAGAATCTTGTTCATAAGCTTTCTCCTGTGAAATGATTTCGACCCGGGCGGTATTCCAGGGCTTGAGTGTGCGTGCCCTGTACCTCTGCCCCGTTTACCCAAAGTCAGTTTGGACCCGTGTCATCCAATGCATTCAAGAATGTTTTTTTGCATCCTTGGCAGCTTCCTTGGCATCGCCATAGATTTTCTGGGCTTTCCCGGATATCTGTTTGCCGATGCCTTTGACTTGCTGCGCTTTGTCTCCGGTCAGTTTTCCGGCTTCCTCCTGAACTTTCCCGGCGATATCTTTTGCAGCCCCTTTAACTTGATCCTTGTTCATGGCCATACTCCCTTAAGTGATTCCAGGGTCAACCGCCCTGTCATCACAGTAGACCATCTTTGCCCATGGTCAAGATGAGATCCAAATTCAGTCACAAGACAGATCATGGTTCCGCCGAATCCGGCGAAGTTATTCTTCGCGGCCGAGCGGAAAAATACTCTATACTGCGAAGACATTGACGTATCGTCCGTATGCGATGAACGTCGTTGTCTCCATCACTCCTATTTATTATGGCAACCAGTGCGCGGCACCAGATAATCGAAGGCCTCATGGCACCGCAAACTGAAAACATTGCGGTGCTCGCGGCAAACCAGTGGGAACAACTGGCGAGCCAAATCATTTCCATCGTCGGCGAGGGGGGTTTCAATGCGCTTTACGCAAGAAGTGTATTCCTTGCCCAGCCCACCTTTCCCTGGCTTGCCGCCGGTTCTTCTTCACCACAGTCCGATAACAGATTCGCGGAATTGAAAATCAATCTTGAGGGGCAAACGCCAGCACAAGCCATCGCGGCAAACCGCCTGCTGCTGATCACTTTTACCGACATCCTGGCATCGCTGATCGGAGAACCGTTGACCACCCGCGTGGTACGTTCGGCCTGGGGCAATGACGATCAAACAAAGAGTCAACATGGAGTTCAAAAATGAGTAAGAAGGTACACATACGCCGTCTGCCGACTGGTGTGCCCGGTCTGGACAACCTGCTGGGCGGAGGGCTGCCGGAATTCTCGTTCAATCTGATTGCAGGCACACCGGGCAGCGGAAAAACAACGCTTGCTCACCAGATCATGTTCTCGCTGGCCAACCCGGATAATCGGGCGCTGTTCTTCACGGTACTTGGGGAACCCGCCCTGAAGATGCTGCGTTACCAGCAGCAGTTTTCGTTTTTTGACATCGACAAGATCAACGAATCGATCCGCTTCGTCAATTTGTCCGCAGACCTCATGGGGGGGGATTTCGACCGCGTATTGTCACGCATCGCCGAAGAAGTGAGAGACTATACGCCCAGCCTGGTATTTGTCGATTCTTTCCGATCGGTCGTGCAGGCGACGAATACCCGGGAATCAGGCATGCCCGATCTGCAGCGGTTCGTGCAGCAACTGGGTATGCAAATGACGAGCTGGCAGGCAACGACATTTCTGATGGGTGAATATTTGACGCCGGAAGCAGAGTCCAGCCCCGTTTTTACCGTGGCCGATGGCATCCTCTGGCTTTCGCAAAACATGCACCGCAATTCCATGGTGCGCAAGATGCTAGTGGTCAAAATGCGTGGTCAGGCACAGGCTCCGGGGTTGCATACCTTTCGCATCAGTGACAAAGGCATCCAGGTCTTTCCTCGTGCGATTATCAAAGAGGATGCATCGGCTGAGGCCGCCGTCAACGCACATTCTGGCGAAAAACGTATTTCCATGGGAATACCTGGCCTGGATGACATGATGGGCGGCGGCTTGCCTGTTGGCTATTCGCTGCTCGTGGTCGGGCCATCCGGTTCCGGAAAAACCGTATTGGCGACGGAATTTCTCGCCGAAGGGGTCAAGAGGGGTGAAGCAGGCGTCATTGCAGCATTCGAGAAGAGCCCCGGCCAACTGCTGAGCAACAAGCTGAACAGGCTGGTCAAGGCTGGGCAAGTTGGCGTGATCGACACGCGCTATCTGGATTTGTCGATTGATCAAATCCTGCATGACCTGATCGAAATGATTCATCGAATGAAGGCAAGGCGCGTCGTCATCGATTCCCTGTCCGGATTCGAACTGGCATTGGCACCAGAGTTTCACGAAGATTTTCGCGGATCGTTGTACCGGATGATTGCCGAGCTGACAGACCTGGGCGTGACCATATTGATGACATCCGAACTGGAAGACCGCTACACCGATTTGCGCTTCAGTCCATTCGGAAGCGCTTTTCTCGCTGATGCGATCATCGTGCAGCGTTATGTCGAAATCGGGGGGCAGTTCAAGCGCGCCTGCTCGGTCGTCAAGGTTCGCGGCAGCAGGCACAGCAAGGACATTCGCTTGTACGACATTACTGACGAAGGTATTTCTCTCAGCAAAAATGCCTTGTCAGACTACACTGGAATCATGACAGGTCGGCCTACGCCGTATCCGTAGCGACAACTGGGCAATGGCGCGCTAACGAATGGAAAGAACATGGGCAGCGCTTCTGATACCGATGATCCGGATCCACCCGGCCTGGCTGGAAAAGACAGACCGCTGACTGTTCGCGGAAAGGACAGGAGACGGGGAAGAAACACTGTCCTTCACGACGAATCCGCGGTTTCAAGTCGCGGGGCATTGGCCCCTACACGAGAAGATGTCGCACACTCGCGCGAGCGGGAAGTTCGCACGGCAGAAACGAAACAGGCAGCTTCCCAGGATTACATGACCGTGCTGCAACAAGCGAATGCAAACCTGGTCATCGCTACAATCGAAGCACAGAAGCTGGCGGAACAGGTTCAGGCCTCCAAAGCTCAACTGGACCATTTGGCCCACCACGATGTTCTCACCGACCTGCCCAATCGAATACTGATGCATGACCGGATTGGCCAGGCAATCGAGTTGGCCCGCCGCCAAGACAGGCAACTTGCGGTGATGTTCCTGGATGTGGACCGATTCAAGAACATCAACGACTCCCTGGGGCACCCGGTTGGGGATCAGCTGCTAATGTCGGTTGCGCAACGTCTGGTCGAGTGCGTGCGCCACTCGGACACCGTCAGCCGCCAGGGTGGAGACGAATTCATCATACTGCTTGCCGATGTCGAGCACGCCGAAGACGCGGCGCTTTCTGCCCGCAAGATGCTCACGGCGCTCGCGCAGCCGCATCACATCGACCGGCACGATATCCATGTCGACGCGAGTATCGGTATCAGCATCTACCCGCACGATGGTCAGGATGCGGATTCCCTGATCAAGAGTGCGGACACCGCGATGTACCATGCCAAGGAAAACGGCGGCAACAACTATAAATTCTTCGAGCAGGACATGAATGCCCGAGCCGTCCAGCGGCTTACCATTGAAACCGACCTGCGGCTTGCCCTGGGACGGCAGGAATTCCTGCTGAATTACCAGCCGATAATCGATCTTCAAAGTGGCGCGATTGTCAGCGTCGAGGCACTCACCCGCTGGCGGCATCCGCATCGTGGCCTGATCCTGCCCGAGCATTTTATCTGGATCGCCGAAGACAGCGGTCTCATCGTGCCGCTCGGCGCATGGATTCTGCGCGAAGCCTGTAAACAGGCTCGTGCCTGGCAGGACGCAGGCTTGTCTCCCATACCGGTGGCGGTCAACATCTCTGCCGTGCAGTTCAGGCACAAGGATTTTCTGGAAAACTTGACAGGAATCCTGAAGGACACCGGACTCGCACCGCGCTATCTCGAACTGGAACTGACCGAAAGTGTGCTCATGCATGATGCAGACGCGGCTGTCTCCGTACTCAAGGCCCTCAAGGCCATAGGGGTGCGGCTTACGCTCGATGACTTCGGCACGGGTTATTCGGGCTTGAGTTATCTGAAGCGTTTCCCGGTCGACACCCTGAAGATCGACAAGTCTTTCATGCATGGCATCACGCAGGCCACCGACGATTCGGACGATGCTGCAATCGTGGCCGCAGTTATCGGTTTGGGAAAAAGCCTCAATCAGCGCGTCATCGCCGAAGGTGTGGAAACACGCCAACAACTGGCATTCCTGCAGGCCCGGGGTTGCAGCGAGGGGCAGGGCTTTTATTTCAGTCGACCGGTGACTGCACAGGAGGTTGCCGAATTGCTTCGAACAGGCATTGAAGGGGTTGTCGGCGCTCCAAAGGCGCCCACCCGATAAGCTCCCGCGCAGGTCATCTAACCAGCTGATTCATCTCGATGATGGGGAGCATGATTGCCAGAACGATCAGAAGAACGACCCCGCCCATTACCACGATGAGCACCGGTTCCATGAGACCGGTAAGCCATGCCGTCTTGTTTTCCATTTCCTGCTCCTGCTGATGGCTCGCCCGTTCCAGCATGTGAGCCAGCGTCCCGCTCGCTTCCCCGCTTGAAATAAGGTGAATCAGGATGGGCGGAAATTTCTTGCTCTGGGCGAGAGACCGGCTCAAAGACGCGCCTTCCCTAACGAGTCGCAAGGACTGCTCGATCGCCGCGCGCATGGGCAGATTCGAGACGATCATGGCTCCTGCCTGCAAGGCGTTGAGGAGCGGCACCCCGCTACCCACCAGAATGGCCAGGGTGCTCGCGAATCTCGCAGTATTGAGTCCCCTGATCAGGCTCCCGGCCAGGGGCATCCGCAACAGAAAGTCGTGCCAGCGATATCGGAAATCTTCCCTTGCCAAGGCGCGCCGCGCCGCCCAAAATCCCAGCGCAAAAAATGCCAGCCAATACCATCCCGTTGCCCGGAGAAAATCGCTCAGGCCGATGAGCGCTCTCGTCAGGAATGGCAGCGCCTGATGGCTGTCACGGAATACGCCCACGACCTGGGGAACCACAAAGATCAGCAGGCCGGTGATGACAGCCAAAGCAACCAAAGTCACCGCCATGGGGTAGAGAAATGCCAGCATCACCTTCTGGCGCAATTCACTGCGATTTTCGGTGTAGTCCGCCAGGCGGAGCATGACTTTCGCCAATTCTCCGGATTCTTCTCCGGCATGAACAAGTGCACGATAAATCTCGGGAAATGTGTTGCCATATTGCCCCATCGCCCGCGCCAAAGGTTGCCCCGATAATACTTCGGTGCGCACGCCCGCCAGAACCTGTCTTGCGTATTCATTCTCGGATTGTTCGACCAGCGCGGTCATCGCTGCTTCGACCGTCAATCCTGCAGAGAGCAGGGTTGAAAATTGGCGCGTGAAGAGATTCAATTGAGCCGATGAAAATCTCCTGTTCCAGCTCAGCCCCGGGGATTTCCCCATGGCAGCCTGGGAAACCGTCTCGATGCTCAAAGGGAAAAGTTCCAAACCTCTCAGGTAGGCTCTGGCTTGGCGAGCCGTATCGATTTCGACGACGCCCTTTACGGCATGGCCTTTCCGATCGATGGCCCGGTATCGGAAAGCAGTCATGGCCGGGTCCTCAATCCTTCGTTACGCGAAGGAGTTCTTCAAGAGAAGTTTCCCCCGCATCGACCCAGCGCATTCCATCCTGATGCAGATTACGCATTCCCCTGGACACGGCATAAGCCCTGATTTTCTGCTCGGACGATGCATCATGGATGAATCGACGCATTTCCTCGTCGAGGATCAGAAGCTCATATATTCCGGTGCGTCCCTTGTAGCCTGTCGAATTACAATGTTCGCAACCCTGTGCCGCATAAACAACATCGGGAACGCGTCCGGGGGCAAACACGGCAATCTCGTCTGGTCCCGGTTCGACGGGCATTTTGCATTTCGGGCAAAGTTTGCGCACCAGTCTTTGTGCCATGACGCCGATCAGGCTGGAGGCGAGCAGGAAGGGCTCGACCCCCATGTCGATCAGCCTCGTTACCGCACTTGCCGCATCGTTGGTATGCAGGGTGGCCAGGACGAGATGGCCTGTCAGGCTTGCCTGGACCGCGATTTGCGCCGTTTCCAGGTCCCTGATTTCCCCGATCATGATGACATCCGGATCCTGGCGCAGAATGGCGCGCAACGCTTTGGCAAAACTCATGTCTATTCTCGAGTTGACCTGGGTCTGCCCGATGCCGTCAATGTCGTATTCGATCGGGTCTTCGACCGTCATGATATTCATGGACGAAGAATCCAGTCTGGAAAGCGCTGCATACAATGTGGTGGTCTTTCCGGACCCCGTCGGGCCCGTCACGAGAAAAATGCCATGGGGCTGGCGAATCAGCTCGAGCGCTCCCGAAAGCGTCACATCTCCCATTCCGAGCCTTGCAAGATCGAGTTTTCCGGACTCCTTGTCCAGCAGGCGTAAGACAACCCGTTCGCCATGGCCGGTCGGCAATGTCGAAACCCTGACGTCGACGGGCTTGCCCGCCAGCCTGAGCGCAATTCTGCCATCCTGGGGAAGGCGCTTTTCTGCAATGTCGAGTTGGGACATGATCTTGATCCGCGATACCATGGCCGCGTGCAGGGCGCGGTGCGGCGCGACGATATCGCGCAATACGCCATCCATCCGGAAGCGAACGACCGACCTGTTTTCGAAGATTTCGATATGGATGTCCGAGGCATTTTCGCGCAATGCCTGGGTGAGCAAGGTATTGATCATGCGAATGATCGGCGCATCGCCTTCCGCCTCCAGAAGATCATCGATTTGCGGCATGTCCTGGATGAGTCTGGAAAGATCCATGTCCTGCTCGAAACCATCCGCAAGAATCGCGGCTGACTCACCTGTCGTCGAATACAATTCGGTCAGCGCTTTCTCGAACTGATCGTGATCGAGCATGACCGCCCGCACCGGCATGTCCAGCATGCGGCGCACTTCCGCCAGGGTTTCGCTCAGCGCCCCCGCGCGCAGCAAAATTTCAGCGCCGTCTGGCGCAATACTGGAAAGCAATACGCCTTTCTGGGTGGCGAAGGAGTAGGGGATCAGCTTTCTCGTCTGCATGGGTCAATGGGTTGCGGAACTGTCGGGAGGTTTGATCGCGGGCAGCACGGGAGACTTGACGTCGGGCAGCATCAAGGTCGACGAAGGTTGGGTTTTCCGCTGTTCGTCACTGATATAGCTGTACCGATCATAAGTAAGTCCCTTGTAGGAATCGGAATTGCGCAATATGTGGGGGCGTAAAAACACCATCAGGTTGGTTTTGTTGTGGGTGCGTGTCTTGTACCTGAACAGGTTGCCCACTACCGGCAGATCCCCCAGCACGGGAATCTGGCTCACTCCGTCCGAGATTGAATCCTGAATCAGTCCACCCAGAACCACGATCTGTCCATCATCGACAAGAACCGTCGATTCGATGGACCGCTTGGTGGTGGTCGGACCGGAGATATTGTTCAAAGTCGCGGCGTCCACGCTGGAAACTTCCTGATAAATCTGGAGTTGCACTGCCCCACCCTCGGAAATCTGCGGCTTTATTTTCAGGGTGAGGCCGACATCCTTGCGCTCATATGTCTGGAAGGGAGCCGTCGTGGTAGTGGTTCCAGTTTGGGCGTATGAGCCTGTAATCAGGGGGATATTCTGACCCACCACGATCTTGGCTTCCTCGTTGTCCAAAGTCATCAGGTTCGGCGTCGACAAAACATTGGCATTTGCCCGCGTCTCGAGGGCCCGCGCCAAAACGCTGAGATTCAGAATGGGGCTGGCGATTCCCGGTATGGTGATCTGGCCCTTGACGATCCCCAAATTCAAGCCCTGCCCCACCGAAGCAATATTGGTCGTAGCCCCAATGATGTTTGCTCCGCCTGTCGGTGTGCCAAAATTGGTTCCTCCGAACAGCTGCGCGCTTGTTTGGTTCGCGCCGGTTAAATCCTGCCACTGGATGCCGAATTCGGAAGACTTGTCGACACTGACTTCCACGATCAGGGCTTCAACGAAAATCTGGGCTCGTCTCACATCGAGTTTGGCAACCACCTGCCTCAAATTGTTGAAAATCGCTTCAGGTGCATTGATGATCAGGGCGTTGGTCGCTTCATCCGCCTGGACCATTCCGCTACCTCCGGAGGTCTGCGCCCTGGACGAAGCAGAAGTCGAAGAAAAGCTCGGGGTCGAGGATGCAGTCGAAGACGGGGTGGCGGTGGAAGCCGTCGATGAAGATGGCGAGAAAGACAGGGCAGGCATTGCCGGGGATGTGGTCGACTCTCCCGAAATCACCGAGTTCAAAGTCCCGGCGAGCTTCGTTGCATCGGAATTCCTGAGGTAGATGACATGCACATTTCCGGTATCCCCCGTCGACACGTCAAGTTTTGCAATCAGATTCTGCGCCAGGACAATCCTGGACGGATTGTTCGAATTCAGAATCAGGCTATTGGTGCGCTCATCCGGAACCACGGTGAGGCCCTGGCTCGGGTCATGGGTAGCGCCTGGCGCACCTTTTTCAGACATCAATTTGTTCACGGCTCGCGCCGCATCCGGGGCCGAGGCATACCTGAGCGGAATGATTGTGGGGCCGCCCCCGGCCTGGTCGATCGCATCGATGATATGGTCGATTCGTCGAAGATTGTCTGCGTAATCGGTAATCACCAGGGTATTGCTGTCAGGATAGGCTGCTATGGTATTGTTGGGAGAAATAAGCGGGCGCAACACCGGAACGAGTTGTACTGCAGACTGGTGCCTGATCGCATAAACCTGGGTCACGATAGCCCCGCCAGAAGGAATTGCCGTTCCGATCGTTTCATTGTAGTTGAGCTTGGCATCGGCTTCAGGCAGGATTTTTATGGCACCTTTTGATTCCACGGCGGCAAAACCCTGAAGGCGAAGGGCGGAGAGCAAAATCGGATAAGTCAGGTCGGGAGACACCGGTTTTGACGACACGATATTGATCGTGCCTTTGACTCTCGGATCGATAATGAAATTTTTCCCGGAAATCTCGCCGACAGCCTTGATCACCGAAACGATGTCGGCATTGACGAAGTTGAGCGTGACTTCGTTCCGCTCTTTCTCGGCCAAGGCATTTCCGCTCAAAAAACACAGCAATGCCGCAACGATAATTTGGGGTCGAATCACTAAAAAGAACTTTCGCTGAAAACCTGAAATGAAGTTGCATCGCTTTCAGTGTAGCAGGCTGCCTAAAAGACGCTCTTGTCGCAGCCCTCAGTAGAGGGCGGCTCGTACCGCCTTTCATTTCAAGCGAATGCGCGGCGCTGCTTCTTCCAGATCCAGTCGATCCAGCGCACCGTCATGCTCCAGCAGAACGTAATTTGCATGGATGGCTTCCAGTTTCACGCCCGGCATGACTTCTCCCTTCAACGGAACCGCATTATCTTTTCCCATGGCCCGGAATATGGCGACGCTATGGCGATCCTGACCGGAAGCGAAGAGCCCCACCAGTTTGATGCCGAGATGGGCATTCCTCAATTCACGGGTTGCCCTGTTGCTGAAAAGATGCGCGTCAAGAATCGATGCCCTCATTTTATTGGAAGTGTCGTCTTCCTTTTGCATGACCAGCAGGGGGGGCGGTGCAAAAGCCACCCAGGTCCATTTTGCAATCAGGGCGCATAACAGCAGCAGCATGCAGAAGTTCAGAAGCAGGAAACTCGACCGCTGCAGTGGAAACAAGGAGAAAGCTATCATGTCTTGAACAATCGTAATCTTGATCTATTCTAGACGAAGAATCCTGTACGTTTCGAATGCTTGCCGCCGAGAGCCCATCGTGAATAAAAAATACCGCGAACAAGAAGGTTTCACCCTGATTGAAATCATGGTGGTTATCGTCATACTCGGCATCCTTGCCGCCCTGATTGTTCCGAAAGTCATGAGCCGACCCGATGAAGCGCGTCGCGTCGCAGCCAGGCAGGACATCGGCTCGATCATGCAGGCGCTCCATCTTTACCGCCTGGATAACCATCGCTATCCGACCACCGAACAGGGATTGCAGGCGCTCGTCACCAAACCGACGGCAGACCCTGTTCCCCCGAACTGGAAGGCCGATGCATATCTTGATCGCCTGCCGCGGGATCCATGGGGCAATCCCTATCAATATTTAAACCCCGGGGTGCATGGGAAGATCGATGTGTTCAGTTTCGGCGCCGATGGCGCTCCCGGGGGCGAAGGAAATGACGCGGACATCGGGTCCTGGGAGCCCTGACTGGCTTGCGCAAACGAGAGGCCAGATCGGCTTTACGCTGATCGAGATTCTGGTCGTCCTGCTGCTCATGGGAATAGTCTCGGCATTGGTCGTTGCCAATGTTGCGCCTGACAACAGGGGAAAGTTGCGCATCGAAAGCGAAAGGCTCGCCCTGCTGCTTGAACAGGCTGCCGAGGAAGCGCATACCAGCCAAAGAGAACTGGGCTGGTCAACGGACGGCGCCGGCTATGCTTTCTGGCAAAGGCAGGAGGGCGGCGAGTGGACCCGCATGGACGAGGGTATTTATCACCCCAGAAATCTTCCCGATGAGATGCGTATCGAAGACATTACTGTCGAGCAAAACAGGATTGCGCCGGGAGCGCGCCTGGTTTTCGAGCCTTCAGGCATCAACCGGCCCTTCGAGATGATATTGGCGGAACCGCAGGAAAAGGCTCGACTCTCCAGCGACAGCATGAACCGTGTGACTTCCGGGCCGGCAGATTTTACCCAATGAAAAACGGGTTTACCCTTTTCGAAGTATTGATCGCGCTTGCCATCGTGGCCATCGCCCTGATTGCTGCGGTGCGTGCCGCCAATATCGGAACGGAAAGCGCCACCGATCTGAAAGAACGCACCCTCTCCGGATGGGTCGCCCGGAACAGGATGGCGGAACACGTTGCATTCAGGGACTGGCCTCAGATAGCCACGAATGCGGGATCGGAAACCGAAGGCGGAATAAATTTTGCGTGGCGGGAAAAAATCACCTCGACGCCTAATCCGCTATTTCGCAGAATCGAAATTTCCGTATTCCGTAAATCCGAAGGTCGGCATGTTCTCACCGACCTGACCGGATACCTGATGTTTCCTGTAGAGCCATAAGGCGCATGAGACAGCGCGGTTTTACCCTGATCGAGTTGCTGGTGGCCCTGGTCATCTTCGCGCTCCTTTCGGCCATGGCGTACCGTGGCCTGAATTCAGTCATCGGAGCGCGTGACCATGTTGCCGCGGAGCAAAGAAAATGGCGAAGCCTCTCCCTTTTCTTCGCGCGACTCGAAGAAGACGTGGATCAGGCGTCACATCGGCCGATAACCGACAAATTCGGCCTGTTGCAGCCCGCATGGGTCGGAAAGAGGGGGATCCTTGCCGAAGACGATGCCAATCTGTATCTCACCCGGATAGGTTCACGCGACATGGAATCGACGCGAATCGGGTATCGCTTCAACCATGGAACGATCGAGGAACTCGTCTGGCCGAGCCTGGATCAGGCGCCGCAAGCCCGGCCCGCCGTCCATACCTTGCTGACGGGAGTCAGGGAACTCAAGTTGCAATATTTGTCCCGGAACAAGCTGTGGGTTCCGAATTGGCCCCTGGCCGGGGGCGATGAATTGCCCAGGGCGCTGGAGGCGACGCTGGTTCTCGACTCAGGCGAGCGGATCAAACGGATTTTCGCCCTGCCATGAGAAAACAGCGCGGAGTCGCCATCATCATGGCCATCCTTATCGTGGCGCTTGCCGCGACGGTCGCCTCTTCCCTGTTATGGTCGCAGAATGTGTGGACGCGCGGAGTCGAAAGCGAAAACGACCATGCCCAGGCGGAATGGATTGCGCTTGCCGGAACAAGCTGGGCGGCGTCCATATTGAACAACGACACCAGAAATGTGGATTATTTGCAGGAGCCGTGGGCGCAGCCTCTGCCAACCCTATCCGTTGAAAACGGGGAGATCAGCGGATTCATCCAGGACCAGCAGGGCCTTTTCAATCTCAACAACCTGGTGCAGGACGGACAAACCAGCGAGGCGGAAAAGGCGAATTTCGTTCGCCTGCTCGGAGTCCTGGCGCTTCCTCCGGAGTTGGCAAATGCCCTCGCCGACTGGATGGACACGGACAGTTCAACACAGTACCCGGGCGGAGCGGAAAGCGACTATTATCTCGGCCTGCCTCAGGCTTACCGCGCCGCGAATCAACCGCTCACCCGGATCTGGGATCTTTCCAGAATCCGCGGGTTCGACAGGATGACCATAGAAAAACTGGCGCCATTCGTGACCGTGCTGCCGGGATTCACCCCGGTCAATGTCAATACCGCCCCTCCGGAAGTATTGGTGGCGGTGATAGCGGGGCTCTCTCTGGGAGAAGCCCGAGCGCTCGTGATGAAGCGCAATGTACGTTATTTTGTGAGCACGGGAGATTTCCTTTCCCGCCTTCCCGGAACCGGATTTGCTTTTTCAGAGGCCGATATCTCGGTATTCAGCCAGTTTTTTCAGGTGACGGCAAATACCCATTTTGGGTTGGCCCGCGCAAGGATCCGGACGCTGCTCTATCGTGGAAGTAATTTGTGGCCTCGCACGATATGGGAGCAGCTATCATGACCCGCCTCAGAATATTCCCTTCTACTTCTGGAGAAAAGTTCGACTGGATCCTGCTCGACAAGGAAGGACGGATTGTTCGGGAGGGCTGCGACGGGATGCCGGAAGCAGCAGCATGCGATGTGATCGTTCCCGCTGCGAAAGTGCTTCTGACGCGAGCGATGCTCCCGAAGGGAAACAGGAACAGGCTGACGGAACTCGCTCCCTTCGCCATCGAGGAGAACGTGATTGCGGAACCGGAGATGAATCATGTCGCCATCGGTCCGATTCTTTCGGACGGGTCCACAGCCCTTGCCGTGGTCGACAAGGCCTGGTTGAGGGCGATGCTGGCACGCCTCGGGAGTGCCGGCACCCATCCGGAGCGCGTCGTTCCCGAAACGCTCCTGCCTGTTTTGCCTCCCCGAAGTTGGGCGCTGGCATGGCATGGCTCTGGCGGATTTTTGCGTACCGGGGCGCTGTCCGGTCTGGCTCTGGATGGCTGCGGCGATCAGCCCCCGGCGGGTTTGGTGCTCGCCTTGCGGGAAGCTGCAGACGACCCTCCGCAAAGAATTCTGCTGCATGTTTCGGAAGAAAACCTGCCGGACATCGCAGGATGGCTCACAACGCTTGGCGTCGAGATCGTGAGAGAGGCTGCCTGGGATTGGAAAACGGCTTCAATCGAATGCCCCATGGAATTGCTGCAGGGGGAATTCGGCTCTTCCCGGGTCAATCTCGACTGGCTGCCGAAATTGCGGCCTGCCCTCGCCATGCTGCTCGTGATGGTCGTGCTTCAGTTTACCGGCATTGTCGCGGACTGGATCAGGCTAGCGCAGGAAAAAAGGCAGCTCACCCTGGAAATGAACCATATTTTCAGGGAAAGTTTTCCGGATGCGAAGGTGGTCGTGGATGCGGCGCTCCAGATGGCGCGCAAACTGGCTGAAATCAGGCAAGCCGCAGGATACGGGGAAGCCGATGACTTCATCCCCCTTCTGGGAAGGGTTTCCCCGCTGTTGTCGCAACTGCCGCGAAAAAGCCTGAGAAGCATCGATTACGAATCGGGGAAGCTGGGATTCCAGCTCGCGTTCTCCGATCCCGAGCTTGTCCGGAGCATGGCGAAAACCCTGAAGGCTGCGGGACTGAAAGTGGAACCGGGCAAAGTCGTGTCCGGTGGCAAGGAGACGATGGCTTATTTTACGGTCAGGCCGGGGGGGAAATGAAACAGCGCGCTCTCGAATTTTGGAATGGCCGGAACGAACGGGAGAAAAGGATACTCCTGTTTTGCGCGGGGTTCATCCTGGCGGCCATGCTGTATGCCTTCGTGTGGCAACCCGGCGAAAAAGCCCGGCACCGCCTGCGCGAAGACTTGCCTCAATTGCGGGCAAACGTGCAAAGAATGCGCGAAGAAGCGGTCGAAATCAGGAAACTCAAAAAGATCATCCCGGTATCGCAACCCACAGCCAAAAGCCTGAAAGCGGAAATCGAAAGCTCTTCGGTCGATCACAAGCTGCGTGAAAGCCTCAGCCAACTGGCGGTGAGCAATGACGGAAAGGCCCATCTGGTATTCAATGCGGTTTCCTTCGACGCATGGATCGAATGGCTGGATATTCTGCAAAAGGAAAGCCATTTGCGCCTGGAATCGAGTCATGTCCGAGCGCTGGACGAGCCCGGCATGGTGAACGTGGATGCGACGCTCGCATCCTGGGGGGGAACATGAGCGGCAACAGAATGCTGCTGCTTCCGGCTGGCCTGGTTTTTTATCTCATTTTCCTGGTCGCGACCGCGCCCGCAACCCTGTTTGCCGGATGGCTCGATCATGCCACGGGGGGGCAACTTCTGGTTTCCGATGCGCGGGGAAATATCTGGAGGGGGTCCGGACAACTCTTCGGCGCGGGGAGATCCATGGGAAGCATGCACTGGGAAATCCGGGCGCTCGAACTGTTGCTGGGCCGGATTCATGTGCGGGTGCGAAATGGCGACGCTCCACCCATGGATATCGTCATGTCGCCTTCAGGCACCGAACTCAAGCAGGTTTACGCCACCCTGCCCGCTTCGCTTCTGGGCAAGCTTGCAAAGCCTCTGGAGCTGATGCAGCCGGGGGGCGAGATGATTGTCAAAACCGCCGACTTCTCGCTATCCGGAAACCCCCGTGGCGAAATCGACATCGACTGGCTCAATGCGCATTCGGCGCTGACCACGGTCAATCCCCTCGGCGCGTACCACGTCCGAATCGATGGAACCGGATCCCGTCTCGGCATCCGGCTCGATACCCGGGAAGGGCCGCTTTTTCTCAAAGGGAGCGGATCCTGGGCGGGGGATGCGGGACTCCGTTTCGACGGGACGGCGACCTCCAAAAACGAACAGCTATCGGCCCTGTTGCGCCTCATCGGGAAACCCGACGGCACCGGGAGCTATTCGCTCCACATCGATTCCAATCGTGAAAAAACGGCGCGATGATTCCATAGCCAAAGAAAATCAATGCCATCATTACGATAATAGTTTTCTTGACAATGGGTTCGACTGGTCTACTGTGACATCAAGGGTCGGTCGATCGCAGCAATGGCCGACGGCTTTTCGGATTCGGATAATGAGGGGAAACAAATGGACAGATTCGAAAGCGTTACCAGGCCACTGATGTGGTTCATGGCATTACTGCTGGTCGCTTCGGTGACAGGGTGTGGAGGGGGTAGCGGAGGAGGCTCCCCGATTCTGGGCGGAGGGGGGGGCGCCGGCATCGCCCCCACGGTGACTGCCGTGGCCCCGCTCAACAATGCAACCGGCGTCCCGGTCAATAACACCATCATTACCGCCGAATTCAGCGAGCCGATGGCGCCGATCACCGGCACGGCAAGCTTCACGGTAACCTGCGCGGCGCCCTGCGCATCTCCCACAGGAACGGTGACGCTGGATGGGACAGGCAGAATCGCCACCTTTACCACGGCAGCCTCGCTCACGGCCAGCACCCTCTATACCGCCACGGTCACCGGAGCCAAAAGCCTCGCCACGGGACTCGCATTGGCAAGCCCCTATGTATGGCACTTTACGACGGGGCTGGGGCTGGTGCTGGATACGACCAAACCCAGAGTAACGCTCACCGTCCCTGCCACGACGACACCCGGCCCGACTCCGAATGTCCCGACCAACACGGCCATCACTGCGGCATTCACCGAGGACATGGCCCCTGCAACGATCAATGGAACCAGCTTTACGCTGACAGGACCCGGCGTGACCCCAGTGGCAGGCACCGTGACCTACGCAGTCGGCACCGCCATCGCGACTTTTACGCCGGCAGCGCCGCTCCTGGCAGCCACGACCTATACCGCCACCATCAAGGGAACCGGTGCAACGCCGGCCACGGATCTGGCGGGCAATGCGCTGGCAGGCAATCCGGCAACCCCGTCCACAGCCAGCGACTATGTATGGACCTTTACCACTGCCGCTGCGGCTCCCGCTGGAAACATCACGGTGCTGTCCACCAACCCTGCAGCCGGCGCCACGACATCCTGTAGCGGTGCCGGATCGAGCGTCAGTGCCACCTTCACTGTGCCTTCCGGTCTGCGCATGGATCCCCTGACGGTCACCTCGGGAACCTTTACCGTAACGGGCCCCGGCTTGACTGTTGTCACGGCAGCTTCGGTGACACTCGATGTCGCCACCGGCACCATTGCCACCTTCACGCCGCTTGCTCCGCTTCAGAGCGGCGTACTCTACACCGCCACGATCAAGGGCGGCCCCACCGGGGTCAAGGATCTGGCAGTTCCCACGGCCAATACCATGGCAGCCGACAAGATCTGGACATTTACTCCAAGCGCAACCGTTTGCGTGGCGCCGATAAGCCTTGGTGTGGCCGCGCCGTTTGCGATCGCATCTGCCGCCGGGGTAACCAATACCGCTACTGCCCCACTTTCCCACATTGACGGGAACGTGGTGCTGGATCCGACCGCGACGTGTAATGCCGTGGCAGTCGATGCCGTCGGTGGATTCGGCGCTTGCGGCGGCTCGGCTCCGACCATCAACGGGACGGTAATCAGCCCCTTGTATCCGGATGCGGGTGTCACTTCGGGCGCCATCAAGGCCGCTTTGAACGCGACATATCTCAGCCTTATGCCCGCCAATCTGCCGGGGGCCACCGTTCTGGGATGCGGAACCATAGGAACGGGCGGCGGGGCTGGCGCAGGCATAGGTTGCGCCGGCAATGCGACGCTTCCGCCCGGCATCTATATCTCCGCGACGGCTTCGACCATCGGGGTCACGGGTGTGCTCACACTGGACGCGCAGGGCGACCCGAATGCCCAGTTCATCTTCCAGGCGCCCTCCGCGCTCACCACTGCAGCCGGCGCACCGGGAGTGCCCGGCAGCCAGATCGTGCTGATCAACGGCGCCAAGGCTTCCAACGTCTGGTGGCAGGTCGGCAGTTCGGCAACTATCGGAACCTACGCCATATTCCAGGGCAACATACTGGCCGACACATCCATCACGATGGGGACCAACGCGACGTCCTGCGGCAGATTGCTGGCAGGGGCCGTTACAGTCAGCGGCGCGTTTTCATTCGATTCCAACGTCGTTTCCGTGCCGGGTAACGGCTGTCCGTTCTGATGGCGATCGAGGCATTCGATATGTATGAGAATTTTCTGGAGAAAACCATGAAAAGAAGCGTAGCTAAAACTGCCGGGGCGCTGGGGCTTGTAGGGTGTGCAGTCATGAGCAGTCCATCTGCCGTGGCGGACAATACCGGATGGTACGCCGGGGCGAACGTCGGCCAGTCGAGGGCGAAAATAGACGATGCGCGGATCACTTCCCAGCTTCTGGGAACGGGGTTTAGCACAGCCACGATCACCGATAACAATCGCGATACCGGCTACAAGATTTTTGGCGGCTACCAGTTCAACCCGAATTTCGCCCTCGAAGGCGGTTATTTCAATCTGGGGCGGTTCGGCTATACCGCAACCACGGTGCCGGCGGGAACGCTGAATGGCACGATCAGACTCCAGGGCGTGAATCTCGATGCGGTCGGCTTTCTGCCCATAACCGAAAAATTTTCCGCGTTTGGGCGGGCCGGCCTGGATTACGCCCAGGCTCGCGACAACTTCACCGGAACCGGACTGGTCAGCGTGCTGAACCCCAACCCCAGCAAGAACCAGGTGAATTACAAGCTGGGGCTGGGAGTGCAATACGCTTTCACCGAATCTCTCGGGTTACGCCTCGAGACGGAACGCTACCGGATCAACGATGCGGTCGGCAATCATGGTGACATCGATCTTGTCTCGCTGGGCCTCGTCTACTGGTTCGGAAAAGAGCCGCCGCCCCCGCAGCCTGTCGCCGCCGCCCCGACCCCCCCCCCGGAACCTGTTGCCGCCGCCCCGGAGCCTGCGCCTGTGGTGACGCCGCCGCCTCCGGAGCCCGCGCTGCTGGAGAAAGTGACCTTCTCAGCGGATTCCCTCTACGATTTCGGCAAGGCAACCATCAGGCCCGCGGGCAAACGCCAGCTGGACAGGTTTGCCAAGGATCTGAAGAGCGCCAACTTCAAGGTCATCAGGGTAACCGGATATACCGACCGGATCGGCACGCATGCATACAACATGCGGCTCTCGACGCGACGCGCCGCGACGGTCAAGACCTATCTGGTCGAATCCGCCGGCATACCCGCCGACAAGATCGTGGCCAAGGGCGTGGACGGATCGAATCCCGTGACGAAGCCGGGCCAATGCCCGGCCGGAATGGCGACCAAAAAGCTGATTGCCTGCCTGCAGCCTGATCGCCGCGTGGAAGTGGAGGTCTTCGCTACTCGCCCCTCCGAGTAGTTTTCGCTTGATCGCAGGACGGCCCTCCGGGCATCTGCCGGCGCCGAGTGAAATGTGATGTCTCAGGTACGCTGCATACCGGCAGCGCTCAACTCTTATGGAGAAGAAAATGACGAACCCTCTTTACCACAGCGTATCGCTTCGCTCGATACGCCGTATCGGCCAACTTCTGGTTGCCGCAATCTTCATCTCCGGATGCGCGGGCTCGCCGGTCACGCCGCCCCCCACAGAACAGATGGCCAATTCCAGAACTGCGATAAGCCATGCCATCAACGCCGGGGGTAACGAATTTGCGCCGCTGCAGATCAAGTCTGCGATGGACAAGATGAATGGCGCAGAACAGGCCATGGCCGCAAAAAATTATGTGCAGGCCCGTCGACTGGCGGAACAGGCACAGGTCGATGCCCAACTGGCTGAAGCGACCGCGCGTTCGGCCAAGGCGCAGAAAGCAGCGGACGCATTGCGAGAGAGCAATCGGGTGTTGCGCCAGGAAATCGACCGTAAAAACCAGTAATCCTCAAGGGAGTTCACCATGCAAAACCATCGATATTTTCCCCTAGCCATGATTGCTGTCGGGATTTTATCCGGCTGCACTACCATGCCGCAAAACTCATCCCTTTCGGAAGCGCACAGCAGTTACGACAATGCGCGCAGCAACCCCGAGGTTACGACGATGGCCGCGGTTCAATTGCAGGAAGCAGGCGATACCCTAAACAAGGCGGACCAGGCTTCGAAGCACGGCGAAAGCGCTGCCACAGTGGATCAGCTGGCCTATATAGCCAAACAGCAGGTGGCGATCGCGCAGGAGACCGCCAAGCGTAAAACTGCGGAACTGGCGGTCACCAACGCCGGCGCCAAACGCGGTCAGGTTCTCCTTGAGGCGAGGACGGCCGAGGCCGATGCGGCCAAACAGCAAGTAGCGGCCGCACAGGAAACCGCCACTCAACAAACTGCCGCCCTGGCGGTCGCCGGCGCTCAAACTGAACGTGATCAGGCCCTCATTGCCAAGCAGGAGAAGGAGCTCAAGGAGCTCAATGCCAAGAAAACCAAACGCGGCATGGTGATCACGCTGGGTGACGTGTTGTTCCGTACCAACAGGGCTCATCTTGAATCGGGGGGGGTGCACAGCGTACGAAAGCTGGCCGATTTTCTCAAGGAATACCCGCAATACAAGGTATTGGTTGAAGGCTATACCGACAGCACCGGTAGTCGCAGCCACAACCAGGATCTCTCCGAGCGGCGCGCCTATGCGGTTCGGACGGCTCTGGTCGACATGGGCGTCAGTAGCGACCGTGTCGCTACGCGCGGCTATGGCGAGGAATACCCGGTTGCCGGCAACGACACTGCCTCTGGCCGCCAATTGAATCGGCGAGTGGAAATCATCATGTCCGACGACAAGGGCAACATCGCGCCGCGTTAGGCGCCCAGAATACAAGGAGTATCAAAATGACTTTGGGAACCATATTGCTGATCGTCGTGGTGTTGATGCTGATCGGTGCGATTCCGACCTGGCCGCACAGCAGGGGATGGGGTTACGGGCCGAGCGGCGGACTCGGGCTGGTGTTGATCATCCTGATCATCCTGATATTGCTGGGGCGGCTGTGATTCGCCCGGATCCATGTCCGGGCAAAATTTTAATTACTTGAAAAGGATATGAAAATGAAAATCTCAGGAAAACTAAAATGGGTCGGCATTTCGATGCTGTTCGCTGTCGGACTTGCCGCATGCAACAAGCCCGGGCCAGCGGAGACCGCAGGTAAAAAGATCGACCAGACGGTGGATGAAGCCGGCCAGAAAATGAGTGAAACGAGCGATAAGGCCGGCGTGGCGATGGACGACACTGCGATTACGGCCAAGGTCAAGGCGGCCATTCTTGCCGAGCCCGGTCTTAGCACGCTGCAAATCAGCGTCGATACCGTAAAAGGCGTGGTGACATTGAGCGGCTCAGTCGATTCCCAGGCATCCAGCGACAGGGCGAAAACATTGGCCGGCGCAGTGGCAGGGGTACGGGATGTTGAAAACCATCTGGTGGTGAAGTAGGGCGGATGAGGTTGATTGCCGCGACGATAATTTCAAGGTAATGCGAGGTATTCCAAATGAACACCATACCTAAATTGGCAGTGAATGCGGCGGCAGTAGTCGTGCTGTTCGGCCTGTTGGGTTGTGCCGGGATGTCGACGCAGGACAGGAACACGGCTATCGGCGCCGGTGTCGGCGCTGTGGGCGGCTCGGTTCTGACCGGTGGCAGCACAGCAGGCACGGTGGGGGGGGCAGTGGTCGGTGGCGTCATCGGCCATGAAACCAGCAAACCAAAAAAATGATGGCAGGGTAATCCATGGAAATTCAAGACGCGTATAAACAGAAAATGGCGGCGCAACTGAAGGAATGGAGCGCCCAGATTGATTTGCTGGAAGCCAAAATGGAGAACGCGGGAGCTGACATGAAAGTCAGGCGCGCCAAGGAACTTCATGAGTTGCGCGCCAAGCAGCATGCGGCTTCCGAGAAAATGAAGGAGCTGGGGAAGGCCAGCGGCGAAGCATGGCTACAGGTCAAGGAAACGGCTGACAAAATCTGGGAAGACCTCAAGGCAGGAGTCATTGAGGCCCATTCCAAATTCAAATGATGCCCCAGGCGACGCACAGGCTGTCTGTCAACGAACCTTTCCAGCTCGGAATCGGAATATGAACCTGAAATTGGCGCTGATCCTGATTCTCTCCAGTCTGGCGGTGGTCTTTATCGCACAGAATGTCGCTGTGGTCGAGATCAGCTTTCTGTTCTGGCGAGCCTCGATGTCGAGCGCATTGTTGATATTTTTTACATTGACGATTGGATTTCTTTTGGGTTGGTTTCTGCATGGTTATCTTTTGCATCGAAAACCAAAGGGTGGGGCGGTTCATTCCCGTTGAGCCGAACCCCATTATGGTTGCCGGGCAACCTTGGAAACCAGTTTCAGCAACTGAAAAACAGGAAGGCGAGCTTAAGTAAAAAAACCGCGGGCAACTACTCATCAAATTCTTGAAGTCGATTCGACTGGAGAAATCCATGACACCTGAATTGACCACCGTCATGATGTCCGAGTCTTTCGCCCCCGCCAACCGATTTCCCGATTACCTGTCGCATCGGGCTGTTTGAGCCTCCGGGTTGGCTAACATTGAAATGATCGCGCGCGACTACAATTTTTCAAGCCTATGGCGGCAGATAGTCATTGCCACAGCGATATCATGTATCTTCGCAACAGACCAAGTCCGGGCGAATGGAACGAATCCAACCGTGGTAGCGGGTCAAGCCAGCTTTTCAACTCAGGGTAGTTCGCTAAACATAAGAAACAGCCCGGGGACAATCATCAACTGGCAGGGGTTTTCGATCGGCGCCAGCGAAACCACGCGCTTCATCCAGCAAAGCGCCGCATCGAGCGTCCTCAATCGCGTCATCGGTCCCGATCCGTCGGTCATCCTCGGAACGCTAACCTCGAACGGCCGGGTCTTCCTCATCAATCCGAGCGGCATCCTGGTCGGGCAGGGCGCGCGCATCGACGTGGCCGGACTGGTGGCCTCGACGCTCAACCTGAGCAACCAGGACTTTCTCGCGGGCCGGCTCAATTTCGCGTCCAATCCGTTTGCCGGCAAGGTGGAAAACCAGGGCAGCATCATCACGCCTTCGGGTGGCAGCGTCTATCTGGTCGGATCAAACGTCACCAACAACGGCATCATCGCCAGCCCGCGGGGCGGCGTGATCCTGGCCGCCGGCCACTCGGTGAAGATCTTCGACACCAGCACGCCTGGGGTAAGGGTCGAAATCACGGCGAGCGATAATGCCGCAGTCAACTTGGGCGAGATCCTTGCGCGGAGCGGGCAGGTCGGCATTTACAGTGCTTCGCTTCGCAACTCGGGCATCGTCAATGCCGACCAGGTGGCGCGCGACGCGAGCGGCAAGATCGTCCTGCGCGCGAAGCGGGATGTGACCCTCGACGCCGGCAGCCGCCTCAGCGCCAGCGGCGAACAGGGTGGCGCGATAACGGTCCAGTCCGAAACCGGCACCACGCTGGCATCCGGGACGATAGACGCGACCGGCACTGGCGCAGGCGGAACCGTGCAGGTGCTTGGTGACAAGGTCGGCCTGTCCGGCGCCCACATCAATGTTTCAGGCGACGCAGCCGGCGGGACCGTGCTCGTCGGCGGCGACCTGCACGGTGCGAACTCCGCCGTCCAGAATGCAGCCGCAATTTACATGAGCGCGGACTCCACGATCACCGCTGACGCCATCACGAACGGTAGCGGCGGCAAGGTCGTGCTGTGGTCAAACGACTCGACGCGCGCTTACGGCAGTATCACAGCGCAGGGCGGCGCGAATTCCGGCGACGGCGGCGTGATCGAAACCTCCGGCCACTGGCTGGACGTGGCGGGCATCCATGTCAATGCCGGCGCGCCGCACGGCAAGGGCGGCTCGTGGCTGCTCGACCCAGCCGACGTGACGATCACGGGCGCGGTGGACAGCGGAGGAGCATACAGCGGCGGCAACCCGGACGTTTTTACACCAGACAGCGGCTTGAGCTCGTCCAATGTGAATCTCACCACGATTACCACTGCACTGAATCTGGGTACCGATGTCACGATCAATACGGTAAACAGCGGTTCTAGCGGCGGCGGCAGCGGCGACATCAATGTTGACGCAGTGCTCACCTGGTCGGTGACCGCACCGACGCCGGCATCAACGTTGACATTGAATGCGGTGCAGGATGTGAATTTTAATTCTGCACTCACAGCTACGCGCGGCAATCTGATAGCGAACGCCGGACGCAATGTAAATATCGGCGGGGTGATTACGACGACCAGTGGCAACATTGTTTTTCGCGCCGACAATGACGGTGTAGGCGGCGGCACGGTGGCCTTTCTTGCAGGTGGCAGCGTGACCATGACTGGCGGTACGGCCAGCATTTACTACACGCCGAATTTATACTCTACGCCGACCAGTTATTCGGGTAACTTCACTTTAAACGGCAGCACACTGAATTCCTATATGTGGGTATTCACACAGGGGAATGACAAAGGCTATGACGGACTGACAACTGCCTCGCTTTCTTTCGTCGGCAATCCCGCCAGCGGCGGTGCTGTTACCCTGATCCCAGGTATTGCAGGCTTCGACACCAAGAACGTAGGCACTGCCAAGACAATCACCTACAGCGGCTATAGCCTTGGCGGCCTGGATGCGAACAAGTTCGCTCTGTTCTCCAGTGCGGGTACTACGACGGCCAGCATCACGCAGGCCAGCCTCACCCTGAGTACCAGCGATGTCACCAAGACCTACGATGGCGGACTCAGCGCGGCGGGAACGGCCGTCGTCACCAGCGGCACTTTGTTTTCAGGTGACACGCTCAGCGGCGGCAGCTTCGCCTTCATCGACAAGAACGTCGGCATCGGCAACAAGACGGTCACCACCGCAGGCGTCACGGTGGGCGATGGCGTCAATAACGACAACTACAACATCAGCTATGCCAACAACACCACTAGCACCATCACGCCGCTTGCTATCACGGGCAGCATCACGGCAGCCAACAAGGTGTACGACGCCAACAATTCGGCGACGATCCTGACCCGCACGTTGAGCGGCGCGATTGTCGGTGACACGGTCACCTACAGCGGCGGCACGGCCACTT